>Ga0079224_100005158_pt1 | contig 17104 bp, 12 predicted proteins | sample Stecom2015_FD_80414 | JGI IMG/M metagenome (GOLD analysis project Ga0079224, IMG submission 80414) | Agricultural soil microbial communities from Utah to study Nitrogen management - Steer compost 2015 | ecosystem: Environmental > Terrestrial > Soil > Agricultural land | place: USA: Utah... | reverse complement strand
GAAACCTCAACGCGCAGCACCACCATGTCCGGCTCGTTCTTGCGCAGGGCGGGGCCCATGGTAGCCAGAGCCAGCTCGCGCGGAACCACCTTCATTCCGTTCACATCCACAGGCTCCAGACCGAAGAAACCAAGGTCCCGAATGGAACGCATCACGTCGGCGTGCCCCGGGAAGCGGAGCGTCTTGTACTCGAGCGCAGGAATCTTCCCTTCGTAACGCTGCCCCATGGTGGACAGCCCGCCCGCGGTGTGGAACGCCTCGAGCTCTCCAACCGGCGCATCGAAGTGCACAGCCTCAACCTCGGAAAGCGCATCGATCTCCTGCAGGCGACCGTCGCGCACGATCTGCGACATAGTGGTGTAGTAATCCAGCACGCCCTCGAGTGAGTACACCACCTGGTAGTTGAGCGGCGGCTGCGGCTTCTGAGGCAGGCCGCCAACGAAAATGCGAACCGACTCCGTGGTGTCCAGCATGTCGATGCCGAGCTGGGAAAGGATGTTCACCATTCCCGGTGCAAGGCCCACGTCCGGGATAACGGTAATGCCCTTCTCTACCGCCTTGTCGTGCAGGGTGCGCTGCTGGTCCACGATTGCGGTGTTGCCGCCAAGGTCGGTGAAGTGAACGCCGGCTTCAACCGCGAGCTGGGCCAGCGGAAAGTTGAAATAGTACGGGATTGCGCTCATCACCGCGTCGCTCTCGCGCATCACGGCCAGCACGGCCTCGCGATCGCGAACATCGAGCGGAGTGGGGATCAGGCGATCGCCGGAATACGGCGCGAGGAACGGCGCCAGATGGTCCAGCTTGAGGTCCGCAAGGCGTACCTGGGACACGTCAGGGTTCTGCAGCAGGTCATATGCGCAGGCAGAGCCTTGAAGGCCGGCCCCGAGTACGAGCATCCGCATGATGTATCATTCTCCTTGTTGCATGGTTCTACTTCAGTTGCAGCGTCAAGTTAGATGGCTGGGGGAGCACCGAACAGGGATTGACCGACTGCCACCATCCGCAACGCCGTTCGTACGATTCCCTCGTACGCTTCTGGCACATGGCTTCCGCATGCCCACTTCCGAAATCCTTACCGGATGGCACTCGCGACTTCTGGAGCGAAATGCCGACATCCAGCGCCTCCTGGGCGAGAGCCGCAGGATTGCCGTGCTGGGAATCAAGGTTCCCGAATCCTATCAGCCGGCCTACCATGTGCCACGCTACATGCAGCTGGCCGGCTACGAAATCGTACCCGTTCCCGTGTATTACCCGGACGTAACGGAGATACTCGGCGAACGGGTATACAGGAAGCTCGCCGATATTCCCGGGGAGTTGGACATCATCAGCGTTTTCCGCCGTCCGTCGGATCTCCCTCCTCACCTGGATGACATACTCAGAGCGCGACCAGCCGCGGTGTGGATGCAATCGGGGATTCGCCACCGGGCGGTGGCCGAGTCGCTGGCGCGCGAGGGAATCGAGGTGGTGCAGGACCGTTGCATGATGGTAGAGCACCAGAAGCTGCTGGCTGCCAGATAGGAAAGGGGCGGCATCCGTATGAATGCCGCCCCTTCCGCTCGAGCTGAGACAGACGCCCTGCAACCTGCCGCGAACCCTGGTCGCGGAGCCTGACTCGCGGCGCGAGTGCTGAGGTCAGCTACCCGCGCCGCTCAGCCGATTCAGTTACCCACAGCCTCGCGCTGCGCCTGACGGCGATATGCCTCACTGGCGTAAATGGCCACCTCCACGCGGCGGTTCTCGGCCCGACCGGCATCGCTGTCGTTAGACGCAATGGGTTCGCTCTCACCGCGACCCGCCGTCTCAAGGCGCGAGCGGTCAACCCCGTAGTCAGCCAGCACGTTGGCAGCCGCGCGCGCACGACGCTCGGACAGCCCCATGTTATAGCTGTCCTGTCCCATGGAATCGGTGTGGCCGATGAGCATTACTATGGTGTTCGGATACTTGTCCAGGCTGCGCGCCAGGTTCTGCAGGTTGGTGCGGGCGCTGGACTTTACGGCGTCGGAATCGAAGTCGTACAGCAGTCCGCTGTCGAACGTCACAACGATGCCCTCGCCAACTCGCGTGATGGTAGCGCCGGGCACGTTCTGCTGAAGCTCCTTGGCCTGCTGGTCCATCTGGTGACCGATAATCGCGCCCGCTGCACCACCCAGCACGGCGCCGATGATCGCACCGCGAGCGGTGCTTCCGGTCTGGTTACCGATCACGCCGCCAACAGCGGCGCCGCTACCGGCACCGATAACCGCACCGCGCTCCTTGTTGTTCCACGAAGCGCAACCCGAGAGCGGACCCGCGATCATTACTGCAGCCGCGCCGAGCGCGACGGAACGTCTGACGGAACTCATCATGATTGATTTTCCCCCTTTTGAGTTTTTCCCGCGCCTGAGGGCAGGCGCACCTCCCTTCAAGGGCACAGGCAATGCCACCGCGGACGAGTCCGTGAGCAACGTCACCTTACCCCAGTTCGAGCACCGCCAGCCTGTAGGGCACAGTGTGCTCAGCGGCCTCAGGATCGGCCACCAGCGCAAGCAGGTATCGTCCGTTTTTTGTGACAGCCAGGGCAAACCCGGCCGCCACCATCCGCGTTTCGCCACCGGTAAGGTTTCCCCGAACGCGAATCCACCCGCCGCTGCTTTCCACCGAGCCGCCCGGAATGGGGAACGACTTGTATGAGCTGTCCAGGGCGACGGACACATCCAGCATCGGGCCGCGGGTCCATTTCACGCCCGCATCAGGAACGGACCTGGGCAGGTCTGCACGACCAAGCCCCGTCTCCACAGCCACACTCATCCAGAGCGAGCCCTCGGCATCATCGTCTATGCGATCGGGCTTCGTTGCCACCGCCAGGCGAGTGCCGTCCCCGGTCCAGCGTACGCGCCAGCCACCGGGGAACTGAATCTTCTTCGCCGCCGCACCGAAGCTTCCGCCTATACGCGGCGTCACGCTGTCCAGCCGCACAAGCACGGGCTGCCCGAAGCCCTGCGCCTCGTTCATCCGGCTCGCCTCGAACGTATTCCGCCTCACGATTCCTGCCGGAATCTCGGTGTAGAACGCAATCCGGAACCACTCCCGCGCAGTAATGCCTTCCGGCGTCAGAGCGGTAACCAGGTACGCCTTGCCGAACACGAGCCGGTTCCAGTCCTGGCTGATGGTCGCGTCCCATACGCTGTCCACGCGAACCATGAAGGAACTCCGCTCGCTGGCCACGACGAGGCCGTCGGGCAGCGGCTCATTCTCCACACCGGATGGATCCTCGATTGCGGCCAGGATCTCACGATCGGGAGACATGGCCCACCGCACCGTTCGGATCTGCCCGCGGTCGCCAGTGCGGGCAACGGCCACCTCGCGCACCACGCTCATGGGCGGAGCGGAATCTGAGCCATAGGAGATCGGATGCCCCGTGGCGCGCATGGACGCACCGACCACCAGGGCGGTGAAGCGGCCGGGAGACGGCTCCACCGCAACCCGCCAGGGAGGCAGCGAGTCCTGCCGACGCTCACGACGCACGAGCGCCTGCCAGCCCGCGGAACGCAGTGAGTCGCGCAGTCGCGCAGCGTCTGCGGTGTCCGTGAACGCTCCCACCTGGGCGAATCGCACCAGCATTGCAGGCTCGCCCGGCTGGTCGGCTGCAATCCGCTGCGGTTCCGCGAGCGGAGTGACCGAATCGTCCGAGCAGCCGGCGACCATCGTCACGGCCACGAGCGCCAGCAGCGCACCGCGCAGCCTGACTCCACTACCAGCCGACCTCGGTTCCTGCACCATCACTCTCCAGTTCGCGGTCATTCTCGCCAGCAGGAGCGACGACTCAGAGGACAACCCGGTTACGTCCTGCCGCCTTTGCGCGATACAGCGCCTCGTCCGCCCGCGCGAGCAGGGATTCAACGTCCGTAATGCCCGGAGCCGGATAGCAGGCGAGTCCGATGCTGGCGGTCATGGAGAAGGTGGTGCCATCCGGCGCCTGGAACCTGAGGCGCGCAATCTCTTCCCTCACACGCTCGGCAAGTATCTGGCTGCCCTGAAGCCCGGTTTCCGGCAGCACGAGCACGAACTCCTCACCCCCGTAGCGTGCGGCAACGTCGCTGCTGCGCGCCTCGGCAGCCAGCACACGTGCCACGGTGCGCAGCACTTCATCGCCAAAGAGATGGCCATAGGAGTCGTTTACATCCTTGAAACGATCGAGGTCCACCATGAGAAGGCCGAGCATGGAACCATAGCGCTGTGCGCGATCGAGTTCGCCCGTTACGCGCTCAACGAGCGCCCTGCGATTCAGCAGCTGGGTGAGCGGGTCGGTTTGCGCAAGCGCCTCGAGGCGGGCGTTGTCTGCCCGTGTTTCCTCCAGCAGCTGCGCACGCTGCACCGCAGCAATCGCGGCGCGCATTACCGATTCCGCAAAGGCGATATCGTCTTTCGAAAGCGGCGGGCGTTCGTGGCCTCGCCGGAGAAACAGCACTCCCGTGAGGTCGGCATGTACCTCGAATGGCAGGGCGGCAGCAGACCGCACCTCGGATGCCGTGAACCCCGGCTCCCAGAATTCCCGAGGCTCGCTGTAAAGCGAATCTGTTGATACGTCTTCGATGATCACGACCCTGCGCTCGTCCAGCGCCGCGCGAATTTCCGGATATCTCCAGAGATCCAGCTCGCCGTCGCGCATTGCAGGATCTTCGAAGTTTGCGACGACGGTCGCTACGTATCCCTCGTCACGCACCAGCACGACTGACGCGTGCGACAGGTCGAGTGCGCGCGCCACGCGACGAGCGAGCAGCTGGTAGATCTCGTGTGGCTCCAGCTCACCCGTGACCTCGTGCACGATGTCAACGAGCCGACGCCGGGTTTCGGCCTCGCTCCGCACACGCTTCAACTCACGCTCAGCCTTGCCGAGGGCCTCACGCGCCTCCACGAGCATGCGCCTCACGCGCAGCTGTGCCTCCACGCGCGCGAGCAGCTCTCGCACCCGGAATGGCTTGCGCAGGAAGTCGGACGCGCCCATTCCGTAGTTCCAGATGGCGGCGTCTTCCGGCGGCTGTTCCGCAACCACGAGTACGGGAAGGTCCCGCCACCTGGCCTCTCCCTTCACCATGCGCAGCGCTTCCATGCCGCTGCCGTCCACCAGGTCATTCAGGATCAGGAGTTCCGGCGCAAGCGAATCCAGCTTGCTCAGCAGATCGTTGACATGTGCAACCGCGTGCACGTCGTAGCCCTGCTCTCGCAGCACCCAGCTAACGGCCTGCACGGCCGCCCTGTCGGCATCGGCAATCAGTATGCGAGGTCCCACGGTCGTCAGGCGCCTGCTCCGGCGTCACCAGCGTTCAGGAGCTCCCGCAGTCCATCCCACTCGATGTTGCCACCGCTGAGTACTGCCACCGTATCTCCGGCAGCCTTCACGTGGCTACCGAGCAATGCGGCAACCGTGATGGCGCCGCTGGGCTCACACACGAGCTTGCACCTGTCCAGCAGGAAACGCACAGCCTCGATGATGTCGCGATCAGGAACGGTGATCACATCGTCCATGAAAGCCTCGTGGTGCGCGAAGTTCAGCGTACCGACCCGGATGGCAAGCAGCCCGTCGGCAATCCCGCTCGTGCTTTCCAGCGTCACCGGTTCTCCGGCCTCACGCGCACGGGAGAGCTTGGGCGCGCCCTCCGGCTCAACGCCAATGATCCAGGCCTCGGGGCGCAGGAACTTCACCGCAGCTGCCACCCCCGCGCTCAGGCCGCCACCGCCCACGGGAACCAGAACGGTCTGCACGCCGGGCAGGTCTTCCACGATCTCGAGCCCCGTGGTTCCCTGGCCGGCGATAATCGACAGGTTGTCGTACGGCGGCACCAGCGTGGCGCCCTGCTCCTTCGCGATTGCCACAGCACGTTGCCAGCGGTCTTCGGTCGTGGTGCCCGCAAGCTCAACTGTGGCTCCCAGCCGCTCAGCGCCCTTGCGCTTGGCGGATGTAACCGTGACCGGCATGACCACCGTACAGGGCACGTTGAAGATACTGGCGGCCAGTGCCACAGCCTGTGCGTGATTTCCTGACGACGGTGCAACCACACCGCGCGCACGCTCCTCGTCGCTCAGGCCGCTGACGAAGTTGTAAGCCCCCCGAAGCTTGAAGGCACCGCCGCGCTGCAGAGACTCCGGTTTCAGGAACACGCGCGCGCCGTCGGCCGACAGCTCGTTGCATGGAAGAACGGGTGTTCTTACCGCCACACCATCCAGCAGTTGCGCTGCTCTCTGAATGTCTGCCAGTGATACCAGCGAAACATCTGACCGTGCTGATGCTACCATCGGATTGTCTGGGTCGGTATTTGCGCGATCGTCGGACAGCGTCGTCACGATCCAGGTCGCATTCGCGTGGCAAGATAGTGGACTGATCCTGAGAGGACGCCTGCAGCCGGCAGAGGCGTGCGAGCGATACTGCAAAGTGCAAACGTCTTCGTGACTTGAACGACTCAAGGGGCGACCGGTAACCGGCACGGTGCCCCGTTCCCGGGCCAGGCTGCCCCCGACTGCAAGCCGGCCCGGAAGGCTACTGTCGTTCCTCCCGGGCCGGCTTCAAGGGCAGGATCGAGTTATTCCTCGAACTCGGACCCTTCCGCCACTGCGGCATCCATGTCCAATTCCTCACCATCGTCACCGGCGCCCTCTTCATCCTCTGGCACGACACGCGCCACGGCGGTTACCATGTCGCCGTCGTCCAGCTGCACAAGCTTCACTCCCTGGGCGTTACGTCCGGTTACACGCACCTGTGCGGCCGAGGAGCGAATCACCACGCCATTGCGCGTGATGATCATGATCTCGTCTTCCGGCAGCACTTCCATGAGCGCAACGACATTGCCCGTTCGGTCTGTGCGGTTGAGCGTGAGAATCCCCTTTCCGCCGCGCCGCTGAACACGGTAGTCGTCAATGTGCGTGCACTTCCCGAGTCCCTTCTCGGTAACGACCATGAGCGTGGCATCGCGACGAACGACAACCATTCCCACAACCGCATCATCCTTTCGCAGTGCAATTCCCTTTACACCCGTGGTGTCGCGACCCATCTCGCGAACGTCTCCCTCATGGAAGCGCAGCGAGAGACCCATCCGTGTTGCCAGCACCACGTCGTTCGTTCCCGAGGTGATCTGTACGTCGATCAGCTCATCGCCATCTTCGATCTTGATGGCCTTGATCCCATTGGAACGCGGGTTTGCGTACTGCGCCAGCGACGTCTTCTTGACCGTGCCGTTGCGAGTGCAGAACAGCAGCGACTGATCGGCCGGGAAATCGCGAATCGGCAGCAGAGTCTTGATGCGCGTATCCGGCGTGACGTTGATCAGGTTCACGATCGGCTTGCCGCGTGCGGAACGACCCGCCTGCGGAATTTCGTGAACCTTGAGCCAGAACACTCTGCCGTCTTCGGTGAACACCAGGATGTAGTCGTGGGTTGAGCCCACGAAGAGGTGTTCGATGAAGTCGGTTTCCTTGAGGTCCTGGCCGTTGAGCCCGCGACCACCGCGCCGCTGACGACGATAGGTGGATACCGAGGTGCGCTTGATGTAGCCCGAGTGGGAGATGGTTACCACCATGTCCTCCTCGGCAATGAGGTCCTCGATGGTGAACTCGCCCTGGTCGCTGGTTATGTCCGTGCGACGCTCGTCGCCGTACGTCTCCGCGATCTGCACGAGCTCGTCGCGGATGATGTCACGGCGGCGGTCGTCGCTAGCGAGGATGGCGCGCAGCTCCTTGATGAATGCCCGCACCTCGCGAAGTTCCTCCTCGAGCTTCTCTATCTCCAGGCCGGTGAGCTTGGCAAGACGCATGTTGAGGATTGCTTCTGCCTGACGTTCCGAAAGGCTGAAGCGGCCCTGCAGCTGCCTGCTGGCACTCGGGGTATCCTCTGCCGCACGAATGATCTTGATCACCTCGTCGATATTGTCGACGGCGATCTTGAGACCTTCCAGGATGTGCTCCCGGTCCAGCGCCTTGTCCAGGTCGAACTGGGTACGGCGCACCACCACTTCCTGGCGGTGCGTCAGGTAGTGCACCAGCGCGTCCCTGAGCGGCATAACCTTCGGCACGAGCTGGCGCGTTTTCTCGTCTGGAACGAGAGCCAGCAGGATGACGCCGAAGGTGGCCTGCATCTGCGTGTGCTTGTAGAGCTGGTTCAGCACCACGCGAGGAATGGCATCGCGCTTCAGTTCCATCACGATGCGCATGCCATCCTTGTCGGACTCGTTACGGATTTCGCTGATGCCTTCCAGCTTCTTGTCGCGCACGAGTGCAACGATGTCCATCACGAGCTTCGCGCTGTTCACCTGGTACGGGATTTCCGTTACCACGATGCTGGCGCGACCCGAGGATTCCTTTTCCTCGATTACGGCACGGGCGCGCATAACGACTCGCCCGCGCCCGGTTTCCTGGTAGTCCTTGATCCCCTCGCGACCGTAAATGAAGCCACCCGTGGGGAAGTCCGGGCCCTTGATGAACTTGCGGATCTCCGCATGAGAAAGATCCGGATTCTCCAGCAGCGCAATGAGAGCGCTTACCACCTCACGCAGGTTGTGCGGCGGTATGTTGGTGGCCATGCCGACCGCGATACCCGACGAGCCGTTGACGATCAGGTTGGGAAATGCTGCCGGAAGAACGCGCGGCTCCTGCAGCCTGTCATCGAAGTTGGCGGCGTAGTCAACGGTGTTCTTCTCGATGTCGGCAAGAAGCTCCGTGGCGATTCGCGTGAGGCGCGCTTCGGTGTAACGATAGGCAGCAGCAGGATCACCTTCCACCGACCCGAAATTGCCCTGGCCGTCCACCAGCGGGTAGCGAAGGGAGAAGTCCTGCACCATTCGCACGAGCGCATCGTACACCGATGAGTCACCGTGCGGGTGGTACTTGCCGAGCACGTCTCCAACAACTGTCGCGGACTTCTTGAAGGGCCTGCCCGGAAGCAGCCCGAGCTCGTTCATCGCGTACAGCACACGCCGGTGAACAGGCTTGAGACCGTCGCGCACATCCGGGAGCGCGCGCGAAACGATCACGCTCATCGAGTAGTTGATGAACGATTCCTTGATCTCCTGGTCAATGAGACGCGGGAGAATTCGTTCGCGATTGTTTGGTGCCGTCATGAGCCTTGCCAGTGTTAGCCGGAGCCGCCGCGACGACTATCGCCACGGGTACCCTCAACCATGTAAAGTTAACCGATCGGCACCCCCGAAAGCAACCCGCAAGCCACGCGCTAAGCTGTTGTCATGAAAGCACTTCCAGCCCCACAGTCCGGCAGCTTCACGAGGCGGGATTCCGGGCGGCAATTCTACGGTCCACGGCACGAAATCCACCCGCCTTTCCTGGCCGATAGAGATCTTCACTCAGCTGTGAAATCTGCTTCCGGAGGGGCTGAAAAAGCCCGGCTCATGACGGCAGAAGCCGAGGCTCTCACCGCTGCAGCCGCCTCGGGTCAGAACTCCGCTCCTATTCCCACCACCAGCTGACCGTCGTAGTTCGATCGCGCACCACGAAGCTCCGCCCCGGTGTCGTAGCTGTCCCGGTAGCTGAACTGCAGTCGCAGCACCTCTGTCATCCTGTACTGAAGCGTTGCACTGGAGTTGTAGAGGTACGCGTCGAGCTCGCGCAGCTCCGGCTGAAAGAACGTTTCCAGCGACACGGACGCTTTGCCATTCAGTTGATGCTGCGCCCGCATGCGCGCCGAGTAGCGCGCCAGTCCGTCTTCCGTTCGCTGCGATTCAGCGTTCAGCTGAACCCGTCGCTCCGCCAGCAAGGCAAGGCTCACGTTGAACCTGGTGCGCTGGTTGTCCAGCGGCGTGTATTTGGCCCCGAGTCCACCGTTCCAGCGCTGCAGCAGGCGTCGCTCGAAGCTGGACTCGAACGTTCCCAGCATGAACGGACTCCACCTGTCATGCGGAAACGCGTCCAGGTTCAGCGTTGCAAGCCACCACCGCTGCTGCACGCGACGCTCACCGTCCCTGCTCGTTTCACCATACGTGAACTTCACGTCGAAGCCGGTGTCGAACGTACTGTCCGTGTAGGACATTCTCCCGCGGGTGGTGAAGATCGTCTGCGGGTTGTTGCCTACGAAGAGGCTGCCCTGTGCCTCGAATATGCGCTTCCAGCTGGAAGGCACTTTCTCCTGCGCCTGAGCTTCCTGCACGGTACCGCCGATAATCAGCAAAGCCATGGCAACCGCCAGAAACGCCTTCGTGCCTGACGGCCGCTTCAAGATTCCATTCCCCTGTCGGTGCGCTCGGTGCTGGTGTCCGCGAGTCTTGCCGGTGTCACTTTGCTCTCGACCTCCATTGCAGCTTCGTTGTTCCCTGCCCTGCCACGGCGACGCTCCTGGCGCTGCGTACGCTCTGCCTCACGCCGAGCCCTTGCCTCACGCGTCGCCTCCGCAGCACGCTCGGCAGCGGCAGCGTCTTCCGCTGCCTCCATCGCCTCCTGCGCCGCCGCCTCACGCGCGATCGCGTCCCGCTCCGCACGGTAGCTCTCGTACCACCGGCGCGTCACTTCTCCGGCCAGCTCGCGGTTGCCCAGGCCGAACGACAGCGCAAGCGCCAGCGCCACGGCTCCGAAAAGTATGGCGAACGCGATCGTCACTATGTCCATCGCCACGCCGAGCTGCTGCAGCGCCATGAAGATGGCGATGACTATTACGCCGCCGCGCCCCACCCTCGCCAGCGTCGGGCCGCCCTCCAGGGCACCCGCCGATGCCATGATGATTCCGCCAACGAACTCACCGAGCACTATGCCCACGATCACTATCACGATCGAGGCAATCACGCTCGGGATGAACGCCACGAGCTGCGAGAAAACCTCCGCCAGCGATTCCAGGCCCACCGCATTTGCCGCCAGCAGCAGCACGGAGAACATCACGAACCAGAATGCAAGGTTCGCAACTATGCGAGTCGGATTTGGATGCGTGCCGGACCTCTCGACAGCCTGCAGTACGCCGCCGCGCTCGAGCAGGGCGTTGAGTTGCATTCGCCTGAACAGGCGCTCGGCGCCACGCTGCACGAGACGCGCGAGCAGGTAGCCGGCAAAGAGTATTACCAGCGCGCCGAAAAGCGCCGGTATCACCGCGGCGAGCTGTGAAAAGCTCACTTGCAGGCGGTCGAGGAACGTCAATGGCGGGGCAGGCAGAGGGGCGGCGAAATCCTGCGTGAAGATAACCGTGCGCCCAACTGCCTGCAGCCTTCCGATCAGCTTATCAGCATCGATGACGGGTCTTCCATCAGCTCCTTCACGCGAACCAGGAAGAGCACTGCCTGCTGACCATCGATTACGCGGTGATCGTAGCTCAACGCCACGTACATCATCGGGCGAATCTCCACCTTTCCATCGATCACTACCGGGCGATCCTGCATCTTGTGCAGCCCGAGTATGGCTACCTGCGGATAGTTGATGATCGGGGTGGAAACGAGCGAGCCGAACACACCACCGTTGGTGATGGTGAACGTACCGCCCGTGAGGTCGTCCATGGTGAGCTTGTTGTCGCGCGCGCGCTTTGCGATGTCACTCATGTCGCGCGATACCTCGAGCATTCCCTTCGCGTCCGCGTCCTTGATGTTCGGAACCACCAGTCCCTGCTCGGACGCCACCGCAATACCCATGTTCACGTAGTTGCGGTAGATGATGTGGTCGCCGTCAACCTGGGAGTTCACTGTGGGATAGGCTTCGAGCGCCATGCACGATGCCTTGATGAAGAAGGGCATGAACGACAGGCGCACGCCGTGCTCCTTCTCAACGCGTTCCTTCACGCGAGAGCGGAACTCCACGACTGCGGTCATGTCGATCTCGTTGAAGGTGGTGAGCGTAGCGGTGGCGTGCTGAGACTGCAGCAGGTTTTCAGCGATGCGCCGGCGCCGGGTGGTCATCTTCTCGCGCGTCTCGCGCTCACCGGCAGGCCTGGCGGGAGCGGCCTTCGCGGGAGCGGCTGGCTTCGCGGGGGCGGCGGGGGTGGCTGCTGCAGGCTTGCTGCCCTGCTCGATGACGTCCGGCTTGCTTACAACGCCGCCGCGTCCGGTACCGGCAACGCCGGCGAGATCAACGCCCTGTTCGGCTGCGACGCGACGGGCGGCGGGTGAGGCCTTTACGTCGGCAGCGGGTTCTGAAGTGGTTGCGGGTGCGGCGGATTGGGTAGGTGCTTCGGCGGCTGCGGGTGAAGATTGCTGCTGGGGGGGGGCCCCCGCTCCAGCACCAGCACCAGCGGCCGCATCATCCAGCTGCCCCAACTCCTCGTCCACCGCCACCACATCACCCTCCCCCTTCAACTGCTTCACAAGCACGCCGGCCTTGAGAGCAGGCACCTCCACGGTAATCTTGTCCGTCTCCAACTCCACGAGCGTCTCACCAGACGCAACTGACTCCCCCTCGTTCTTGAGCCATCGGCTCACCGTGGCTTCAACGATGGATTCTCCGAGCGGGGGGACCTTGATCGAGATCATTCGTGGTTTCCGTTAGGCTGGGGACGCATGCTCGGCACACTGCACGGGCGCGTCCATTTTCAAATCACTCACTTCGCGCACCGATTCCGTAGTCCGGCTGAACGACGCGCAATATAACGGAACGATTCTCCTTGCGAGCACTCACCATATCCGAGCACGGAGGCATGGATCGCATAGAATACCGCGACAACCTCCCCACTCCCGAAATCCGCGGCCCGCACGACGTTCGCATCCGCATCCGCGCAGCCGCACTCAACCGGCTCGACGTGTTCGTGGTTGGCGGTCTCCCAGGCATTAATATCACGCCGGACTGGATACTCGGCTCGGATGCCACCGGTATCGTTGAGGACGTCGGCACCGCTGTTACCGGGGTACGACCCGGGGACCACGTACTCCTCAACCCGGGGCTATCCGACCGCAGCTGTGATTGGTGCCTGCGCGGCGAACATCCTCTCTGCCCCAACTTTCGCATACTCGGCGAGCACGTTCCGGGATCCTTCGCAGACTTCCTTGTAGTGCCCGAATGGAACGTGCGCACAATTCCACCATCCATTCCTTCGAACCTGGCTGCGGCTTTCCCGCTGGCCACCCTCACTGCATGGCGCATGATCGTCACCCGGGCACGCGTGGAGCCCCGAGACGAAGTGCTCATCTGGGGAATTGGCGGAGGAGTTGCAATTGCCGCGCTGCAGATCTGCAAACTCATTGGAGCGCGCGTGTGGGTTACGTCATCCAGCGAGGAGAAGCTCGCTCGCGCGCGCGAATTGGGTGCGGATGAAACCATCAACCACGCAACACAGGACGTTCCCCGGCTGGTTCGAGCCGGCACGCCCCGCCGCGGCGCAGATGTGGTTGTAGACAGTGTTGGTGAAGCCACCTGGGACAGGTCGCTTCACGCGCTCGCCAGAGGCGGAAGGCTCGTCACGTGCGGTGGCACGTCCGGCCCCAGTCTCCACATGGACGTGCGTCGCCTGTTCTGGTACCAGTGGAACATCCTCGGCTCGACCATGGGCAATGACGAGGAGTTTGCGGCAATTACCGCCGAGCTGTCTCGAGGACGCCTGCTTCCGCCAATAGACCGTGTATTCCCCATGTCCGAAGGCCGGAGCGCTTTCGAGTACCTTCAGTCGGGCGGACAGTTCGGGAAAGTGGTTCTCTCGAATGAATGAACCGGCATTGCTCCGGCCGAGCCCTCGTCCCCGACCCGTCGCCTCGCATAGCTTGCGGCTTCACCGAACCAACCAGCAAACCATACAATGACCCAGTCTTCCACTCCCGCAGACATCGTCGTGATCGGCGGTGGACCCGGCGGATACGTTGCCGCCATCCGCGCCGCACAACTCGGCCTGAATACCGTTTGCGTTGAAATGGACGCCACGCTGGGCGGGACCTGCGTGAACGTAGGCTGCATTCCTTCCAAGGCACTCCTGCAGTCATCCGAGCACGTTGAATTCCTGCGCACCCAGGCCGCCGCGCACGGGATTGACGTTGGCGACGTGAAGGTGGACGTAGCCCGGATGATCAAGCGAAAGAATGACGTCGTTTCGCAGAACACGAAGGGCGTGGAATTCCTGTTCAAGAAGAACAAGGTGACCTGGGCGAAGGGACGCGGCACGCTGAAGAAGGGGAACCTGGTGGAGGTGCAGGGCTCAGACGGCAGCACCACGAGCTACCAGGCCAAGAGCGTGATCATCGCTACCGGTTCGGTGCCGGTCGAACTGCCCTTCCTGAAGTTTGACGAAGATCGCGTACTCTCGAACGTTGGTGCACTCGAGATGTCCGAGGTACCGAAGCACCTGGTGGTGATCGGCGGTGGCGTGATCGGCCTGGAGCTCGGCTCCGTGTGGCGCAGGCTTGGTGCGAAGGTGACGGTGGTTGAGCTGGCGCCTACCATCCTGCCGGGCAACGACGTTGATGTAGTGAAGGAGATGGCGCGTGTGCTCAAGAAACAGGGTATGGACCTGCGAGAAGGCACCAGGGTTGTGGGTGCGGAGCGGAAGGGCGACACGATTTTGATAACGGTGGAGAAGAACGGCAAGCAGGAGACGCTGGAGGCGGATCGTGTGCTCGTGAGTGTGGGGCGCAAGTCGAGCCTTGGCGGTATTGACGCCGCAGCCATCGGTCTCGAGCTAACGGAGCGTGGCACGGTCAAGGTGGACGACCAGATGCGCACGAACCTGCCTGACGTTTACGCCATTGGAGATGTTATTGGCGGAAAGCTGCTGGCGCACAAGGCGGAGGAAGAAGGTGTGATCGCGGCGGAGGTAATTGCCGGCAAACCTTCGCACATGCACTACCGCTCCATGCCATCCATCGTGTACACCTGGCCGGAAGTGGCGGTTGTTGGGCTTACGGAGCAGGAAGTGAAGGAGAGTGGCCGCAAGTACAAGGTTGGCAAGTTTCCCTTCACGGCCAACGGTCGTGCACGCACGATGGGCGAGACGTCAGGCTTCGTGAAGTTCATTGCAGACGAGGCTACCGACGAGCTGCTTGGTGCTCACATGGTGGGACCTAACGTGAGCGAACTGGCTGGCGAAGTTGTGCTCGCGTTCGAGTACCGCGGCTCCTCGGAAGACATTGCGCTCACCGTGCACTCGCACCCCACGCTGTCCGAGGCGGTGAAGGAAGCCGCGCTTGCCGTGCTGGGCAGGGCAATTCACTTCTGACACCATCGGTAGCCGGGCGCCCAGGCAGGTGCGCTCGGCTACTTGGTTCGCAGTACCTATTGGCCGGTGGCCATGGAATACACTACCACGGACGGCACGTCACGCTCGTCCTTCATGACACCGAGTACGTAGTCGGGCCCGAACTGCTGAACGGCGAGCCCTGCCGGAACCATGGCCTGGGCAAACACCTCGCCGGCGCTGTTGACTCCTATGAAGTGCTGCGGGTTGCCCGGCTCGAGTTCGAACACCCGCAGCCAGAGCCCGTTGTCCGGGCCCGAGTGAACTTCGCTTACCAATGGCATGGACGGTGGAAGAATGGCCTTGTCGTACATGGCCATCGCACCTGACGAATCGCGCGCGCTGGCAGCCCTGGACACCGCGGCTTCTCTTGCACGAACCAGTGCTGCAGGATCGAAAGGCCGTGGCACCAGCGGAAGTGTGCTGGTTACCACAGATTCACCATCGGTGTCGTAGGCGCTCAAGCTTCCCGACCCCGACTCCACTACCCACACAATGCTGCCTGACGCCACCACGTAGGTTCGATGACCAGCGGCGTGCAATGACATGGTTACCGGCACGACTCCGCCAGGCCAGTGGTAGGTGAACAGCGAAAATCGCTGCACGGCTGGCAGCCAGACGAGTGAAGCTTCGCCATCTTTGCCTGCCGTTCTGAGAATACCGTAAGTGGCGGAATCGGGGATGAGCGCCGGGGGATCCGGAAGGGTGGAGATCGGGGTAAAACCCAATCCTCGCTCCACGAGAAAATTGCCAAGCCCAAGATAGGCCGCGCCTGTCAGGGGCGGCTGGCCATTCGGAGCGTGCATTCTCACCCGTTCTACAAAGCCGTCCGTCAGAGAGAACAGGCTCACGTCAGGCGGGGACCCCGGCGGGATTCCGACCGTTACCAGGGTGTCAGTGAAGGGAAGCTCCATGATGAATCTGCCTTCGACTTCGCCCGGACCCGTGCCCTTGCCTGCTATGATTCCGGAGAACGACCCGTCAGGCAGGAATGAAGTTACGGTCACGGATGCCATGTCGCCCACGACTACTTCTCCCGACGCAGTTCGCCTCGCGACCACGGAAGAAAACATCTTCTCCGGCGTGCCATCCTCTCCTAGCACGAAAATCGGCTCCGCGCTCAAGGCGAGAACGGGCACAGCGATACCGGCATCGCTTTCCACTTCGCCGGATGAGCAGGATATCAGCACGCACGCGATAACCAGCATCACGGCAGCGCTATGGCAGGCTCGCATGTTCAACCTCCTCTCACGTGCTTACCGCGCTCGAATACCTGTGAACGACCCTGGTACGGCCCGCGAGGAAGCACGGAGCAACGCTGCGCGCCAGCCCCGCAACTATGGCAAAGCTCCGTCATTCGGCCAGCAAGGCTATCCCATGCCTGCCACCTCACGTTCTGCCACTATATGGCGGGCGAGAGGTGTCCGCAAACGTCCTCTGTTACCAGCCGCTGCGCAACACCGCACCGAGTCCACAGGCTATGCCGCTCGCGGTCATCCTGACGGCTAACTTTCATGGTATGCAGACCCTGTCCCTCGGCCCTGTCAGCGAGCGCTTCGACCGGGCCCAAACCTTTCCCGAGTTCCTCGGCACCGCCGTAAAGAACGCAGAGCTCTGGCGTTCCATTGCCGCGCGCGCATCTGTTCCCGCCGAACTCGTGGAACGCGTCACGGCACTCGGCGGCCAGTGGAAGATCCTCGTGCTTAACGAGGACTGGTGCGGCGATTCCGTGAACAGCCTTCCGCTTTTTGCGAAGCTTGCGGAACTGGCCCCGAATCTGGAACTGCGCATACTCGGGCGCGACGCCAATCCGGATCTCATGGAGTCGCATCTCACCAACGGCTCGAGATCCATTCCGGTGGTAATGGTTCTGGACGAGAACTTCCGGGAGTACGGCTGGTGGGGCCCTCGTCCGGCCGAGCTGCAGGCATGGGTGCTCGACACGGGGAAGACGATGGAAAAGGAGGACCGCTATCGCGAGGTGCGCAGGTGGTACGCTCG
>Ga0079224_100005157_pt1 | contig 17107 bp, 14 predicted proteins | sample Stecom2015_FD_80414 | JGI IMG/M metagenome (GOLD analysis project Ga0079224, IMG submission 80414) | Agricultural soil microbial communities from Utah to study Nitrogen management - Steer compost 2015 | ecosystem: Environmental > Terrestrial > Soil > Agricultural land | place: USA: Utah... | reverse complement strand
TGCCGAAGCCCGCCGAGAAGCGGAAGTCGCCGATGGCCTCGGCGATCGCATCCTTCTCCGCGCGCGTGGTGACGTTGATGCTCACGAGCGCCTGCGCGCTCTCGATCGCCGCCGCCTGGGAGAAGTGCACGATGTAGACCGGCGCCTGTCCCCCGGACAGCAGTTCGGTCACGGTCTCGTGAAGCGGCGTCATCGCGTAGCGGAACGTCAGCGGTACCGGCCGCTCGGCGGACGTCACGACGGCGGTCTCGCGGCCCGTGCGCCGGGTCAGGTCCTTCTCGAAGAACGAGACGTCGCCGAGCGTGGCCGACATGAGCACGAACTGTGCACGCGGCAGCTCGATCAGCGGCACCTGCCAGGCCCAGCCGCGGTCGGGGTCGGAGTAGAAGTGGAACTCGTCGGCGACCACCTGGCCGACGTCGGCGTCGGCACCGTCGCGCAGCGCGATGTTGGCCAGGATCTCGGCGGTGCAGCAGATGATGGGCGCGTCCGGGTTGACCGCCGAGTCGCCGGTCATCATGCCCACGTTGTCCGCACCGAACGTCTCGACGAGTGCGAAGAACTTCTCCGACACCAGGGCCTTGATCGGCGCCGTGTAGTAGCTGCGTACGCCCCTGGCCAGCGCCGCGAAGTGCGCACCCGTCGCGACCAGGCTCTTCCCGGAGCCGGTCGGGGTCGACAGGATGACGTTGGCCCCGGAGACGACCTCGATCAGCGCCTCCTCCTGCGCCGGGTACAGCTCGATGCCACGCTCCAGGGTCCAGGTGGAGAACGCCTCGAACAGCGTGTCCGGATCGGCATCGGCGGGTACCAGGTCGGCAAGGGAATCAGTCATCGTGACCCAAGGGTCTCTGATGCCGCCTCCGCGGTCGGAGGCGGGCCACGGCGCCGCCCCGCTCGGAGTCGCACGCCGGTGGCCGTGCCGTCGCGACTTTCGGCCGGTGAGGGGTGATCGCGGAGACGGCGCGGAACCCGTAGGCTGCATGGCGCGCCCGAGGTGGGTGAATCACCGGGCCGAACGGGCGTATCAGGTTGTGGCGGAGGAAGTAATGGCACAGGACATCATCCCGATCGAGCTCGGGCTGCCGCAGGGCGATCTCGTCACCCTGTGGGCGCCGCGATGGCGGGAGGACGGCGAGGAGTGGGAAGCCTTCCTCGGCGACGAGGAGGACCTGTACGCCTTCCCCGACGCCGCCCACCTGGCCGCCTACGTGCGCACCGCCGAGCAGCACGACCTCGTCGACCACCCGGCGTGGGAGACCGTGCCCGCGCTCAACGTCCCCGAGCTGATCCCCGACGACGACCACTCCTACGACCTCGTGGGCGTGCCGGAGATGGTCGCGGAGAACCCGGACTCGTGGACCCTGTCCGAACTGGCCGAGATCGTCGCCATCGTCCGGTCGCTCGCCGACGTGTGCGAGCTCGACGAGGTGCACGAGGTCCTCGACAGCTGCGAGGGGTTCTCGCTGCTGGACCAGGGCACGCTGCCGTTCAGCGGCCGCGAGGGCAACAAGCTGTGGGACGACCTGTCGGCGACGGTCTCCGAGAAGTGGGACACGATCCTCGACACGATCGACGACCTGGTCACGGTGCCGGACGTCGACGCGGCCACGCTCGACACGACCGCCGAGGAGCTCGCCGCGTTCCACGAGGAGTCCGCGGAGGCCGAGGCCGGTGTGGACTCCGACGAGGAGGAGATCGACGCGGTCGACGACGACTCCGGCGACGAGGAGGAGGAGCTCGGCTTCTGGGGCGAGGTCGGCATCGACCCGATCAAGATCGTCCTGTCCAACGCCTCGTACTACACGCTGCGCTGCTACCTCGACGACGACCCGGTGTTCCTGGGTTCGGACGGCACCATCGAGGTGTTCACCTCTCCGAAGGCGCTGGCCCGCAAGCTCGCCGACCCGGGAGAGCTCGCCGACAGCGAACTGGCCGACGTGTCCACATGGGACGAGGTGCTGACCGCGGCCACGGCCGGCGAACTCGAGATCGACGTCGACCAGGACAACACCTACGTGTTGGCCGATCTCGACTCCGACCTGGCCGAGGGGCCCGATTCGGTCGACCCCACCCAGCTCGAGCTGGCCGTCGAGCTGCTCACCGACGCGGCCGACTGGTCCGGGGACGAGACCGTGGGCGAGACGCTCGGTTCGTCGGAGCGGCTCGGCTGGCTCGTGTCGTACATCCTCAAGCCGGACCCCACCCGGCTCGCCCCGAGTGGACCGTTCGACGACGAGCAGAAGACGTGGCGTCGCCTCGTCGAGGACTTCGAGGAACGCCTCCACGTCAACTGACGCGGGTCCCGCTCAGCCGGGCGGACGTTCGCTCCGCACCGGGGTGAACCAGATGGCCAGCACGGGAAACACCGCGGCCACGCAGAACGCCAGTGCATAGCGGCTGTCGCCGATCACCAGGCCCAGCAGCGGCGGGGTGAGCACGGCGGCCAGGTTCTGCGTCGTGTTCTGCACGCCCATCGCGCGGCCTGCCCAGCTGATGCCCGCGAGTTCGGCGGAGGCGGTGAATCCGAGTCCGTTGTCGCTGACGGTGATCACCGCGGCGAGGGTCAACGCCGCGACCGCCAGCCAGGACCAGGACGCGTCGCCGCCGGCCAACAGCAGCATCACCAGCGCACTCGCCACGGCGAGCGTCCGCATCGGACGGAGTCTGCTGCCCACCCGGTCCGACCAGTACCCGGCGGCCAACCTGCCGAGCGCGCCGAGTCCTTGCAGGACGGCGAGGAACCAGCCCGCCGCGAGCGCACTCCATCCCTGCACCGTCACCAGATACACCGGTGCGAACGCCGAGACGGCGAACTGGGGCACCACGAGCAGAGCGCTGGCGCCGTGCACCCGCCACAACGAACCGGAGCGGTAGGGCGACGGCGCTTTCACCGGCCGGGAACGGTCGACCTCCGGCCTCGGTGGATCGACCACCAGCCAGGCCACCAGCACCGCGACGACGAGCGCGAAGCAGGCCGGGAACAGCATCGCCGCGCGGAACCCCGCGTACTCGGCGAGTGGGGGCAGTGCGAGCGCCGCGATCCCGACCCCGAGCGGCTGGGCCGTCTGCCGGATGCCCATCGCGACGCCGCGTTCGCCTGCGTCGAACCAGCCCATGACGACCCGTCCGCTGGCGGCGTTGACCGACGCCGTGCACGCCCCGGCCGCGACGAACAGGCCGAACAGCACCGGAAGCGTCGTCGTCGCCAGTCCCGCGGCGAGCAGGAACAGCCCGGAGGCGCCGAGACCGAGGGCCATGACGACGCGTTCGCCGTAACGGTCGGCGGCCGCGCCCCAGAGGATCAGCGTCAGCAACAGTCCGACGCTCGGTGCAACGACGACGGTGCCCGCCTGGCTCAGCGTGAGGTGCTCGGTGCGTTGCATCGCGGGCAGGAGGAAGGGGATGCCGAACAGGAACGCACAGCTCGCGGTCTGCGCGCTGAGTCCGAGCGCGAGGATGCGCCATCGGAGCCTGCTGCCGGAGCGCTGCGCCTCGCCCGCTCCCACCATGTCTGGCTCCCACCATTCAAGACGAAGATCCTGGATGGTGGACCTTAGTTTGCGTGGCTAACCTTCACAAGCGAGCGAATGGGCCTCACGAAGATCACGGCCCGTGTAGGCGTGGGTCGCCAGGTCGCCGACGTGGTGGTCCGCGTTGACCGCAACCGACACCGGCACGCTGCCGAACAGGGCCACGTCGGACCACGAATCGCCGTAGGCGACACAGTCGGCCCTGGTCACCCCGAAGGCCGCACACAGCTCGTCGGCGATCCGCACCTTGGAATCGGGGGTGTGGATACCCGCGGGGTCGACCGGTTCCCGGAACGGCACGGCCGGCCACGGGGAACCGTGCGCGGCGTGGGCACCCCATGGAAGCAGGCGCTCGACGAAGAAGTTCGGCGAGATCGAGATGACGGCGCAGTGCTCACCGCGCGCCCGGATGTCGGCCCAGGTCTCGCGGATACCCTCGAGCCACGGCGCACCGTCGAACGCGGCGACCACGTGGTCCTCGGTGAGCGCGCTCCACAGCGCGTGCGCGCGGCGGGCGAACTCGCCGGGTTCGAGCAGCCCGTCGGCGAAGGCGCGTTCGAGGTCGAGGATCTCCGCCTCGACCCCGATCTGCTTCGACAACTCGATCGCCGCGGCCGACCCGTGGATCAACGTGCCGTCCATGTCGAACAGGTGGAGTCGCGTCATCGCGACGCAATGTAGCCGACTCCCACCGGCTGACACGAACGGATTTCCTCACTCCCGTCCGCCCCCGTCCGCGCCCGGCCGGGCGCGGACGGGCAGGCCGCCGGGCGGGGAAAGTCGCGTGGCGGCTACGCCATCAGCGCCGCGTAGCCGGGCTTGATGACGTTGTTGATCACGTCGAGCCGCTGATCGAAATCCATGAACGCGGATTTCATCGCGTTGATCGTGAACCACTGAAGATCGGCCCAGTCGTAGCCGAAGGCGTCGACGAGCGCCGCGAACTCCGACGACATGGAGCAGCCGCTCATCAACCGGTTGTCGGTGTTGACCGTGACCCGGAAACGCAGCTTCGCGAGCAAGCCGAACGGATGCTCGGCGAGCGAACTCGCCGCTCCCGTCTGGACGTTCGAGGACGGGCACAGCTCGAGCGGGATCCGCCGGTCCCGCACATAGGCGGCGAGCCTGCCGAGCCCGACCTCACCGTCCGCGGAGATCTTCACGTCGTCGGCGATCCGCACACCGTGTCCGAGCCGTTCCGCACCGCAGTGCTGAATGGCCTCCCAAATCGACGCCAGGCCGAAAGCCTCGCCCGCGTGAATGGTGAAATGGCCATTTTTGGAACGCATGTACTCGAATGCGTCGAGATTTCGCGTGGGCGGGTAGCCAGCCTCCGGTCCCGCAATATCGAAACCGGCGACCCCGGAATCGCGATGCCGAATGGTGAGTTCGGCGATTTCCGAGGCGCGCGCATGCTGGCGCATCGCACAGAGCAGCTGGCGCGCCTGGATCCGGTGGCCCGCGGCGTTCACCTTGCGTTCACCCTCCGTGATGCCGTCGCTGACAGCCCTCACCACCGCATCGAGTGACAGCCCACGTTCGACGAACAGCTCGGGGGCGTAGCGCAGCTCGGCGTAGACGACCCCGTCGTCGGCCAGGTCCTCGACCGCCTCCGCGGCGACCCTCGCGAGCGCGTCCTCGGTCTGCATCACGCCGCAGGTGTGCGCGAACGTCTCGAGGTACTTCTCCAGCGAGCCCGAGTCCGCGGCCTCGGTGAACCAGCGGCCGAGTTCGTCGACGTCGGTGGTCGGAAGCCCGTCGTAACCGGTGCTGTCCGCCAGCTCGACGACGGTGCGGGGACGCAAGCCGCCGTCCAGGTGATCGTGGAGCAGAACCTTCGGGGCCTGACGTAGTTCTTCCCTGCTCGGGGCACTTGTGGTGTCCATGTAGTGACACTACTCTCCCGCGGCCTGCCCGCGAGCGGACCCGCAGCGACGCCGAGATGGCCTCCGGGCGACTTTCGTCGGAACCCGCCTAACCTCCCGAACCAGCCTGCCGAACCACTCCCGCGACCCGTCCGCAAACGGTTGACCGCTTCGTTGTTTTCGCGGGGCAGCGGGGTGCGGCGAAGGCGATACCGAGACGAACGGACGCGATGTCACGCGCAATTTCCCGGGGGCGCTAGCCGCGCCATTCCGGCGATGGATAGGCTGCCGAACACGTCCCATCCTTTTCCCCGCCGATGAAGGACACCGCAGTGACGACTGACAACCAACTCGCAGCTCCGTCCTTCGACCGGATGCGCAACATGCTGGTGCGCGCGGCCGAGGTCCGAGAGAGCGAACAGCAGCAGATCTTCGACGCGCTCGACGACATCTACGCCCGTCTCGCTCCGGTCGACTCCCTCGGCGCGGTGCGCAAGCGCCTGTCCGAGCTGCCCGACCGTACCGAGGTCGGCGTGCTGGCCGAGCGGCTCGACGAGGCCATGACGCGCATGGAGGCCCAGGACAACGCGATCGCCGAGCTGGGCCGCTCGGTCGAGGCGATCGTCGACAAACTCGCCAAGCCGTTCGCGCAGCTGGACGGCAGGCTCGAGGGTGTCGCGGCGAAGTTCGAGGCCGTCGCGGGCCGGATGGACGGTCTCGAGGACAAGCTCGAGAACATCCACCGCCGCATCGACGAACTCGGCGGGCACCTGAGCAAGCAGGACGACAAGCTCGACGCGATGCCGACGACGGTCGGCACGCCCGTGCGGGAGCGCATCGACGCGCTGGAGACCGGGCTCAAGGAGCGGCTCGAGCGGCTCGAGTCCGACGCCAAGGAGCGGATCACCGCCTCGACCGAGACCGTCAAGACCACCGTGTCGGAGACGGCGGAGGCCATCGACCCGACCGAGCGGCTCGAGAAGCTGGCCGAACGCCTCGAGCAGGTCACAGGCAAGCTCGATGACCTCAGCACGCGGGTCGACAAGGTGGAGGACGACGTCACGGGCCGCATCGGCGACCTGGACGGCTCCATGCGCTCCGGCTTCGCCGGCGTCGAGTCGACGCTGTCGAAGCAGCCGGACAGCGACGAGGTCACCTCGGTGGTGCAGAAGAGCGGCGAGGAGTCGGTGCGCCGCATCGGCGGACAGCTCGACGAGGCGATGGCGACGTTCGCGGAGCTCATGCTCGGCGGCGGACCCGCACCGCAGACCGTGGCCGTGCAGCCGCCCGCGCCGCGGCAGCCGCGTCGCCGCAACGGCGGCAGCAGGCAGAAGGCCGACGCGAAGGCCAAGAACAACGGCTCGTCCCCCGACGACGCGGACGACTGACACCGCCCCTCGGGGTTTCAGAGCTCCCAAGGGCCCCATGGTTGCGTTCAGCGCAACCATGGGGCCCTTGGGAGCTTCTTCGTGTGCGGGTCAGGAGCGGATCGTTTCCAGGACCGGGGTCGCGGGCCACGGTGGGCGTTCCGCGGCGCTCTCCGACACCTCGACGGCGCCCTCCAGAGCCGCCAGCGCGGCGGGGACGGCGTCCGGGGTGTCGGTGTGCAGCTCCAACAGCGGCTGTCCGGCCTCGACGTGCTCCCCCGGTTTCGCCAGGCACCGGACGCCGGCAGCCGCCTGCACCGGGTCCTCCCTGCGCGCCCTGCCTGCCCCGAGCCGCCACGCCGCCACGCCCACCGCGTAGGCGTCCAGCGTCGTCAGCACACCGGTGTCGGGTGCCTCCACGACGTGCACGTGCGCGGGCGTCGGCAGCGGTGCCTCCGGATCGCCGCCCTGCGCGCTGATCATCCGGCACCACGTCTCGTACGCCTTGCCCGACGCGAGCACCGGCGCGGGATCGACGTCGCCGTGCCCGGCGAGCGCCAACATCTCGCGGGCCAGCGCGACCGTCAGCGACACGACGTCCTCGGGCCCCTCGCCGCGGAGCACGTCCACCGCCTCGGCGACCTCGATCGCGTTGCCGACGGCCGCACCCAACGGGGTCGACATGTCGGTCAGCACGGCCCGAGTGGGAAGTCCGTGCGCGGTACCGATGTCGACGAGGGTCCTCGCGAGTACCCGCGCCCGCTCGATCGACGTCATGAACGCCCCGCTGCCGACCTTCACGTCGAGCACGAGGCCGCCTGCGCCCTCGGCGATCTTCTTGCTCATGATCGAGCTGGCGATCAGGGGAACCGATTCGACCGTGCCCGTCACGTCGCGCAGCGCGTACAGCTTGCGGTCCGCGGGCGCGAGCGTGTCGGTCGCCGCGCACACGACCGCACGGACCTCGTCGAGCTGCCGTCCGATCTCCACCGCCGACAACTGCGCGCGCCAGCCGGGGATGGACTCGAGCTTGTCGAGCGTGCCACCGGTGTGCCCCAGGCCGCGGCCGGACAGTTGCGGCACCGCCGCGCCGCACGTCGCCACCAGCGGAGCCAGCGGCAGGGTGATCTTGTCGCCGACACCGCCCGTGGAGTGCTTGTCGACCGTCGGCCGCGAGACGTGCAGCGCGAGCCGCTCGCCGGAGTCGATCATCGCGCCGGTCCAGCGCGCCGTCTCGGCGGTGTCCATGCCGCGCAGGAACACCGCCATCGCCAGCGCGGCCATCTGCTCCTCCGACACCACGCCGCGGGTGTAGGCGTCGATGACCCAGTCGATCTGTTCGGACGTCAGCGTGCCGCCGTCCCGCTTGGCACGGATGACGTCGACGGCGGCGAAGGGTTCCCTGACGGTCATTCCGGAAGATTGGCCTGTCCGGCCGCATCCGGCAACATCGCGGGAGCCTCCAGGACGCAGAATTCGTTGCCGGACGGGTCCGTGAAGACCTGCCACGGGTATCCGTCGTGGCCGACGACGCGGCGAGCACCGAGCGCCGTTGCCCGTGCGACGAGGTCCTCACCGGCGGCGGGCCGGACGTCGAGATGCGGCGAGTTCTTACCCCGCGAGGGTTCCGGTTCGGGACACAGTTCGAGCAGTGGGCCGACACCGTCGGGATGCCGCAACGCGGGCATGTCGCCGCTGCCGGCACACGGAACCCACCCGGTGATCGCGGCCCAGAACCGGGCGTCGCGTTCGGGGTCGGCGAGAACCGTCCACGGCACGTCGCCCTGTCCGATGTCGGCGTGGACCGCGCCGAGACCGAGCAGCCGCTCGACGATCTCCGTCTGATGCGGCCCGCCCCGCAGGTCGGGATGCAGCCGCGTCGGTGCGGCGGACGGCTCGTCCACCCGAGGGAAGCACAGATCGAGGAACACCTCGTCGGACAGCTGGACGCGCGCCTCCACGATGTCCGGCTCGTCGAGCATGACCTTGGCGCCGAGCGCCTCCGCCCAGAACCCGCCGAGTCGCCGCGGCTCTCGGGCGTCCCACACGATGTCCTCGAGTCGCATCACCCGATCCTGTCACGGAACGGCGTGCGCCGGCATCCGTTTTCAGGCCGGCAGATCCGCTGGTCCGAACGCGTCCGGCAACACCGCGGACATCGGCAGGATGCCGCTCGGGGTGTCGAGCAGACACTCAGGGCCGCCGTGTTCGTAGAGGATCTGCCGGCACCGGCCGCACGGCATGAGCAACTCGCCCGAACCGCCGCGGCACGCGACCGCCACGAGCGAGCCGCCCCCGGACAGCCGCAGCTGCCCCGCCATCGTGCACTCGGCACACAGTCCGACCCCGTACGAGGCGTTCTCCACGTTGCACCCGGTCACGACCCGGCCGTCGGACACGAGCCCGGCGACCCCGACGTGCAGGCCGGAATACGGTGCGTACGCCAGTGCGGCCGCACGCACCGCCTCGGCCCTCAGCGACTCCCAGTCGGGTTCGCTCACGAGTCCTCCCCACGCCGGTACTGCTTGCCGATCGCCTTCGGCACCCGCAACCGTTGCGCAGCCACCGCCAGCACGATGATTGTGACGAAGTGCGGCGTGTACGGGATCAGGTCGCTCGGCAGTTCGTCGTTGGTCCAGTAGATCCAGTAGAGGATCCCCGCACCCACGGCGGCACCGGCGGCGGCGAACCACTTCCGCTTGATCAGCTGCACCACGACGATCACCGCCAGCAGCAGTACCGCGCCGTAGCAGAGCGCGAGCACGGCGGTACCTCCGCCGGAGAGCTGCAGACCGTCGGAGTAGCCGAACAGCGCCGCACCACCGAGCAGACCGCTGGGCCGGTAGTTACCGAAGATCATCGCGGCGAGGCCGATGTACCCGCGGCCGTTGACCTGGTTCTCCAGATAGTCCGCGCCGCCTTCCAACAGCACCAGCGACGCACCGCCCATGCCGGCGAACCCGCCCGACACCGCGACCGCGATGTACTTGTGCAGATAGACGTTCACGCCGAGGGACTCGGCCGCGACCGGGCTCTCCCCGCACGAGCGCAACCTCAGCCCGAACCGCGTGCGCCACAGCACGAGATAGCTGACCGGCACCAGCAGCAGCGCCAGCATCGCCAACGGGGAGACCTGGGTGACCAGACCACGCAACAACCCCGCGACGTCCGACAGCACGACCCGCTGCTCGTCCTCCAGCGCACCGAGCCAGTCCGACAGGAACGTCGCCGAATAGGTGTCGAACTTCGCCACCGGAGGCGATTCCCGCGGGTTGCCCGAGAGCGGCTCGAACACCAGCGTCGCCAGATACTGCGCGACACCCAGTCCCAGCAGGTTGATCGCCACACCGGAGACGATGTGGTTGACGTTGAACGTCACGACCGCCACCGCGTGCAGCAGTCCGCCCAACAGTCCGAAAAGGATGCCGGCGGCCAGTCCGACCCACACGCCGCCGTAGTACGCACCCCAGGCCGAGCCCCAGGTGCCGAGAATCATCATGCCCTCGAGGCCGATGTTCATCACGCCCGCGCGCTCGGCCCACAGACCACCCAACGCAGCCAACAGGATCGGCAGCGCGAGCCGCAGCGCCGTCTGCGACGTGTCGCTCGAGGTCAGCAGCGGCATGTCGGTCAGATAGGACGTCGTCGACAACACGCCGATCGCCACGACCGCCCACAGCACGCCGCGCGCCCAACCGGGAATCCTGCGCGAGGACCTCTGCCCGGACGCGGGCGCCGGGGTCTCCATCACCGAGGTCACACCGCACCTCCTTCCGCGACGGTCGCGGGCGAGCCGTTACGGCCCGCCCTGCCGACCCGCCGCTGCTGGGCGGCCAGGTCGGCGCGGCGCACGATCTCGTAGGCAACCACGACGGACAGGACGATCGTGCCCTGCATGATCGTCGCGATCTCACTGGGAATCCCGAGCGACTCGAGCGACACCGCCGAACGGTCGAGGAACGACCACAGCAGCGCGCCGAACGCGATACCCGCGGGGTGGTTCCTGCCGAGCAACGCGACGGCCAGCCCCGTGAAGCCGTACCCCTGGGTCGAGGTCATCGCGTAGACGTAGTCGCGGCCGAGCAACTCCGGCATCGCGATCAGGCCCGCGACCGCACCCGAGATCAGCATCGCCGCCAGCGTCATCTTCTTCGCGCTGACCCCGCCCGCGGCCGCCGCCGTCGCCGACTCGCCACTGGCCTTCAGCTCGAACCCGAACCGCGTGCGGCGCAACATGAACCAGTAGCCGTATCCGAGCGCCGCCGCGATCACGACGAAACCGAACACCGTGCCCGCGTCCCCGAGCGGAATGCCGGGGATCCGGCCCGACGGAGCGATCTGCTCGGTCGAGACGTTGTTGCCGTGCAGCACACCGAACTGCTCGGGATTGATCAGGAACGCGACGATGCCGAACACGATGGAGTTCAGCATGATCGTCGTGATCACCTCGCTGACGCCGCGATACACCTTCAGCAACGCCGGCAGCAGCGCGTACAACGCGCCCGAGAACATCGCGACCACCAGGATCACGATCACGTGCAGCACCGGGGGAAGCTTCATCGCCGCACCGACGATCGCCGCGACCACCGCGGCGAACCGGTACTGGCCCTCCACACCGATGTTGAAGACGTTCATCTGGAAGCCGATCGCCGCGGCGAGGCCGGCCAGGTAGTAGACGATCGCCAGATTGACCGTCGCCACGGCCGTGTTGCCGTGCAGCAGCTGCGCCGCCATCGTCCCGAACGCCTCGAGCGGATTCGCACCCGAGATCAGCAGGGCCACCGACGACAACAGCATCGAGAACACGATCGCCAGCGCCGGAGGCAGCAGAGCGGTCCGCCAGTTGATCATGCGGCCTCCTCCTGCGTCCCCGCCCCCGTCATCGCCGAGCCCAGCTCCTGCGGCGTCACCGTCGCCGGGTCGGCCTCGCTCACCAAGCGGCCGCGCAGCATCACGCGAATCGTGTCGGACAGTCCGATCAGCTCGTCGAGGTCGGCCGAGATGAGCAGCACCGCCAGTCCGTTGTGCCGCGCCTGGCGCATCTGCTCCCAGATCAGCGCCTGCGCACCCACGTCGACCCCACGCGTCGGATGGGACGCGATCAGCAGCGTCGGTTCCCCCGACAGCTCCCTGCCGACGATCAGCTTCTGCTGGTTACCGCCCGACAGCGCACCCGCGAGCACGTCGACCCCCGGGGTGCGCACGTCGTACTCCTCGACGATGCGCTCGGTGTCCTCCCGCGCCGCGGCCGGATCGATGAGATGACCGTTGGAAACGGGTTTGCGCGTCTGATAGCCGAGGATCCGGTTCGACCACAACGGCTGGCGCAGCAACAGGCCGTGCCGGTGCCGGTCCTCGGCGATGTAGCCGATGCCCGCCTCGCGCCTGGCGAGCGCGCCGAGCCGCGTGATGTCCCGCAGCTGCCCGTCCTCACCGATCAGCTCCACGGTGCCCGCCGAGGCCTTCCGCATCCCCATGACGGTCTCGACCAGTTCGGTCTGCCCGTTGCCCTCGACACCGGCGATGCCCAGGATCTCGCCCGCGCGCACCGACAACGTCACGTCGTCCAGCACCGCGCGGTCGCTGTCCTCGGCATCGAGGCGCAGCTCGGTCACGCGCAGCACCTCGCGGTCGGTGACCGTCGACTCGCGGGTCTCCGGGCTCGGCAACTCCGAACCCACCATCATCTCGGCCAGTTCGTGGCTGCTGACCGTGGCCGGGTCCACCGTGCCGACGGTCGTCCCGCGCCGGATGATCGTCACCTCGTCGGCGATCGTCCGCACCTCGTCGAGCTTGTGCGAGATGAACAGGAACGTGTACCCGTCGGCCTGCATGCTGCGGATCGTCTCGAACAGCGCGTCGACCTCCTGCGGCACGAGCACCGCCGTCGGCTCGTCGAGGATGACGATCCGCGCGCCGCGGTAGAGCACCTTGACGATCTCGACCCGCTGCCGGTCGGCCACGCCGAGGTTCTCGACCAGCGTGTCCGGATCGACGTGCAGGCCGGTCTGCTCGGCCAACGTGGTCAGCCTGGCACGGGCCTTACGCCCCATGCCGTGCAGTCCCTCCGCGCCGAGCAGCACGTTCTCGCGCACGGTGAGGTTGTCGGCCAGCATGAAGTGCTGGTGCACCATGCCGATGCCGGCCTTGATCGCGTCCTGCGGGTTGCGCAGTTCCACGACCTCGCCGCCGACCTTGATGGTGCCCTCGTCCGGCTGCTGCATCCCGTACAGGATCTTCATCAGCGTGGACTTTCCGGCGCCGTTCTCGCCGCACACGGCGTGGACCTCACCCGCGCGCACGGCCAGGTGCACGTCGGAGTTGGCCACCACGCCGGGGAAGCGTTTGGTGATCCCAGTGAGTTCGACCACCGGTTCCGGTTCGGTCATCTGTTCTTTCGCCTTGCTCGAGCAGGGGCTGATGTGCGGATGCGGCAGCGGAACTTCCAAGTGGTCCCCGCCGCGTCGTCGGTGCCGGGTAAGGGGCCGCGACCGGCATCAAAGCAGATGGGGCCGTCGCCGCGGCGCAAAACCGCCGGAAACGGCAGGTGGGGCTCGCAGACGACGGCCGCCTGCGAGCCCCACATCGGCTGAATGTTGTCCGGACCTCAGCTCTGCGGCTTGTCCGAAACGTCGATCTTGCCGTCGACGATGGCCTGCTTGTAAGCGTCGAGCTCGTCGCTCACGTCCTCGATGTCCGAATTGGACCTGGAGTAGTCGACACCGTCCACCGACAGGTCGAACCGCTCCGGCAGGTCGTCGGTCGAGCCCTCGGCCACGGCGGCGATGTAGTCGTACACCGCGACGTCGACCTTCTTGAGCATCGAGGTCACGATGACATCCTTGACGTCCGAGAGCGTCTTCTGCTCGTACTGGTCGGAGTCGACACCGATGGCCAGCGCGTCCTCGGCGGCCGCGGCCTCGAACACGCCCTTACCCGAGGCGCCCGCCGCGTGGAAGATCACGTCGGCGCCCTGGCTGATCATCGACTTGGCCTTGACGTTGGCCTTGCCGGGGTCGTTGAAGCCGCTGATGTCACCGGCCGGGGTGAGGTACTCGCTGCGCACCTCGATGTTGTCGCCGCCCGCGGCCTCGACGCCCTGCTCGAAACCGGCCTGGAACTTCTGGATCAGCGGGGTCTCGACCCCGCCGACGAAGCCGACCTGGCACTCGGAGCTCTTGTACGCCGCGGCCACGCCCGCCAGGAACGAGCCCTCCTCCTCGGCGAACACCAGCGGAGTCACGTTCTTCGCGTTCACCGAGTCGTCGTCGACGATGGCGAACTGGGTGTCGGGGTGCTTCCGCGCGACCTTGCCGACGGCCTCGGCGTAGGCGAAGCCCACGGCGATGATCGGGTTGTTGCCCTGGTTGGCCATCTGCTCGAGGCGCTGTTCCTTCGCCGCCTCGGACTCGTTGCCCGCGGCAGGGCTCTCGTTGCCCTTCTCCGCGCCGAGCTGCTTGACCGCGTCGTCGACGCCCGCAGCAGCGGCGTCGTTGAACGAGGCGTCACCCCGGCCGCCGACATCGAAGGCGAGGCCGACCTTCAGGTCGCTGGCGTCGACGTCCGTCTTGCGCTTGCTCTCGCTCTGCTGGCCGCCCTGCGGAGCGGCGGGCGCCTCCTCGGTGACGCAGCTGCCGGCGGCGCCACCGCCGTCGCCGCCCGCCGCCTCGCTGTCGCCACCGGAATCCTTGGCGCAACCCGCCATCGTCAGCACGCCGGCCATGGCGATAGCCGCCAGCGCTCCACCACGCTTTCGCCGCACGGTGATACTCCCTCCCCGCTGTTCGCGGACGGACCGAAGATTGTGTGCCCGGTACTCGGGCGGACTGGCGAACCGTACCGCTGGCGTGACCTCCACGGCAGCCGTTCGGCACCCCGCGTAACCCAAATGTTTAAGTTGCCGCAACCGTGACTCCGATTGTGCCCCGGAGTATTCACTCAGCGTCACCAACGAACGTCGCGAGTGCACTCCCGAGGGCCCCATGGTTGCGCTCAACGCAACCATGGGGCCCTCGGGAGCACCTTGGGGAAGTGCACGCGATGGTGTGACCACGACTGTGACCACGGCGACGCCCGGGTGGCCTGGGCCTGCGCTAGGGCTTATGTCCCCGGTGTCTGGTCGATCACAGCTGGGAACCCGAGGTTGAGCCCGGTATGACCGGCGGGTCTAGCATTCGGCGCGTATATGACGCTCGGACCAGAATGACCTCGAAAAAGTCGCGGTCAGAGCCGGGCGGCGAAGTCCATCAGTGACGTTGGAGGGCCGTACACCGATGTCCACCACTGCGAGCACTGCCACGGCGGCCAGTGCGAGTGATCGGGCGGGCGCCTCACGCCGGAGCGGGACGTTCTACCGCGGCGACCCCGGCATGTGGTCCTGGGTAGCGCATCGCGTTACCGGGGTGCTCACCTTTTTCTTCCTGTTCGTGCACGTGCTCGACACGGCGCTCGTCAGGGTCTCCCCGAACGCCTATGACGAGGTCATCGAGACCTACAAGACACCGTTCGTCAACCTCCTCGAGGTGGGTCTCGTCGGCGCCGTGCTCTTCCACGCGCTCAACGGCCTCCGTGTCATCCTGGTCGACTTCTGGGAGAAGGGACCCAAGTACCAGCGCCCGATGCTGTGGACCACCCTCGGCATCTGGGTCGTCGTGATGATCCCGGGCACCTACTTCATGCTCGAGCGCACGGTGAGCGAACTGTTCGGAGGCGGCCACTGATGACCGAATCGCTGACTCTCGACAAGCCGCGTTCCCCGCGGCGCCCGGCCGCTCGCCGCAACAACTTCGAGCTCTACAGCTGGGCCTTCATGCGGATCTCCGGTCTCGCGCTGGTGATCCTGGTGCTCGGCCACCTGTTCATCATGAACATCCTCGACGGCGGCGTGCACCGCATCAACTTCGCGTTCGTCGCCGGCCGCTGGGCCTCGCCGTTCTGGCAGTTCTGGGACCTGGCGATGCTGTGGCTGGCACAGCTGCACGGCGGCAACGGGCTGCGCACGATCATCGACGACTACGCGCGTAAGGACGCCACGCGCTTCTGGCTGAAGATGCTGCTCTACGTCTCGATGGCCGTCATCCTCGTGCTCGGCACCCTGGTGATCTTCACGTTCGACCCGAACATCGCCGCCTGACCCCCACCACACGGAGACTTCTCATGCAGTTCCACAAGTACGACGTGGTGATCGTCGGAGCTGGTGGCGCCGGCATGCGCGCGGCGATCGAAGCCGGTCAGCGCTCCCGCACGGCCGTGCTCACCAAGCTGTACCCGACGCGATCCCACACCGGCGCGGCTCAGGGCGGCATGTGCGCCGCCCTGGCCAACGTCGAAGAGGACAACTGGGAGTGGCACACCTTCGACACCGTCAAGGGTGGCGACTACCTGACCGACCAGGACGCCGCGGAGATCATGGCCAAGGAGGCCATCGACGCGGTGCTCGACCTGGAGAAGATGGGCCTTCCGTTCAACCGCACGGAGGAAGGCAAGATCGACCAGCGGCGCTTCGGCGGCCACACGCGTGACCACGGCAAGGCCGCGGTGCGCAGGGCCTGCTACGCGGCCGACCGCACCGGTCACATGATCCTGCAGACGCTGTACCAGAACTGCGTCAAGCACGGCATCGAGTTCTTCAACGAGTTCTACGTCCTCGACGTCACGCTGTCGAAGAACGAGAACGGCGAGGAGGTCGCCTCCGGCGCGATCGCCTACGAGCTCGCGACCGGTGAGATCCACGTCTTCCAGGCCAAGTCGATCGTGTTCGCCACGGGCGGCTTCGGCAAGGTCTTCAAGACCACGTCCAACGCGCACACCCTGACCGGTGACGGCATGGGCATCTACGCGCGCAAGGGCCTGCCGCTGGAGGACGTGGAGTTCTACCAGTTCCACCCGACCGGTCTTGCCGGTCTGGGCATCCTGCTCACCGAGGGTGCCCGCGGCGAGGGCGCGATCCTGCGGAACGAGTCGGGTGAGCGTTTCATGGAGCGCTACGCCCCGACGATCAAGGACCTCGCCCCGCGCGACATCGTCGCCAGGTCGATGGTGCTCGAGGTGCTGGAGGGCCGCGGCGCCGGTCCGCACAAGGACTACGTCTACCTCGACTGCACCCACCTCGGCGAGGAGGTCCTCGAGACCAAGCTGCCGGACATCACCGAGTTCGCCCGCACCTACCTGGGCGTCGACCCGGTGCACGAGCCGGTGCCGGTGTACCCGACGGCGCACTACGCCATGGGCGGCATCCCGACCAACGTCAAGGGCGAGGCGCTCAAGGACAACGACACCGTCATCCCCGGCCTGTACGCCGCGGGCGAGGTGGCGTGCGTGTCGGTGCACGGGTCGAACCGCC
>Ga0079224_100005155_pt1 | contig 17107 bp, 7 predicted proteins | sample Stecom2015_FD_80414 | JGI IMG/M metagenome (GOLD analysis project Ga0079224, IMG submission 80414) | Agricultural soil microbial communities from Utah to study Nitrogen management - Steer compost 2015 | ecosystem: Environmental > Terrestrial > Soil > Agricultural land | place: USA: Utah... | reverse complement strand
AGAGGTTGAAAAACTTTTAGAACCTCAAGTAATCTTAGCAGGAGAGAAAGAAGCTCAATCTATTGAAGTAGGAGGAGAATATGAATTTCCAGAACAAAAAGAAGCTAGAGTAAGAAAGAAAGATGAAGATCAATGGGAAGCTATATTCCATAATAAACCTAATGGATTGTAGGCGGCAAAAGAAGAAGCTAAAGACGCAGTAAATGAATATAAAGCAAACTTAAAGAACCATAGAAAAGTAGAAGTCATTGCTACTAATCCAGATGGTTCTATAAGAATACAAGATATCAATGGAGATATATACGATATTTCTTCTGATAGATTAAGTCTGTACTCTAAACTGCTTACTTCTCAAGAGAAGTTATCTAAACATAAAGATGAGTTAGATAAAGAGCAGAATGATATACAAACTACCTCTGGAGATACTTATACAGGAGACCCTGTTAGTGATGCAGATCTTGTTCAAACAGAAGACAAAAGAAAAGCAACTGAAGAACTCTTCACATCTACTACAGGTATTTCTGAGGATAGGGAAGCTAACAATCTAAAACCTCACCATATAAGAGCTATAACTCTACTTAACAATGCTAAAACTTTTCCTAATAGAAATAAGTTACGTGTTGTTTTGGTGACTCAAAATCAAGAATCTGCATTAGGTTTATCAGGACTTGTAGCATTATCAAATGAAAATAGTGGAGAAGATCCAGTTAAATATACTGATTTAAATACAGGAACCGTAATAGCTTTATATGTAGAACAAGATAAAAAGAATCTGTATCTTGTAGATGAAGAAGGTAAAAGAATAGGTAAATTAGGAGATACAATAGATTTAAATAAGGTAGTATTTTCTACAATGCCTACTACTCATTTATTTTGGAGAGATGGTAAAACAGCAAGATTTAGAGATGGAGAACAAGAAGAAGCTAGTATATTTGCTAAAAGATGGGAAGCTAAAAGGAAGCAAATCTTTGATGCTAAAGTACACGGAGGTGTATTTAAGTTTGTTATTTCCAGGGGTATACCTGACATTAGAGACAATAATAGATTTTCTGTATCAGAATCTTTGGTTCCTGAAGAGTTTATTTCACAGGAAGAAGGACTTGTAGTAATTCCCACAACGGGGACATTGTCCCATAATGGGAAATTGATAAACTTCCCAAATGGTAGACCAGTACTACAGTATCAAGATACCTTACAGTTTTTAAGTAATAATAATTTTACAAACAAACAAGCTCAGACAATATTTGAGATATTAAAAAGAATATCCAATCAGATAAAAGAACAGACTGAAAAGGGAGAGAAAGTTGCTATTAATAGAAAATATATAAACTTCTTACAGAACGTATTGTTTTATAAAGCAGCTAAAGAAAGAGGTTTTGGTGCAAATCAAATATTCATCAATACCTCTACTATGGAGCTTATGTTTGGTGATCAAAAGTTTGATATAACAAATATAGAGCAGTTTGAAACTCCTATTATAGAGAGATTATTAAAGACTTTTAATAGTGTAAATAATTACACTTTGACAAAAACCTTTAATCAACCCTTTACAGAACTATACTTGGAAGGAGAAGAATTAAAAGAAAGACAATGGAAGAATTATCAAGTATACCTACTGTCTTCTAAATATCCAGATGGATCTACCAGAAGTGTTTCTGATATTCCTTTAAGTACAAATGTACAACCTCCTACAGAAGGTAAAAGTTTTAACTATAGTCAAAAGTATGCTATTTTACAAGAGCTGGAATTACCAGAAGTAGTTATTAAGCCAGCTAAAATAAAAGAACCTAAAAAGGAGGAAATCACCCCTGTTACCAAAATAGGAGAATATACTATAGACGGTACTACAAAGAATGCATACAATCTTAAAAGCGGACCCGTAGAGTTTACAGCTAGAATAGATGAAGCTAATAATATAGTAGTTTCTGTAGAAGAAAATGAAACTGTTATTACAGCAGCATTAGACGATAATGTTATGAAAACTGTAATAGCAGGTTTAAAGTCTTTCAATAGACTAGATGCCGCTAAAGGAGATAAAGAACTTCTATTAGACTTTATAGCCCTTCAAATAGCTGCTAATTTAGAAAAACAAAGAACCACTAAACCTGAGGTAGAGGTACAAGATACTTCCAGTATAGAGCAAGAATATGATGCAGCATTAAGACCTGAAATACCAGCTTTATCTTTAGTAACGGCTGCCGATGTAGCTAAAGCTAAAACTTCAGAAGAAGTGGAAAGGATTCAAAAAGAGCTAGAAGAGATCCAAAAAAGGTACAATGATTTACAAGAAATCCGTAACTGTGCATGGAAGATTTAGATAAAGTATTAGAGTCCAAAAGACATAAGGAAATACTAACTACCCTACAAGGTATACTTACCTCTATGAAGGAGGAAAGTAAAGAACAATCTATTCTTCTAATAGATGATGATATAAAAAATTCTTTAAAAAATATTGAAAAAAATTTGAATAATCAAGAATTATCCTTATTTTTGAAGAATTTATCAATAGCCTGGGCTAAAGCATTAGATAAGATAAAACCCGATCCTGCTCAAAACTGGACATTTGATATAATAAGAGATGGGGAAGGATATATTAAATCAGTAAAAGCAACCAAAAATTAAACAAAACAATTAAAATAATAATACAATGCCAATTGGATCAGATTTTTCAGTAGACAGAGCAACAGGTGATATTAGACACACCTCTGGTACAGATAATTATACGGTAATAGAACTTCACCGTTGGTTACAGGACGTAGCTGATGACGCATCTTATTCAGGAGATGATGAGTTGGATATAACTGATCCCACTCCTTCAGAGCGAAGTACGGATAACATTATTACCCTTATTAATGGATATAATATTGATGACGCTACTTCCCAATATTTATATGATGGCTCTATTATTCAAGATGATGGAGATACTATATATGACGGTATTCTTGTGTTCGCCAATGCTGGTATGTACCTTAACATTATACAGAATGGTGCTTTAGCTACAAACTTCTGGACAACAGGTATTAACGCAGATGCTGCTAACGGTATCTCCCATAGGTTCTTGTTAAAAGTAAGAGACTCAGGAACTGATATAGATGGTAGAAGAATAATAGGTACAACAAGAGAATTTGGATTTACTTATTCAGAATTCAAAATCAACGGTACTTCAAGAGGTAACAACGTACTTGCTCTTACTTACGCAAGTGATCTTAACAACCAAACAGCCTCTGGTACAGTAGCAACTTGGTCAGACATAACAAATACAAGTACAGGTTATAATGGTATTGATGTAAACAACGATGCTTCTGATGAATATTTTTATTCTGAATGGAATAGAGCTGCCAGAAGCGTAAATGATTTTTACGAGAGAATGAAGTACCTTACCCGTAGAGGGGAGTCTACTACATTATATGGAATACAAGGTCAAATATTCAGAGGTATTACTCATGAAATAGTAATAGATAATCCTACAGGTACGTTTGATGCTGTTGAAAGTATTTCTTGGACAGGTGGAACAGGTCAAATGTTGGCGATAAATTCTCCAACAGCAGGAACAAAAATGTGGATTCAACTTCTTACAGGTGTTCCACCAACAAATAATCAATTAATCACAGGTGGAAGTTCTGGTGCTACTTGTCTTGTCAATGTTACTGTAACAGAACGTACAATATCTCAACCTTTCTGTGGTGTATCTACAGGTTCAGCGTTAATCGGTGCTTATGGTTTTGGTGTAGAATCAACAGATTTAACTTCTGCTGATAAGGTATTTGATCTTGATAATACACAATTTTCTCCACCCAACTTCCAGACAGGAACAGTTGCTGGATTAGTATCAGGAGAAGACTATGTTATTGTAGCACCTAATGATGGTGGTAATATTGAATTTGATCAGTTTACACTTAATGGAGCTTTAACAGGAGCTGCTGTTACATCAGTAGTTGTTAACGGTTCTATTCCTGCTGATACTCCTTCTTCAGGAACAATAAGGATATTGAGAGCTAATGGTGTTTATACTCGCCATGCTTATACTTCATGGTCTGGTTCAACTTTTACAATTGGTTCAACTGACTTTTCAAGTAATAACGCAGCTAACGGAGCAAATACTTTTATAACTTATATTGATAAACTTGCATCATCTACTTCTGAATCATTCAGTGCTGTATTTACAGCTCCAAGAAGTATGTTTATAAGAGTAAGAGATGGTGGAGTTACACCTATTAAAACATTTGAAACAACTACTACATTTGGTAGTGGTGGATTTTCAGTAACAGCAAGTAGAATTAGCGATATTTAATAAATAATGGCGAACGTAACTATTACAGTAGATAGTAATCATGACGATCTAACCAGTAGAGCCGCTGGAGAGAATATTACTATTAACTCTGGTGCAAAACTCACTATTGATTCTATTATCCACTTGACCCCAAGGGGGATTATGGGTTTGATAACCTGTAATGACGGAGAAATTCATATTGATGGCACCCGCACATTTGAAGTAGCGTATTCTGGTGGTAGTGGAACACTCGTTGCAGTTGGTGATGTAATCACTTGGAATGGGGGAGCAGATAGTGGTAAGGTTATTCAACTTAATTCTGGCAACAATGTGGCCGGAGTACTTACACTTACTAAAGATGTAGGGGATACCACCCCTGACGATGCTGACGTAATTACTGATGGTGCATGGTCAGCAGATATTGATAGTGTAAAGGTAGGTTATCTTATATTCTATGGAGAGGATCAAGACTGGGTTGCGCCTGATGCAAAAGCAACATTAAGAATTACTGGAGATTGGTATGTAGCAGGGGTAGGAACAGGTGCAGATAGTCAATCTATTACATTACCTCATGCCGGGCACCAACATTGTGTGTGGGTGGAAACAGGAAATGGAACTGATGTGTATGAAAAGTGGCACAGGATTTCAAGTGCAGCAAGTACAGTATTCTATGATTCATTTGCTGAATTTGGTACGCACTATGAGAGTGGTAAAGTATTTCAACAAACATTTGGTTCATCAACACTTACATTTGGTACAAGTACTGGTGGGGGAAATCCTCCAAATGGAGCAAGAATAAGAATACCCAACGTTCATTTAGGAACAACTACAGTGGGTACTCCTACAACAGAAGTAAACAGTACTACTATTGGTGCACATTTTAAGCCCATAGCAGACAACACAACAGAAAACGTGTTCTTAGATCATGTTAATTTTTCATCTGTTCAATTAAGTCTTATACAAACAAACGGAGCAACCATAAGTGATTCTTGTTTTGGTTTAGCTGTGGCTAACTTTTTACAGAGAAATAACTCTCCTGTAACGATGAACAACGTTGCATTTGTTCAGCCTTCTGTGAATACCACTGGAGGTCTTGCCGCATCTGTAGCTTATACTATTACAGACAATCTTGGTGGCATAACACTTACAGATACGCTTTGGTATGGTGGAGTTGACTCAACAACAGCAGGAGCATTGTACTTAACAACAATGGCTAACATTACTTTTGAGGGGATAACAAAAGTGGCTTTAAGCATCACAGATGAAAACACCTCTTATACCATACGTTCTACGCAATCATCCAATGTAGTCTTTAATGGAGAGCTAATACTACTTGGTGGAGGTATAATTGCTTCCGCAGGTTCTAACGATTGGTACTTTGAATATCTGAAATTTGGGTATCCCCCCAATAGGGGTACGACAGAACAAAACCAAAACTGTTTAGCTTTGACAGGCTGTGATACTTGGCAGATGGATGCTTTTAATTTGGTTAATGGTGGTAAATTCCCTACACTTGGTTTATTTCTACTTACTGACTGCGCTAATATTATTTTACGAAACGCAGGAACTATCAGTTCTAAAATTGATGGTGGAAACAGACTAACTTACATAGTAAGCTTTGCTGGTATCACACAGAATGTAAAAATGCAAAGACTGTGGTTTACCAACATTAACGGACAAGAAGAGGTATTCTTGGGAGTAAACTCTGTTACAAATATTTTAATTGAAAATTGTTCAGCGAATTATAACAGTGAAATTGAAGCCGATATAAATAACACTATTATCAGAGGTGTTCATGCAGCTTCTGGTGCTCTTGATAGTACATCTGGATGGGAAGGAGATAATAATAACGTAGTAGGGACTGTATTCCATGACTATTTTACTTCTAATACAGCAGGTGCTTTAGGTTTATTGTTTAATGCTCCCGGTAATGTTCATGCAGCAGATGTAGAGATTACAGCAGGTACACCTATTTGGAATGGTCTTGGTGATTTACTTATGCGTACAAGTGGAGATCAGGTTATCTACACTTGGCCATACTTGATTAAAGGTCATACAGCATTTCAAAATGCAGCCCTAACAGCAGCAGGTGTAAATCATTTAACTAATCATACATATGAATATTCTATAAGACCTATCGGTGGTGATTGGAGTGCTTGGGCAACAGCTAATGGAGCCAATCTTTCAGCAGAAACTATTGATCCAGCAGGATTCTCGTTTAGGTTAAGAATTACTTGTTCTTCAACATCAACTACAAACGCCATCAAGAACTTGGCTATTCTTACAGATACAACACTAACTGATCAGAATGATAATCTATACCCATTGGAAGTTGTACCTGTTATTATAACAGTATTAGATGTGAATACTAATTTACCTGTAGAGAATGCAAGAGTATTTTTAGAAACAAGTCCAGGCGCAGTAGAGATATTTAACGATCTGACAAATTCTAGTGGTATTGTTCAAAACTTAGAATATGGTTATACGAGTAATACAAGTGTTGTTGGTAGAGTAAGGAAAGGATCATCTGCGCCTTACTATAAAACTTCACCTATATCTGGAACAATCACTTCTAACGGATTTGAAGTAACAGTATTTTTAATCCCTGACGAATGATAACTATTAACTGGGCAACAAAGGTAATATCAATACCACAAAGTTATCTTACTAACTTAGGGGGAGGAGTGTATGAACTTGATGTAGATCAGTTCAGACTTGACCTCAAAGATTTAGAAGACAGTGAGGAAGGTATGATGTTCCCATCCACACACAATCATAATACAACAGTTACTCTATCTGGAGTAACTTATGCGAGGACATTTGAGGTTATAAATGGATATACTATAGAATTTGAAGATGGTTCATATACAGTAAAATGTGTAGGAGCTAATCACAATATTGGAGATGTTAAAGTTGTTAATTCAGTATCTTTACTAATTGGTAACTCTGCTGGTTTAATACAGGTGACAAGTGGAAGTGGATTAAGTTCAGAACAAGCAGAACAACTTGTAAAAATATACAGAAGTTTAATGTTAGATCCTAGTTTCCCTGTAAGAACTACTCCAAATGTAATAGAGTTTGATGATGTTGTTATTAATTTAACAGGAGATCCTGAAACCGAAATAATAGGTACTAGAGAGTAATGAATCCATTAGCAAGAGCCACTAGAGGTAGAATCAGAATAGGTACTATAAAAGGTACATTAGTACTGGCAGTAGCTGGTATATTATTCTTTGGAACAAGTGTAACTACCACTACTACAAGTAGCTCTAGTTCTACAACAACCACTACTTCTTCCTCTACTATATTCATCCCTATACCCCCTCCTATTTCTATAGGTGTACAGAAAACAGTAGATATAAGAGGAGCTGCTCTTTATCTGGATAAACAAGATCAATTACTAAAAGAAGAAGAGGAATTAATGTTACTTATAAAATTATTCTTAAAATGCCAAGATTAACCTGTTTTAAAAATAGACCAGATTTAGAAAATCGTTTCTCTGAAAGAATTGCAAAAGGAGAAAATGAAGCATTGGCTGCAAGAGAAGTACTACTTGAAGAGTATAAGACTATTCATGCAAAACTTAATAAGTTAAGGACTTCATTAGGTTTATCTTCTGTTAAATTAGCTAAACAAGATACTGCTGCTATTGTAAAACAATATGAAGAAAAGTTAAAACTAGTAACTGAAACAAAAGAAGAGAAGCCAACTATTCAGGAAACCCCTAAAGAACAACCTCAACAAGAACAAAAACCAGCTAAAATAGAATCTCCTATAAAGAAGGATTTTTCAAAAGCTAAACGTTTACCTGGAACTGAGTATAGAAGAATAGGAGTAAATGATACTGGTAGAATTACTGATAGAGAATTAGAGATATTCAAAAAATGGCATCAAGAGAACGTACCAGGAATACCTTTTGAAGTACTATTGAATATTATTACTACTCATGATAATAAGAAAGCATGGGGTGCATTTGAAAATGGTATAGCTAAGTTTTTTAAATCAGCTACAAAAGGAACTGAATATCATGAAATATTTGAAGGTATATGGAAAGCCTTCCTCTCAGAAGCAGAGAAATCTGCTATATTAGAGGAGTTTAAATCTAAAGCTGGTACATTTACAGATAGAGCTACAGGTAAACAAATAGAATATTCTAGAGCAACTGACACTCAAGCTAAAGAGAGAATAGCTGATGATTTTGCAGATTTTAGACTAGGTAAAATTAAAGCTAAATCTCTGTCTGAGAGGATATTAGATTTCTTTAAAAACCTAATAAGCTTCTTTAAATCATTTGTAACCAAATCCTCTTTAAAGGATACATTATTTGAACAAATAGAAAAAGGTAGATTTAAAGAATCTAAAATACCAGAATCAGTAAAAAATGATTTTGCTGAATACAGATTAATAGAAGGGTTAACTGAACAACAAATAAATGAGTTTGTTCAGGACATTACAGCAAGAGCAATGGATACTATCTTTGCTACAGATGCTAATTTATTTAATATCGAAGAATGGACTTCTCCTGAAATATTTGAACCTATACGAGAAGTATATACAGAAGCTGGTTTTATTGACAATAATGATCCTAATGTTCTATCAGATCAACAATTTGATGATCTTGTAAAAAGAACTAAGGAATTCCTATATTCTTCTTTTAAAATTAATTTCAATGAAGAAGATGTTCTTACAATAAATGAAGAAGGAGCTGATAGAACATTATATGCTCCAGAAGCTTTTAGTGTAGACTTTAAAAAGAACTCACCATATCCTGTTAAAATAGTAGTGGGTACTTTAACTGAAAGTGAATATAAAGATCAACGTGATCAGAATTCATTGGAACTACCTGATCAAAAATCCTCATCTTTTGGTGGGCTTAAGTTACTTAACTTTAGTAGAGCTTTTGCTACACTAATGGATAGATTATCCAATAAAACAAGAGTAGACAAATTTAAAGACGCTCTTACAGAGTTAGCTAAAGAAGATAGTAACTATGTAAGACTATTCTCCAAACTAGGAGGTAATCTTAATACACTGGAATTAGATTATACTAACTTCAATTACAATAACTGGAGATTATTTATCCAGTTTTATCAGACTTTCTCTAAACAAAATCCTACAGCTTATATACAATATAGGAATGATGGAAATGTATATAGTGCTCCAGCTAATCAGTTTACAGCTATCAAGCAAACGAGAGAAGCCTGGATATCTAATATGCGTAACTTATCTAAAGAGAAAGATAGTATTGTAAAGTATTCGAAACAAAATAAAGTCTATAAAGTAGAAGACTTATCAGAAGTATCTATAAAAGATAATGAAGGTATGGTAGACTTCTTAAACAAAATAGGAGTAACTTTTGACCTACTTGTAGTAGAAACTTTAACAGATAAACAACTTAAAAGTTTTCAAAAAGCTGTATCTTCTATATATAACTACCTTGGAAAGAACAAGGAATTAATGTCTATTACTGGAAAGAATCTTACAATTGAAGGTTCTTTAACTACATTAGCTGAACTACATGTAAGGGCTACTAATCCAAATCAAGATCTCTCATATTTTGGATTAGATCAGAAAAGAAGACAAACACAAACTGAAAACAATGCAGCCTCTATATTAGAGAATGATTTCAATTCTGTAAAAACATTAGATGAACTTATAGAATTAAAAGCAGAACTTCAAGATATATTTTCAAAAAACAGTCAACTCCTTAAAAAGGGAGGATTGTTCTTTGATAGTGAAGGAGTAAGAATTCGTGATATTAAAGTATCCTATATACAAGGAGAAGACAATCAAGATACTGGTAAAGCTATTACTCAGTCTAAAATGCAATTAGGTGATAGATACACTACCGAAATAAATCAAAATATTAATGGTAGATATTATATCTCTGTACCAGCAGACTCTTCTACAGAATGGGAGATAGACCTTGGGAATACTATATCTTATGCAGATGTTCAAAGTGGAGATAGTTGGAATAAAATATATAATATATTTAAAGGTTACCTAATAGATGATATAAATCTAGCTAAAGAGAATCGTTCTTATTTAAAGAATGTAGGATCAAAAGCTAAAGAATTAAGGTTCTTTGTAGATATATTATCTAAAGATATGCTTGATAAGATAAGTAATCTTATTAAAAACGGTGAAAATGTAGAGGATTTTGTACAAGATAATATTTCAGATATTAACTCCTCAGTAAAGGATTTTATACAAAAATACAATGAAGCTACTATCTTCTTATTAAAAGAAAACACAAAAGTAGTAAATGTTAAGGATGGTTTATTTTCATATCCTAATTTAGATAATGATTTTACTTTATCAAATGAATTAGATAAATATAAACTAACAGAGAGAGAACTCAATGATACTATTGGTTTTGTTAATATAAACTATATTATCAATAATATAGAACTTCATAAAGTATTATTCGGAGACCCTTATCAGTTTGCTATTAAAAAAGGTCAACTTGATGAAACTAAACGTATTAAATCTTTCTTGTCTCCAAGAAGAACTACCTTTGATAGTAAAGAACTTAACAACTTCCTAAATAGGGAGATGAATAAAGTGGATGATATTAAGATTACTGAAGGTCCTGGGTATCATGAGTTTAAGTCTTATATTAATACGGTTACATTACAAGATTTAGATATAGCTGGTTCAATATCTCAATCAACTAATATACCAAACTCTCTTAAGAATGAGTATCTTGAAGTAACAGAAACTGACGCTTTCTCCATAATAGGAGAAGATACATATAGAGAAATGTTGATCAAAAATGGTCAATGGTCTGATATAGCTGAAGATTTCCATCAATGGCATATGGCTTATACCAGACTTCACATGCCTGGATATGTATATAAGAAAGCTAAACTAAAAGAAAAAGATATAGAGAGAGTTGCAAAACCTATTCCAGATTTTAAAGTTCACGTTGTAAAACCTATTGTATCTGGAGTAAAGTATGGGAAAACTTATATAGATAATGTATTAGATAAGATGTCGCAAATGCCTATATACTATCATATGGTAGAAGGTACTGCTATGGAAGATCTATATATTAAAATGCGTAAAGAAAATATTGGATATAGTGTATTTGAAAGTGGTAGAAAAGTAGGGGTTGAGGAAACCCATAGTTTATATGATGAAAATGGTTATTTTAATAATACTCCATTTAGTAATATAATTCCTGTATCTTGGAAATCTTATGGTATACAACAGGAAACTTCCTATGATAAACCAAAAGAACAAACAAGAGGTTCTCAGATAACTAAACTTATATCATTAGATCTTTTTAATAATGGAGTAGCTATTTCAGAAAGAGCTATCGAACTATATAATAAGAATATAGATATTCTCAATGCTATGCATTGGGCTTCATATGAAAATTTATTAGAGGATTTAGGTATTGTAGATAATCAAGGTTCTTTTCAATTAGTAGATAAACCTACTGTTTCTCAAACACTTAAGAGAGAAATGTTAAAGAGAGAAGCTCCTGAGAATCTGAAAGATACATTAGAATTAGATGAGAACGGTGAATTTAGAATACCATTTGAAGCCTCTTCAGCATATGTTCAGATAAGGGATATTCTTTATTCTATGGTGGATAAAGCTATTATCTCTCCTAAAATGAGTGGTACTTCAAGTGTACAGGTAGCTTCTACATTATGGGAAAAATCAGGTAAAGGTAGAAATACAGTTAATGTAAATGGAAAGAGAGTATTTACGTCTTCTGAATTAAAGTTCTACACCAAAGACGATCCTTATATGGAGGTATTATTACCTGCTTGGTTTAAAGATAGTCTTCCTAAAAATAAGTTTAAAACCGATCAAGATATTATTACCTATTTAAATAAGTCTAAAGAAGGTAGAGAAATTCTTAATGGTATAGGTTTTCGTATTCCTACTCAATCTCTTAGTTCTATAGAAAATATACGAGTAAAGGGATTTTTACCTTCATATATGGGTAATACTGTAGTAGTACCTTCAGAGATTACTAAAAAAGCGGGATCTGACTTTGATATAGATAAGCTTAACATGTACCTTAAAGCGGTATATGTAGATCAAAATGGTGATTTGAGGCTTGTTAAATTTATGGGTTCAAAGAAGGAAACTGATGAACATTATGCCAGAGTATTTGATAAAAAACGTGAAGCTAGATTATTTAAAAAACAAGAACTTGCAGAAGCTATACAATTATTGAGTTATGGTAAAGAAGCTGCTTTAGCTCTTGATACAAAAAATCTGATATCTAAATATTCAGATTATCTCAATGATTTAATTTCAGAAGAAGAAGATTTATATGATAAAGCTCAACAACTCTTAAATGAAGTTTCTGAACTTACAGATGATGCTATACAAGAAAAAGAAAAGATTAAGTTTGTAAAAAGAATGTATAAAGGTGCTCTTGAAAATGAGTACTATAAAAATCTGGATAACATACTTTCATTACCTGAGAATTTTGAAAGGTTATTATCTCCTGTAAACGATGCTGGTTTATCTGACATAGCAAAAGATTTAGATAAGTATAAAAACGCAAATGATGAAAAAGCTCCTAATAGAATATTAAACAGAAACTATTTAACTAAACTTAGACATGCTTTTATTACAGGTAAACGTTGGGTAGGTATTGCTGCTGTAAATATTACAGGACATTCCTTGACTCAAAAATCTGAGATGTTCATTGATGTTAATAAATTTGATAATCTATCAAATCTTGATAAAAAGATACTTAAAGATGGTTCTGTAATATTACCACATAATCAAACCAAAGATGGCAAAGTCAGTATGTCAGGTAAAATGACTGCTGATGGAAAATACTTTATTTCTGATAGACTTTCAGGATATGCTACATCTTTTGTAGATATAGCTAAAAATCCATATATTCTTAAGATTATACACAGTGAATTAACTGTAGGAACGGTTATGTTCCTTGAAAGAATTGGGGTAGGTGAAAATGTTGCTTGGTTTATGAACCAACCTATCATAGAAAAGTATATAGCTCACTTGGATAGTAATAACAAAAAAGGGTTATACAATACAGAGGAAATAGACAAAATTAAATCCCTATTTCCTACTACAAAGGAGCAATTAGGTAAAGCTCAAATAGACCCTAAATCATTAGTAGATAATATAAAGAAATTCCACGAAAAGGGTAAATTTGAATCAGCAATAGATAATGCTGTACAGCATAAGATTCTTGATGAATTCCTAAAGTATTCTAAGATGGCAGAGTATAGTTTTAAACTTACTCAAGCTTCAAACTATGATACTTCCAGGTATAGAAGTCAGGCACAACTATATAAGAAACAAGTACTTACATCAGAGGCAAGAGAGTCAAACATATTTTCATCTGTGGATGATATACTTAATAGCTCTCATATTGGAGAGCAAGCTGCTATTCTAGCAAATTCTACTGAGGCAATAGGTGAAATATTAAAATTAGATAACTATGAATTCTCTAATTATATAAATCCTGTTCTTGAAGAATTTGCTAAAAGACCTTATTTTAGCAATGATGCTTATATGAGGATATCTAATAAGATAGTTAGCTCTTTCTTAGACTATATTATTCTTACTAAATCGAATCCTGAGTTAAATACCAGATTAAACGAACTGCTTGTAGCTACAGAAACTTCTGTTGCCAATAAGGTATTAAAGGCTAAAAAACAATATCCAGATGTTAGAATACTGCAAGATCTTGAAGTAACTAATTCTCCAAGACCTGAAAGTCCTCAATCGTTAAGATTAAAAGTAAACTTAAAAACAGCATATGATCAAAATTTATATGCTGAAATGTTTAGAGAATTAAAAGCTCTAGATCCTTCATTATATAGTGATATAGTTAAATTAACTATGTTACAGGGAACTCATCAGTCAGCTATTTCGTTTGGTGATGTAATCCCAGTGGAAGACAGAGCAGTTATTATAAGCCCTATAATATCTACTTTAAAGGCAGAAGATAGCCTGAAAGCCTTCTACAAAGGAGCTTTTCAAAGAAACAACTGGAAAGACGAAGATGTATTTCATAGAATGGAACCTAATTTTAAGTTTCCTAAATATTTTGGAGAGTCGATGGATATTTCTATAGGAGAAGATAGATTTGGTGCTGAAATATTCCAGTATGTTTCTAGCATATTCCCTTCAATTAAGACATTAGATATACAAGCCTCTGATAGGAAAATAATGGAGCTTACTGACACATATCACTCTTATCATACCCAGTTTGATTTTATTCTAGTACCGAGAGTTGTAACAACTAAAGAATACACAGGCGATAAAGTAGATATCTTTACAGGTAGAACTATTACAGCTTCTATGTTTAAACAACGCTCACTTAAAGGAGATATGTCTTTAAAGGATGTGCTTGGTTATCAGAAGGTTAAAGATAGTTTGGGAAATCCTGTAACATATGTTGATAAATTCGGAAATACTAAGTATATTTACAAATTAATTAACTTATGGGGGGATGGTCAGTACGCCACTGAATATTATCAGGACTTTAGACCTTCTGTATTAAACAATGGTACTGTAAAGATAACCAATGAAATACCTGATGCTGACATTATAAAGTACTATTCTCCATTAGTTGAAGAAAATGTTGTACCTACTGCCCAAAATAGTGAAAGAGAATATACACCTGAAAATATAACATCATTGAAACCTAATGAAATATTTGTTTTTGGTAGTAATACGGAAGGGAAACACGGTTTAGGAGCAGCTAAGACCGCTAAAGATAAATTTGGTGCCATACAAGGTAAAGCAAAAGGTCTACAAGGACAATCTTATGCTATTATAACTAAAAATCTATCCAAAGGTAAAAGAAGTATATCTCTTGATGAAATAGGTGAACAACTTGCAGACTTGTTTGAATATGCAAATAATAATCCTAATAAAAAATTTTATGTAACTAAGATTGGTGCTAATTTAGCAGGTTATACAATAGAAGAAATTAAATCAGAAATAAAAAATGTAAATGATATAAATGGTGGTAATTTTATTTCTGATAATATAATTCTTCCTAAAGAGTTTGAAGTTAGACAAGCTCGTAAACAACCTAATCAAACAGATGAAAGTACAGATACAAAACCCCCTTGTGTATAAACTAATAATAAACTAATGGCCTGTCAAATCCCGTATTTAAGAAATACAAATTTATCAGAAACTGAGAAATCTCGTTTAGAAGATATTCATGTGAGTATTTTTGAACAAGCTAGAGATTCTAAGATCTTTAGGGATATAAATAATAGATACCAAACTATTAAAGCAAAATATCCTAAAGCTACAGAATTTGTGGGTAAGGTAAATTCCCAATATGGAAAACCTATAGCTACTATTAAATCAATAGGAAATGGTAACTCTATACTATCAGTAAATGTGTTACCTTTGTCAAAAGAAAGACAAGAAAATTTATTTTTACAAATTTCAAATCCAGATAAAAATGCAGTACAGTCAATTATTTCAACCGGAGGAAAAGATGGAGATCTTATCCAAACAGCCAAAAATTACATCAGCTCAATTAAAGGAGCAAGCATTAAACTTGCGGAAGAAAAGTCAATCATTAGCATTGCACAAGAAAGATCAATTCAACAACAAGAAAAAGAAAAGTTAGAACAGTTTATAGAACAAAATAATCTTTGGATTCCAGATACCTTTTCAAAAGATGATTTGTTACCAATGGGCTATGAACAATATGTTTATAGAGTAAAAGAAAATGAATTTGTTACTAAATTAAATGACAAGAAGTTCTATACATATTGGGAAGATTATTTCAATAGTCTTGCTTTACATAATTATTTTTTTCCAGAAACTAAATATACTTTAAAAGGATTTATAAAAAGAGATAATAGATTATATGCTGTTGTCGAACAACCTATTGTTCAAACTAATAATATTATAGATTTAAATAAATTAGAAGAATATATGCTCAATAGAGGATTTGAAAAAGTAAATCCTTTACGAAATGATTATATTAATAAAGAATTAGGAATATTAATAGAAGATCTGCATGATGAAAATGTTTTTCTTGTTAATGATAAATACTTTTTTATAGATACTGTTTTTTATACAAGAGATAAAGATGGTAATAATTTATTACAATTAGAGAGTACAAAACCAAAAGCAGCTAATCCACAAGTTGTAAAACTTGCTAAAGATTTACTTGAAAGAACTGGAGTTAAATATGAAGAGGTAAAAGATATATATGTAAATGGAGTTAAGGTAGGTGCTAGTGGAGTAGCTAATAGTATAGAAGGATTAGTACAGGTTATAGAAGGTAAAGAATCAGAAGCTTTACCTGAAGAAGCTATGCACATAGCTGTTGAGATAATAGAACAAAAGAACCCTAAACTATTTAACAGATTACTATCTGAAATTAATAACTTTGAAATATACAAAAAGGTTATTGAAGAATATGGAAATAATCCATATTATCAGACTTCTGATGGTAAACCAGATATACGTAAACTTAAGAAGGAAGCTATTGCTAAACAGCTTGTTGCTACTATTATTAATAAAGTAGAGGGTAATACTGAGACTTATAAAAATGTAGCAAAAACTCAAACCTGGTGGAGTCAAATACTTGATTTTATTAAAAATCTATTTATTAAATCAGGTTTTGATAAAGCTGCTATGGATATTATTTCTGGTAAAGAAATAGGAACTATAAAAGATATAAGAGGAAGAGGTGAAGTATTTTTACAATTAGATGAACAATCTAATTTAATCGATAAACTAAAAGAAACTTCTTCTAAAATAGAGAAGAACGAAAATGGTTATTTTATAGAAGGTAAACGTATTCCTAGAGTTACTGAAACTATCAAAACATGGGCTGATAAAATGTTT
>Ga0079224_100005153_pt1 | contig 17108 bp, 16 predicted proteins | sample Stecom2015_FD_80414 | JGI IMG/M metagenome (GOLD analysis project Ga0079224, IMG submission 80414) | Agricultural soil microbial communities from Utah to study Nitrogen management - Steer compost 2015 | ecosystem: Environmental > Terrestrial > Soil > Agricultural land | place: USA: Utah... | reverse complement strand
TTAGCGCCTGTAGTAAGAACGACCCAGAGAACCGTTGCAATTATCTTTTAAATGTGGGTGTAGATGTCATGGTCAATTTAAACCTACCACAATACAGCCAGCTTGAATTTCCCGGCAATACGGTCTATATAGGAGGTTATGGTAATGCGGGCATTTACCTCTCCAATAGTGGCAACCAGTTCCGAGCCTTTGATGCTGCCGACCCAAACCATGCGCCTAGCTCATGCTCATTGTTGGTGCAGGATGGCGGCGTTGGCACCTGCGGCTGTGAGGACGAAAACCAATACAGCCTCGCCACAGGCCTACCCTTTAATACCGATGTGCAATGTGTGATGAAGGAATACCGTGTGGAAAGTGCGGGGGGAAATTTATTGCATATTTATAATTAAAACAGGTGTCTAGCCCTCTTAGGGACTAAGGAAGAACCATAGACTTATATCTGGATTTATTCTTTAACCTGTATAGTTATTTTAGGACGGGTCACTGTCTTTCCTAAAACATGGATACTCCGTAGATATTCCCTAGACACGTCTTAGGTACTCCCACGATCGTGACAGAAAATGTGTTTTTGAAAGGCATCTCCCGTCATCAAGCAATTCAGCTTTCAAAACATCAACTTTCAATCTTATAATTCGTAAATTTGCACAAAATTAATAGCAATGAAATGAGCATAACGGAAAGGCAATAAAACACCAATGAAAATGTGCGAATTGTATATGACCGTTGAAAACAATAAATATCTACAGATGAAAATTTCCATAAAAGAAACAAACAATCCAACCATTATAAAATTTGAAGCCGATGCGTTTTTGACCAACCATGAAAGCTTTGAATTCAACAATATTGATGAAGCTGCCGCATCGCCGCTGGCACAACAGCTGTTTTATTTGCCCTTTGTAAAAAAAGTGTACATCTCTGGCAATTTTATCGCCATTGAACGCTATAACATTGTGGAATGGAAGGACGTACAGGACGATGTGGCAGAGCAAATTGAAGCGTACTTAAACGGCAATGGCGTAGTCATTAAAGAAACAGCAAAAAGTAAAAAAGTGCCGGTAACTGTGTATGCCGAGAGTACTCCAAATCCTTCGGCGATGAAATTTGTCGCCAATAAAAAGCTAGTGACTTCCACCCATGATTTTATATCCATTGATGATGCCAAATATTCGCCTTTGGCTACTGAGCTGTTTCAATTTCCATTTGTAAAAGGGGTATTTATGGACGAGAATTATATTTCCATTACGAAATATGATGTGGCCGATTGGAACGATATCACCATGGAGTTGCGTGAATTTATTAGACAATACATTGAAAACGGAAAGGAAATCATGCTTGCCAATGCACCTGAAGTGCTGCAAAAGAAAATTGAAAATTTAGACGCACATTACGAATCTCTTGATGACACTTCAAAGGAGATTGTCAACATTTTGGAAGAATATGTGAAACCGGCAGTGGCAAGTGATGGTGGCAACATCCAATTTGAATCTTACAATCCTGAAAGCAAAACGGTAAAAGTAATCCTACAAGGCGCTTGCAGTGGTTGCCCTTCATCAACATTCACCTTAAAAAGCGGCATCGAAAATATGCTGAGAGAAATGATGAAAGGCAAAGTGGAACTTGTTGAGGCCATCAATGGCTAAAATTTTTGTATCTTTAGTACGCAATCATTTATTAATTAAAATTTATAGATATGTCCGTATTAAAAGTTATTGAAATCATGGCCAACTCAAATGAAAGTTGGGAAGATGCCACAAGAAAAGCTGTTAAGCACGCCTCAAAAACCGTGAAAAACATCAAATCGGTTTATGTGAGAGAACAAAGTGCCGTAGTCAGCAACGGTGAAGTGAGCGAGTTTAGGGTGAACCTGAAAATCACCTTTGAAGTAGACTAACATTAAAAACATAAACTACAGAAGCACTCTTTATGGGTGCTTTTTTTTGCAAAAACATAAACGACATCCTGATGATCCATCCCTACACAAATGCGCTAATTACGGAAACAAGCCCCTATCTGCTTCAACATGCCCACAATCCTGTAAATTGGTATGCTTGGAACGAGGATACACTTACACTTGCAAAAACGAATAACAAACTTCTCATCATAAGCATTGGTTACGCCGCATGCCATTGGTGCCATGTCATGGAACACGAAAGTTTTGAAGATGATGAAGTTGCCGAGGTGATGAATACACATTTTTTGTCCATAAAAGTGGATAGAGAAGAACGTCCCGACATTGACAATGTATATATGAATGCCATACAACTGATGACCGGAGCTGGTGGTTGGCCGCTGAATATTATTGCCTTACCTGATGGACGACCAATTTGGGGCGGTACGTATTTCCGAAAAGAGCAATGGATGAGCGCCTTGGAACAGATTTTCAATTTATACACATCAAATCCAGTAAAGCTACAGGAGTATGCTGACAAATTGGAAACGGGCTTAAAGCAAATGGATATGGTTCATTTGAACATGGAAGTTTCAATATTCACTATGGAATTCATTGGTCAATCCATAAAAAATTGGTCAACGAAATTTGATGACTCCAACGGCGGAATGAAAGGCGCACCAAAATTTATGATGCCGAACAATTATCACTTTATATTACGCTATGCTCATCAGTTCGACCATAAGTATTTGAAGGAATTCGTGCATCTCACTTTACGGAAAATGGCTTATGGGGGAATTTACGATCAGATAGGTGGTGGATTTTCCCGTTATTCAGTGGATGACAAATGGCACGTACCACATTTCGAAAAGATGCTGTATGACAACGCCCAGCTTGTCAGCCTTTATGCTGATGCGTATCTCATTACGAAGGATGAGTTGTACAAAGAGGTGATAACAAAAACATTGGAATTTGTGCAGAGAGAACTTACTGGATCTGAAGGTAATTTTTATTCATCGCTCGATGCCGATAGTCTCAATTCTGAAGGAAAATTGGAAGAAGGTGCTTTTTATGTTTGGAAAAAGGAGCATTTGAAAAAGACACTGAAAAAGGATTATGCCTTGTTCTCCGAGTATTATAACGTGAATGAGTACGGATTTTGGGAACATGGTAATTATGTTTTGATTCGTAAAGACGATGAAGCAGCAATTCTTGAAAAATATCAACTTTCTAAAGAAGATTCTACACTAAAAAAACAAGTCTGGAAAACAATCTTGTTAGAAGAACGGAACAAACGCGAGCGTCCTCGGTTGGATGACAAAACCCTTACATCTTGGAATGCCTTGATGTTGAAAGCTTATGTGGATGCGTACAGAGTTTTGGGCGAAACGTCCTATTTGGAAATCGCGATTGAAAATGGCGAATTCATTTTAAACCATCAATTGCGGAAAGATGGTGGACTCAACCACAATTATAAAAATGGAAAAAGTACCATCAATGGGTTTTTGGAAGATTATGCCGCCACTATTGAGGCATTTCTCTTGTTATATGAACAGACGTTGAGATCCAAATGGTTATTGACAGCGAGAGATTTGGCCAACTACACCTTAGACCATTTTTTTGATGACAGAAGTAAAATGTTCTACTTCACCTCCAACGAAGATGCAGATTTAGTCTCAAGAAGTTTCGAATATAGAGACAATGTCATCCCTGCCAGCAATTCCATCATGGCAAAAAACCTTTTCAAGTTATCACACCATTTTATAAATGAGCATTTTTTGAAAATTGCCAATACGATGTTGAACAACGTGAAGCCTGAAATGCAAACGTATCCTTCCGGTTATTCCAATTGGTTGGATTTAATGCTCCATCACACCAATCCATTTTATGAAGTTGTGGTGGTCGGAGAGAAATCCATTGAAAAAATTGCAGAACTGAACACAACATATATTCCAAATAAAATTATTGCAGGAAGTACCAATGACGAAAAGTTACCATTACTGGAAAATAGATATGTTCAGAACCAAACACTTATCTATATTTGTAAGGATAAGAGCTGCTCGCTTCCCGTTTCGGAAGTAGATGATGCCTTGAAACAGTTAAGATAACATTCCATGGAAACACTGCAAACCATCCTGATCCTATTAGTCGCCGCTGAACACTTCTACTTTTTGATATTGGAAATGTTTTTGTGGACCACTCCAAAAGGCATCAAAACATTTGGATTGAAATCAAAAGCATTTGCCGAAGAAACCAAGATTCTAGCTGCCAACCAAGGCTTATATAACGGATTTTTGGCAACAGGATTGATTTATTCTTGGTTAGTCAACAACAATCATTTTATTATATTCTTTTTGATATGCGTCATTATTGCAGGAATATATGGCGCCTATTCCACTAAAAAATTAAAATTGTTTTATGTTCAGACTGTTCCTGCTTTGTTGGCCATATTTGCAATGTTTATCTAACGAGATTCCATTTAAAGTCTTACTTCCTGTGGTATTTTGATTTTAAAATATTAATTTTGAAGAAATAGCTAAGATAAAATGAACTCCCTCTTGCTCATACCATGCTATTCGAAATTTTTTTTCAACTTTAAATAATCACATGGACATAGATAAATGGATCGACGCCGGATATAACCTATTGATAATTTACACCCCCAAAATAATTGCCGCAATTCTGATATGGATTGTTGGTATTTGGATGATTCGGATAGTATTAAAAGGCATTCGGAAAGCCATGGACACAAGAGATTATGATATCAGTCTCAAAAAGTTCCTGTTAAATCTTATCAGCTGGGTTTTAAAGATTGTTCTCATTGTTGTCGTTCTAGGCACCGTCGGAATAGAAACCACCTCTTTTGCCGCCATCATAGCCGCCACGGGATTGGCCATTGGATTGGCACTACAAGGTTCGTTGGCAAATTTTGCCGGAGGTGTTTTAATGATGATTTTCAAACCGATAAAAGTTGGTGATTATATAGAAGCGCAAGGAGAGGCCGGAACAGTGAGGGAAATCGAAATTTTCACTACTAAACTAAACTCACCCGACAATAAAGAAATAATCATTCCCAATGGCAAACTTTCAAATGATAATATTGTCAATTATTCCGCCATGGATATGAGACGGATTGATCTTGATTTTGGCCTTGGGTACAACTCGGACATCAAACACGTTAAGGATATTTTAATGGGACAATTGAAAAATCATCCATTGATATTGAAAAATCCTGAACCTGTGGTAAGGCTTTCTGAATTGGGAGACAGTGCCATCAATTTTGTGGTACGCCCATGGGTAAATACAGCAGATTATTGGGCGGTACGTTTTGATCTTATGGAAAACATCAAAGAAGCTTTGGATGCCGCTGGAATCGAAATTCCTTATCCACACAATGTTCAAATAAACAAGGAAGATTAAGATTTCATCCCAATAAATTCCTTTAGGTAATAAGGCTCAAAATAAGCGACATCCTCAAAGTTGTGCTGTTTGTATTTGTCGTAAGACAAACGCGCCATCTGAGCTGCTGAAGGCAATTTCCCTTTCACATAGGCGGCGTTGTGATGTGTAAACAAAGCTTCCAATTTATCCACTCCACTACCGATAAAATAAACAGTGCCTTGATCTAAAAAAGATTTAAAAGACGATTCATTAAGGATTTCAGCTTCGGTAGCTCTTATTTGTTGATGATTGCAGTCATAAATGGCGGAATATACCTCCATGCGTCGAGCGTCCAATAATGGTACGATGGCACCGTCCGTAGAATCGATTTGCCATGCCAACGACTCCAACGTCTCTACAGAAATGAGAGGGATATCCAAGGCGAAACAAAGCCCTTTGGCTGCCGAAACGCCAATGCGCAATCCCGTATAGGATCCCGGACCTTTACTTACCGCCACTGCGTTTAATTGGGTGGGTTCTATTTTTACCGATTTCAAAACATCAGCAATGAAGACGTGCAAAGATTCGGCATGCGAGAATTCCAAGTTTTGGTCTTCCTTTAAAACTAAAATCTCTCCTTCCTTTGAAAGAGAGACTGAGCAATTGGTGGATGCGGTTTCAATATTTAAAATAAATGCCATACTGGGTTTTAAGCTTATTCCGAGGATTCGCCTTGCGATTGCTTCTGTTCCACCTTGTCACCGGATTTCAATGTTTTGGAAACCACATTATAAGGACCTGTAATGATCTGGTCACCTTCTTTTAATCCCGACAGGATTTCAATTTTTGAATCGTCTTGAATACCGGTTTTGACGACGCGCAACTTTGCTTCTCCATTGTTGACCACAAAAACACATTCAAATTTTTGATCTTCATCAACTTTTGGTTGATTTGAACTGTCTGAAGGTTTAGCGTCCACGGATTTTTTATGAGTTGAATTAACAGATGTTGTGTCAGTCTTGATAACGATGGCACTAATGGGCACGGCAACGGCATTTTTTCTTTGATTGGTGAGGATGTCCACCGTTGCGGTCATTCCCGGTCTGAAAGGGGAGTAATTTTCGGGTTTATCCTTCATCAAATCGGCATAGGATTCTTCAAGAATTCTCACTTTCACTTTAAAATTGGTCACTTGATCGGCGGTCAGGGCTTCTCCGGCAGAATTTGCAATTTCTGTCACAACCCCTCTGAATTCCTTTTTCAAATAGGCATCCACTTCCACAATGGTCGAATCGCCAATTCTCACTTTTACGATGTCATTTTCATTCACATCAATTTCCACTTCCATATTATTTAAATTGGCGACCCTTAATATTTCAGTTCCAGCCATTTGTTGGGTGCCTACAACACGTTCGCCCAACTCAACATCCAATTTGGAAATAGTGCCACTCATTGGCGCATAAATAGTGGTCCTGTTTAAATTATCCAAAGCTTCATTAACCGTGGCGCCGGCACTTTGCACATTGTAATAAGCGGATTGCTTGCTCGCCTGGGCGATTTCATAAGTGGATACCGCCTTATCCCAATCAGCTTTTGAGATAATTCCCTTTTCAAAAAGTTGTTTATTTCGGTCATAATTCAATTTTGCCTCTCGCAAGGATGCTTCAGCCTGCTCCAACCCAGCCTTGACGTTTTGATAACTGGCTTGCGACCTGCTTACCGCCGATTGGATGAGGTCCGGATTGACCCTTACCAATAAATCACCTTTTTTTACCTGATGGCCTTCCTTAAAAGGTAATTCTATGATTTCTCCAGAAACTTCACTGGAAATCTTCACCTCAACCTCGGGTTGGATTTTCCCTGTGGCAGATACTTTTTCTACGATATTGGCAAGACTTACCTTTTCTATTTCTACTTCCTTAAAGTTTCCTTGCTTACCGAACAATCCTGCTTTTTTGCCCCCTATCAAGACAATTAACAGTAGGACAACAATGGAAACAATAATGATCAATGTTTTTCTACTCATGATGGTTTATTTATTTCAAAAAATGTTTTTATTAAAATTTTAAATCCTGAACAGGGATTCCAAAATACAACTCAATCACTTTCAATTTGAAAATATAATCATATTTGGCTCGGTTCAATTCAATTTTGGCGTTGTCAAATCTTACTTTTGATTGGCTGAAATCAAATGCATTGGTCAAACCCACATCATATCTTTCTTTGGCATAATCATAGGCCAGTTCCTGTGATTCCAAAGCAGATTGTGCTGCTTCATAAGCTTTCAAAGCGCCTTGTGCATCGACGTAAGCTTGATATACTGTGGATTCTAAATCGAGTTTTGATTGCTCCAATTGATACTTGGATCTTTCCAAGTTGATTTTGTTTCTCATGATACTGCCCTTCGTAGCGAAACCATTTAGAATGGGAATGTTCAATTGCAAGCCATAACCAATACCATCATTTTGATAGAGTTGATCGAAAAACGGATCTGCACCGACTTGAGTTGTGATCATATTTGGAAACTCTCCAATCACAGATTGTCCCGTTTCCTGCACGATACCAATTTCCTGAACAATTATGGGATTGTCTGGATTTAAGGTTTGGATAAAGGAAGTGGCATCAGTATAGCGAGTATCATATCCAAAGAATGCGGAAAGCGTGGGGAAATTGGCGCTTTTTGCCAGTTGCACATCCTTTTCTGCCAATTCTACATTCTTTTCGGCTATTTTAATTTCTGCTCTATGTTCTTTTGCTTTTCCAATAATTTCAAATACGCCTTTTCCTGCAATCCCATCATCAACGATGTCGTAACCTTCATCTTCAATATCAAAGTTTTTATAATCTTCGATCAATAATAATTGTGCCAAGCTTATCAAGGACACTTGAATGGTGTTTTCAGCAACAACGATTGATTGTTTTTCACTGGCATCGTTGGCTCTTATTTCCAATAGGTCGCCTTGTGGTAATACGCCTGCATCCACTAAATCCTGTGTTCTTTGCAATTGTTCCAAGGTCACTTGGTTTTGTGATTTCAAGACTTCCAGATTTGCTTTGTTCAAAATCACCTGCAAATAATTGTTGGCGACCAATAGCGAAATATCGTCCTTCATTTTCGTCAATCGATATTGTGCTGCCAGTTTGGATATTTTTGCGCGCTGCACTTCCCTAAAATTACGAAGGCCATCAAACAGTGTATAGCCAATACTCACTCTCCCAGTTGCGGACAAAAAAGTGGTTGTTTGTGCATTGTTGGTAACCGGGTTGAAACTAAGTCCTGTATTTTCAGAAACGCCTGCCCCAAGATTGATGTCCGGCAAGAAATTGCCTATGGCTGTCAATTTCTCAACATCGGTCAGTTCGACATCCAATTCGCTCTGTTTAATGGAAATATTGTTTTGCAATGCATGCTCTACACATTCCTTGAGTGTCCATTTCTTTGTTTGGCCCTGTGAAACGATTCCTATTAAAACAAAAAGTATACTAAGTGATTTTTTCATACACGCTATTGGTCTTTGCAACTATTAAAATGTTACATCATACATTCAAAAATAAGAATTTTCGCTTTAAGAATCTCTGCATGATAAAGTAAGACTCCCAAAACAGCAGAATGTTACTTCTATTTTGAAGTTTTAAATGGATTTTTTCCTGAAATACTTCCAGTAAATCATAAAACCAAGGCCACCAACCAAAATATAAGGCACCGACATCAAATAAACGATTCCATTGTTCACACCCACTGCGGTGGTTTGCCCCTCTTCACTTTCCAAAACAGCTCTGCACATGGCACATTGGGCATTCACTGTAAAAGAGAACAAAAAACAAAATATCAAGATAAATGTGGTTTTGAAACTACGCATAATATGGGGAAATCATCAAATATACAATAACGCCGCTCACGGCAACATATAACCAAATGGGGAACGTGATACGGGCAATCTTCTTATGGCGTTCAAAATTATTCGTAATGGCTCGCACATAAGTGATCATAACAAAGGGAATGATTACAATCGACAGCAGAATATGGGTAATCAGAATAAAAAAATAAATATATCTCAATATTCCCCCACCTCCATAAGACGTAGAATCGCTTGTCATGTGATAAGCGACATACATAATCAAAAAAACAGCCGAACAGCCAATCGCCGTGGTCATTAAATTTTCATGGAGCACGATATTCTTATTCCTTATTGCAACATAGGCAATTACCAAAATCACCGCGGTCAAGCCATTGATGGTTGCATAGATTGGCGGTAAAAAGGTGAGTGGTTTGACATCAAAACCCATATCGCGCAAATTGACTCCGAATAGGCCAGCTATCACCAATGGAATGAGAATGGACAGAACCACAATCCATTTATTGTATTTTTTTTCGTCTTGAACCTGATCGATGCCTTCCATTATTCCTTCAACAATTTTGCAATGTCTTCTTTTAGAATGCTTATTTCCTCAGTTTGCCCATCTTCATCCATTTTTTCCTTTTCTGAAATGATCCCATTATAATAAATCATGGGGTTTCCAGAGGCATCCCTTCTGGAGCGGATAAATCCGTTTTTATCTATCAAAGCGAAATTTCCCGAATGTTCAAATCCGCCTTCAACTTCTCCATCTTTTGCTGTATATAAATTAAAACCTTCATTTGCCAGCTTATAAATTTGCTCTTCATCGCCCGTCATTAAATGCCAATTTACATTTGTTATTCCATAGTGTTCGGCATACGCTTTTAGAACCTGTGGCGTGTCATGCTCTGGATTGATTGTGAATGAAGCGACTCCAAAATTTTCAATTCCCTTGAATGCATCCTGGATCTGAACCAAATTGGAACTCATACGAGGGCAAATGGTAGGACAGGTCGTAAAAAAGAATTCCACGAGGTAGACTTTCCCCTTATAATCTTCATTGGTAATTGTCTTCCCGTTTTGATCTGTAAAACTGAAAGCCGGTACTTTTTTGGCCTTATTGTTTATCTCAATGAATGCCAAATCGCTTTTGGACGGTGCATCAGCTTTCGTCGGAATGTTCAATCGGTCATTTTCCACAATTGAATCGGATGCTATTCTATCTACAATCCTGGGGATGAAAATAATACCAAACACCAAGATAATGAACGCGATTCCGATGAAAGAATAATTAGTTTTCTTGTTCTCCATGGTTTCCTTTTAAATCATTTGCCCTTCTGGATGAGGAATCAAAATTCCCTTTTCGTTTTTGTCTATATTCTGTAAACAGGACGCGCAAATCCTCTGAGCTCATTTTATTCTTTATCTCTGCGACTTCAATGCAATCATAGGAGTATAGGCCATAAATTGGTCTGTCCTTTTCAATTCCATTGTCGGTTCTGTCATCCAGTCTACCACGTTGGTTCAAATCGGTGTCCACAATAAAAACATGATCGGATGCCAAGTCTGCATCGAGTGGAATTTCCGATCTTAATCCTTGAAACGTGTTTAGGATGTCATCTTCGGATGCATATACAAATTGCCAAAAACGTAAATCTTCATAAGTGGCTATTTCCTTGAACAAGGTCTCCGCTTCTTCCTTTGCACTCTCATGTACAAGGACGATAATCTGAAATTTTTTGAATCCCTTGAATTTATCATAAACCAATTCTTTTAGATTGGAGGCAGAGATGATTTTGTCCATGGGTTTCTTTCCGAAAAATGCCAAAACAGTGATGTGGCCTTTCAGGGTTAAATTGGACTCATTGACCGGAATTTCCACAACACCTTCCTTAACAATATCTAGGGCGTTGTAATTGTCTTTTGAAAGTGACAAAACCAAAACGAACATCACTGGTAAAAGGAAGAGAATGCCCAATATGAAATTGCGTTTTAAAAGCTTTTTATCCATGGTGCAAAAATAAAAAAGACGGTTTGATTAACCGCCCTTTATTGTCTTTTTAACTTATATAAATCATCTCAAAAATCAGTCTTAACGAATCCGTTGGAATATACTTTTTCTATATAGCCACCTTCCAGCAAAAGGATAAAAACCAAGTATGCAATCAAGAAAACAGAAGTCCAAATTACCATACGTCGCAAACTGGCGGTTTCGTCACGCATGTGCATAAAATCCCAAGTGATATAGTATGCTTTCACCACCGTTAGAATAATAAAAATCCAGTTAAGTGCTTTCATGCCCAAAATTTCGCCTTTTAAAACTTCAGGTTTATAGATACCAAGAACTACTTCTATTGCGGTGATGATGGTCAACAAAATCAAGACGCCCCAAATTTTTTGTGTAACGTTCTTGAATTTTACCGTTCCTCTTAATATCGATAGTTTGTGTGCGTGTGCCATTTTTTTAATCCTATTAAAAATTATACCAAGTAAAAGAATGTGAACACGAAAACCCATACCAGATCCACAAAGTGCCAATACAATCCGACTTTCTCAACCATTTCGTAACTTCCTCTTCTTTCATACGTCCCTAAGATCACGTTGAAGAAAATAATGATATTGATTACCACTCCTGAAAACACGTGAAATCCGTGGAATCCGGTAATGAAGAAGAAAAAGTCAGCAAATAATGAGGCGCCATATTCGTTGACGTGGAGATTTGCACCTTCAACAATCTTTATTCCATTGTTCTTAAGTTGTTTTAATGATTCCTCTCTGGACAATGTCGTTTTTTCACCTTCATCATTGATTATCTGCGTTCTTACCAATAAATCTGGATCTGCTTCAAAACTGGTAATCACTTCCGCCATTGTATATGTTGGGAGTGCCCCTTCATCTACATACCATAATCCATTATTGCTCTCATGTGCGACTCTATCATGTGTGCCTGCAACTACAAAATCACCTAATTTTACACGCTTGCCTTCAGTATCTACAAATTGGAGGATGTTTCCTCCTTTGGTTTGTACCGCACCATAATCGCCTTTGATGAAGGTCGCCCATTCCCAAGCTTGTGAACCTACGAAAATCGCTCCTCCAATGATGGTCAAAAACATGTACAAAGTCACTTTTGCTTTGTTCATGTGATGGCCGGCATCTACGGCGAGCACCATTGTTACCGAAGACATGATAAGGACAAAGGTCATGAATGCCACATAAATCATGGGGTGCTCCTGGCCGTGCAAGAATGGAACGTGTGTAAATACTTCATCGGCAATAGGCCAAGATTCTATGAACTTATATCTTGAGAATCCGTAGGCCGCTAAAAACCCGGAAAAAGTCAAGGCATCGGAAACGATAAAAAACCATATCATCATTTTACCGTAGCTCGCTTTTAGAGGCTCATTACCCCCACCCCAAACTTTGTTTTCCGCATCAGTGTTCACAACTGTAGTATCCATATTTAGCGATTAGTGTTAAGAAAGTATTAAAGTTGGACAAAAATAATCATTTTATTTATCTAATAAAATATAAAAACAAAAAGAGATACACCCATAAGATGTCGATAAAATGCCAGAATGTTGCTGCAAGTTCAAAACCAAGCATATTCGTTGCATTGTACTTTTGTTTAAAATGATTATAAATTACGATCAAAAGACAAATCAATCCCACAAGAACGTGCACGATATGCACCATGGCAATTAAATAGATGTAGGACATTGTCACATTGCTGGTGGGTCCTGTAAAATTGTAGCCTAAGTCAATTATCTGCTGAAAACCCAAAAATTGGTTATAGATAAATACGATTCCCAAAATCAATGTACCGATCAACCATATACCAGACATCTGCCGGTTATTTGTCTTTAACGCCTGTTTGGCTAAAATGAAAGTGATGCTGCTCAACACGATAAACACCGTACTGATGATGAAAGCGTTGGGCAATTGAAAATCCTTCAACCAATCTTCACGGCTACTGCTCACAATAAAAGCACTTGTCCAGCCCATGAAGGACATAATCAATGAGATGATACCAAACCAAAGCATCATTTTCTTGGCTCTATTGTTTTTTTCTTCGAAAGTTCCTTCTGTCAAATCCATTATCCGATAAATTTATCTGCAACATACACAATTTGCAGTAGGGTAATATATAATACACTTGCCAGCATCAACTGTCTGGCTGCTTGAGAGGTTCTTGTTTTAAATAATTGGATGGCATAATACAGCATCACCAATCCTAAGACCATTACAATGATTGCGCCCACAATCGACAGATGTAAATCGCCTGTAAACTCAAAAATAGGAAGTATTGACGCCAAAATCGTCCAAATAGTATAAAGTATTATTTGTACGGCTGTTCCCTTATCGCGTTTACCAGTGGGAAGCATAAAAAATCCACCTTTTTTATAATCATCGTACAAGAACCATCCAATCGCCCAGAAATGTGGAAACTGCCAAAAAAATTGAATGGCAAATAATGTTCCTGGTTCAATCCCAAAATCATTGCTTGCGGCCACCCAACCGAGCATAAACGGAATGGCCCCCGGGATGGCACCTACAAATACTGCCAAGGGTGTTTTTGTCTTTAAAGGCGTATAAACACAAGTGTATAAAAAGATGGAAATTGCAGCATACATGGCTGTACGTGGATTGATGATATACAAACATACGACACCAAAAATCGTAAAACTTACAGCAATAACAAAGGCCGTATTCACCGACACCCTACCTGCCGGGATGGGACGATTTTTGGTTCGATCCATTAAAGCATCCAAATCCCGTTCGATGATTTGATTATAGGCATTGGACGCCCCGACCATAAAATAGCCCCCGAAACACAATAAGATCAAGGTAACGAAATCAACGGATTCTGTTCCTAGAAGATAACCAGCGATTGAGGAAAAGACAACACTTACCGAAAGCCCCATTTTTGTGATTTCCTTAAAATCGGAAATCACCGACACTCTCGAAATAGATGATTCTGTGGTATTCAAAGGGAAATAATTTTTCTGCTTTATAACGCAGTTGCAAAGATACTTTGAAAAATGTTTTTAGGCAATTCAAATTTGGATTAATTATCTATATACCAATTGAACAAATCCGTTCGGACACCCACACTCATCCAAAGGGTGCTGTTTTTAAAAGTGGACTCCGTTTCTGCCTCTGGATTGAAGTTCCTAAAACTCAGATTAGCAAACAATTTTAAATGACTCACCGGATTGATGATGTAACCGCCTTGGAGTTCGGCATTGAACGTTTTGACCTTATTGCCTTGCCCAATTTTAACACCGGTATCAAACGGCCGTTCATTATAATTTATGTAGATATCGCCCCCATAGCTAAAAGAATCTTCGGGCGTTTTGAAATCGAAGCCTCGGATTCCGAAAATGAACTTGGCATCGGCAAACCAGCGGCGATAATCATATCGACCTATAAAGATGGCCTCCCGAAAATTGGCCCCCCAAAGATGTGCCATCGGCTGATTGTTATGTCCATAATTTAAAACAACGGAATTATGCGAATATGTATAAGGCCGTACTTGATTATATTCAAACTGAAGCAATAAATTGTCAATTTTAAAGGCGTCATAATATTTTACTCCGAGTTGATAGCCATATTTGTTTTTCCAGCTTTTGTTACCTCCTTTGATGGCATCCAAGGAAAATTCATCCAAAATGAACTGACCGTAAAGATTCACTTTATTGTTCCATTTATATTTGGCAGAAGCGCCCAAAATCGCATTTCCGGCATCCTGACCTGTTTCAAACTCAATGGCTCGGTAAAAGATGATGGGATTTAGATAGTTCAAATCAAATCCTCGGTCATTGTCATTGGTCCACATTACAGATTCAAACAATCCGATATTCAATCGTTTCGATACGTTCCAGCTCAAATAATGATTGGCGATGTATTTGGTTTTAAAAGCGCCGTTTTCAGTAACTTCGGCTCGGACATCACGCAAGGAAGTCCAAGTATTGGTATATTTAATTTTCCAGAATTTTGTATTCAATTTGATATAGGGATATGGGCTTGCCACATCGCTCTGCAATAAGGAACGATAGCCATCGCCAATAAAATTTTTGCCATGGCCAAATTGTATGTTGACAAACTTTGCGGGAGCATAGGACAGATAGCCTTCGGCCACAGGGTAGTCAAAACCGTTGTTCTTGAAGTCTTTGGCGACCCCCCGCCCAGGTACAATGGCTGGGTCGCTATCGGTGGCTAAACTATAGGCATAAGCGTTATAATATTGGGCAAATCGCCCTTGGCTTTCAAAAACAGACGTCGAGAAGTTAAATTTTTTGCCCAGTCCGCCCTGCACATAAATTCCTCGTGTGTTGTTATAGGTAGTGCTAAAATCAGCTTTCGTATCCTTGCCAATTTGTAGGTCAAAAATCGGGTCTATCGTAAACCAAAAATCCTTGCCCTGGACTTGCACCAAATGCTCATCCCAAAGTTTTCGTGACCACCACCCGTCGGTGCCCTTGACCAAAGCCTTCTTTTGCGCTTCAAAATCGTAATAGGCCGCGATTTCTTCGAATACAAAGGGCTTTGCAGCCGTATGGCTATTGGTGCCAAGACCATTCATGTTGCCATCAAAACGTGCGTAATAATGATGTGTGAATGGAATATTCAATTGGCTGCTATATTCCAAATCTTCATATTTCACAATACTCTTGTTGATGCTATCGTATTCCTGCGAAACGGTCTGGTTCAAATCTTGCACCTGATTGACAGTTGCTTTCCGTTCAAAATCTTCACTTTCAATAGTGGCCGGATTTACCAATGGAATTTTAATGCCAATGGAATACTGAGTATAGGATGGTTTTCCGTTATAAGTACCTGGTTCAACTTTCGGCAATTCATTAAAAACCCGTATGGCTTCGTCTTTTAATTCCTCGTAGACCGCATCAGCATATATGACGGAAATTTTTCCTTCCTTATCCACTTCAAAAAGCACCTTAATATCACCTCCATAACTGTCGTCAGAAACTATTGAGGGCACTTTGAAATTTTCGAAAATAAATTGATTTATTTTATTATTGAAACAGGCTTTGAGATTTACGTAAGATTGCGATTCACATCCAGGGTAAACTGGTGATTTTTCATAATTAGAAACATTTTGGGCATAGCCCCCGAACTGGATACAGATAAAAATGAGCAGGAAGAGTTTCTTCATAAAATGGTTGCGACCTTTTGACTGGCGAAAGATACCATTTTTTTCAAAACGGTTAAATTAAAAAACCGCTACCTGTCCGACAAAGATTTCTATGAAAAGTGACACTCTTTTTATCAATGAACCTGAAATACAATCGGCAAATTATAAACGACGGAAACGGGGGTATTGCGCTGCATCCCAGGTTGCATAGTCGGTATTTTTCCCACAATCCGTTCGGCCTCATTTTCCAGTTGTGTATAAGGTGAACGCGATTTTATATTCGTCACATGTCCGTTTCCATCAATTGTAAATTCTACATATATTCTTTGAACACCAGTCAATCCCAAATCGGAGGCTAAATCTGTGTTAAATTTATTTTGAATGAGTCTTGCCAATTTTTCGGACATGCACGCCATACGTTCACCATTGTTGGATGCAGATTCACAACCAGGGAAAATGGGCACTTTTTCAACATCTTTCATATTCCATTTTGTAGGTACAACCGGAGCAGTAAGCACCGGTTGGGTCTCTGTCGGATTTGAATTTGTAACAACCGTTGGCGGATTTGATTCTGGAGTTTCAATAACCACTGGATTTTTTTCCACAAAAATATCGGGTTTTTCGATTGGCGCCTTATCAGTTACCATCACCACCTGCTTTGCTTTTCTTTCAGGTTTAGGTGGATCGGAATCAGGAATGATTATGATATCATTTAAATAAAATGGATTTGGGTCTTTAAACGGTTCTTCAGAGAAAATTTTAGGTAAATCCGTCTTAAATTTCATTTCAAAAAGTCCATAGGTGGCTAACAAACATAAAATCAATCCTATTTGAAAATACAATG
>Ga0079224_100005152_pt1 | contig 17109 bp, 11 predicted proteins | sample Stecom2015_FD_80414 | JGI IMG/M metagenome (GOLD analysis project Ga0079224, IMG submission 80414) | Agricultural soil microbial communities from Utah to study Nitrogen management - Steer compost 2015 | ecosystem: Environmental > Terrestrial > Soil > Agricultural land | place: USA: Utah... | reverse complement strand
TACGACAAGCCGGCCAACGTCTTCGTCGCCGGCTTCATCGGCTCCCCCGCCATGAACATCAAGACGGTGGCGCTCACCGAGGGAGGCGCGGACTTCGGCAAGATGACCATCCCGCTCACCCGGGAGCAGGTCCAGGCCGCGCAGGCCGACGGCGGCGACGGCAAGGTGACGGTCGGCTTCCGCCCCGAGGACTGCGACATCGTCGGCGCGAACGACGGCGGCATGCCGCTGGTGGTCGAGCTGGTCGAGGACCTCGGCTCCGACGCCAACGTCTACGGGCACGCGGCCATCAACGGCGGCTCCGAGCGGTTCGTCGTGCGCACCACCCGGCAGAAGATGCCGAGCATGGGCGAAACCATCTACATCAAGCCGCGGGCAGACCACCACCACGTCTTCCACGCGGTGACCGGCAACCGCATCTGACCGTGCTCCTCGTGCACATCCGACGGTCGTGACAGTGGGCCCCGTCCCGGTCCCGGACGGGGCCCACTGTGTTAAGCGCCGGATGTCGCGTGAAGAATCGTGCGCGCCTACCGCGCGGCGGCGGCGAGTGTCTTCTCGACGCCATGCGCGCTGAGCGCGGCCAGCCACTCGACGATCAGCCGCCGCAGCACGTCATCCTCGGCGAACTCCGGCGGGAACACCGCGCGTAGCCCCAGCAGCGCGTCCGCCACCCCCTCCGGGGTGTCCGGCGCCGCGGCCAACGCCGACCGGATCGCTGGGGCGAGCGGGTCGTCTAGCGGAAGCGGCCGACCGTCGTCGGCCTGGCCCCGGGTGAACCGCATCCAGGCCGCCACCACCAGCGCCGCCCACCGCGGCTCCGCCCCAGCGGCCCGCCGGTCGAGCAGAACCGGCACGGTGCGCTGTGGCAGCTTCTGCGACCCGTCCATCGCGACCTGGAGCGTCCGGTGTCCGATCGCCGGGTTGGCGAAGCGCTCCAGCACCGACTCTCCATAGTCGACGACCGACACCCCGGCGGGCGGGGTGAAGCTCGGCGCGATGTCCCGAGCGATCAGGTGGCGCAGCAGGTCAACGAGGCCGGGCATCCGCAGCGCCTCGGCGATCGTCTCCCGGCCGGCGAGCGCCCCGAGATAGGCGACCGCGGAGTGCACCCCGTTCAGCGTCCGCAGCTTCAGCAGCTCCCACGGGCCGGCGTCGTCGGTGAGCATCGCGCCGGCCCGCTCCCACGCGGGGCGTCCCCCCGGGAAGTCGTCCTCGATCACCCACTGGGTGTACGGCTCGCCCGCGACCGCCGCGAGGTCCACCACGCCGAGCGCGCGTCGCGCCGCGGCGAGGGTGGCCGGGGTGGTCGCCGGCACGATCCGGTCGACCATCGTGTTGGGGAAGCTGACATTCCGCTCGATCCAGTCGGCGGCCTCGGCCGCGATCGCCGTCGCGGCGTACTCCACCGCCTGGCGGACCAAACCGCGCAGCAGGCGGCCGTTGGCCGGCAGGTTGTCGCAGCTCACCACCGCGAGCGGGCCGGCTCCGGCGGCGGCTCGGGCGAGCAGCCCGCGGACCAGGAGCCCCGGCAGCGTGGCGGGCGGCCGGTCCGTGGTGAGCTCGGCGAGCAGCGCGGGGTCCCGCTGGAGTCGCCCGGTGGCGGGATCCAGCCGGTACGCCTTCTCGGTGACGGTCAAGGTGACGACGCGGATCGTCGGATCGGCGACGAGCCCCACCACCGCGGCCGGGTCGGCCGCGGCGTGTCGGACGGCGGCCAACGACCCGACCACCCTCGTGTCGCTGCGCTCTGTGCCGAGCGTCGTCACACTGAACAGGCCGTCCTGCTCGGTGAGGCGGTCGACCACCTCCCGGCTGCGGGGAGCGACACCGACGATGCCCCAGTCGCCGCCCGCCGCCGCGATCGCCTCCTCGGTGTAGACCGCCTGGTGCGCGCGGTGAAACGCCCCTACTCCGATATGGACGATCCCGGGGGCGACGTCGCCGGGCCGAATCAGCGGCCGCGCCGCTTCCGGCAGCCGGGGCAGCTCAGCCAACCCGAGCCGCGGAGCGGACAGCGGGGATTCGTGGATCGCCTTCTCCGGTGTCACCGCGCCCCCGTGTCCAGCTTGTACACCCGCTTCGGCAGGTGGTAGGCGAGGTCGACGATCGTCTCAGCGGCTTCGTCCAACGGAAGCCGTTCCTCGGCGACGAGGCGGGCGAGGAAAGCCGCGTCCACCCGGCGGGCCACCTCGTGCCGCACCGGGATGGAGCAGAACGCCCGCGTGTCGTCGACGAAGCCGGCGGTGTTGTAGAAGCCCGCGGTCTCCGTCACCGCCTCCCGGAAACGCCGCAGCGCCTCCGGCGCGTCGAGAAACCACCAAGGCGCCCCCAGATAGAGGGCGGGGTAGCCGCCGGCGAGCGGCGCGAGCTCGCGGGTGAACGTGGTCTCGTCGAGGGTGTAGAGCACGATCCGCAGGCGCGGGTCGTTGCCGTACGCGTCGAGCAGCGGCGCCAGCGCCCGCACGTACTCGGTGGCGCTGGGCACGTCACCGCCGACGTCGCGGCCGTGTCGGGCGTACAGCTCGCGGTTGTGGTTGCGGTACGCGCCTGGGTGGAGCTGCATCACCAAGCCGTCCTCAATGGACATCCGGGCGAACTCGACGAGCATGTGGGCCCGGAACGCCTCGGCGTCCGCCGCGTCGGCGGTGCCGCGCAGCCCGCGTTCGTAGAGCGCGGCGGCCTCGGATTCGCTGAGCCGCACCGTCCGCGCGGTCGGGTGCCCGTGGTCGGAGGACGTCGCCCCGGCGGCGATGAAGGCTTCCCGCCGCTTGCGCAGCGCCGCGAGATAGCCCCGGTAGGTGCCGGTGTCCTCCCCGGTGAGGTCCCCGAGCCGGGCGACGTTCTCCGCCCAGTTCTCGTACTCCATGTCGACGACGTTGTCCGGCCGGAACGTGGTGATGACCCGGCCGCCCGGGCCGCCCCAGCCGTCGGCGGCGAGGTCGGCGTGGTGGCGGAGGTCGTCGAGCGGCGACTCCGTCGTGGCCAGCACCTCGATGTTGAACCGCGTGAACAGCGCGCGGGGCCGGAACTCGGGTTCGGCCAGGCGCGCGGCGATCTCGTCGTAGATCGCGTCGGCGGTCTCGGGACGCAGCCGGGTGCGGATGCCGAAGACCGCGCTCCAGGTCCGCTCCAGCCACAGGCGGGTGGGCGTGCCGCGGAACAGGTGCCAGTGCTCGGCGAAGCGACGCCAGATCTTCCGCCCATCGGTCTCCACCGGGGTGCCGTCGACGCTCGGCACGCCGAGCTCGGCCGGGGGGACACCCTGGCTGAGCAGCATCCGGGTCAGGTAGTGGTCGGGCACGATGAACAACCGCGCCGGATCCGGGAAAGGTTCGTCGGTGGCGAGGATCGCCGGGTCGACGTGGCCGTGCGGCGAGATCAGCGGCTGCCGTTCGGCCAACGCGTAGAGCTCACGGGCGATGCCGCGCTGAATCGGATCGGACGGGAACAGCACATCGGAGCGGGACACGGATTGGCCTCCTGCAAAGGTTTGCAGCCGACGTAACCACGATCGACCCACATACGTCAATGGCCGCCGGCAGCGCCGGAGAATTCCTCGCGATTCCTCGGCGTTCTCCCCCGTCCCAGGGCACCGGGAGGCGGGTGAGCGTCATTGACATGGCGGCAAACGTTTGCGTTAATTGGCAGGCCCCGATGGCCGTAGGGCCAGACCGGCGCCGGTGCAGCGGGCCGCAGAGCCGGAAACGGAGGAGAACGTGGCGGTCACCATCCGGGAGGTCGCCCGCGCCTGCGGCGTGCACATCTCCACCGTCTCCCGCACGTTCTCCGCGCCGCACCTCGTCAACGCCGAGACCCGCAGCCGCGTGCTGGCCTGCGCGGAACGCCTCGGCTACCGCCCCAACCGGGCGGCCCGCGCGCTGATCACAGGGCGCACGTACAACATCGGGCTGATCGTCGCGGACATCGCCAACCCGTTCTTCCCGCCACTGATCAAGGCGGCGGAGAGCCAAGCCCGACGCCACGACTACCACGTCTTCATCGCCAACACCAATGAGGACCCGGCCGTCGAAGAGGAGCTGGTCCACGCTCTCGCCAAACAGGTCGACGGGCTGGTGTTGTGCAGCCCGCGGATGAGCGACGGCGTCATCGAACGCCTCAGCCGCGAAACCCGGCTGGTGGTGGTCAACCGCCGGGTCGCGGGACTGTCCTCAGTGGTGATGGACGTGGCGCGGGGCGCCCGGCTCGCCATCGAGCACCTCACCGGGCTCGGGCACCGTGCGCTCGCCCTGCTCACCGGCCCACGCGGCGCGTGGACCAACGGAACGCTGCGGCGCGCGGCCACACTCGCCGCTCAGGCCGCCAACAGCTCCCTGACCGTGCTCGGCCCCAACCCGCCCACCGAGGCTGGCGGGGCCGCCCAAGCCGAGCAGGTGGCGCGCGCCGGGGTGACCGGCGTGCTCGCCTACAACGACCTGATGGCGATCGGGCTGATCGAAGGGCTCGACGCGCTCGGGATCCGGGTGCCCGAGGAGGTGAGCGTCGTCGGCATCGACGACATCGCGCTCAGCCGGCTGACCCGCCCCAAACTGACCACTGTGGCCACTCCGACCGCGCAAGCGGGGCAGATCGCGGTTGACCTGCTGCTCACACCCGACCAGCGGTCACCGGTGACGCTCGGCACCGAGCTCGTCATCCGCGACTCCACCGGCCCCGCCCCGGGCCGCGCGCGCACCACCGACGCCAAAGCCCGCCGGTGACGTCGGCGAAGGCCCCGGCTGGACGCGCAGCGCGCCCTGCCCCAACGGCGCGAGCGCGCAGCGGGCTCAGGCCGCGGCGGCGCGCCGCCGCGCGACCTCGGCGAGCGCGACCGCGGCGGCGACGCTCGCGTTGAGCGACTCCACCATCGGGGAGATCGGAATGCTCACCCGCATGGCGCAGGTCTCCCCGACCAGCCGGGACAGGCCACGCCCCTCGGAGCCCACCACGACCACCAGCGGACCCACCGCCACCTCCAGCGAATACAGGTCCGTCTCACCGTCGGCGTCCAACCCGATCACGATGAAGCCCGCGTCCTGGCACGCCTTCACCGCCCGGGTCATGTTGACCACCTGGCTGATCGGCAGCCGGGCAGCGGCCCCCGCGCTGGTACGCCACGCAGTCGCGGTCACCCCCGCAGCCCGCCGCTCCGGCAGGAACACCCCGTGCGCGCCGAACGCCGCCGCCGATCGGATCACCGCGCCGAGGTTCCGCGGGTCAGTCACGCCGTCGAGCCCCACGAGCAGCGGCAAGGGCTGCTCGGCGGCTTTCGCCAGCACGTCCTCAAACGGCTCATACGCGAACGGCGGAACCTGTAGCCCCACCCCCTGGTGCAGCACCCCGCCGGTCATCCGGTCCAGCTCGGCGCGGCTGACCTCCAGGATCGGAATGCCCCGGTCGCCCGCCCGGCGCAGCAGCTCGGCGACCCGATCATCCTTGTCGATGCCGTGCGCGAGGTACAGCGCCGTCGCCGGCACCTGGGCCCGCAGCGCCTCCACGACCGGATTCCGCCCGACCAGCAGCTCCGGCGCCTCCTTCGGCGGCACCGCCTTCCGCCCGGGCGTCACCCGAGGGCTGGCCGAGGCTCGGCCGCCGGCGCCGCGCCCCGTCGTGTCGATCGTGCCCGGAACACCGACCTTCGGTATCCGGCCTCGCTCGGCCGCGAGCCGACGCTCCCGCTCCTGCTTCAACGCGGTCCGCCGCGGCAGCTTCTCGGTGCCCGAGTACGCCTTATGCCAGGGCCGCTCCTCCGCCGGCAGGGTGCGCCCCTTGCCGGCCAACCGCGCCCGGTTCTTGCCGCCAGAGCCGACGGCGCTCTTCTTGGCCTTCACGCGCCGCCCGCGGCGCTGCGAATTGCCGGGCATCAGTCCTGCTCTCCCAGAGTCCACCGCGTGCCTTGCGGGGTGTCTTCCACGACGATCCCGGCCCGCTTGAGCTGGTCCCGCACCGCGTCCGCAGTCGCCCAATCCTTGCGCGCGCGAGCCTGCGCCCGCTGCTCGAGGGCGATCGCGACCAAGGAGTCGATCACGCCGCGCAGGTCGCTGCTCCGCTCGTCATCGCCCCACACCGGGTCCAGCGGATCCAGACCGAGGACGCCGAGCATAGCCCGCACCCGGGCGAGCGTCCCGCGGACCAGCTCGTCGTCGCCGCGGGCCAGCCCGGTGTTGCCGTCGCGCAGCTCCTCGTGCAGGTGCGCGATCGCGCCCGCGGTGTTGAGATCGTCGTTCATCGCGGCGGCGAACGCGGCCGGCACCTCCCCGGGCGTCCCTGGGCCGACCCGCTCGGCTGCCCGTCGCACGAAGCCTTCCATCCGGCGGTACGCCACCGCCGCCTCGCGCAACGCGTCGTCGGAGTAGTCGATGCGCGACCGGTAATGCGGCGCGAGGAGGTAGTAGCGCAGCTCCACCGGGCGCACCCCGAGCTTCGCGACGTGCGCGAGGTCGATGACGTTCCCCAGCGACTTGCTCATCTTGGCTTCGCCAAGGTTGAGCAGCGCGTGGTGCACCCAGTAGCGGGCGAACGGCAGCCCGGCCGCCCGGGACTGCGCGATCTCGTTCTCGTGGTGCGGGAAGGTCAAGTCGAGCCCGCCGCCGTGGATGTCGAACTCCGGCCCGAGGTAGCGCCAGGACATCGCCGAGCACTCGATGTGCCAGCCAGGGCGGCCGCGTCCCCACGGCGAGGGCCAGCTCGCCTCGGCGGGTTCGTCAGGCTTGGCGCCCTTCCACAGCGCGAAGTCGTGCGGGTCGCGCTTGCCGCGCTCCTCCTCGGCGCCGGCCTGCATCGCCTCCGGCCGTTGGCCCGAGAGCGCGCCGTACTCGGGATAGGAGGAGACGTCGAAGTAGACGTCCCCCGACCCGTCGTCGGCCACGTAGGCGTGCCCGGCTTCGAGCAGTCTGCGGATCAGCTCGTGCATCTCCGGGATGTGCCCGGTGGCTCGCGGCTCGTAGGTGGGCGGGAGGACGTTGAGGCTGCGGTACGCCTCGGCGAGGACCAGCTCGTTGGCGTACGCGATGGACCAGAAGGGGCGCCCTTGCTCGACCGCCTTATCGAGGATCTTGTCGTCGATGTCGGTGATGTTGCGAATGAATGTGACGTCGTAGCCGGAGTGCAGCAGCCAGCGGCGCAGCACGTCGTAGTTGACGCCGGAGCGAAGGTGGCCGATGTGCGGCGCGGACTGCACGGTCAAGCCGCACAGGTAGATCGAGACCTTGCCGGGCTCCCGCGGGATGAACTCCCGCACCGACCGGGTCGCGGTGTCATACAGCCGTAACGTCACCGTATCAGGGTAGCGGTCCGACCTTTCGGCGGTTTCGTGGACGGTCGTCACAAGCCCTGCCCCGCCACCGCCGTTGGTTAGCGACGTGAGCAACAGCAAAGTGGCGCGGCTGCCGGCGGCAGCCGCGCCACGGGTCACTTAGACGTTAAGCGGCTTGGCATGTGACCGTTGGCCAGGTCCAGTTGCCGTTGTGTTGAATCGTGACTCCCCAGTTGTTGCCATTGCCATTCGGCCTGGCGATGAGCACCTGGGAGCTCGGCCACGTCGGCTGAATGTTCCAGGTGGCGATGATGCGGGCGGGGTACGGCACGTTCATCGTCACGACCCAGTTGTTCGAGCCGGTGACGGTGACGTACAGGTTGTAGCGGTCGCTCCACTGCTCGCCGCCTTGCAGCGTGGCGATGCAGCTACCGCCGCCACCGCCTCCGCCGCCGCCACCGCCTCCGCCACCGCCGCCGCCACCGCCGCCGGTGGTGCCGATGGTGACGTTCGAGTAGCCGCTGCTCTGGTAGCCCTCAGTCGCCATGATCTGGTAGTCGTGGCTGCCGAGGTTCATGCCGACTCGGGCCCAGGCGTCGAAGTGGTTGCCAACGGTAATGGTGCCGCTGGTCCGCTTCTGCTGCCGGACGCTCCAGTACTGCTTGAAGGTCCGCGTGCCTTCGATGGACGGGGCGTTGTAGCGGGTGGTCTCGTAGATGTCGTAGGTCCCGCCGTCCGTGGTGACCGTGCCCTTGTAGGTGCCGGTGGGACGGTAGGTGCCCCAGCTCTCGACGATGTAGTACTCAACGAGCGGGTTCCGCGTCCAGCCGTAGAGCGTCAGGTACGCGTTGCCGGACGGGTTGAACGTGGCGCTGTAGGTCACCGTCCGACGGGCGCCGGTGGCCCACCCCTTGCCGGCGACGAAGTTGCCGGTGTTGCGCCAGCTGGTGCTGTAGTTGCCCCCGTTGCCGAGCTCCATGGAGACCGTGCCCGGGGCATCGGTCCAGAACGAGTAGAAGTAGCCGCCGTGGTTGCCGGTCTGGTTCGAGGTCACGGCCGCGTGTGCGGGGCTCGGGAGCACCGTGGTGGCCGCGACCATCGCTACGGCGCAGGCGCCGCTGAAAAGCAAGCGGCGACCGCGTCTGCGGCGCGTCGCTGTGGCGGAGGCGTCGTTCATGGGGGGATTCCTCCTTGTGCAGATTGGCGTGAGGCGATCCGTGAGGGCCGCCGTGGCCAGCGGACAGCCCGTCGCGCGGGCACGCGAGGCGCTAAAGGAGACCGGTCGTCCTGCCGTCGCGTGACCGGATCGCGTACGACCCGGATCGACAGCCATCTAGGTCTGTCGATGGCGACAGTATCGATGGGACTCGTAACGATGTCAACAGTTCTCGGAAAGATTGCGGAAGATACGAGCGACTCCAGCTTCGCATCTAGGGAGAGTTGTACCAGGTCACCGGAGTTGTCTCATCTACATTTAGCGATCAGACCGGACGCTCGATCGGGTGACCCGGTGTAGGCTCGCCGAAATTTTCGGACCCTTTTCACCAGCTCGCTGCCGCCTACGCCGTGGATAGGCCTGACCGTAGCCATCCCCGCCGCGCCCCGGCAGCCCGTCACCGAGCGTGACCAACCGCTATACCATCCACATTGGGCACTATCCGGCCCGTCGGTGGCGGAGGAGCCCTCCGCCGCGCCGGCCCGTTCGGGTGTGCCCCCGGCGAAAAGACTGTGGCGCGATCCCCGCATGGGGACCGCGCCACGAGATGCTCCCGGCGGACCGCGCTCCGTGCGGACTGCTCAGCGCAGCCGGCTCACGGCACCTGACTCACGGCACGCCGCACACGGCCGCCCGACCAGTTCCTCCGCGTTCTTCGCGATCTGCCGCACCCGGGGATTGAGCTCGGCAAGCCGGTCTGCGAACTTCGCCACGATCGTCGGCTCGACGGCTTTCTCCTCCGTCATCAGCCGATCCACTCGGCCGGTCTGTTGGTCGCACGCAGCGGTACCACGCCGCGGCGAGCTCGGCCTCTTCCTTGCTCGGCACGTAGGGCAGCTCAGGGACAGGCGGACCTTGCTCGATGGTTCCTGGCTTGCGGCTGGGCTTCCACGAATAGGGCTCGCCGTCGACTTTTCCGAGAGGGATCTCGAACTGCCGTATATCCCACATCTTGTTAATAAAGTAGTCCCGGTCTTTGAGGCGGAATCCAGCCTCTTCCAGGCAGTCGACGAGCGGCGGCAAACTGGCTCGGATCGCGTTCCTGCTCCACGCAGAGAAATCGTCCATCATCTCGTTGCCAAGGTCGTTGTACGCGTAGAGGATCGACTCACTGTCCGGGCCCAGCGCCGCGTACGTCTGCGCGTAGCACTCATCGAGTTGCTTTTCAGCTGCGGACAGCCCGCCTTCGCCATGCATTCCGCGTTGAGCACTCTCCTGGCATAGTCGATGTAGTCGAGCTCCTCACCGAGCCACAGGCCGAAAGTGAGTTCTTCCTGCGGGAAGGCGGAGGGGGCCGCCGACGCGGAAGGAATTCCCTCGTCGTCGACGGTGCACGCGACGACCGACAAGCACAGCGCAGCGGCCAGCGAAATCACAGTGGACGTCCGAAAAAGACGGCAGCGCACCGGCGCAGTGTACGGCGTGCTCTCAATGCTAGGTCCACCTTAGATGGACAGATAATCCATTTATAGCTATCGGTCTAAATAATCACACATCGGTGTTCGCCGGCGGCTCCGGTTCGGGGCGTGTCATGCGCAGCACATCCAACACCCGATCCAGCTCCTCCTCGGTGATCCGGCCAGCGGCGACATGCCCACGCTCGACGACCACCTGGCGGATGGACTTCCCTTCCGCGAGCGCCTGCTTCGCGATCGACGCCACCTCGTCGTAGCCCAAGAACCGGTTGAGCGGAGTGGCGATCGACGGCGACCCTTCGGCGTACTCCCGACACATGTCCTCGTCGGCGACCAAGCCGACCACGCAGCGATCGGCCAGCAGGCGGCACGCGGCCGCCAACAGCCGAATCGACTCCAGAATGTTGCGGCCCATCACCGGAAGCATCACGTTGAGCTCGAAATCGCCCTGCGAACCGGAGAACGCCACCGCCGCGTCGTTGCCGATCACCTGGGCGCAGACCATACGCACCGACTCGCAGACCACGGGGTTCACCTTGCCCGGCATGATCGACGACCCGGGCTGGAGATCCGGCAACCGCAGCTCCCGCAGGCCCGCCCGAGGCCCAGAGCCCATCCACCGGATGTCATTGGCGATCTTGTAGAGCCCGACCGCAATCGTGCGGAGCTGCCCGGAGGTCTCCACCAGCGCGTCCCGCGCCCCCTGCGCCTCGAAGTGGTTACGCGCCTCGGCAAGCGGCAGCCCGGTCATCTCCCGCAGCCGCGCGATCACCCGCGGCGCGAAACCAGGTGGCGTGTTGATGCCGGTGCCGACCGCGGTGCCGCCCAGCGGCAGCTCCGCCAGACGCGGCAGCACCGCCTCCAGCCGCTCCACGCCGTAGCGCACCTGGGCGGCGTACCCGGAAAACTCCTGGCCGAGCGTGACCGGCGTGGCGTCCATCAAGTGGGTCCGGCCCGCCTTGACCACGGTGGCGAAATCCTGCGCCTTGGCCTCCAGCGCGTCGGCGAGGTGCCGCAGCGCGGGGATCAGCTCCTCCACGACACCCTTGGTCGCGGCGAGGTGGATCGACGACGGGAAGACGTCGTTGCTGGACTGGGCGGCGTTGACGTGGTCATTCGGGTGCACACGGCGGCCCAGCTCCCGGGAGGCGAGCGTGGCCAGCACCTCGTTCATGTTCATGTTGGACGAGGTGCCCGATCCGGTTTGGAAGACGTCGACTGGGAACTGGTCGTCGTAGCCACCGTCCGCGACATGCGCGGCCGCGCGCGCGATCGCCTCGGCGATGTCCCGCGGCAGCACCCCCAACTCGGCGTTGACCTGCGCCGCCGCGCCCTTGATCTGCGCCAGCGCCCGGATCTGCGCCGGCTCCAGTCCACGGCCGGACACTGGGAAGTTGGCGATTGCGCGCTGCGTCTGCGCACCCCACAGCGCCGTGGCCGGGACCTCGATCTCCCCCATCGTGTCCCGCTCGATCCGGAACCCGGGCGTCTCCTGCGTCGTCACACGCCCATCCTGCCCCGGAAAACCCGCGGCGATGGCCCCCACCGCATGTTGATCATGACGTGTGCGGCGCACGGCGCCGGCACCGCACACGTCGCGATCGCCCGCGGCACGCGGTCAGCGACGGCCGATGGTGAGGATCGGCTTGGTCACCTCGGCGAAGAAGTCGTTGCCCTTGTCGTCGACCACGATGAAAGCGGGGAAGTCCTCCACCTCGATCTTCCAAACCGCTTCCATGCCCAGCTCCGGGTACTCCAACAGCTCGACGCGCTTGATGCAGTCCTGCGCCAACCGCGCCGCCGGCCCGCCGATCGACCCGAGGTAGAAGCCGCCGTACCGCTTGCAGGCCTCAGTGACCTGGGCCGACCGGTTCCCCTTGGCGAGCATGACGAAGGAGCCGCCGGCCGCCATGAACTTCTCGACGTACGAGTCCATCCGCCCCGCCGTGGTCGGGCCGAACGACCCGGAGGCGTAGCCCTCGGGGGTCTTGGCCGGGCCGGCGTAGTACACGGCGTGGTCGCGCATGTACTGCGGCATCGGCTCGCCCGCGTCAAGCCGCTCGGCGATCTTGGCGTGGGCGATGTCCCGCGCCACCACCAGCGGACCTGTGAGCGACAGCCGGGTCTTCACCGGGTACTTCGACAGCTCTTTCCGGATCTCGTCCATCGGCCGGTTGAGGTCGATCCGGACCACCTCGGTGGTGCCGAGCTGCTCGTCGGTGACGTCCGGCAGGAACCGAGCCGGGTCGGTCTCCAACCGCTCCAGCCACACCCCCGACGGGGTGATCTTGGCGAGCGCCTGCCGGTCCGCCGAGCAGGAGACCGCGATCGCCACCGGGCAGGACGCGCCGTGCCGGGGCAGCCGGACCACCCGCACGTCGTGGCAGAAGTACTTGCCACCGAACTGGGCGCCGATGCCGAACTCGCGGGTCATCTGCAGGATCTCGGCCTCCAGCTCCAGGTCACGGAAGCCGTGCCCGAGCATCGACCCGCTCGTCGGCAGCCCATCCAGGTACTTCGCCGACGCCAGCTTCGCCGTCTTGAGCGCGTACTCCGCGGACGTGCCGCCGACGACGACAGCCAGGTGGTACGGCGGGCACGCCGAGGTGCCGATGGCGCGCAGCTTCTCCTCCAGGAACTGCATCAGCCGCGTGGGGTTCAGCAGCGCCTTGGTCTCCTGGAAGAGGAAGGACTTGTTGGCTGACCCGCCGCCCTTGGCCATAAAGAGGAACTTGTAGACGTCGGGCTGGCCGTGCGGGTCCTCGGCGTAGATCTCGATCTGCGCCGGCAGGTTGGTGCCCGTGTTCCGCTCCTCCCACATGGTGAGCGGCGCGAGCTGGGAGTAGCGGAGGTTCAGCTTGGTGTACGCCTCGTAGACACCTCGGGAGATCGCCTCCTCGTCGGTGCCGTCGGTGAGCACGTGCCGCCCCCGCAGACCCATGACGATCGCGGTGCCGGTGTCCTGACACATCGGCAGCACGCCGCCCGCGGCGACGTTCGCGTTCCGCAGCAGGTCCAGGGCGACGAACTTGTCGTTGGGGGATGCCTCTGGGTCGTCGAGGATCGCGCGGAGCTGCGCGAGGTGCGCCGGACGCAGGAAGTGGGCGATGTCGTGCATCGCCTCGGCGGTCAACGCGGTCAGCACCGCCGGGTCAACCGTGAGGAACCGGCGTCCCCCCGGTCCGTTCACCACGTCGACGCCCTCGTCGGAAATCAGCCGATAGTCCGTCTGGTCCTCGCCGATCGGCAGCAGAGGAGAGTACGAGAAGGCGGCGGCACTGCTCATAAAGGGCAAGCCTAGGGCAGCAGGTCACGGTCGGCGTAGCGGGGCAGCGCGTGGAACAGACCACTCACCGGAACGGATCACTCACTCGTGGTGGGGTGGGCAGGGCGGATCCTTGGGGCCGCCGCACGGCTCCTCACCCGCTGACGGATCGCCGGGCTCGGGGGCCAGGCCGGGATCCGGCGCCTCGCCCCCAGGCGGGCCGTCGGGGCGCGGCCGACCCGACTCGTCGTCCACGCCGTCGAAGCGGACGTAGGCGAGGTCCCGCCCCTCCCCGATGATCATCCCGGTGGGGCCGACGGCGAACACCTTGGCGGAGGAGTGCAGGTTGACGAGTTCCCGGCCGGTGCGCAGATCGAGGGCGATGATGCGGCTCGGCTTCCGCTGCACGATCACCGCGGCGTGCCGGGTGAGCGACGCCACGGTCTGCGGGGGCGCGGACCGGGTCCACCGGGGCGCGGCCACTCCGAACTCATGGGCGACGATCGACTTGCCGTTGGCGGCGCGAACGAGCACGAACTGGTCGTCCACCGAGAGCACGGTCTCGCCCTCCGCGCCGAGCCAAAGCACCCGCCCGTCGTGCGCGTCGAGCACCGTCTCCCGCCGCTCCGCGGTGACCCCGACCAGCACGTTCTCCCCCCCGGTGGGATCGTCCCGGTGCGGGCAGCCCGCCCCGTCGGCGGTGCGCAGGTTGACGCCGGGCCGCCGCCAGACCCGCTGCCCGCTGACCGGATCGAACGCCTCGATGTCGAAGTAGCAGGTGCCGTCCTCGCTCAGCGCCGAGATGCGCAGCATCCGCCCGCCGAGCACACTGAGCCGCTCACGCGGGCCCGGTTGCCGTTCGTGGACGACCCGGCCCTGGGCGGTGTCGACCACATAGACCCGCCCGTCGATCGGGAAGCCGAGCGCGGGTGGCAGCAGCCCGGGCCCGCTCGCGTGCGCGGACACGAGCCGATTGGTCAACGGGCGGCTGTCGAGCAGATCGGGATTGTCGGCGAGCAGCACGAAGCCGACCCCAGGAATGGAGACAGTCCACATTGGCTGCTCGCCGCGCGGCGCCCAGGCGCTCAGCCGGCAATCCCGCGGCCCGTCGCAGCGCACGTCGAGCAGGGCGTCCCGGTACGTCCAGACAGCGACCGCCTGGTTGTCCCGCCGGCGGACGGCTCCGGTCTCCGGGTCGAGGACCTCGTAGCCCTTGACGAGCAGCTCCCCGATGGCGACCACCGCCGCGTCGCCGGATCCGGCGACCGCCGCCCAGTCCGCCTTGCGCCGCCACAGCTGGGCGCCGGTCCGCAAGCTGCGCGCCTCTACCGCCAGCCGCTCCTCGACGATGACCGTCTCCCCGGTGATGGTCACCGTCTTCGGCGTGCCGCCGACGCGCTGCTGCCACACCACGTCGGACCTCGCCAGCGGCTGGTTGCGGCCGACCCACTCCCACACCCGGGGGAACGGGTTCCACACGTTGGTGGCGACCAGCACGATGAGGATGACTAGCGCGAACGCCAGCCAGCACTTGACGCACGGCCCGCCGCCCTTCGCCACCCGGTCACGGTAGCCACGGGCGGCGCCGCGACCGGCCCGTGCACCAACAGTGGCATTTTTCCGTGTCGATATAGATTGCCGGCTTCATGGAGCGCCGCGGAGCCGAGATCCGCGCGGTTGATCCACTTGTCGCCGTCATGGCGCTCTCTTATGTCTATTACGTAGAGTTGATGTTCCGCGGCTGCCGGCCTTCACCGAAGGTGGTGCGGCCGCGACGTGTTCGTGCCGGGCTTCGCCGCGCAGGCGACTCCACTCAGGCGACTCCGCTCAGCCGTCTGTGGAGCAGACCACACCCGCGATGCCGGCACAGAAAGGTGACGCGCGCGGTGGCGGTTATGGTGCCAGCGTGACAGCGCGCGACACGAACCGTGGGCGCAAGCAGAGGGTGAGCACGTGAGTTCTGTGGCCCCGGGGTGGTACAAGGACCCCGCCGAGCCGACGACCCAGCGGTACTGGGACGGCGAGGGCTGGGTCGGCCCACCGATCCCCGCCGACGCGACCCCGCCAGACGGGCCACCTCCGGTTGACGAACCCGCCGCCCCCGCCACGCCGAGCCCTCATGCCACCCCGACCCCGGCGGCCGGCCAACCGGCCACCCCGCCGTGGACCGGCACGCCGCACCCGGGCGCCGGCGCCCCGCCTGGCCCGATCCCGCCGGGCTATCAGGCACCGGGGTACCCGACGCCGGGGAGCCCCGGGCATCCCCCGGCTCCCGGCTACCCGCCGATGGCGCCCTACGGCTACGCGATGCCCGCGCCGCGTCCGCACGGGTACGCCCTCGCCCCGCTCGGGGCGCGGCTGGTCGCCCGGCTGATCGACATCGTGATGGTGCTGCTGCTCAACATCGCCGTCAACGGCTGGTTCGTGTGGCAGTACCTCCAGGAGATGGCGCCCATCTTCAGCGAGGTGGTGCGGCGCGCCCAAACCGGGCAGTCCGCCGAAGGGCTGCCCGTCGCCAGCGAGCGGGCGAGCAGCCTGCAAATGGTGATCATCCTGATCGCCGCGGCGCTGTGGTGGGCGTACGAGGTGCCGGCGACGGCGAACACCGGTCAGACGCTCGGCAAGCGGATCATGAATATCCGCGTGGTCCGGCTCGACCGGGACGTCCCGCTCGGCTTCGGCCGCTCCTTCCGCCGCTGGAACACCCTCGGCCTGCCCACCCTGCTGTGGGTGTGCTGCGTGGGCTTCATCCTCCAGCTCATCGACTCCGCGTTCGTGCTGTTCGACCGGCCCCTGCGCCAGGCGCTGCACGACAAGTCAGCGCAGACCGTCGTGGTGTGGCAGCCGAAGACCGCGCCGGCACCGTTCACGTCCTCCGGGAACGGCCCGGCGCAACACTCCGACCCCTCAGGAGGCACCGCATGACCCGGCCGTCGGCATCTCCCAGCGCTCTCGGGCTCACTCGGCGCGACCTGGACGCCCTGCCCAGCTACGTCCCGGGCCGCAACCCCGCCGACATCGCCCGCGAGCTCGGGCTCCCCGACGCGATCAAGTTGGCGAGCAACGAGGTGCCGTACGGGCCACTGCCCGGGGTGGTCGAGGCGATCACGGAGGCGGCCACCCAGGTCCACCGCTACCCCGACATGGGGGTGATGGCGCTGCGCGAGGCGATCGCCGAGCGCTACGGTGTCGACGTGGACCGTGTCGCCACCGGCTGCGGCTCGGTCGCGCTCGTCGAGCACCTGGCCCGCGCCACCTGCCTCCCCGGCGACGAGATCCTCTACGCGTGGCGTTCCTTCGAGGCGTACCCGATCATCGCGGCGATCACCGGCGCGGCCAGCGTCCGGGTGCCGAACACCCGGCAGTACGGCCATGACCTGCCCGCGATGGCCGCCTCGATCACCGAGCGCACCCGGCTCATCCTGGTCTGCAACCCGAACAACCCGACCGGCACGGCGCTGCGGCGCGACGAGCTCGACCGGTTCCTGGACGCGGTCCCCGACGACGTGCTCGTCGTCCTCGACGAGGCGTACCGGGAGTTCGTCACCGACCCGGAGGTGCCGGACGGGCTGGCGGCCTACGGGGACCGGCCGAACGTGGTCGTGCTGCGCACCTTCTCCAAGGCCTGGGGGCTGGCTGGGCTGCGGGTCGGTTTCCTCGTCGCGCACCCCGAGGTGGCCGCCGCCGTCCGCAAAGTGATCACCCCGTTCTCGACCAACATGGCCGCGCAGGCCGCCGCGCTCGCCGCGCTGCGGCAGGAGGACGAGGTGCGCCGCCGCTGCGAGCTGGTGATCGCGGAGCGGGCCCGGGTCACCGAGGCGATCCGCAAGCGGATGCCGGACGTGCCGGAGAGCCAGACCAACTTCATCTGGCTGCCGCTGCACGACGAGGCGGCCGCGTTCGCCGCCGCTTGCGAGGCGCGCGGGGTGATCGTCCGCCCGTTCGCCGGCGACGGGGT
>Ga0079224_100005150_pt1 | contig 17110 bp, 15 predicted proteins | sample Stecom2015_FD_80414 | JGI IMG/M metagenome (GOLD analysis project Ga0079224, IMG submission 80414) | Agricultural soil microbial communities from Utah to study Nitrogen management - Steer compost 2015 | ecosystem: Environmental > Terrestrial > Soil > Agricultural land | place: USA: Utah... | reverse complement strand
GTGAAGGTTGGTTCGGAGGGCGGAAGTGGCCCGGTAAATGAACGTCGGTTTCTCAACGCATTGCTTGGTCCGAATGGTGAGAGCATCTGGTATGCACGTGCCGGGAGTTGCTGTCAATTCAAAACGCCAAATGGTTTGTTCGGCGATGCCGGCCTCCTCGACATTTACCGTGTGACGTGGCAGGGAAGCAAAGACACTGTTAGCATCTACATCAACATGTACGATAAAGGTGATCTGTATATTCCTGCAGGATTTACGGCGCGTCGTTAAGACGGACGGAATTCAATCATCATTGTCGTCGTCATCATCATCAACGAAAAGACCCCAGCCGTCACCGCGCGCGGTTGAGTCGTCAAATGATTTGACCCACTCTTTGAAGAGCAGGCGAAAGGCCTCGATTTCCTTTCTCAGGAGCAGCAAATACTCCTCGGGAAGGGCGCCTTCGAAAATAAGCGATGCTGATTGAGCCTGGAGGCTGCGCGCATGAAGTTTAATGAGCGTTGCGTTCTCCATTTTTATCATATAGTCATCAACAGCTTCCGCTCCAGCGATTTTGGCGGGTATCACAATTGAGTCCTCGATCATGATATTACTGTGAATCATTTTCACCTCTTCATCATCGATCGAGTCAACGATACGTCGGGTGAGTTCACAGATTTCTTCTGCTTTTTGAAAAATCGGAAGTGCCTCAACCCGTCTGCGTTCTTTTTCGGGATCGAAGTCATCGTCATCCTCATAGAAATCTTCCGGATCGTCGTCATCGTCCCACATACGCGGCGCGTTTAAGGTGTAAAATATCTGCTATCCAAATATACCGCCTTTCCGACGGGTTGACCGGCGAGGGGCCGTTCCAAACAACATTCCAAAGACACCCCGCACCAACTCACGTCCTACCTGTTTCGCTACGGTGGATTGCATAACCGTTTCAATAGTTGATTTTTCGGCGCGTTTCGGTCGACCCTGTGTACGGCCGTTTCCCGTGCCGGAACCATCCTGTTGTTCTCGTTCCATACGTGCGCTCAATATTTCGAATGCACTTTCCGGATCTACGGCATTAAAATACTTTTTGTAGCCATCGCCGCTTTTCAATACCCTGTCGTATTCCTGTGGATCAAGCGGCCCCATAAATGAAGCCGGCGGTGCCACGTGTGTCACCACTGTTTCGGTAGGTATTCCCTTCTCATTAAGCACCGTAATGAACGCCTGGCCTGTACCAAGTTGCGTGAATTGCTTTTCCATTTCATAAAATTCAGAATGTGGAAAAGTTTTTATCGTTTCACGGAGAGCTTTGACGTCATTGGGTGTGAACGCGCGAATAACATGATGAACCCGGTTACCCAGTTGTGACAACACATTCGCGGGAACGTCTTGTGTTAACTGCGTGCAGAAGAATACGCCAACTCCCTTTGAGCGGATCAGTCGGATTATTTGATCGATCTGATCCAGAAACGCTTTCGGCGCATCTTTAAAAAGCAAGTGCGCTTCATCGAGGAAGAAGATCAGTTTCGGGCGATCGAGATCACCAGCCTCAGGCAGTCGCTGATAAAGCTCGGCAAGCAATGCGAGCATGAACGTCGAGAAGATCGCAGGTTGATGTTGTATGTCGGATACGTTGAGCAAACTTATTACTCCTTTTCCGTCAACCTTTTGCACCAAATCATCAATATCAAAAGAAGGTTCACCAAATATGTGATGAACTCCCTGTTGTTCAAGTGCTACTATTTTTCGAAGGATCGTGCCTGACGATGCCGATGATATCTTCCCATAATCGGCTTTGATTTCAGCAGCTCCAGCTCCCTCTGTGAGATAATTAAGTACCTTTTTCAGGTCGCCGAAATCGACAATGGGAAGATTTTTATCATCCGCGTATTTGAAGATCAGGTTCAATACACCGGTCTGCGTGTCATTCAACTCAAGAATCTTGCTGAGCAAGACCGGGCCGAACTCAGTGACTGTCGCGCGCATTTGTGCACCGAGTTTTCCCGAAAGGCTGTACAATTCAACAGGAAATTCAGATGGAGAATATGCATGACCAATTGCAGTGGCTCGTTCGCTAAGCTTTTCGTTCGGTACCGCAGCTGTTGCCATTCCCGACAGATCGCCTTTCATGTCGGGCATAAATACTGATACGCCGGCATTCGACAATTGCTCAGCCATTAACTGAAGCGTTCGCGTTTTTCCCGATCCGGTCGCTCCGGTGACAAGACCGTGACGATTCATCATCCTGAGGGGAAGTTGCACCCGTGCCTCCGGAATAATTTCTCCTTCGAATACACCGGCACCCAGAAAAATGGCAGGCAACCCGGTTGTGTACGACCTGATAATCGCTTCAGTGAATTTTTCTTTCGACATGTTATTGATGAAGCTTAACAGCTTTCGTTCTTACTGTTCTTCCCTGTAGTTCTGGAAGGTGTAGGCAATTCCAAATGAGAATACCTGGCTAATCTGAACATCGTCGTCCTGATCGAAGTCGTACAACATAATTCCCCCCAGACCGATATTTACAAATCTGCCGGCCTTCACGGAGAGCATAACATCCAGACGGTGGTCAATAGTTTTCGCTTCAAGCGTTTCATAATTTGCGAACATCATGTAACGCCATTTGAGATTAACGTTGGTAGCAATATCCTTGTTAAAGTCTGCCATCAATTGGAAGGCAAGCCATTCCCAACGAGTTGTTTCAGGGGGAGTTACTCCGTAGGGTTCCGGCCCCACCGTTGTAATAAAACGTTCGGGATCATTCACGATCGTAAGACGTGGTGCAAAAGGTGAAATGCGAACCGAGAAATACGTGTTTGGTTTATACTCGAGCCCCCAGGCAGATGTAATGAATGCCGGAGCGAAAATATCCGAGATCAGGTTCGCCTGTTCAACACCGTTGGCGTCTTCCTCGTAAGCGTACCCTTTCGAAAATTGTGACAGAAAATTAAGCGACGTAAAGAGGTTCCACTTGTCATTTAGCTTGTGGCCATACTTGGTGTCGAGATAAATCCGGTCGACGTTTTTCCGGTACCCCTGCCCCGAGTTGCGGACAAATCCGTACAGGAGATCAATTTGGTTATCCCACGTGCTGTTGCCTTTCGCATAGTTAGCCTTATAATTCAGCAGCGCATTTAAGCCGATCGAATTTATGCCGCCGGCTTTCCAGTTTGAAGAAAATGAGGCCTGATTGAAATTGAGATTGGCCACAAACTTTTTCTTCCAGTTCGAAAGCGAATCAACCCTGACAATTTGTGCCTGTGCAGTTTGAAGCAGGGACACCAGGGCAACGATAGTTAATAGATGTCTTTTCACGTCAAAACCATTTGTTTTGACGAATATCGAATAAAGCCGCGGATGTAAAAAATCAGAGATTATTTAATTTGATCTCATCGAGTGCCACTTCTGTCAGCGGCTTGGTGATGAATTTGATAACGTGGTTGTTGTTTACAATCTTGTCGATGTCACGCTTGTTATCGGAACTGGAAAGGATAATCACCTTGCACTTGTTTCTGACAAGGTCATTGAATTTCTCAAACTCATAGAGGAATACGAATCCATCAACGATGGGCATATTGATATCCAAAAAAATCAGGCTGGGCAGGTTAGGCTCGTTGTTCTGGTTTTCCCGAAGGTAATCCAGAGCGGCTTTACCCGATCCTTTTACTTCTACACGCTTTGCAAATTTGGTTATCTCAATGATCCGCTTGCTGATAAAGTTATCAGTGTCGTTGTCGTCAACAAGCATGACGAGGTCGATGGCTTTCGTATCAGTTTGCATTAAAGTTCTGTAAGTTCAACTACTCAAGTCGATTGCACCAACCACAAAAATATTCTTTTTTGTAATATCTGGTAGTAAGCCGGCCAATTTCACCCTATGAGCGTAATAAATTGCCGGAAATCGAATAAAATGGTTTGTTTCGCTTACCTCGGATGGATGGTAAGTTTCTCCCCGACTGAGAGATTGAAGTCCTTCTTCTTGTTCCACTCCATCAATTCCTTTATCGTCACGCCATACTTACGCGCAATACTGTAAACGGTATCAGAGGGTTGCACAATGTGCTCACGAACTTTTTGGGGCTCATCCCCTTCATCGGAGACGAAACCTTCAGGCTCCCTGACTTTGAGCACCTGCCCGGGCCGAATGCCCTGTGTAAGGTCGAGCTTGTTCCAGTTAACAATATCCATCACTGCAATTTTGTATTCCCGGGCAATACCATACAACGTCTCCTTTGGTTGCACAACATGCTCCAAAACTACTTTGTCAGGTTGCGGCTCAACTTCTATCCTGGCTTCTGCAACAACGGGTTCTTTAACATGTACTGTGTCCGCAGAAGTTTCGGGAACTTCGACGGTCAATAATGTCGTATCGGCGCTGGATTTGATCGGTTCGTCTGTTGCCTCGGGAATTTCTTCCGTCACCATGAGAACTGTATCTGCCGCGTTGGCCGTGTTTGGTGTTTCGACAGGCAATTCCTGAGGTTCAGCCTCGTTTTTTTCTGGTGTGGCCGCAGTCCAGTTGAAGGTCTCTTCCTGGTCCACCTCAACCAAAACTTCCCTCACAGGAGGAGCGTTCCGCTCTGATTTTGGCTTCATGGAGGCCAGCCATAGGGTTGTACCCGGTTGGGGCTGATCACCCGCACTCATGCGGTTGTATTTCCGAAGGCGCTTCATCTGCACGCCATACTTCTGACTGATCAACCAAAGTGTTTCACCCGCCGCAACTTTATGATACGCAGTCGATGCACGGTTCCTTTTCTTGCCAAGAAAAAAGTACTTTCCATTCGTGGGGTCGCTTATCGACATGTCATTCCACTTCAGGAAATCAGATAAGTCAACACCTGCACGAGCTGCGAGTTGCGTTGGTGTCTCATTTTCCAGAGCACGAATCGCAGTAATACCGTTTATCCGGATCCGGTCTTCGTTCTTTCGAATGCTCCCTTTGGGAGTCGCCGTGTTGCGAAGACCTTTTGATGCATCGGCCACCGCAGCGGGCATACCTGCTGCAGGAATCCGAATGGGATCTGCGTCACCTTTTACCGGTATAGCAACAGCGTAAGAACGATCATCCGGAATTGACGAAGCCTTAAGCCATTTGTTGTACGTTTTGATTTCTTCTTCATCTGCCTGAACCTCGCGTGCAATTTCGGCAAGTGACTTTTTGCTTCTGGTGTGATACGTTACGATTTTGATCTCACCCTGGCCTTTAATGGAGCCCTCATATGCGATCTTGTGAGCGAGATACTTCTTGACGTACCAATATGTTTTACTCGTGATGTCCATATGTTTGACACCGGCCTTTGTGTCTTTCTCGCTTCGCATCACACCTCCTGCCCCCATCTGATACGCCTGCAATGCGTATAGCCAGTTGTCGAAAAAAGTATTATTCTTCTTGAGGTAGCGGGCTGCCGCTCGTGATGAAGATACGATGTTCATTCTTTCATCGACTGTCTTGTCGACACGCAGCCCCATCTCAATTGCTGTGAAATCCTTGAATTGCCAAAAGCCAACGGCGTTCGAAACGGACACGGCGTCGGCAATAAGCGCGCTTTCCTGTATGACCAGGTATTTGAAATCATCCGGAACGTTTTCTTCGGCAAAGATTTGTTCGATTATCGGGAAGTAGGTTCTTGCGCGCTGAACCTTGACCTCAAAGGCTTTCGCGTAGCGTGTAAGGGCATCAACATCTTTTTGAATTTCACGTCGGGCATCGTCCCGGATCGTCAGGGTCATGTCCGCGAATTTCATTTTGTGCGGAACCTGGGGACCTTGCGCGGCTACGAATAACGTAGTAGCAAAAAATAGCGCGAGAGTTAACCTCATGAACTAAAAAATTTTGAAGGAATAACGCTACAAAGATAGTTTTCTTATCATCATAATCCCATCGCGAACCGGAAGAAGTACATTTTCCACACGACGATCCTCCTGAATCTTCCGGTTAAAGTCCATTATTGCTCTTGTATCCTTGTCCACTTTTTCCTGGACAACCTTTCCACTCCAGAGAACATTATCAGCAAGGATGATACCGCCCGCATTCACCAGGGGGAATACGAGGTCGAAATAGCGGGCGTAATTCTCCTTGTCAGCGTCAATAAACACGAGATCGAACGTCTCATTTAATGTCGGGATGATGTTTAGCGCATTGCCTATACGCAGGTCTATTTTGTCGGCATATGCAGATTTTGAAAACGTTTCGCGGACGCGATCTTCAAGTTCTTCGTTGATGTCAAGCGTGATCAACTTCCCGTCGCGAGGCATTCCCTCAGCCATGCACAACGCAGAATATCCGGTGTAGGTACCGATTTCAAGAACGCGTCGCGGCCGGATCATATGACTGATCATCGAGAGTAGTCTGCCCTGCAGGCGCCCGGACAACATACGTGGTCGAAGGACCTGCGCGTGCGTGTCGCGGTTTACCTGCCGAAGCAGATCATTCTCTTCGGATGTGTGCGCTTCAGCATATTGCTGAATGCTATCAGAAATAATACTCATAATCGTCGGTCAGGCGATGCATTCACACTAGTTCGGGACCATCGTTAGCACGCTCAACTTGCTCTCATCAAAAATATCCTGTGCGATGTCCTGCAACCTGGAGGCTGAGGTCTCATCAATCTTTTCAAAGATTTCTTCAAGCGAGGGCACATTACCAAAGTCGAGTACAGAACGTCCCATCATCAACATAAGGTTGAGATTGTTTTCTTCGGCCATGGCCAGCTGGCCTTTAATTTGCTCTTTCATTGCCGATAACTTGCGCGCCGAAAGAGGTTTGTCACAATGTCGGCCAAGCTCGCGTTTTACAAGGCGGATACACTTGTCGAGTTGTCGTGGCTCTGTTCCAAAGAACACAGCAAACATTCCGGTATCTGTATATGGGATGTAATGCGCCTCGACGGAATACACAAATCCATATTTCTCACGCAGCGCAAGATTCAGTTGGGAGTTCATGCCCGGACCACCGATCATATTAACCAGCATAAACAGCGGAATGCGATCCTCATGGCGAATCGAATACGCGTCTCTTCCCATGGCACATTTTGCCTGCTTGACAACACGACGAAGGATCTGCTCCTGTGCCTGGTAGTTTGAGAATTTCTTGCGTCGCCCATTCAGACAGGTGTTGTGAAAGCCTTCCAGATATTTTCGCGCGAGGCGTTGCACCTCATCGTGTGACACATTGCCGACACATGAAAACACAATCCTGTTTGTGTTCATGTGATTCTTGAAGAAGGAAACAAAGTCTCGTTTGCGAAACGAGTTGACCGTCTCTTCTCTTCCAAGAATATTCATTCCCATGGGGTGCTTCTTGTAAACCACAGCTTCAAATTCATCCTGAAGCGAATCATCGGGGCTGTCCCTGTACATGGCCATCTCTTCGAGGATGACGCCGCGTTCTTTTTCGAGTTCTCTTTCGGGAAAAACGGAGTGGAATGTAATGTCACTCAGTACGTCGATGGCGCGTTCAAAATATTCCTTTCGTACCGATGCGTAAAAGGCGATTTTTTCCTTGTCGGTATAGGCATTCAGCTCGCCTCCGATCGAGTCGAGGCTGCTTAGGATATCAATAGTTTTTCTCCTGCGTGTTCCTTTGAACGCCATGTGTTCCCAAAAATGGGCAATTCCTTGATTATCAATGTTTTCATCCCTGCTTCCAACGTCCAGTATAATCCCGCAATGCACAATGGCAGTAGTGGGAATCCGTTCATAAACAACTCTGATTCCGTTCGATAACCTGAAAATAGTACGGTCCTTCATATGCTCTCTTCCTTTGTTTACCGTAAATGAAATACCAGGACAAACTAGCTATCCCGCAACCGGACATTTACGCCCGCCCGCGGTCATTCGTTCTGCCAACCTTAACGGTTTTTGGTATAATTAACAAACAATTCGAGTGGCACAACAATTGCCAATTCTGATGCAGGATTAAGGGTTTTTAAAGAATCAACGTTTTACTGACAGAATTCGTAATGTTCCTTAAAATTCCTTTACTCTCTGACAATAAAAGAGCGAAAACCTATGAACACGCAAAAAGTTAGGACCTGTTTTACGATGACTTATACCGACGAGCAGTATGAACACGCCCGGTATTATATCGAAGACATGAAAAAGCATCCAAACCGGGTATTCTGGCAAGGCAAAGAAGGCAAGTCAGACGACGAACTGATCATTGAGCAAATCGCACACCGGATTTTGTCAGGATTCTACAATAAAGATCCGTTTACAGCCGGCAGGTATATCATGCGGATGGACAGCACCACTTCGCTATAGCCTGCTCAGAACCTTCTGGATAAGGTTTTCCACGACTTTTGCATGGTCGGGTGCAAATTCATTGCGTACCCGGTTAGCTATGATCGCATTAACACTAAGTACACGGTGATTTAGCAACCGGCCAAGTGCATAATAGCCGGCAGTTTCCATTTCCAAATTGGTTAAGCCGCCGCTTTCATGGGAAAAGCTCATCAAGCCCGTGAGCAGCTCCGGAAACCTTACCGGAATCCGCATACGACGACCCTGCGGAGCATAAAAACCCGGCGCAGTAACCGTATTTCCGCGATACATATCAAAGGCAACCTTTTCGAGCAACGCTTCTGAACATCCAACAACGTAAGGGGTAAATGGCAAGCCAAGATGGTCCTGCAAATCCTGCCCCATTTCACTTTCTTTTGAATTTTGTTCCAGCGCGTAAAACTGCATAAGGTTGTCAAACCCAATCGCATTCGCGCTGACGAGATGTGTGCCAACAGGAATGTCTTCACGGATTGCACCCGACGTACCAATCCGGATTATGTCAAGCGAACGATGTTCCGGTTTTACAGTTCTTGTTTTGAGGTCAACATTGACCAGCGCATCGAGTTCGGTCAGAAAAATTTCAATGTTGTCAGTACCTATTCCCGTACTGATTACGGAGATACGTTTGCCTCGCAGTGTTCCTGTGTGCGTTACAAACTCCCGTTGATTCATTCGAAAGGAAACTTCATCAAAAAACCTGGAAACTTCTGCTACCCTGTTCTGGTCGCCAACAGAGATGATGGTATCACCGATATGTTCCGGCCGCAGATTCAGGTGATAGATACTTCCGTCAGGATGCAGAATAAGTTCTGCGGGAGAAAATGTGCTCATGTAATTTGAAAAAAGTAGACGGTACTCAGGCCGGAACAGTTTGTGCCGGATTGCCAAATACTGTTTCGCCGGACTTCACGGATGTGATAACCACAGAACCTGCACCAACTCGTGCACCTTTTCCAATCGTCACACCTGAAACAATGGTTACTCCCGACCCGATAAAGGCATCTTCTTCGACAATCACTCCCGGGTTAAGCACACTGCCGGCACCAATTTGGACGAAGTCGCCAATCTGAACTTCCATACCAACGATGCTCCCGCTATGAAGCAGACAGTGCTGACCAATTGAAGCACCGGCACCAATCTTCACACCCTGATCAATAAAATTTCCATGGCCAATGGAAGAGGATGTAGCAATAACGGCAGTCTTGTGAACTGCATTCACGGGTTGGATGTGGCGTTTCTCATTAAGCATTTTCACGAGAGAACGACGCACCTTGTTATCGTCCGATGCGACAAACGCCTCGCACTTCTTTCCAATGAGTTTCAGAAACCCATCGTCGTCCGTGCTTCCCAAAACGGTTACCGAATCGATTTCCGTTTGATGAAGTTTCTTGTCGTCATCGAGGAAACAATAGACAACATTGCCGTTTTGTTCGAAAATTTCCTTTGCCGCCCGGCCTATTGCCTGGGCGCCGAATATAATAACCGGATTATCCATGTGGCGCAAAGGTAGAATGGGCACCATTACTGCACAAGGACTTTCACCGTCTTCGTAAAAGCGCTTTTAACAGATTGAGGAAGTAATTGTCGGAAGAAATGAGCAGCACAAAAAACGGCAGCATACCAACCCGATATCGTGAAAGCGTTCCAAAATTCGGGGCCGACAGCGCGAGAAACGTTATAAGAAGGACGCAGTAGACAATTGCAGGAAGGAATAACGGGCCGACTTTCCGCGTTTTGAATTTCTGAAATGCAAAGCCCAAAGTAAGTACTACGAGAAGCGCGTTCTCCAGCGATGATATTATTTGCAAAGTTCCGCTGGCCTCCCACAAGAATGGTCGGTACAATCCTGAAAACACAGCTCTTGGTGCATATTTCAGGATACTGCCAACTTCCGGTGCGAGGTCGGGAAAAACGATCATGTCACCAGCATCGGAAATTCTTTCAAATACTTCGTAGTTCGACACAACCACTTCAAGGAAACGCTCCGGATAAAAATTCGGATGCACGAAGCTTGCGGCAACAGCGGGAACCATAAAGACCGCGAGCCAAACCAATACATCAATGCCAGGACGCATCGCCAGTCGCGGGCGGATTACCCTTTGCATCAACAGTTCTGTGAAGATAACCGGAAGCAGCACGGCAAGATAGTAATACTTCAACCCCCACAGCAGCCAGACCGCGGGCAGAAACAGTATCCATTGCCAGATCGTGACCCGTCCTCCACGCCACAAACGTAAAGTAACTGCAACGAGAAAAAACAGGCACGACATCGCTACGCTTTCTTTAATCAGTCCCGACGACCAGAACACTGCTGAGGGAAAAAAGAGGAGCGCAAAAACCGCAGGCATCGCATAACGGTAACGGCATACGCTGAGCTCCTTTACAAGCACCCAGGAAGTAATAAACGGTGCAAATGAAAAGTAAATCGTCGTGATCCAGTAATTATATCCGGAAAGCAAAACAACAATGCTCGTAATCTTCGAAAGGAAAAGCGCACGAGGCGCAACTTCAAAACCATCACTGTAAAACTCCGTTCCTGACCAGAGAAATTGAATATATCGTCCTATACCTTGTTCAGTCATCGCAGCGATACGGCTGCCCTGGTCAAAATATTCGAAGGTGTCTCCAACGGTATACATGTACGTATATACCAGCCCGAGTGCTATCCCGCATGCAACGCGAAACAGCAAAGCCGGAATAAAAAACCTCCTGAGTTCAGAACGTTCTTTTCGCCATAGCGTCCATGACGCCGTGGCGATGATGAGAACATTTACATATGGAATGACACTCACGAAGAGACTGGTTTCACCAAAGATGCGCCAATATTACAATCCAGGCAACGATGTCGGGTGCAGAAGTTGTTGTAAAGTTCCAGCAACGCCTGTGAATCGAACGCGTCAGCGCATGCAATTTTGTAAGTGTTCCATTTCCTGATGACGTGATTGCTCTCAGGTGGAACCTGATGCAGCAGCCTGATCGCCTTCTCCATGAGCCGTTGATCGTCCCTGCTAAGCGCATATGCTCCCAGGACAGGCACAACCGTGTTGATTATAAGATTAAATACGCTGTCGTCACCCATTGTCGCTTCCTTTTTCGTCGACTTTCGTCGGAAGTTGTAGTGCTCCTCCCAGTATGGTGAGGGGCGGCAACGGAAAACTTGCAGGATTTCGGTCTCTTCACCGGAGAGAAACAGCGGCAGTAATGTTTGGTGACTGGTAAAAAACGCCGCGAACTGTGCAAGGCGCAAAGTCGGAAAATTCGCCGGACGCAAACGGAGAAACTTCCACTGCGTTTTGTTCATTGCTTTATGATCCAGACGATACTTTTTGCGTAACAAATCAAATTCGCGCTGCAGCAGGAGGTAATATGAATCATCATAATCGTCGTCGAGAAATCCGGCAACACCAAACAGCATAGCTTCCAGTTGTTCCGGATGGTCGCGATGTTTCATCAGGATTTTTAAAGGAAGCGCGCGTGCGAGTTGAAGAAACGGGTCTGCATTCAATCGGAATCCAAAATTGCGCGCCAGCAGCTGATACATTGTCTCCTCCCAGTCGCCGCGATTGCGCACAAGAAAATCCTTAACAAAGCGCGCACGTTCCTCAAGCCGATGAGTGAGCATACGATCCAGCGTATTGAGAATCACAATCGGTTTCACATACCGCAATGATTGTGAGCAGGGTATTTCTTCGATGCTGGTTGACAACTCACGAAATCGAACCAACAAATTCGGATCGACCCGCGGTGCAAGTTCGAGTGTCGGCATCGGACTGCCATCGCGACGCAAGACCGGCGAGTCGTTACGCCAGACAACGTGAAGTACGACGCTGTCATAACTTTCATCGCGATCATGTTCATGCAGATACCAACCGGATGCGTCAATATGGATTTCAACACTGCCAATCCATTGCAACCCACCAACCTGAAGGCGTGCTTCAAGAAAGTCGGGTCCTGCATCGGGATTACGCGATCCTGCATTAAAAATTTGCAAAGTTTCTCCGGAGGTCGTCAGCAGTTCAGATTTATCAAAATACTGATACTGCCACACGTAATGAAGGAACGATTCATTCATGGCTAACGGTTTTAAAAAAGATAACTAACAACGGCGCGCACAGCGCTTAACGAATGCTGTAAAGCTATAAATATTTTTCGAGACAGGCTGCCATCTCGTGTTGAACCTTTTGCGCCTCTTCCCTGGCGCGCGCAGCAAAATCCATATCCGGAGACGCATAAATGATTGCGCGGGAGGAGTTTACAATCAGCCCACACTGTTTGTTCATTCCAAAACGAGACGTTTGTTCGAGGTCACCACCCTGCGCTCCTATGCCCGGAACCAGGAAGAAGTTTTCAGGGGCCAGTTCTCTGATGCTGCCGATTTTGTCGCTTTGTGTTGCACCGACGACGAACATCAGCTGATCCGGTGATGCCCATTGCTGTGATTTGACAATTACTTCTTCGTATAATTTCTTTCCCGACGATTGCGATTCCATCAACTGAAAGTCGCGGCTGCCCGCGTTCGAAGTATGTGCGAGCAGAATAACCCACTTGTCTGAAAACCCGAGAAACGGTGTCACCGAATCCTCACCCATATATGGTGCTACCGTTATCGCATCGAAGTTCATCGCGTCGAAGAACGCCCGTGCATACAACTTCGATGTATTTCCAATATCTCCGCGTTTCGCATCAGCTATGGTAAATATTCCTTTTGGAATATACTCCAGCGTACGTTCGAGGCTGCGCCAACCTTTTGATCCGAGTGCTTCGTAAAAAGCAAGATTGGGTTTGTATGCTATACATAAGTCGTGAGTAGCATCAATGATTTGTTTGTTGAATTCAAAGATGGGATCCTCCTCAGTAAGCAGGTAACGCGGAATTTTGTCCAGATCAGTGTCGAGCCCGATACAGAGATAAGAGCTTTTTTTGGTAATCTGTTGAAAGAGCTCGCTTCGGTTCATAGGATTCGCGTAAAATTGCTAAAACCCACGTGAAGCCAAAAGCATATTATAAAAAAATGCGGAACCGATCATTCGCGTATCTCACCCAACCCAGAGGCATAGCCTCGATCATTATGTTGTGACGCCAAAGAAGACCAACCTCATTCTCCAACAGCTGCAGGAGGAGAGGACATCCAGAGGCACGCGTGGCCCATAACACAAAGAGGCTGCCTCCATCAAGGCAACCTCTTCTTATATCAGATGAATCAATTATCTGCTTATCGCAAATCAATCACCTCAACACCCGGATACTTCTTGGGATCAAAGGTAAAATAGCTATCCTCAACCTTCACATTGGGATTAAACTTGGCGATCGTGTACTTGTATTTGTTTCCGCCTTTATCGAACATCGTCCAGCTTTGGATGCTTTTGTCCTTCTTGCTGATCAGCATCTTGATCTTAAAGAACTGGGCGTCTTTTTTCTCGGGAACGAGGTCAATTTCTTCGCACAAAACCCCGCCTTCGGTGCGATCCTGCAGGTAGAGGTATTTAAAATTTTTCTTATAGATTTCGTAGATCTTGGACGGGTTGATGTCTTCTGAATCGGGATCGTAGTTATCGATGTTAACTTCCTTTGCTGCAGGCAGATAAGTCCAGATAGTCGAGCCGTTGTTAATCACCTCCTGTTCCGGCAGGGAGAGTCTGAATTTGTCTCCTTTTACGGTGATTTTACCTTTAAACTCCTCGTTTATTTTCTCAACCTCGTTAATCAGGGTATATGCGATATTGGCCTCAAAGGCACTGATAGATTTATATTTTTTGCTCATTTCTTCCAGAGTCTGCAACGCTTTGGGATCATACTGCGCGAATGAGGCAATCGAGACCGTCAGGAAAAAAAGAGCTGAGAGAAAAGTTTTCATTGAATTAGTTTCGTTTTGGGCAAATTTACGATTGGTTATGTTTTTCTTTCAGGTTAGTCAATAATTGTTCCAAACTTAGTTCGTCCTTAATCAATACTTCGCGGGCCTTGCTGCCCTCAAACGGCCCGACGATTCCGGCAGCCTCAAGTTGATCGATAAGGCGGCCAGCCCTGTTATAGCCAAGTTTGAGCTTTCGCTGAATCAAAGAGGTACTACCCTGCTGATGGGCGACGATAAGCCGCGCAGCATCTTCAAAAAGGGCATCTCTGTCGGAGAGATCGACATCTGCGGCCCCGCCCTCATCATCGCCTTCGTATTCAGGGAGCAGATAAGCCGAGTCGTAACCGCGCTGAGAACCAATGAACTCGCAGACTTTTTCAATTTCGGGGGTATCTACAAAAGGACATTGGAGACGGATGATGTCTGATCCAGACGAAAGGAGCATATCTCCCTGACCTACAAGCTGATCGGCCCCACCAGTGTCGAGGATTGTCCGGGAATCGACCTTGGAAGTCACCCGAAAGGAAAGCCGGGCGGGGAAGTTTGCCTTTATAACACCGGTAATAACGTTCACGGATGGGCGCTGCGTCGCGACAACGAGGTGTATGCCGATAGCACGAGCCAGCTGCGCGAGGCGCGCAATCGGAGTTTCTACCTCCTTGCCCGCCGTCATCATCAGATCGGCAAGCTCATCGATAACGAGGACGATATAGGGCAGGAATCTGTGACCTTCTTTCGGATTAAGCTTTCGCGCCACAAATTTTGCATTATACTCCTTCAGATTACGCGCACCTGCATCCTTGAGAATTTCATATCGGTTCTCCATTTCAATACAAAGCGAGTTCAATGTATGAACCACCTTGCGGGTATCCGTAATGATCGCCTCCTCCGCGTTCGGGAGTTTGGCCAGATAGTGCCGTTCAAGTTTGCTGTACAACGACATTTCGACCTTTTTTGGGTCGACAAGTACAAACTTGAGCTGCGATGGATGGCGCTTATAAATTAATGAAGTCAGTATCACGTTAAGACCAACCGACTTTCCTTGCCCTGTTGCACCTGCAACGAGCAAGTGCGGCATCTTGGCCAGGTCGATTACCAATACCTCATTCGATATGGTTTTACCCAACGCAACGGGGAGTTCTTTATCTGTCTTGGCAAATGACTGTGTGGCGAACATGGAGCGTATGCTCACCATTTCCCGGTTCTTATTGGGTACTTCGATACCGATCGTGCCTTTACCGGGAATCGGCGCAATGATACGGATGCCAAGGGCCGCGAGGCTTAGGGCAATATCGTCTTCAAGGTTCTTGATGCGTGATATCTTGATCCCCGCATCAGGGACAATCTCATATAGGGTAACCGTTGGACCGATGGTTGCCTTGATGCTTTGAATACCAATTTTAAAGTTAACGAGGGTTGCAACAATGCGATCCTTATTCTGATTAAGTTCCTCCTGCGTAACGCCGGCTTTTCCGGTGTCGTACTCATTCAACAACTCAAGTGGCGGAAACTTATACGAACTCAAATCCATTGTCGGGTCGTACAAGCCATGCTCTTCTACCAGTTGCTCGGCAAGCTTTTCGACGTCAACGGGCTCTTCAACGGTGAATACCGGTTCCTTGCTTTCGGCGCTATCCTGTTTCTTTGTTACCGGTTTTTCAAGCTCAAGGCTGATCTCGACAGGTTCCTTTTCTGCAGGCTTCGGCTTCTCTTCCGTTTTCGTCTGAGGTGTGGTTAGAGGCTTTTCCTCCACCGAACCTTCAATCTGCTGAGGCCAGTTGTGACTGTCGTAAGTATATGTTGAAAATAGTCCATCGTCTTTTTCGTCGGCACCTTCGTCATCTTCGGCGATGATGGCGTCATTTCCCATTGGTTTGGGATCCTTAACCTGGAAGGCGGGAATCGTCGTGATGTTGAAGAAGAAAACAATAAAGATGAAAAGCGACAAGATGAGAATGAGAAACGTTCCCCAGCCAAACATTCCCTCACTTATCGTTGCCAGCGTATAGCCGAGGCCACCGCCCAGGAAACTCCACTCACTGACACCATCGTTGATCATGGTCATGTACCCCAGCAGGAGACAAATCCACAGCCCGGCGAAGATGCTGAATACGGTAAATGAAAAAACAGGTAGCAGTTGCCGGTTGAATACTATCCTGAATCCAATTACAAAAAGCAGCGGTGGAATCGCGAAAGCTGCAACGCCGAACCAACGGTATATAAAGTAATGTGATGTGAGCGCTCCATACAGCCCCAGCCAGTTTTCTGTTTCACGGCCCGACTCAAGCAACGAAGTACCTGCCAGACCTTCAACAACACTGTGATCAGCCTTGCCTGTAAAAAGGTATGACAGCAGCGAAAGAAACAGAAACACGCTAACAATCATCAGAAAGAATCCGCTCGCCAGTTTGAATCGCGGATCCTTGAGAAAGGCAAAAGTGAACTTCTTTTTAGATGACTTTCCCTTCTTCTCCTTCTCAGATTTTTTAAACGTATTCGATTTATAGGTATTCTGTGCCATCTGATCTGCAAAACTAAAGAAAAATGCGAGAAAGAACCGGAACAGCGCGCATTGTTGCCGGAACCACCCGAATTTTCTAAAAAAAATTTTACGACGTCCGCGAGTCCTCGGTAGCGCCTAATTCAAGCTGAATCGTCACCCGATCCGCAGGAATTTCCCGCCAGGTTGAACGATGCCGTGCAGAGACAAATCTCATTAATACGAAACTTTTGCGTTCAGGTTTCCGGCGCGCTCATGGTGCCAATCGACAGGATAACCTTCCTGATAAACGTCCGTTACAGTCGCTCAGTATGTCTGAATTTTCTGGCACTGGTCGCAGCATGACGACACTCAACAACAAGATGGATCCTGTTCCTTCAAAGCACCCGATACTAATTACTACATTCTTTATACTGATAATCAGTTTTATCTCTTCCCAGGTGCAGGCGCAATCCAGCATCCACCGTAAGAACGCCTGGATGGCTCAATAT
>Ga0079224_100005149_pt1 | contig 17112 bp, 16 predicted proteins | sample Stecom2015_FD_80414 | JGI IMG/M metagenome (GOLD analysis project Ga0079224, IMG submission 80414) | Agricultural soil microbial communities from Utah to study Nitrogen management - Steer compost 2015 | ecosystem: Environmental > Terrestrial > Soil > Agricultural land | place: USA: Utah... | reverse complement strand
CGGACGCCCTGCTGGGCTCCAACACCTCCACCCTGCCGATCACCGGTCTGGCGACCGGCGTGAAGCGCCAGGAGGACTTCATCGGCATCCACTTCTTCTCGCCGGTCGACAAGATGCCGCTGGTGGAGATCATCAAGGGTGAGAAGACCTCGGACGAGGCGCTGGCCCGCGTGTACGACTACACGCTCGCCATCAAGAAGACCCCGATCGTCGTCAACGACAGCCGCGGCTTCTTCACCTCGCGCGTGATCGGCACCTTCGTCAACGAGGCGATCGCCATGCTGGGTGAGGGCATCGAGCCCGCCACCATCGAGCAGGCCGGTTCGCAGGCGGGCTACCCGGCGCCGCCGCTGCAGCTGACCGACGAGCTGAACATGAAGCTCATGCAGAAGATCGCCAGGGAGACCGAAGAGGCCGTCAAGGCGGGCGACACCAAGCTGGGCACCGAGCGCCACCCGGCCATCGACGTCATCGACTGGATGGTCGAGCAGGGCCGCCCCGGCCGCCTGGAGAAGGCCGGCTTCTACGAGTACGACGAGAACGGCAAGCGCCTCGGCATCTGGCAGGGCGTGCGTGACCACTACAAGACCGTGGCCACCCTCGACGTGCCGCTGCAGGACCTGATCGACCGCATGCTGTTCGCCGAGGCGATCGAGACCCAGAAGTGCTTCGACGAGGGTGTGCTGCTCACCACCGCCGACGCCAACATCGGCTCGATCTTCGGCATCGGCTTCCCGGCCTGGACCGGCGGCGTGCACCAGTTCATCGTCGGTTACCCCGGCGGCGGCAAGGAGGCCTTCGTGCGCCGTGCCGACGAGCTGGCCGCCAAGTACGGCAAGCGCTTCGAGGTCCCGGCCTCGCTGCGCGGCTGACGCCCCCGCGCGTCACGCGAGACATCCGGTGAGCCGAGCTCGCCGGAGGAAGCCCGTCACCGCGTTCGCCGCGGTGGCGGGCTTCCGTCGTTTCTCCACCAAACCGCGACCCGGCCGCGCTACGTTGGATATGCGCAGGCAATGAGGGCTCGCGGTCAACACCGCCGGTCCGGCTGTCGTCGGCACGAGGTGGTCAGGTGAAGCAACAGCCGCGTTCGCACGGGTCCGAACCCGAGGCCGACCAGGTCGATCCAGGTGACCGGCCGGCCGCGGGCTCGAAGCCTGCCGCGGGCGCGACGACGGCGAATTCGGCCGGTGCGGACTCGGCGGGTGCGGACTCGGCGGGGGCGCGGCACGGCGAACCCACCCAGCGTCATCAGCCCCTCGGCGCCGGCATCGTCGAGGAACTCCAAGCGGCCGGGTTCACCGGCGCGGTGGAGATCGGGCACGGCGGATTCGGCGTGGTGTACCGCTGCCTGCAGACCGCCCTCGACCGCGTGGTCGCCGTCAAGGTGCTCTCACCCGACATGGACGCCGAGAGCCGCGAACGGTTCCTGCGCGAGGAGCAGGCCATGGGCCGGGTGTCCGGGCATCCGCACATCGTGGACATCCTGCAGGTCGACGTCACCGCCGCCGGGCTGCCGTTCATCGTCATGCCGTTCTGCGCGCACGGCTCGCTGGAACGGCTCGTCGTCGAGCAGGGGCCGCTGAGCTGGGCCGACACCCTGCGGGTCGGGGTGAAGCTGGCGGGCGCCATCGAGAGCGCGCACCGCGCCCGCATCCTGCACCGCGACGTCAAACCGGGCAACGTGCTGCTCAGCGCCTACGGCGAGCCGCAGCTCACCGACTTCGGCATCGCCCGCATCCCCGGCGGCTTCCGCACCTCGAGCAGCCTGATCACCGGATCGCCCGCGTTCACCGCGCCCGAGGTGCTCAAGGGCCAGGAACCCACCGTGCGCTCGGATGTCTACGGACTGGGGGCGACGCTGTTCGCCCTGCTCACCGGGCACGCGGCGTTCGAGCGGCAGGCGGGGGAGCGGGTGGTCGCGCAGTTCCTGCGGATCACCACCCAGCCGGTCCCCGACCTGCGCGAACAGCAGATCCCACCGCCGGTGGCCGAGGCCATCGAGGCGGCCATGGCCCAGGACGTCGAGCGCCGCCCGGAATCGGCGTTCGAATTCGGCGAGATGCTGCGCGCCGCCCAGCGCGCACTCGGCCAGGTGCCCGACGAGATGGCCCTGCTCGACCCGCTGCCGCCCGGTGTCCTCCCGCACGGTGAACCCGTGCCCGACGACGCGGGCGAGCGGCAGGCCGGGACGCAGGGCAGGCCGGCGCCGCTGGTCGCCGCGCGGCGCAGCTGGCCGCTGACCCTGCGTCCCGATGTCTCCCGCCATCCGGCCGCACCCGACGCGGCCCCGGCCGAGACGATGGCGGTCGGGGCTGGCTGGACGACGACCGGCCCGTCGGCCCCGCCGCCCGCCGCCGCGACCAAGTTCCGTCCGGCCACTCCCGCCAAGGAGCCGCTGGCCAGGCCGCGGTTGCTGGAGGTGCTGCGCGCGGGCGGGCGGCGCAGGCTGGCGCTCATCCACGCCCCGGCGGGCTTCGGCAAGAGCACCGTGGCCGCGCAGTGGCGGGCCGAACTCGCCGCCCGCGGCACGCCCGTGGCCTGGATCAGCCTCGACCGCTACGACGACAACGAGGTCTGGTTCCTGGCGCACCTGTTGCAGGCCATCCACCGGGTGCGCCCGGAGATCGGCATCGGCCTCGAACAGGTGCTGGAGGAAGAACTCGACGACGCGGTGCCCTACGTCGTCAGCACGCTGATCGACGAGGTGCACAGCCGAGGCGAGACCATCGTGGTGGTGGTCGAGAACTGGCACCGCATCACCGATCCCGGCGCGCTGCGCGCCATGGACACCCTGCTCGGCAACGGCTGCCACCATCTGCGGTTCGTGGTGACCAGCCGCGACCAGTCCGGTCTGCCGCTCAACGCCATGCGGGTCGACGACGAACTGGTGGAGATCGGCTCGGCGCAGCTGCGCCTCACCCCGGCCGAGACCGCACGAATCCTGGTCGAGCGCAACGGCTTCGATCTCACCGACCAGCAGGTCGAGCAGATCCACCGCTCCACCGACGGCTGGCCCGCCGCCGTGCAGCTGATCAGCCTGGCGCTGCGCGGCAACAACGACCCGCGGCGGCTGCTGGCATCGGGGCCGGACAGCGGCCACAACATCCGCGAGTACCTGGCCGAGAACGTGCTGGACACGCTGGAGCCGAGGATGCTCGACTTCCTCACCGCGGTCGCGGTCACCGAGCGGGTTAACGCCGACCTGGCGGCCGCGCTGTCCGGCGCCACCGACGCCGATGAACTGCTGGCCCAGGCCGAGCAGCGCGAGCTGTTCCTGCGCCGCATCGACCACGATCCCGGCTGGTACCGGATGCAGCCGCTGTTCGCCGAGCATCTGCGCGCCCGGTTGGAGCGCACCGACCAGTCCGCCCTGCGCGCGCTGCACCGCAAGGCGTCGCGCTGGTACGCCGAACACCAGTTCCTGCGCAAGTCCGTCGACCACGCGCTGGCCGCGACCGACCTGAAGATGGCGCTGGACCTGGTCGAGGGCGGCGGCATGGATCTGATCGACGGTTCCCGGCTGGCCACCCTGCTCGGCACCGTCTCGAAACTGCCACTGCAACAGGTGACCTCGCGCTCCAAGCTGCTGATGGCGGTGGCGAGGGCGAACGTGAATCTGCAGCAGTCGGAGGCGGCGCGCTCGGCGCTGGGCAGACTGACCACCATGCTGCCGGGCGGCAACGCCGACGAGGGCGAGGCCCGCGCCCAGCGCCGCGAGGCCGCGGTGATCGCCGCCGCCGACGCGGTCACCCGCGACCGCACCGAGGGTGTGCTCGACCAGATCGCCGATGTCCTCGACGATCCGGGCGATCTGCCCACCTGGACGGTCTCCACCGCGGCGAATGTGGCCGCCTACGCGCGGCTGTGCGAGTTCGACTACGCCGGGGCGATCGAGTTGCAGGACTGGGCCGCGCCCTACCACGAGAAGTCGAAATACCAGCTCGGCCCGGTCTTCGGCCTGCTGGCCAGAGGGGTGGCCGCCTACGAGCAGCTGGACGTGGCCGCCGCGTCGGCCGCCTTCGAGCAGGCGTGGGAGACCGCGCACCGGCGCTCCGGGCCGCGCTCGCACGGCGTCCGGGTGGTCGCGGCGATGCTGGGCGAGCTGAAGTACCGGGCAGGGGATCTGGCCGGGGCCGATCGGATGCTCGACGAGAGCCACCAGCTGGTGGCCAGGGTCGGCACGGTCGACGTCTCGCTGGCGACGTTCGTGACCGGTGCGCGCGTCAAGGCCCTGATCGGTGACATGCGCGCGGCGACCGCCCGGCTGGACGAGGGCGAACGCATCGCCGCCGACGCGGGTCTGCCCCGGCTGGCCGCCGCCGTGCGGGCCGAACGGCTGCGCCTCGGCCTGCCGGTGACCCCGCCCACCGCCGATCTCCTCGTCGGCGAGCGGGGTGTGCGCCGCGCCCGTGGCGCGGAGGCGCTGGTCGCCGAGGCCGAGGAGATCGCCGTCGTGCGCGCCATGCTGGCGGGCATGCCGCCGCACTCCGAGGACGCGGCGGTGCGGCACGCCCGCGCCCTGCACGGCCGTGCCGTCGAACAGGGCCGCCCGCGCGCCGAACTCGACACCGCCCTGCTGCTGGCCGAATGCCTCGCCGCCGCGGGCTGGGTCGGGGAGGCGACCTCGCTGCTCGTCCCCGCCGCCGAGACCTGCGCCGGGATCGGCTGGTCACGGCCCCTGCTCGCCGCCGGGCCGCGTGTGGTGGCCATCCTGCGCGTGCTGCGCAGCGAGGCCGACGTGCACGCGACCGCCCCCGGCGAGCCGGTGCGCACCGCTCCCGCCGTCGAGGTGGCGGCCGCGCCGAACCGATCCGCGCGCGGCGGGCGCGCCCCGGCCGGTGGCGCACCGCCCTCGGCGGGCGCACCGGGCGCGACCGATCCGGCCGCCGAGGTCAGAGCGGCGGGCGGCACGGTGGTGGACGGTCCCGGCGAGGGGCCGGGCGCGGGCGACCCGGCCGTGGGCGGGCCCGGCGAGGGGGAGGTCCCGCCGCCGTTGCCGAGGGAGTTCCTGGACGACGTGCTCGGCTGAGCCGTGTCCGGTAATCCGGCGCTAGGGTTGCCACCAGGGCCGCAGCGGCACCGTCCAGGTCCCGTCGGAGGGCAGCTTGACGCCGAGCACCTGGTGCAGCTGCACCACATTGCGATGGAAGCCCAGCCGCGAGCCCGCCATGTACAGGCCCCACACCTTCGCGGTGCCCTCGCCGACGTCGGCGACGCAGGCGTCCCAGTTCGCGACCAGGTTCTTGCACCATTCGTGCAGGGTGAGCGCGTAGTGCTCGCGCAGGTTCTCCTCGTGCAACACCTCCAAGCCGACGTTCTGGATCTCGGTGATGATGCGGCCGGAGCCGATCAGCTCGCCGTCGGGGAAGACGTAGCGGTCGATGAAGTCGCCCGCTCTGGCGGCGCGGGTGTTGTCCGGCCTGGTGATGCAGTGGTTGAGGAACAGGCCGCCCTCGCGCAGCTTGTCGCGCATGTACCCGAAGTAGTACGGGTAGTTGTGCACGCCGATGTGCTCGGTCAGGCCGATGGAGGAGACCGCGTCGAAGTCGGTCTCCGGCACGTCGCGGTAGTCGCAGTGCCGCACCTCGGCCAGCTCGCTCAGGCCCTCCTCGGCGATCTTCTTCTGCGCCCAGGCCGCCTGCTCGGCCGACAGCGTGGCGCCGATGACCCGCACACCGCGCGCGGCCGCGTAGCGCACCATGCCGCCCCAGCCGCAGCCGATGTCGAGCAGTCGGTCGCCCTCCTTCAGGCGCAGCTTCTCGAAAACCAGGCGGTACTTGTTCTCCTGCGCCTGTTCGAGCGTCCAGTCCGCATCGCCGTAGGCGGCGCAGGTGTAGGTCATCGACGGCCCGAGCACGTACTCGTAGAACTCGTTGGACACGTCGTAGTGGTGGTGGATCGCCTCGGCGTCGCGGGCCTTGGTGTGGCGCAGGCCCTCCAACGCGATGCGCCGCCAGCGCGGAAGCGTCTCCTGCGGTGGCGGCGCGATCGGCTTGAGCCTCTCCCAGCCCAGTGACCGGGCGATGGTCACCAGCGCCAGGGCCGAGGGCCTGCGGAACTTCAACCCCTGCATGGCGGCCAGCGCCTCGTAGGGATCGCCGGGATGCACCCCGGTGACGGTCATGTCCCCGGAGATGTAGGCGCGCGCCATGCCCAGGTCACCCGGCGCGGTGGCCAGATAGTTGATGCCGCGCGGGGTGGCGATGTGCAGGGTGTAGGGACAATCCCGCGGCCCGGTGGCGCTGCCGTCGTAGGCCGTCAGCCGGATCGGGCTGTCGCCCTCGATGAGGGCGTCGAAGACTTCGGCGATGGAGAGTTTCGTTCCGAGATCGGCGAAGACGTCGGAACGGTCCTTGAAAGTCGTCATCTGCGTTGCACCGCCTTCGAATACAAGTCCAGCAGCCGCTGGTCCGGGTCGTATCGTTTCTTCAATTCCGAATAGGTCTCGCCGCCGTACAACGCCGCGAACTCGTCCTCGCGGTAGTAGCTATCCGAATACAGCGATTTGTGGCCGTCGAATTCGGTCACCTTCTGTTCGATGGCGCGGTTGGCCGCGCCCTCCGGTTGCCCGGGGACGGTCGGCACGGCCGACCAGAATCCGACGTTCACATAGGTGCGCTCGCGCTCGAGCGGATACAGCGGCCAGCCGCGCGTGCCGCCGCGCACGGCCGGCCCTTCCTCACGCAACCGCAAGGGGCACAGCCAGATCGGCTCGATCGGGATCTCGCGCAGGAACCACGACACGAAGTCGGCGGTGCGCTCGACGGGCACCTCGATGTCCTGCACCACCCGCTCGCGCGGCGGGTTGCCCTTGCGGGCCTCGATCCTGTCGCCGATGTGGTACTTGTGGTCGAGCGCGACCAGCTTCCAGTAGAAACTGCTGCGGCGGTAGCGCTTCGGCCAGAACCTGCGGATGCGGGGGTTCTGGGTGCCGAAGGCGCGCGAGCACCAGAACCAGTCGGTGTCCCAACGCCACAGATAGTCGTGGATGGTGAGCCGGTCCCGCTTCGGGGTGGCCGAATCGTGCTGGATGGAGCGGTAGTAGATGTCCATCCCGGTGTAGTCGGAGACCGGGCCCGGCTCGTCGGTCTGCCTGCCCAGCGTCAGGTAGCTCTCCTCGGCGGTGAACACCACGCCGTCGAGGTAGTCGACGCGTTCGCCGTCCCAGGCGCGCTCGTCGACGATCGTCGCGATGGCGGCTTCCAGTGCGCGCAGGTCGTGGAAGCGCACGTGGCGCAGCGCCACATAGGGCAGCACCGGCTCGAGTTCGATCTTCAGCCGGACGGTGTAGCCGAGCGTGCCGTAGGAGTTGGGGAAACCGCGGAACAGGTCGGCGTACTCGCCCTCGGGGGCCACGGTCAGGATCTCACCCGCACCGGTCAGCACGTCCATCTCCAGCACCGACTCGTGCGGCAGGCCGCTGCGGAAGGAGGTGGACTCGATGCCGAGGCCGGTGACCGCGCCGCCGAGGGTGATGGTCTTCAGCTGCGGCACCACCAGCGGGGCCAGGCCGTAGGGGAGGGTGGCCGCGACCAGGTCCTCGTAGGTGGTCATACCGGCCACATCGGCGGTCCGCGCCTCGGGATCGACGGCGATGACGCTGGTCAGACCCGACACATCCAGCCCCGGCGCGGGGTTGGCCGCTCTGGCCCGGAACAGATTGGAGGTCTTCTTCGCCAGCCGTACGGTGGCGCCCGGCGGTATCGCCCGGTAGCTGGCCAGCAGCCGATCGACGCCCGCGCGATGCGCGGCGAACCCTGATTCGCGTGCGGCCGGGGTGTGACCGGCCTTGCCCAGACTCACTGCCACTCAGACGACGCTAATACTCGCGAGTCGGGTCGGCCACACAGACGGCGATATGTCGTCGGAAATCCCGAGGGCGCGCGGGGTCGCATCGCCGTGGCAGGGCAGGATTGGTGTGTCGATCGACAACCGGGACAAGGAGTTCACAGTGGGACAGGTCAGCGCCAGTAGTTCGATCACCGTTGCGGCCGATCCGAAGCGCGCGCTCGAAGCCGTGGCGGACTACGCGACGGTGCGCCCGCGCATCCTCTCCGCGCACTACCGGGACTACAAGGTCGTGGAAGGCGGCAAGGGCGAGGGCACCGTCGCCGAGTGGGTGCTGCAGGCCACCGAGAGCAGGCAGCGCAATGTGCGTGCCACCGTCTCGGTCTCGGGCGACACCGTGACCGAGCGCGACGCCAACTCCTCGCTCGTCACCACCTGGACCGTCACGCCGGAGGGCGCGGGCGCGAAGGTCACCCAGACCACCACCTGGCAGGGCGCGGGCGGCGTCAAGGGCATCTTCGAGGGCATCTTCGCCCCGCGCGGCCTGAAGAAGATCCAGGCCGAGGTGCTGGCCAACCTGCGGCGCGAACTGGCCTGAGCCGCCGATGCCCGGCCGCGCGGGGTGCGCGGCCGGGCATGCGGTTCCCGGTGGCCGGGCAGCTCACGCCCCGGCCGGGCTCGCCTCGGTCGCGATGTCGAACAGATTGCCCTCGGGGTCGGCCAGCGTGGTCCAGACGATGCCGTATTCGTCGAAGTCGCCCCGGTGTTCGGCGCCGAGGGCGATGGCGCGGTCCACTTCGGCCTGCCGGTCGGTGCTGTGCAGGTCCAGGTGCACCACGTTCTTGCCGGGATTGCGTTCGCCGACCTTCAGGAACATCAGCACCGGCTCCTGCTTCGCTTCCCGGCCGATGGAGGCGAAGAACTCACTGGCCTCCGAATCGACCTCGCGACCGAGCAGTTCGGCCCAGAAGCGGGCCTGAGCGGCGGGGTTGTCGCAGTCGAAGGTGACGGCGGCGATGGAAAGGGACATCCTGCTCTCCTCTGGTAGTAGGTCCTGCGGACGGTCGGGTAGTGGGTCCGGCGGTCACGCGCCGCGCGGGGACGCGTCGCGGCCTGCCGGGAAGGGTCAGGCCGGCCCGGCGACGGGCCAGCAGATCTCGGTGCGGTACTCGGCCGGGTCCTCGGTGTCGCCGGGGCCGACCAGATAGATTTCGCGGATCGCCTCCTCCAGCGACCGGTCCTGCTCGGCGACCTCGCTGCCCAGGGCGGCGTAGGTGCGGTCCACGTCGTCGAAGGAGCCCAGGTGCAGGGCGATCGCGACGTGGCGGGCGGGCAGCTCGACCGCCTCCAGACCCGCGGGCGGGGCAGCGCCGGTCAGCGGTTCGGCCACCGGGACGTAGGCGAGCACCTCGCCCGCGTCGTGGGTGAAGTAGTCCAGCGCGTAGGTCGCTCCGGCCGGTCCCGCGGGCAGTGCGCCCGCCGCGGCGATCGCGCCGTAGAGCCGGGGGAAGGCGGCGCCGCACCAGCGGTCGATGTCGTCCTTGCCGACCACCTCGCGCAGCGCGAGCGCGGGGGTCCGCGGCAGCACCCGGCGCCGCACCGGCACCGGGCGGGCGGGGGTGAGCAGGGCGCGCAGCGAGGCCACGACCTGCCTGGTCCGGCGCAGCTCGTCCTCCATGCGCTCCAGATGCGCGCGCAGCGCCGCGTCCCTGGTGGCGGGGTCCGGCGCGGCCAGCACGTCCTTGATCTGCGGCAGCGGCATGTCGAGCAGGCGCAGCCTGCGGATGAGCAGCGCCTGCTCGACCTGGTCGGTGCGGTAGCGGCGATAGCCCGACCCCCGGTCGACCTCGGCGGGCGCGAGCAGGCCGATGTCGTGGTAGTACCGCAGGGTCTTGACGCTGAGGTGGGAGAGCCGGGCGAACTCCCCGATGGCGACGGTCGCGGTCATGGCACACAGCGAACACCCTCCAGTACGGGGAGAGTCAACACGCGCGTGGCGTGTCGGCCCGGCTCCACGCCACCGGGCTCCACGCCACCGGGCAGCGGGTGCGGGCCAGTCCGTGAGGGGATGCGGGCTTGTCCGTGAGGGGATGCGGGCTAGTCCGTGAGGGCGAAGGCCAGCAGCAGCACGTCCTGGCCCGCCTGCCGCCACCAGGAGTAGCCGAGCCATACGCCGGGCACGATCTCGCGGATCTCGTCGTAGACCTGCGGGGTGGGGGAGGGCGCGTAGTCCAGTGCCCAGGCCGGGGCGCCGTCGGCGATGGAGGCGGTGCGGTAGATCGTGGCGGGCCAGGCATCGACGCCGACCGAGAGCCGGTTGGTGAGGGTGCCGCCGTCCGGGCCGGTGGCGAAGGTCTTGCCGATCCAGGCCAGCGGGGCCAGGCCGGTGCCGTAGGCGGGGCGCACCACCCAGCCGTCGGTGACCCCGGCGGGCGCGGCGCCCGCGACGGCGCCGCGGTAGATGGCGTCCTGCTGTTCGGCCGTGCAGTGCGAGCGCAGCGAGTCCATGGTGCGGGCCTTGTCGCCGGCCGTGACGACGCAGCCGTTGCCGTAGTCGGCGTCCGAGCTGCCGCCGATGGCCGGCTCGGCACCCGCGCCGGCGGAACCCAGCGCGCCCGCCGCGAGCAGCGTGCCGGTCAGCAGCGCGAGCGCGCGTGGGCGGCGGGCCGGGCGCCGCGGCGCGATCGCGATGGATCTGTGCGGAACGGGGGATGGAACTCGCGTCATGCGTACCGCTTTCTCCGTATCCGTGAACTGAAACCCCCCGATTCGGCGTCGTGCTCCCGATCCGGCGCAGAGCGTGGAAGCGCGCGGGTGTGCCGCGGTGCCGGCGCGACGGCGACTAGGCTGAACCGTGACAATCCCGCCAGAGAGGACGTGCCGTGCAGCCCGGTGGTCAGTTCGACATGCAGCAGTTACTCGCCCAGGCCCAGCAGATGCAGGAAGCGGTGATGCAGGCGCAGGCCGAGATCGCCGCCGCGGAGGTGACCGGCCAGGCGGGCAACGGGCTGGTGACGGTCACGCTCAAGGCCGGCGGTGAGGTCGTCGGGCTGACGATCGACCCGAAGGTCGTCGACCCCGACGACGTGGAGGGCCTGCAGGACCTCATCATCGGCGCGGTCAACGACGCCTCCGCCAAGGCACAGCAGCTGGCCGCCGAGCGCCTCGGCCCGCTGGCCGGTGGCGGTTCCATCCCCGGTCTGCCCGGTTTCTGAGCGAGGGCGCGTCGGTTGTACGAGGGGCCGGTACAGGATCTGATCGACGAACTGGGCAAACTGCCCGGCGTCGGTCCCAAGAGCGCGCAGCGTATCGCGTTCCATCTGCTACAGGTCGAGCCGCCGGAGATCGACCGGTTGCAGGCCGCGCTGCAGAAGGTGCGTGACGGTGTGCGCTTCTGCGCGGTCTGCGGCACCGTCGCCGACGGCGAACTGTGCAGGCTGTGCGCCGACCCGCGTCGCGACCGCACGGTGATCTGCGTGGTCGAGGAGCCCAAGGACGTGCAGGCCATCGAGCGCACCAGGGAGTTCCGCGGCCGCTACCACGTGCTCGGCGGCGCGCTCGACCCGCTCAGCGGTGTCGGCCCCGACCAGCTGCGGATCAGGGAACTGCTGACCCGCATCGGCAATCAGGCCGACGGCGTCGACGTCACCGAGGTCATCATCGCCACCGACCCCAACACCGAGGGCGAGGCGACGGCGACCTACCTGGTGCGCATGCTGCGCGATTTCCCCGGGCTGACGGTCACCCGGCTGGCCTCCGGCCTGCCGATGGGCGGCGATCTCGAGTTCGCCGACGAGCTCACGCTCGGGCGGGCGCTGTCGGGGCGCCGGGCGCTCTAGGGACGCCTCGCCGGGTGCTCCGCGCGCGGATCAACGGGACGCTCGCCGGCCCAGGGGTTGCGGCGCGTGCGCGGGAGCCCGGTCGCGGGCGCTCGCCGGACCCGGGTCGCGGGCGGCGTCAGAACTCGACCCGCTCCCAGGTCCGCTCGTCCAGCGTGGCCTGATCGCCGTCGGCCCAGGCCCAGATCAGTTCGGCCACATCGCGCGCCTCGGTGAGGGTGAGCGCGTAGTGGCGTTCCGGGTCGCCGTCGCGGTACTCGAGGGCGAACTCGCCCGGCGCGGAGCGGAAGGTCTGGATGTAGTGCTGCGGCGCGCGCTCGACGATGAGATACGGCGCGGGCGCGGCCAGTTCGGGCACCCACTGGTGGATCAGGGTCTCGGTCAGATACGGGAACTCGCCCGCGCCGCCGTGCGAGACGCCGATATCGACGCGGCCCGCCGGATCGATCAGCCAGGCCAGCTGCGGGTCGTAGAGGGCGTAGTCGCGGGGGGTGGCGATCTCGAACAACAGAGCGCGCAGATAGCCGATCGCGTCGTACGGGCAGGCCACGTGCAGCACCGACCCGGTGCCGTCGCCACCGACCTCGCAGTCCTCGGCGAGGAAGGAATCCTCCTCCGGCAGCGCCGAGTCGCGCTCGTCGATGATCGCGGCCATCTCCCGCACCGCATCGGTCGTGGGCAGACCCTGCTGTGCGGTCAGGTAGTCGTCCACCTCGGACGGGGTGCGGGCGACACCGGAGGGCAGCAGCACGAGGTCGTAGTTCACCCGGCCAGCCTAGTCAGGCGCTGTGCCGCCGCCGCTCGCCCCCGCCGCAGGCGCATCCGCCCGCCACATCCGCGCAGTCGACGACGAAGGTGTGCCTGGCGCGATCGAGATCGACGCACTCCGGCTCGGTGCACTCCGACGACCAGTCCTCGTGCACCACCAATGTCCCGTGACAGTGGTCGACCCCGGTGTCGCATCCCCCGCAACCCGGTGCGCGCATGTGCCCTCCTGACTGGAATCCGGTTCCGGCTCGCCAGAGCCGCCTCGCCTCCCATGACAGCACACCGCACCGACACTACGCCGCACCGCCGCGACGTGGACGCCGTCGCGAAGTAGGACGCAGCTCTCAGGCGCGCAGGCGTTCGCGGCGCAGCTGTTCGACCTCGGGGAGGTCGAGGGGGGACAGGGCCTCGACGCCGAGGGCGCGCGCGAGCAGCAGGTCGGCGAGTTCGGGATTGCGGGCCAGCGCGGGGCCGTGCATGTAGGTGCCGAAGACCGAGCCCTGGACCACCCCCTCCAGACCGTCGCCCACGCCGTTGCCGACGCCGCGGGTGACGCGGGCCAGGCCCGTGGCGTCGCGGCCGAGGGTGGTGCCGCCGCGATGGTTCTCGAAGCCGGTGAGCGGGGCGCGCAGGCCGGGCACGACGGGGGAGGTGACGACCTCGCCGATGGCGCGCACGGCCTGCGGCGAGGTGGTGACGTCGAGCAGGCCGACGCCCTCCACGCGCTCACCGGAGGAGGTCTCGTACCAGTTGCCGAGCACCTGGATGGCGGCGCAGATGGCCAGCACCGGCGCGCCCCGCTCGGCGGCCTTCTGCAGGCCGGGGTACTGGCGCAGGTGGCGGGTGGCCAGGCGCTGCGCGGAGTCCTCGGCGCCGCCGAGGGTGTAGATGTCCAGCGATTCCGGCACCGGGTCGGTGAGATTGATCTCCACGATCTCGGCGTCGTGGCCGCGCATGCGCAGGCGCTGGCGCAGCACCAGCGCGTTGCCGCCGTCGCCGTAGGTGCCCATCACGTCGGGCAGGACGAGCCCGATCCGTACCGTCGAGTCGCTCATGCGCTGTGTCCTGTCTCCACCTCGGCGTTCCCCGCCTCCGCCGCGCGGAAGCCCGTGCCGTTGATGCCCGTGCCGGTGATGCTCGTGCCGCCCGTGGTCACCGCCGCGCCTCCAGGTCGCGGTTGAGGTCGCGGAAGGCGGTGTAGTTGGCCAGCACCTCGACCCGGCCGGGTGGGCAGGAGGCGATGGCGCGCAACGGATTCGCCACCGTGGTGTGCTCGACGCCCGCGTAGGTCAGCCGCACCGCCAGGTCGGTGGCGCGTTCGCCCGCGGCCACCACCTGCACGTCCTCGAAGTGCTCGAAGCGCACGTCCCACAGCCAGGACAGATCCTCGCCGTCGGGCACCTGGCCGTTGACCGCGATCACCAGGCCCGCCGCGGAGTGGTCGATCATCGACAGCGCCTCCTGCCAGCCTGCCGGGTTCTTGGCCAGCAACAGCCGGGCGGTGTGTTCGCCGACCTGCACCGTCTTGTAGCGGCCCGCGATCTCGCGCACGGTCCCGGTGGCGACCACGGCCTTGGCCGGTTCGGCGCCGAGCGCGACCGCCGCGGCCACCGCCTGCGCGGCGTTGCCGCGATTGGCCCGGCCGGGCAGGGCCAGGTGCAGCGGGTAGCGGGTGCTGTCGGGGCCGACCAGATCCTCGCCCTCGAGCGACCAATCCGGTTCCGGGCGCTGGAAATCCGCGCCGGTGCTGCGCCAGTGCACGCCCTCCCAGATCACCGGCTCGCCGCTGCGCGGGCAGCTGGTGGCGTCCATCGCCCAGCCGCTGCCCGCCGCCACCCAGATCACGTTCGGGTGGTCGTAGGCGATGGAGGTCATGAGCACGTCGTCGCAGTTGGCGATGACCACGGTGTCGGGGTGGCGGGCCAGGCCCGCGCGCAGCTTGCGTTCGATCATGTTGATCTCGCCGACCCGATCGAGCTGGTCGCGGCTGAGGTTCAGCAGCACGACGGCGGCGGGGTCGAGCGCGTCGGAGACGTGCGGCAGGTGCAGCTCGTCGACCTCGATGGCGGCCAGCGGCACGCCGGGGTGCTGACTGAGCGCGGCGACGATGCCCGCGTCCATGTTGGCGCCGTCGGCCTGGGTGGCGACCGCCCCGAGGGTGCTCAGCGCGGCGGTGGTCATCCTGGTGGTGGTCGACTTGCCGTTGGTTCCGGTGATCAGCACGGTCCGGCGCCCACGGCCGAGCTGCCGCATGATCGTCGGGTCGATCTTCAACGCGATCAGGCCGCCGATCATCGAGCCGTTGCCGCGACCGGCGCGCCGGGAGGCCCACGACGCGGCCGCCGCGGCCCGCAGGGCGATGCGCCCGCGTATCGAAATGTCCGCCACGCAGGCGAGTGTATGTGCGATCGGCTGGGCGGGCGCGCCGCGGGGTCAGGCGTCGAAGGCGTTGGGCAGGCCGGCGGCGAAGCGCTCGGCGTCGATGCGGCGCAGCGGCTCGAGTTCGGCGGCGCGATGCAGGGTGTACGTCCGGCAGCGCGGCGCGTCCGAGCCGACGGTGTCGAGCAGGGCGTTGACCGCGGCGCGCGCGGACTCGTTGGCGCCCTCCATCGTGGCCAGATCCACATTGGTGCGCACGTAATCGCCCGCGAGGAAGAGATTTTCGATGGCGCCGTGCGGTTCCGGGCGCAGATCCCACGAACCCGCGGTGTTGATGAGCAGCGGATCGGCGTTGGTGTTGCGGCCGGTGCGGGCCTGCCAGACGATCGCCGGGTCCAGGAACCAGGAGTGCAGGTCGGCGTCGCGCAGCAGTTCGTCGCGGTCGTTGAGGTGGGCCAGCATCTGCGCCCACACCTCGCGCGCGATCTCCTCGTGGGTGCACTCGACGGCGGGCTTGCCGTAGAGGATGCCGGGGGTGTGCCAGTCGGAGATGTCCACCGACAGGCAGTCCTGCACCGTGCCGTCGCCGTACTCGGGCAGCTTGTGCGCCCACAGCGCGTTCTGGGCGATCGAGGTCAGCGACCACGGCGAATCGATGTAGGCGGTGTGGCCGGGGGAGATGTCGGGCGAGCGGCGCAGATAGAACTGGATGCCGGTCATCCAGTCCACCACCAGGCGGTTCATGCCCTCCAGCTCCGGGCGCACCGCCAGCACCTCCGGTGACCACAGCGTGCGCGCCTGCTCGGCGGCCAGCGCCACCACCACGTGGTCGGCCTCGACGGTGCGCGCCGTGCCGGACTCGTCGACGATGCGGACCCCGCTGACCCGCCGGTCGCGCATCTCGAGTCCGCGCACCTCCGCGCCGATGGCGAAGCGCACCCCGAGGCCGCGCAGCAGCTGCGACCACGGGTCGATCCAGGTGCGGTTGGTCGGGCCGTTGAGCACCCGGTCAAGCGCGCCGTCGTTGCCGATGCCGAAGGGATTGCCGAGGAACTGCTCGCCCATGTTGCCGATGGTGCGCACGCTGGCCGCGTTGTCCTTGGCGGCGACCATGATGCTGGTGAGGGTGCGCGAGAGCAGCGAGCGGAACTCGTGGCTGCGCTCGTGCCCGCGCACGAAGTCCAGCCAGGACACGTATTCCCACTGCTGGAAACGCCGCGCGTCGCAGCTGGTGTTGAACACCATCAGCCGGTTGGCGAAGAACGCGCCCTCCTCCGGGGACATCTTCAGCGCGGTGGCCAGCGCGGCGCCGAGGGTCTCGGGGAAGCCGGGATGGGTGGGGTCGGGCAGCGTGCCGAAATCCAGTCCGACGCGGAAGTCGTCGCCGTCGCGCCGGGCGAAGCGCGCCTCCGGCACCCGCACCAGGTTGTTCCACACCCCGTCCGGGTTGTCTCCGAACGGGATGCGCCGCATGGTGTCGGGAATGTGCTGGTAGAAGCCGGGGAAGAAGCGGAAGCCGTGCTCGCCCGGCAGTTCGGGGCGGCCGTCGGAGGCGCTGCCGGGCACCGGGATGCTGCGCGCCTTGCCGCCCAGGGCGCGGCGCTCGTAGACGGTGACCTCGAAACCGCGTTCGGCGAGTTCGTGGGCCGCGGTCATGCCGGCGACCCCGCCGCCGAGGACAGCGACTCTGCTGCCCGCCGCGGCGGCTCTACCGGCCGAAAGTCCCGCCCCCGCCGTCATCGCGCCTACCGCGACCGCTCCGCGAAGCACTGTCCTCCGGGATACGGCCCACCGCTGATCCGCCATTCGCAATTCGCTGCCCAGCCTCGTCAACCTGCACCGTCGCACACACTGTAGGGATTCGGACCAGGGGCTGTCCCACCCGCCCCTACCGCGGTCCGCGCACACTGGCGCCGCTCACGGGGATCTCCCCCCGGGCCTCGCGCCTTGCCGCGACCCTACCGGGCATCGCCGTGACGTGTGCGGTTTCCCGGACCGGCCCGCTACTTTCGTCCTGCTCCGAGGGGCGCCGCGGCGTGGAGACGGTGACGAAGGACCCCGCGATCACCACCGCGGCGCCGAGCCGTTCGGCGGCCGTGGGGATCTCGTCGAGCACCAGCCAGGCCGCGGCGATGCGAGCAGTTCGGCGGGCGCGGTGGCGGCGTGCACGTCGGTGGGAGCCGGTTCCTCGTACGTGAGCCCATCGACGTGATGGTCGCGTCCGGTTACGGGGTCACGCCGCTGCCGAGCGGGGTTACAGCCTGCCGGGGTACTGATAGGGCTGCTGGTACTGCGAGCCGGTGCCCTGCTGGTAGCCGCCCTGCTGGTAGCCGCCCTG
>Ga0079224_100005148_pt1 | contig 17116 bp, 13 predicted proteins | sample Stecom2015_FD_80414 | JGI IMG/M metagenome (GOLD analysis project Ga0079224, IMG submission 80414) | Agricultural soil microbial communities from Utah to study Nitrogen management - Steer compost 2015 | ecosystem: Environmental > Terrestrial > Soil > Agricultural land | place: USA: Utah... | reverse complement strand
GATGCCCTCGGGCGTGATGTCGAGCCATGCGGACCACCCGACGGCGTACCCGACCCCGTGCAGGCCGACCCGCTGGACGAGGTCGTGGAAGTCCTCACTGGACAGGTCCGGCGCCCGCACCGTGACGCGGGTTGCGGGGGCCTCCACCAGCTCCTCGAGGCTGACCACCTCGACCTCACCGGTCAGCTCCCCCATCGGGAACGGGGCAGTGACCTTGAACCCCCGGCCGAGATCCTCGACGGCGAACAGCGCCTGCGGGACCTCCTCGCGCAGCAGGCGCACCGTGGGACCCGGGTCGAAGGTGACGACGTCGGTGAGCTCGTAGTCACCTCCGGCCAGCGCCAGGCACACCGCACCGTTGGAGCAGACCGCCGGGACGTCGCTCAGCCCGAGCTGACGCGCCACCGGCAGCGTCCCCTGGACCGACCGCCCGGTGGCCAGCACGACGTGCGCCGCCGCGTCCCGCAGCTCCGCGACCGCTGCTCGCACCTCCGCGGTGAGCTCACCGTCGTGCGAGAGCAGAGTGCCGTCGATGTCGAGCGCGACCATCAGGTCCGGTCCGGCCGGCGGCAGGCTCGCGGGGACCTGGGTCCGCCAGTGTGCCGCCCGCTCCCTCAGCGCCGTGGTGTCCGTGCCGCTCATGCGGGTTCGAGCACCTCGAGGCCGCCGAGGTAGGGCCGCAATCCCTCCGGCACGCGCACCGATCCGTCCGGCTGCTGGTGGTTCTCCAGCAGCGCGACGATCCACCGCGTGGTCGCCAGGGTGCCGTTCAGTGTGGCGACCGGGCGGGTGCCGCCCCCGTGGCGTTCGCGGATCCCGAGACGGCGGGCCTGGAACGTGGTGCAGTTCGAGGTCGAGGTGATCTCCATGTACCGCTGCTGGGTGGGCAGCCACGCCTCGCAGTCGAACTTCCGGGCTGCCGACAGGCCGAGATCGCCGGCGGCGGTGTCGATGACGCGGTACGGGAGCTCGACCTTGGCGATCATCTCCTCCTCCCATGCCAGCAGTCGCTCATGCTCGGCCGCCGCGTCCTCGATCGGCGCGTAGACGAACATCTCGAGCTTGTTGAACTGGTGGACGCGGATGATCCCGCGAGTGTCCTTGCCGTAGGAGCCGGCCTCGCGGCGGTAGCACGTCGACCACCCGGCATACCGCTGCGGCCCACCGCTCAGGTCGAGGATCTCGTCGGCGTGATACCCCGCCAGCGCCACCTCCGAGGTACCGGTGAGGTAGAGGTCGTCCTCCTCGAGGTGGTAGACCTCCGCGGCGTGAGCGCCGAGGAACCCCGTGCCGCGCATCGTGTGCGGGGTGACGAGCGTCGGGGTGATCATCGGCGTGAACCCCGCCGCGAGCGCCTGATCGAGGCCCGCGTTGAGTAACGCGAGCTCGAGCCGCGCGCCGATGCCGGTGAGGTAGTAGAAGCGCGCGCCGGCCACCTTCGTCCCGCGCGCGACGTCGATGGCCCGCAGCCCTTCGCCGAGATCGAGGTGATCCTTCGGCGTGAAGCCCTCCGCAGCGAAGTCCCGCGGCGCCCCCACCTCCCGCAGCACGCGGAAATCGTCCTCGCCACCGGCCGGGATCCCGTCGACGATGACGTTGGGGAAGGTGTCCAGCAACCGGTCCACCTCGGCGGCGGCCTCGTCGGCCTCGGCCTCGGCGGCCTTGACCTGCTCGGACAGCTCCTTGGCCCGCGCGAGCACGGCCGGACGCTCCTCGGGTGAGGCCTTCCCGACCGACTTGGAGACCTGCTTCTGCTCGGCACGCAGCTCCTCGAAGCGCGTGAGCGCGGAGCGACGCCGGACGTCGGCCTCCAGCAGGGCGTCCACCGCCGACTCGTCCGCGCCGCGGGCGCGCTGACTGGCGCGGACCGTCTCCGGATCCTCACGCAGGGCTCGCAGATCGATCATGATCCCCGACTCTAATGGGCGTACCGACACCGGCCGGTACCCTCACGGCACGCTGTCGTCGCGGACCGTGGGCCCGCCGTGCCGTTCCGCCGCGCCGAGCCGGCGACCTGCCGGTACGTTGCCCCTCATGGCGTGGGAACAGTGGGTGGCGCTCGCCGCCCTGGTGCTGGCGGTCGTCGCTGTGGTGATCGGAGCGGTGGCCTGGCACGCCGTCCGGAGCCGGACGCCATCGTTCTTAGTGACGGAGACCGAACCGGAGCGGCATGCCCGGCCCGGGCCGCCCGCCGTCGTGGTCAATCCGTCCAAGGCCGACGACGTCCAGCGGTTGCGGCACCTGATCATGCAGACGGCGGCCGAGGCCGGGCTCGAGGAGCCGATGTGGTTCGAGACCACGGTCGACGATCCCGGACTCGGTCAGGCACGGCGGGCGCTGGACGCAGGAGCGTCGGTGGTGGTCGCGGCGGGCGGCGACGGCACGATGCGCGCGGTGGGCGAGGCCCTGCACGGCACCGAGGTCCCGATGGGCATCGTCCCGCTCGGGACGGGGAACCTGCTCGCCCGCAACCTCGACCTGCCGATCGGCAGCCTGCGCGAGACCGTCGCCACCGCGCTGACCGGCCGCGACCGGCCCATGGACCTCGGCTGGCTGCGCACCGAGCCGCTCTCGCCCGCAGACGAGGCGAAGGTACGCGGCCGCGAGGACGCCTCGACCGCACGGTCGGCGGACTGGACCGACTCCGGCGAGGCCTCCGACATCGGTGACCTCGATCCCGCCGCCCCGGCGACCGGCGAGGTCCCTGCCCCCAGTCCTGAGCCGGACAAGGAGCATGTGTTCCTCGTCATCGGCGGGCTCGGCTTCGACGCCGCGATGGTCTCCGGCGCAGACGACGAGCTCAAGGCGAAGCTGGGCTGGATCGCCTACTTCGTGGCCGGCGTGCGGCACCTCACCGGCCGGAAGGTCCACGCCACGGCCGAACTGGGCGACTCGGGCCCCGGCGAGCCGTTCACCGCGCGGACCATCCTGTTCGCCAACTGCGGCCGGCTGCCGGGCGGCGTCGTGCTGTTCCCGGACGCGCAGCTCGACGACGGCTGGCTGGACGTGGCCGTGCTCGACACCCGCGGCGGCCTCATCGGGTGGGCCGACCTGCTGCGCAAGGTCACGCTGCAGGGCCTGGGCATCCGCAAGGACCGCATGCCCTACACCACGGGCTCGATCGAGTTCCGGCGGGCGAGGTCCCTCACCGTCCGCACGGACGAGCCCGAGCACGTCCAGGTCGACGGCGATCTCGTCGGCTACGCGACGGCGGTCCACGCCCGGGTCGAGAAGGGCGGTCTGGTGGTCCGCACCCCGTGAGTGAGGGGCCCGGATCCGGTGCGCGCCGCTGACTCGGCGGACCGGGCCCACTCGGACCTGGGACCGGACCTACTCGGACCCGGAGCCTGAGCCGAGCAGGCTCGTCACCCAGTCGCGCGCGGCCCGGAAGTCCGCATCGGTGGTGCCGGGCAGCAACCGTGGCCGCACGCCGTCGGCCCGCGGGTAGGAGCCCATGAAACGCACGATCGGGCACACCCGGTGCAGGCCGACCAAGGCCGCTTGGACCCGTTCGTCCGCGAGGTGCCCCTCGGCGTCGATGGAGAAGGAGTACCGGCCCAACGAGTCGCCGATCGGCCGGGACTCGATCCGGGAGAGGTTCACGCCGCGGGTCGCGAACTGCTCGAGCATCCGCAGCAGGGCGCCGGCCTCGTTGTCCGGCAGGTGTGCCATCAGCGTGGTCTTGTCCGCCCCGGTCGGCTCCGGCAGGTGCCCCGGAGTGGCGACGAGGACGAACCGGGTGACGGCGTTCGGGTTGTCCGCCACCCCGGAGGCGAGGACCTCGAGGCCGTACTCGCGCGCGGAGAGTTCGGAGCACAGCGCGGCGTCGAAGGACTGCGGCTCGCCCGAGGCGAGCAACGCCGCGGCGGAGGCGGTGGAGGTAGCCGGGACGTGGGTGACGCCGTCGAGGTTCCGGCCGATCCAGCCACGGCACTGGGCCCACGCGTGCGGGTGGGTGGAGATCTGACGGACGTCCTCGAGACGGGTGCCCGGCAGGGCGCACAGGACGAAGGCGACGGGGACGAGCATCTCGCGGACGATGAGCAGCGGCTCGCCGGTCGAGAGCGTGTCGAGGGTGGCGTTGACCCCACCCTCCACCGAGTTCTCGATCGGGACGACGGCGTAGTCGGCCGTACCGGCACGGACCATCTCCAGTGCAGTGACGACGTCGCTGCACGGGAAGCTCTCGGTGTCCTCGCCTTCGGTCACCTGGAGCAGGGCGGACTCGGTGAAGGTGCCCTCGGGGCCGAGGTAGGCGTATCGGGGTCGGCGGGACCCGGTCCTGAACGGATCCGTGGTGTGCGTGGTCACAGGCGCCAGGCTAACCGCGCCCCGCACGTAGGCTGCAGACGTGGGCAGGAGGAACAACTGGCAGAAGTGGGTCGTGGTGACCCTGGCCGTGCTCGTCATGCTTGCCCTCGTGCTGTCCATGGGCAGCAATCTGGCGGTAGCCGGTCAGAGCGACCCACCCGACCGGAACGCGCAGTCGGCCCAGGACGACGGGGCCGGGGACGGTCCGGACGTCGTCGTCATCGGCACCGCGGGACTGCGCTGGGAGGACCTGACCGCACTGGCCACCCCGAACCTGTGGGAGTTGGCCGAGCGCGGAGCGGCCGCGAACCTCGTCGCGCGCTCGGTGCGCTCCTTCTCCTGCCCCGCCGACGGCTGGCTCGCCGTCTCCTCCGGGCGTCGCGCTGCGGACCAGCCGATGGAGGACTACGGGACGTGCCGGCGTCTGCTCTCGCCGGACAGCGAGGGGTCCGTGCCGGCGTGGGAGGGGTTCCTCGAGGCCGCCGCGGTCGACGGGTACGACGCCCGCCCCGGACTCCTCGGCGACGTCCTCACTGACGCCGAGATCTCGGCGCTGGCGGTGGGCCCCGGCGCCGCGGTGGGGCTGGCCGGCCGGAACGGCGTCGTCGCCGGGGACTACCTCTTTGCCGACAGCGAGCCCGCGGTACTGCAGTCGTCCCTGACGTCCCACCTTCCGGGTCACGACCTGGCCATGGTCGACGTCGGTGCCGTCCGGGACCACAACCGTCCGCTCGTCCATCCGGTGCCCGAGGACGAGACGGCCACCGAAGAACCGGATCCGGAGGAGACGCCGGCGCCCGAGCCGGACGAGGCGTGGCTGCTGACCTCCCCTGAACGCAGTGAGCAGGTCGCCCGGCTCGACGAGCGCGTCGGCGCCGTGGTCGAGGCCGTCCGGGCGGTGTCACCGAACGCGACCATCCTGCTCGCCTCCGTGGCCGACTCCGGCTCGGTGGCGGCGATGCAGCTCGCACTCGCCGACGGCCCCGAGGTGCTCGGCGAGCTACCGGACGAGGGCGGCGCCCTGCTCGAGAGCCGGTCCACCCGCCAACCCGGCATGATCCAGTCCACCGACCTGACCCCGACGATCCTGCGCATGCTCGACGTCGACGCACCGCCCGGACTCGTCGGCGCACCGGCCCTGGCCTCCCCCGATCAGGGCACCGCACGCGAGCGGGTCGACGACCTCGCCGACGAACAGCGGCACGCCGCGGCGGTGCGTCCGCTGCGCGGCCCGTTCACCTCCGTCCTGGTGCTCGTCAACCTGCTGCTGTACGCGGCGGTCATCGTCGGGCTGAACCGGCGCTTCCTCGACCGCACCGCCGCATGGCTCGACCGCCGTCGCAGCGCCGCCGCCGCACGGACGGCGGCCGCGCTGCGCTCGCGTCGGCCAGGCGCCCCGTTGCGCACGGTGCGGGCCGTCGCGGTCGGCGTGGGTTCGCTGCCCGTCGCCTCCTACCTGGCGAACCTGCTGCCCTGGTGGCAGGCCGACAATCCGGCGCTCGTCCACCTGGGCGCCGTCGCCATGATCACCATCGGAATCGCGTCGATCGCGCTCACCCGGCCGTGGCGGTCGCAGCTGCTGACACCGGTGGCCGTGGTGGCCGGCCTGACCGCCGCCGTACTCGCGGTCGACGTGGTGACCGGCGCCCGGCTGCAGGTCTCGGCACTGCTCGGCATCCAGCCCGAGGTGGGCGGACGGTTCTACGGCTTCAACAACTCCTCGTTCTCGCTCTTCGCGGCCTCGCTGATCCTCGTGGCCACGTGCCTCGCCGATCCGTTGGTGCGCCGCGGACACCGGAAGCGGGCGGCCGCCCTGGTGCTCGCCCTGGGCGCGGTGGCCGTGGTCCTGGTCGGCCACCCGTCGATCGGCGCGGACTTCGGAGGTCCGCCGGCGCTGATCCCGGGCATGCTCATCCTCGCGCTGCTGGTGGCGGGAGTACGGCTGACCTGGCAACGGATCCTGCTCGTGCTGGCCGCCACCGGCGTCCTCGCCGCGAGCTTCTCCCTGCTGGACTGGCTGCGCCCGCCCGAGGACCGGACCCACCTGGGCCGGTTCGTCGAGACCGTGCTCGACGGCGGACTCTGGCCGATCGTCATCCGGAAGGTCGAGCAGAACCTCGCCAACCTGTTCGGGTCCGTCCTGACGTTGATGGCGATCGGCGGGATCATCGTCGTCCTGCTGCTGCTCGCCCGGCCGCTGCGCGAGGCGGCACGCTCGAGCCGCGCCGGTGCCTACGGCTGGTTGACCGGCGAACGGACCCCCGGGGTCGCGCGGCTGGCGGCCATGCTGCGGCCGGCGCTGATCTCCCTGGGCGTGACGTTCGTGATCGGCTTCGCCGCCAACGACTCCGGCATCGTCCTGCCCGCGATCGCCATCTCCATCGCCGTGCCGCTGCTGGTGGCCGTGCTGACCGGCTGGCTGCTGGGCCGCTCGCGGGCCGCTCAGCTCCCGGCGGGATCCGGCCCCGAACGCGCCGACGGCGACGAGCCCGGCGACGGTCTGTCGGACGACGGCGGCGCGTCCGCCGATGCCCCGTCGGAGGACTCACCCTCCGGCGGCGTGGCCCAGGCGCGGTAGGGCCGGCCGGGCTTCTGTCTGGCCGGGTTGTCGCCGCGGCGTGCGTGCGGCACACGGACGCCGCGCACCCGGCGTGCGCTCACGGCGAGCGTGACATCACGGTACTGGCGGCCGCGGTGGAGCTGGCCGGCGAGGTTGTTCGTCGACGGGCGGTGCCGCAGGTCGCACGGCACCTCCTGCAGGGTGAAGCCGGCGACGAGCAGGTCGATCGTCATTCCGGTCTCCACGCCCCAGCCGCGGGCGAGCGGTGTCGCGGCGTCGAACGCGTCCCGGGTCAGGCAGCGCTGACCGGACAACGGCTGGGTGGCGTGCCACCCGGTGGTGCGTTCGATGGCCTTGCGCGCCAGGCCGGTGACGATGCCGCGGCCTCCGGCGCCGGGTTGCGGCGGGAGAACGGCGATGGTGCAGTCCGCGGTACCGGCGGCGACGGGCGCCACCAGCGGTGAGGTGGCCACGGCGGTCTCGCCGAGGTCGGCGTCGATGAACAGCAGGAGCCGAGGCGGCGCGCCTTCCACATCCCGCATGGCGACCACCGAGGCCCCGGTCTCCATGGCGGAGGCCTTGCCACGGTTGACGGAGTGCCGGACGACGACGGCGCCGGCCCGGCGGGCGGCGTGCTGGGTCTCGTCCATCGAGCCGTCGTCGACGACGAGGACGAGGTCGACGTGCGGGATGGCGCGCGCCGCACGAACCGTTGCCGCGATGCTCTCGGCCTCGTCCTTGGCCGGGATCACGACGGCAACCCGTTGCGACCGCGCTCCTGCTGACGTCACACGTCAAGCCTAGCCACGGATCGGACCAAGACCGCGCATGCAGCGCCGTCGGGAGGCAGGTGGAACCTCAGCGCAGGCTCACCTGACGCGAGACGATGCCGGCGCGGGCACGGCGCTGCTCCGGGGTGAGCGGATCGGTGACGGCGATCGCCTCGCTCAGCCGCTTCTCGAAGGCGGCGGCCGGCTCGGTGAGTTCCTCGGCCTCGGTCCCTCGCGCCAGCTCCCAGACCGGGATGGACAGGCCGCAGGCCCGGAAGGCGCCGACGAACTTGGCATCCTCCTCCACCGCGGAGGCACGTTCGGCATGCAGCCGGGCGATGCCGTCGAGGACCTGCTCCGGCTCCTCGGGGCGTGCCCAGCGCAGGAACTCACGGCTCATCCGGCACCAGTAGGCGGAGGTGACGCCCTCGATGCGCACGGTCGGCACGATGTTGGCGTTCGCCTGCTCGAGTGCGGCGGCGACGTCGGGCTGAGCCGCGGTGTCCTCGTCGATCCAGAACTGGAAGGAGTCGTGTACCTCGAGCTCGGGCGTCACGGACAGGTCGAGGATGTCCTGCAGCCGCGGCCCGGGCTCGACGATGCCGGTCGAGCGCAACGGCTGCCCCGGCTCGAGTTCCAGTGCGGCGAGCAGCGCGACGGCGACGTCACGGGAGGCGTCCCCGGAGTGCGAGGCCGTCTGCAGCGCGACGAGGACCGTGCCGTCCTCACGGCGCAGCGCGGGGAGGAAGTCGGGCAGCAGCGTGACGAGCTGGACGTCGGCACCACCGTGCTCGGCGGTGGTCCGCACGGTCGCGGTAGCCGCCGGGACGATCTCACGCATGGCGACCAGGTCGGTCTCACCCGGCAGCCCCTCGAACGGGCGCTCGACGTACTCGACCTTCGCGGCCTTCGGCTTCGCCTGCGCGGGCGGGCCGGACTGCTTCCTGCGGCTCTTCTTACCCATGGCGCACCAGGGTACGTGGAGTTCAGCCGGGGGTCTGGCGAGCCGCGGTGCTCTCCCGCATCATCCGGGCCAGGCCGGTCCTCCACGGCGCCGTCAGCCCTCAGACCTCAGCCAGCGGCGGCAACGGATAGGTCCGTAGCCACCCGCACATCCCGGCAGTCCGCGGGCCGGGTCGCGCCGTCGTCACATGGGTGGCGGCTCCGGCGAGATGCCCGGCAAGGCCCTGCGCCAGGCTGGTCATCGCGTCCTCGGCCGCCCGGGCCTGGGCCCCGACGCTGCCGGCCCAGGTCTGCTGCCACCCGGGAACCTTCGCTCGGACCAGCTGTGCCGCGGCCTCGTGCAGCCGGTGCAGTGCGTCGATCCCGTCGCGTTCGAGATCGGCGCGCAGGGTGGCGTAGCCCTCGAGGGCCAGGTCGCGGCGTCGGCGTGCGGCTGCGGCGATCTCCTCGGGAGCGGCGCCCGCCCCGGGCAACGCGACGGCTTCGGCGTAGCGGTCGGGGTCCGCCAGAATCTGGCTCGGCATGGTCAGGACGGCGTCACCCGCCTCGGGCAGGCCGGCGTTCTGCATGACGACGAGAATCTCGAGGTCGCCGTCGTTGACCAGCCGGTGCACGGTCCCCGGCGTGAACCAGAAGACGGTGCCGGCCCGGAGCTCCTGCTCGGCGTATCCCTCGGAGCTGATCGTCTGGACCCGGCCGTGTCCGCCGAGGACCACGTACGCCTCCCCGGAGACGGTGTGCAGGTGCGGCGAGCCGCCGCCGGTGACGCCGTCGAGGTCGGGCGCGGGCCAGTCGTAGACCTTGAGGTGGCTGACGCTGACCCCGCCGGGGAAGCTCGCGCCCCCGCCGACCGGGCGTCCGGCGTCATCGATGCTCATGCGCTGCTCCTCATGCCTGGTTCACTGGTACCCCTCGATGATGCCCAGCAGCTGATCGGCCGCATCCTCGGGAGTGATCTGGCCGAAGAGCACCTCGCCGGCGATGCGCTGGTAGTCGTCGCTCCATGTGCTTGCCCCGCTGGGGGTGACCTGGGGCGGGGGGACGACCTCATCCTGGAGGTCCGCGGCGAACTCGACGGAGAGCTGCCCGGTCGGGCCGAGGTCGGGCTCGATGACCTCCTGGATCTCGGGGATGGCCGGCACGCCGCGCTCGACGCCGAGGATGCGGGCCGCCTCCGGGTCGTTGAGCAGGAAGTCCACGAACGTCGCGGCCTCCTCCGGGTGATCTGTGCTCTCCGCGATCGACCAGTACATCGAGGCCTTGTTCACCATGCGGTGATCGCCGGGCTCGAGCGCGGGTTGGCGCAGCAGCCCCATCTCGATGCCGGAGGCGTCGACGTAGGCCTGGACCTGGGTGTGCCACAGCGGGTGGAACGCGGCCTCGCCGGTCGCGAAGGATCCTTGCTCCAGCGACAATCCGACGCCCTCGGTCTGGACGTCACCGGGCGGCACGGCACCGGTCTCCACGAGCTCGAGGTTCTGCTCGAAGAACTCGACGATGGTCTCGCGGCTGATCGGCGTCTCTCCCTCACGCGGGAAGACCTCCTCGCCGCGTTGACGGGCGATGTTCTGCAGGTTCGCGGACTGCAACGACCAGAAGCTGATTCCGTGGACGCCCTCGTCCCCGAGCTCGTCGTGGACACGGCCTGCGAGCTCGTAGAACTCGTCCCACGTCCACGTAGTGTCGTCCGGCACCTCGATGCCGGCCTGGTCGAGCACCTCAGGGTTGTAGGCCATGGCGTGGAGCGCGATGCCCACGGGCGCACCGTAGAGCGTGCCGTCGACCTCGCCGGTCTGCAGCACGTTGTCCTCCATACCGGACAGGTCGAGTCCGTCCAGGCTGCCGAGATCGCGCAGGGTGCCCTGCTGGCCGTAGGTGGCGATCTGGCTCTCGTCCATCTGGATGATGTCCGGCATGTCACCGGCCGCGGCCTCGGTGTTCAGCCGGTCCCAGTACGACTCCCACGACGTCCACTGCGGCTGGATCCGGATATCCGGGTGTTCCTCCTCGAACAGGTCGATGACCTCCTGCGTCAGGTCGCCGCGAGCGTCTGCACCCCACCAGGTGAAGCGCAGCTCGACCGGACCGTCACCACCCCCGCCGTCGTCACCGCCGCGCTGTTCCTCGAGGTTCTCCGCCTGGCCGCAGGCGGCCAGGGCCAGGCAGCCGGCCGCGGTGACGGCGGCCAGCCGGCGACGGCGTACGCCGCGTGCGTTCCTCAGTCGGTTCCGTGCCATGTCTCCTCCGGGACGTCGTCGCCTCGTTCATGGTCGATGGCGCCGGGTCAGGTGGCGGCCGGCGGCGCCAGGCGGGCGGCGACGGCCTCGAGGCCCTCGCGTCCGGGTGCGTGGTCGATGACGACCACGCGGTGCGTCAGTTCAAGCGTCTCGCCCGGCGGCAGCGTCACCTCGGTGTCGAACGAGGGCGAGGGATTGACGGCGGCGAAGGGCTGGGAGCGTACGAACCAGGTGATCGGCACCTCGGCCGAAGACGTGCCGGCGAAGAACAGCAGGGTGCCGGCGCCGTCGACGCCGTCGTGCCGGCCGGTCAGCGCGAGCCACGGGCCACGCTCGCCCATCATCTCCTCGCCGCCGCGGCCGCCGTCGGCGATGATCTCGCCGCCGGTCCAGGCACGCGGCCCGCGCCAGAACAGGCCGGTGTAGCCCGCGTTGGGGCGGCCGTTCGTCGTGGGGCTGCCGAGGACGAGGTCGCTGCCGCGGACGTTGGTCAGCGAGGTGGCGAAGTCGAGCACCCACTCACCGGCGTCGCGATCGACGCCGTGGAACCGGAGCCGCCGGGTCTCCTCGACCCAGCGCCCGCCGGCGGCGGTGATCCACTCCAGGGTCTCCGTGACCAGGGCCTCCTCGTCCGTCACCTCGAGCCCGGGCAGGCCGGTGTGGTGCATGCGGCCGACGTTGTCGAGCTGGTGGTAGGAGCCCTCGCGGAACGTCGGTCCACCCCAGAAGTTCTCACCGGAGACCTCGGAGTAGGTCATCTGCAGGCCCTTGTGCCAGCGGTGGTCCCAGGGCCGGTAGGTGGACACGAGTGCACCGTCGAGCGCGCGCAGCGGGTGGATGTACGGCTTGCGGGCCTCCAGGGCAGGGAAGTCCGGTGCGTAGACGTACCGGGCGATCTCGGTCGCGCCGGCGCGCACGGTCAGGGCGGAGCCGACGTCGTGGGTGACACCGAGCGCGGTTCCGGCGCCGTGGCTGTGCTGGTCGCTCACGCGTGGGCCTCCTCGGTGACGGACGCGCCGTTCAGGGCGTGGTAGAAGGGATTGTCCGGCGTCAGGTCGGCGCGGTGGACGGGGCGGCCGGTGAACGCCGAGGCGTACAGACCCGCCACGAACTCCAGGGAGCGGCGTCCGTCGACGCCGCTGCTCGGCGGCCGGACTCCCGCCTCGATGGCGTCCAGCAGCACGCGCAACTGCGCGGCGTGCGAGCTCGCGATGTTCTCGCTCGGCGGCCAGCTCGCGGCCACGTCCTCGGCCACGTGGCTGGCGGGTGTCCACCGCCAGCTCGAGTCGTCGTAGCCGTACAGGTGCGTCAGTTCGACGGTGGCGTCGGTGAAGTCGAACCGCAGGTAGCTCGTCTCGCGGGGCGAGAGGATGCTGTTGACCACGGACAGCATGGCCCCGGACTCCAGGCGCACGGCCGCCATGGAGACGTCCTCGGTCTCGATGTCCCGGTCCAGCGTGCCGGTCAGGGCGCGGATCTCGTCCCACTCACCGAGGAGGCTGAGCGCGAGGTCGAACTGGTGGATGCCGTGGCCCATGGTCGGCCCACCCCCCTCGCTCGCCCACCGTCCGCGCCATTCGGGCTCGTAGTAGGAGTGCCCGCGGTACCAGAGGGTGTGGCACACGGCCACCAGCGGCCGGCCGAGGGTGCCGGCGCCGATGTGCTCACGCAGCCGGGCGGCGCCGGAACCGAACCGGTGCTGGAAGACGTAGGAGGCGTACGGCCCACCGTCGCGTTCCAGCGCGGCGATCTCGTCGTACTCGGCGAGCGAGAGCACCGGCGGCTTCTCACACCAGACGTGGACACCGGCCTGCAGGCAGGCGACGATCGCGTCGCGGTGCGCCCCGGGCGGGGTGCAGACGACGGCGAGGTCGAGCTCCTCCACGGCGAGCAGCTCGGAGACCGAGCCGTAGCTGTGCGGGATCTGCCAGGTCTCCGCGAAGGCACGGGCACGGTCGGCGTCGACGTCCGCCACCGCGACGACCTCGAGCCGGCCGTCCAACTCGCGCATCGTCGGCATGTGGCGTCCGCCGGCGATACCACCGGCACCTACGAGTCCTACCCGGACCGGTCTGTGCTCCATTGCGACCCTTCGTTGCGGGCGGAAAGCGCTATCACAAGGGACGAGACAGGGACCTGCATCGTTCCCGGTTTTCGTGCAGCCTACGACCGGATCCGCTCAGTACCAAGACCCGTGTCCACGCTTTGGAAGCGCTTACCCGGTCGTGACCGCGGCCGTCCGAGCAACAACAGCGCGGACGGTGGCCTCCAGGGGTGTCTCGCCCACGACCTGTCGATCGCCGGCCGGCCGCAGGACGCCGCGGTCACCGGCCTCGTACAGACCGGCCAGCAGCTCGGCGGCGCGCACGGGCAGGCCCGCTGCGGCGAGGGTCTGGATCCAGGCCGGACGCGGGACGGTGAGGACCTCCAGGGTGCGGCCGAGGGCATCCCCCAGCACGGTCGCGACCTGCCGTTCGCAGACGGCCGGGCCCAGGACGTCGATCACCTGGGAAGCCACGGGCGGGTCCTGCAACGCCTGCGCAGCCACGGCGCCGACGTCCCGCGAGGCGACCATCGGCACCGGATCGTCCGCGTTCGAGGCGAAGACGGGGTAGATCTCCTCGGTAGTGGCGGGACCGAGCACGTCGGCGACCTTCTCCTGGAAGTGCGTTGAGCGCACGGCGGTGACGACGGCGGAGGTCGCGGCCAGGCGCTGCTCGAGCCGGCGCAGCCACGCGATGACCTCGGGCGGGTCCTCGAGGTCGGCCCCGAGCGAGGACAGCAGCACCACGTGCGGGACACCGGAGTCGGCGACGGCCCCGGCGATGGCGTCGACGAGCCGGGCCTGGTCTGCGTCGATGTCCTCAGCACCTGGACTGAAGGGCAGCAGCGCGAAGAGGCCGTCGCTGCCGCGCAGGGCGGCGGCAAGCCGGTCGCGCTCGCGCAGGTCGACCTGGGCGAGCGTGGTGCGCCCGCGCCACGCTGCGGCGCGGGCCCGATCACGCACGAGGACGGTGACCTCCTGGCCGGCCGCGAGAAGAGTGTCGGCGACGGCCGATCCGACGTGGCCTGTGACGCCTGCGACGGTGAACATGGAACGGCTCCTTCGATGGTGCGTGTGGTGCGGACGTCTTCATTCGACGTCGTCTGATCGAGACGCTCCATGGCCTGCAGGCTCGTGAACATGTCTCATCGTCTACGCTGGTGTGGTGGACGCGCTGGCCGATCTCCTCGAAGGCGTGCGTGCGCGCAGCGCGGCGTTCTGCCGCACGGTCCTGGTACCGCCGTGGGCGCTGCGGATCGCCGACGGCGCCGCGCTCTCGCTCGCCAGTCCCCTGCACGGGCACACCTGGTTCATCGACACCGGCCCGCAGGCCGGCACACCGATCCGGCTCGGGCCCGGGGACGTCTGCGTCGTCACGGGGTCCCGCCCGTTCATCGTCGCCGACGACCCGACCACCCAACCGGAGGTCGTCGTCGGGCCGGGCAACGTGCTGACGACGACGGACGGCGCCCCCGCCGATCTCCCGGACGTCGACGCCGCCACCCCCGGAGCCACGGTGCTGGCGAGCGGGACCTACCGGGTCTCCGGCGACGTCGGCCGGCGACTGCTGGACGCACTGCCGCGCGTGCTGGTGGTCCCGGCGTCGGACATGCCGACCACGGTCACCGAGCTCCTGGCCGCCGAGCTCGCCGAGGAGCAACCCGGGCAGCAGCTCGCCCTCGACCGGCTGCTCGATCTGGCCCTGATCAGCACGGTGCGCGCGTGGTTCGCCCGGCCGGAGGCACGCGCTCCGGGCTGGTACCGCGCGCTCGCCGATCCGGTGGTCGGCCGGGCACTGCGGCTGATGCACTCGGCACCGGCGCACGGCTGGACGGTCGCCGGGCTGGCCGAACACGCGGGCGCGTCCCGGGCGGCCTTCGCCCGGAGATTCCGCGACCTGGTCGGCGAGCCACCGCTGACCTACCTGACCTCCTGGCGGCTGACCCTGGCGGCGGACCTTCTCGACCGGACCGACCGGACCGTCGACGCGATCGCCCGGGAGGTGGGTTATGCGAACGGCTTCGCACTGACCTCGGCGTTCACCCGCGAACGGGGCGTGAGCCCGCGCACCCACCGTGCGTCCCGCCCGGCACGGCTCGAGCGCGCCGACGTCACCGCCGTCGGGAGTTGAGTGCCGCCGTCGAGCCGCGCACCACGACGTTGCACCGCAGCACCTCGGTGGCCGGCCCGAGCGTGGTGTCACGCAGCCGCCGTTCGAGCATCCCGGCGGCGATGGTGCCCATCTCCCGGTTCCGTGCCGAGACCGTGGTCAGCCCGGGGCTGACCATCCCCTCCTCGAGCGAATCGTCGAAGCCGGTGATGCTCAGGTCGTCCGGGACGGACACGCCGAGCTCGCGTACGCGGGTGAGGACGCCCCAGGCGAGCAGGTCGTCGAAGCACACCGCCGCGGTGCATCCCGAGTCGAGGACGCGCTGGGCGGCGGCGCGGCCGGCCGCGAAGGTGGGCGCCTGGGACTGCTCGACGTGCAGGTCGACGCCGTACTGCTCGGCGGCGGCCGACAGGCCCGCCCGCTTGGCAGTGCCGGCGCGGGAGGCCGCGGGTCCGTCGAGGTAGCAGACCGTGCGGTGTCCGAGCAGGGCTACCTGGGCGAGCAGGTCGGACATCCCCTGCGCGGCGTCGACCGCGACGCCGTCGACCCCGTCGACGAGACGGTTGACCAGGACGGTGGGGCGCCGGGCAGCGTAGCTGCGGACGTCGTCGTCGGACATCCGCGGGGCGACCAGGACCAGGCCGTCGACCTGCTGGCTCAGCCGGCCCGCGAGCTCGGGCTCGGCGGTGGCGTCCTCGCGCGAGTCCGCCACGAAGACGCCGAACCCGCGCTCCTGGGAGGCCCGGGCGATGCCGGCCAACACCGCCCCGAAGAACGGGTTCGCGACGTCCGGCAGCAACACCCCCACGTTGCCGAGACGCCCGGTGGCAAGCCCGCGCGCGGCATGATTGGGACGGAAGTCCAGCGCGGCGGCGGTCTCCAGGACCCGGCGGCGCGTGGCCTCATTGACGCGCGGGCCCCCGTTGAGGGCTCGGGAGACCGTGGCGATGGAGACGCCGGCTTCGCGCGCGACGTCGTGGATCGTCGCCATCGTGACCTCCCGGGGACAGGATAGGGTGGAAGCGTTTACGCACAGCCTACGCGGTTCCCCGCGGGAGAGAGGTGAGATGAGCGAGGCGACGGCTGCACCGGGAGGCGCCACCACCGCCGAGGCGACGGCGATCCTGCTCCGCGACGAGGACGACGTCGCGATCGCCACGGCCGACCTGCCCGCCGGGACGACGGTCTCGGTGGGCGACCGCGCGGTCACGGTCGCCACGACGGTGCCGCGGGCGCACAAGCTGGCCGTCCGCGACATGACCATCGGCACGGCGCTGCGCAAGTACGGACAGGTGATCGGCCGGACCACCAGGGCGATCGCGGCCGGTGAGCACGTCCACAGCCACAACCTCGCCTTCGACGACGGCGCACGCGAGTACGCGTTCGGCACCGCCCGCGAGACCCCGCCGGCGACGATGCGCGGGCGCACCTTCGACGGATACGTCCGTGGCGACGGCCGGGTCGGCACGCGGAACTTCATCGGCGTCATCACCTCGGTGAACTGCTCGGCCTCCTCGGCCCGGATGATCGCGGACCAGTTCCGGGGCCTCGGCGCGCTGGACGACTATCCCCACGTCGACGGGGTGATGGCGCTGACGCACGGGTCGGGCTGCGGACTGGTCCCGGACTCCGAGGGCGGTCGGACGCTGCTGCGGACCCTGCGCGGCTACGCGCGACACCCGAACTTCGGCGGCCTGCTGGTGCTGGGCCTGGGATGCGAGATGATCCCGGTAACGGCACTGGTCGAGGACCTCGAGCTGCCGGAGGGCATGGTCGTGGAGACCATGACGGTCCAGGAGACCGGCGGGATCAGGGCCACGGTGCGCACCGCCATTGAACGGATCCGGGCGATGCTCCCGCAGGTCGACCGTGCGCGGCGCGAGCCGGGGGACGTCAGCAAGCTCGTGCTCGGACTGAATTGCGGCGGATCGGACGGCTACTCCGGCATCACCGCCAACCCCGCGCTGGGGTACGCCTCCGACCTACTCGTCGGCGCGGGCGCGGCCTCGGTGCTGGCGGAGACGCCGGAGGTCTACGGCGCCGAGCATCTGCTCACCCGGCGCGCGGTCTCCGAAGAGGTCGGGCGTGCGTTGCTGGACCGGATCGCCTGGTGGCAGGACT
>Ga0079224_100005147_pt1 | contig 17116 bp, 15 predicted proteins | sample Stecom2015_FD_80414 | JGI IMG/M metagenome (GOLD analysis project Ga0079224, IMG submission 80414) | Agricultural soil microbial communities from Utah to study Nitrogen management - Steer compost 2015 | ecosystem: Environmental > Terrestrial > Soil > Agricultural land | place: USA: Utah... | reverse complement strand
AGAATGTGTGATTTCGGCACGCGGACGTTGTCAAATACCAACTCGCCCGTAGCCGACGCTCGCAAGCTCCATTTGTTGTGCGTCTCCGGCGTGCCAAATCCTTCCATGCCCCGTTCGACGATAAGCCCGGTCGTTTTTCCTTCGTCGGCCCTAGCCCACACGATGGCGATATCCGCGAAGGGCGCGTTCGATATCCACATCTTCGAGCCGTTAAGGATGACGTGGTCGCCGTCGTCCGTGACGCGCGTACGCATGCCCGAAGGGTTCGAGCCATGATCGGGCTCGGTAAGTCCGAAGCAGCCCATCCATTCACCCGAAGCAAGCTTGGGCAGGTACTTGGATTTTTGCATCTCGCTGCCATAGGCATAGATGGGGTACATGACGAGCGAACCCTGCACGGACGCCGTGGAACGAATACCCGAATCGCCCCGTTCGAGTTCCTGCATCATCAGACCATAAGCGAGATAGTCCAAGCCCGCGCCGCCGTATTGCCGTGGAATAGTCGGACCGAAAAGGCCGAGCGCAGCCATGCCCGGCAGCAGTTGGGCCGGAAACGTCGCCTTCTGCGCATGGACTTCAATGACGGGAAGTAATTCCTGATTGACCCATTGGCGCACGCTTTCGCGAATGAGGCGGTGCTCGTCACCGATCAATTCGTCAAGTAGGTAATAATCCGGAGCTTGGTACTGGTTCGCCACTGTGCTGTTATTAAAGTTCGCCCGCGCACTAATGGAACAGGGCGTACAAGTATAATGAAAAAAAACCTGGATATGATATGCCGTACGCAACCTTAATACGCGTCAGTTGTAGCAGTCCACGCTTTTTGGGCAATGCGGGCTTCCGGAGGCAGGCTACTTTACTTCATCGATCGCCTTGCGCTTACTGGCCTTCACCCGTCTGAAATGGCTGGGCGTCAGTCCGGTTACTTTTTTGAATTGGTTGCTCAGATAGGCCGTACTGGAATAGTTGAGTTGCTGGGCAATCTCGTTCAGCGTAAGTTCGTCATACACCAGCAATTCCTTTACTTTTTCGATTTTTTGGGCGATGTAATACTTCTCAATGGTCGTACCCTCGACCTCCGAAAAAAGACTGGAGAGGTAGCTGTAGTCAAAGCCCAGCTGCTCGCTTAGCAGTTCCGAAAGATTGTGCTTGGCCTGGTCTTGCTGATGGTGTACCAGCCCGATGATGGTCGTCTTGACCCGTTCGATGAGGCGGCTCTTGCGGTTGTCGATGAGTTCGAACCCCAGTGGGGTGAGCGCATCGGCCAGTTTGTTCTTTTCCGAGGGTGTAGGTTCGTTCGCCAGGGTCACCTCGCCGAGTTGTATTCTTTCCACAGCCAAGCCCAATCGTTCCATCGTCTGTTCCACGACTATGATGCAACGTCCGCAAACCATATTTTTGATGTACACTGTAGCCATACCGAGGGATCAAATCACACAGTAAGCAAATTTACGAAATATTGTATTGTAGATTATTGAAACATGCTCCACAGGGATAAGGACGATATAAACGGTTGCGCGAAATGTAAGGGCGGTAGGCGTTTCAGGTTGTTTTGCAGGCAGAAAACCGTAAATTTGCACCGTCATCTACCAATGATCAGTAGGGCCGTTTGCCCCACGGACATGCCGGCCGTTTATGTCTCGGGCATCCGCGGGCTTACGCGCCGGTTTTCGGATAGCCTGGGTACGGGTTACCCGTATTTGTTTAGAAAATGAGGACGAGACCATGTGGAATGCCCAGTGTTGTCAGTTATTCGATGTCGCTAGTGAATTAGTCGGGATCCGAGTGCTTCCGTGAGATAGTTACATGTATTCATGAACGAGTGGTTTCTAGTTTTGGCGGAGCAGTTGGGTAATACGCCATTATCCAATTGGCTGGTCTTTTTTTTAGCGGCCTGTCACGTCGTCGGGGCACGGGCTAACAGCGTACAGCTCTATCCGGCCGGTATGGCTACCGTGGTGGTTCTTTGCTATAATTCGTTTATCGCTAAGGATTACGCCACGTTGGCGTTTACGATTTACTTTATGGCAATGCTGATATACGGATGGAGCCACTGGTCAGCCCAGGGGCGAGAAAAGACATTTCTTGTTTCGTATGCCAACCAGTCGGATTGGTGGACTGCGCTCTACATCGTGGGTGTCGCGTTCCCGGCCTTTTACATGATTCTCGCATTTGCAATGGATACCGATTTCCCAATTTGGGAATCCGGCGTGGTGGCGGCGGCCTGTGGTGGCGTCTGGCTCCTGAATAACCGCAAGATCGAATATTGGGTGTTACTGAACGTAAGCCAGGCCTTTGCCATCCCTTTGCTCGTCCACAGCGATCGGTTTCTGTACGCGCTTTTATCCTTTTTCCTATATATTTTCGCTTTTGTCGGATTCTTTTCCTGGCGACGCGCCATCCACCAGCAAAGTAAATTCGTGCGCGCATGAACGAGGTCCTTGCCGCATACGCACAAATCGTTCCTGCATCGCTTATGGCGCAACTGAGGCGCTTTGCCGATCAAGCCGACGGCGATAGGTCGTTGCACGTCCAACAGCTACGGGTGATTCGCGAACAGGGTTGGTTTAAGGCCTTTATGCCCGTACGGTTCGGCGGGTTGGGGTTGGACCTGCCCGAGGCAGTTCGGCTGGAGGAGGCGCTCGCGTATGTGGACGGAAGCGTCGGCTGGACGGTGACTCTTTGCGCCGGTGCCGGGCTGTTCGTGGGCTTTATGGATCCGAGCGTGTTGCCTGCCGTTAGCGATCCCTTCGACGCTTGTTTCGCGGGCAGTGGCCAGCCTTTGGGCAACGCCGTAGCGAAGGATGGCGGATACGAATTATCCGGCCAATGGCCTTATGCGACCGGATTGGTGCATAGTACCGTGGTGACGGCCAACTGCCGAATAGTCGAGGCAAATGGCGAGGCGGGTCCGCAAGCTCCTGTCAAGGCCTTTTTCCTCTATCGCGACGAGGTAGATATCATTGCCGATTGGGACACCATGGGGCTGCGTGGTACGGGCAGCCATTCCTTTCGTGTCGAGCGCGCGTGGGTTCCCGCGTCCCATGCTTTCGATATTGCGCCCGAAGCGGCGCGATTGCCGGAATCCATTTACCGGTATCCATTTATCCCCTTTTCCGAGATTACCCTGGCGGCCAATAGTTTGGGCATGTGCGTGCAGTTGCTTGCCCTGTGTGGGGAGCGCATTCGCGCGCGCGGGGATTCGCGTTCGTTGGACGTGCTTGGCGAGGCTGAACGGGGGATCGTAGCGCTCCGCCAACGGTTTCACGAGCTGGTGTGTACGTCTTGGGCCCAGCATTGCGCCGGAGGCCTGCATGCGGACATGGAACAGGCCATCGCCCACATGTGCCGCCAAGTCGTCCGCCATTGCCAGGCCGCCGCCGTACGGGTTTACCCGCATGCGGGGATGGAGGCCGCCGTACCGTCTTCAGCGCTTAATCGGGTGTGGCGCGATCTGTTTACCGCCAGCCAGCATAGTATGTTGCGGGATTAATTCCATTTGACTCCCATTTCGTCCAGTACAAAACGGGCATGGTCCACTTTGTCGGCAATCCAAAGCACGTACCGGATGTCTACTCCAATAGAGCGGCTGTACTCCTCGTTCCAAGCAAAATCGTTGATAGTGGCATCATAGGCGCGGTCGAAGTTGACCCCGATCAGTTCGCCATAGGCGTTCATGATCGGAGAACCTGAGTTGCCTCCCGAGGTATCCATGTTATACAGGATGTTTACCGGCACATCGTTCAAGTCTTCCTTGATATACCGTCCGAAATCCCGGGCCTCCCAGGCCTCGCGAATGGCTGCTGGGTAGTCGAACACTTCCTCGCCCGTACGTCCTTTTTCCAACATACCCCGCACCGTGGTGAAGGGGTGCATATAGGTAGCATCGGCAGGCGAGTAGCCCCGAATGTAACCGTAAGTGAGTCGTAGTGTGGCGTTGGCGTCGGGAATAAACGACCGGTCCAGGTGCTGTTCCTTGACCGCCACGTAATCGCCCATCAGCTTGTTGAGTTCCCCTTCGCGACGCTCAATCTCCGGCTTACGGGCTTCTAGTTCCGTAGCAAGCGCACGGTGGAGATCGAGTAGGCCGTCATTATATTCCATTAGCGTGTGCGCATTTCCGAGCAGGTCGTTCAGCACAAAGCTAGTATCCGTCAATTTCGAGCTGCCAAGCAGTTCTTGAGCATACGATCCGGCGCGCTTGGCATCGGTAAGGCCGGCCTGCTGGAGGGCGACGACGCGGTTCGGCCCCGTCAGCCGGACGCCGTCTTCGAACATACGGGTAAGTAAGCTGGCATCCACGTTTGGATGATAGGCGGCATAGATAGAACGGATGTTTTGCGTGGCCCGTTCGCGATTGAGGTCCAGTAGCCGTTGCTGTCGGTCGGGCGCGGCGCTGGCGATTGCATTTTGCAGCGAGCCCAGTATGCGGGCCACCTGCAGTAAACTCGAGCTGCCGTATATCTGGGCGTACCACAATTCTAGCTGGGCATCCGAAAATACAGTGCGGTAGTGTGCGTCGATGTCATCCATCAGTGAGCCGTATCGGGTGCGCAGTTCGGGATCAGCCGCGATGAACGCCGCCAATTCTTGGTCTTCCCTGGTCTTGGTTGCCACCAGGTCGATATTACGGAGGCCTTTCATCTTGCCACGGTAATTTTTCATGACGTTCGCGTTGCGCTTGATGCGCGTGGCCAAACGGAGTTCAATGGCCTTGTCGCCTTCGCCCGCCAAGGCCATCTGTTGGTTCTGGAAGTCATACAGTTCCGACACATAGGGTAGAAGATACTGCTCTTGGTAGGTAATGTATTGGGCGGGCCGGTGCCTGAACGTGCGACCGGGATAGCCGAGTATAAACACAAAGTCTTCTTCCTCGACGCCTTGTGGATTCACTTTTAGGTGGTTCTTTGGCTGGTACGGTACGTTATTGGGCGAGTAGGCCGCTGCGGAGCCATCGGGCGCGACGTACGCGCGCAGGAAAGCGTAGTCGCCCGTGTGCCTAGGCCATACCCAGTTGTCGGTTTCCCCGCCAAATTCGCCAATGTTCTGGCTGGGGATGTACACTAACCGGACGTCCTCAATGGTTTTGTAGCGGAAGAGCACATAACTTTTGCCGATGAACATTTCCGACACTTCTGCCTTAATCGTAGGGTCTTGGTCTTCCGCCTCGCGCGCTATTTGGCGTTGCAGCTCTTGGATGTTCCGGATGCGTTCCGCGGGATCCTTAATGGTCGATACCGCTTGGAGAATCCGGTCAGATACGTCTTCATAGCTATCGGTGATGCGAATGGTCAAGCCCTGAGCTTGGATTTCCTTCTGGCGGGTATCGGCCACGAAACCGTTCTTTAAATAATCGTTGGCCGGCGTGCTGGCCAGCTGCACGGCGCTAAACGCGCAATGGTGGTTGGTAATGATCAATCCGTCTGGCGATACGAACGATCCCGTGCAGCCACCTACGCGGACCAGCGCATCGACCAAGCCCACGTGGCCGGGATTGTAGATGTCCGCTTCGTTAATCTTCAGTCCTGCCTGGCGTAATCCGGCGCGATCCAAATCGCTTAGCGGAAACATGCCCTCATCGCGCGGCCCCGCCGAAAAGTGGAATCCGGCCAGTATCACTATCATTACAACCAGGTAGTGTGAAAAATTACGTTTCATGATCATCCTAATTTAAACGGTCAAACCATCATTTCTCTCCCCGCGCCAGGCATCGGAGGTCTCTGCCTGATGGGGCCGGTGCTTATAGTGGAAGACGAACGGGAAAATCAAGCCCAATAGCAATGCGTAGCCTGCAAACGTGAACCAAATGCTTTGCCAATCTCGGACGCCGGCACTGTCGGTAAAGTAATCCACCACCCAGCCGCTGCCGATGCCGCCGATGATGGCTCCGAAGCCGTTAGCCATGACCATAAACAGCCCCTGTGCGCTGGACCGGATCTTCGGGTGTGCTTCCGTTTCGACGAACAACGATCCCGAGATGTTGAAGAAGTCAAATGCCATTCCGTAGATCAGCATAGAAAGGATAAGCAGGTAGAGCTTGTCCGCCGGATTTCCCAGACCAAAGAGTCCAAAACGCAGTACCCAAGCGATAATGCTGAACATGATGACCTTCTTAATGCCGAATCGGCTGAGGAAGAACGGAATCAGCAGGATAAAGAAGGTTTCGGATATTTGCGAGATGGACAGTAGCAAGTTGGGGTGCTGCACCGCGAAACTATCGGGGTAGGTCTTGGCAAAATCATGGAGGAAAGGCGTGCCGAAGGCGTTGGTCACCTGCAGGGCCGCTCCCAGTAGCAACGAAAACAAGAAAAATACGGCCATGCGTCGCTGCTTGAACAGGCTAAACGCGTCAAGCCCTAGGGAGGAGGCGATGGATTTTTTGCGCGTCTCGTCTATGAAGGGGGGCGACGGCGGTACCGTGAACGCATATATTCCGAGGAACAAGCCAGAGAATGCCGATAGGTAAAGCTGTTTGTTGCTTTGCGTCCAGCCGAGAAGGTCGACAATCCACATGGCCGCGATAAAGCCTACCGTACCCCATACCCGAATAGGCGGGAAGTGCTTGACTACATCGTAGTTGTGTTGGGTGAGTACATTGTACGACACGGCGTTCGTCAGCGCGATGGTCGGCATGTAAAACAGTGACACGGTCAGCATCAAGCTATAAAAAACAGAAAATTCCTGGACGTTAGCCAGCCCGATCATAGCCAAGGCGGCGATGATATGCGCTAACCCGTGCACGCGTTCGGCGTTAATCCACCTGTCGGCTACGATACCGAGCACGCCGGGCATGAAGATTGACGCAATGCCCATTGTTGCATAGACCGATCCGATCTGCAGCCCCGTGAAACCGAGCTGACTGCTCATGTATCCGCCTAAGGAAATCAACCAAGACCCCCATACGAAAAATTGAAAAAAACTTAGGATAATCAGTCTGATTTTTAGCGACATGTGATGCGGATTGGTAGCGTAAGACTGGCCCAGTGTACTAGGCAGGAAGTATAACGTCGTGGTTGATTAGGAGGATTTTCGTCTAGCCAGTTCGTCGCGAAGGCGAGCTGCTTTTTCATACGATTCCTCCGCGATGGCTTTCGCCAACTTCTCTTGCAATTCTTGGTCGGTCATGGATCCGTAGCCGCTCACCCCCGGCGGGGTTTTGCTTTCCGGGTCACCGGCCTCGGACGATTCTACTCCTTCCAGGAAGACAAAGTCGTTGCCTTCGATCACGATTCCCGCCGAAGCCATAATAAACTCGTAGGTGTATACGTTGGCTTTAAAGCGCACGGCCAGTGCAATGGCATCGGAGGTGCGCGCGTCTATTTCGGTAATCTTGTTGCCGTCGTTGCAAAGGATCTTGGCATAGAAAATCCCATCCACCAAATTGTAAATCAATACCTCTTCGATTTTGATATGGTAGGTTTCGGCAAAGGTCTTGAAAAGGTCATGCGTCAAGGGCCGGCTCGGTGTCATTTTTTCAATCTCGATGGCAATGGCCTGGGCTTCAAACCCACCAATGATGATGGGCAATCGCCGTTTCCCCGATACTTCGCCCAATACGAGTGCGTACGCTCCGGATTGCGTTTGGCTATATGACAAGCCCACGATATCTAATTTTATTTTCTTCATTAATGGTATCGCCTCTCGAAAAATAACGAAATGGTGTCACACTAAATCTTACAATAAAGGTAACACCATTTTCATGAAATATCAAACCGGCCTGCCAGAAATTGCCGGGCGCTTTTTTTCGCAAGGCGCCACGGAGCGTTGCCCGCACTTTCTTACACGGCCATCCTCAGACGCAGGATTACCGATACGGCTTAGTTGCCTTTGTGCGCTTTGATCGCCTCGATCAGCTGGGGAACGACCACAAAGGCGTCTCCCACGATACCGAAGTCGGCCACTTTAAAGAACGGAGCTTCGGGATCCTTGTTGATGACAACGATGGTTTTGGAGGCACTCACACCGGCAAGGTGCTGAATAGCGCCCGAAATGCCGATGGCAATATATAGGTTTGGACTTACGGTGATGCCCGTTTGACCGACGTGCTCGGCGTGAGGGCGCCAGCCCGCATCCGATACGGGCTTCGAACAGGCTGTAGCGGCGCCGAGCACCTCGGCCAGCTCTTCGACCATGGCCCAGTTTTCAGGGCCCTTCAGCCCACGCCCCGCGGAGACGACGATTTCGGCGTCGGGCAAGGAAATCTTGTCCGTAGCCCGCACGATGTCGCGGATGACCGTGTCCAGATCTGTTTCGTCCAAGGTCGGCCGAAACTCCTCGACCGTGGCCGTTCCACCCGTTTCACGAAGTTCGAAAGCGTTAGGGTTTAATGCGATGACTTTCTTGTCGGACAGAAGCTCTACGGTGGCGAAAGCTTTGCCCGAGAACGCGGTCTTTTTGACGCGGAAGGAACTGCCGTCGATCTGCGGAAGCTCCGTTGCCCCGTCGGCCAGGGCGGCGCCCAGCTTTGCTGCCACGCGAGGAGCCAAGCCCTTGCCGCTAAAGGAATTGGAAAGGATGATGATGTCTGCGCCGACGTGCGCACTGGCTGCGGCAATGACGGAGGCGTAAGCTCGATTAACGAACGATTTTAATTGAGCCGACGACGCATCGAGCACCTTCGTAGCCCCATATCTTCCTAACGAGGCCAACTCGTCGGCCGATACCTCGCCGATGGAAAGCGCAACCACTTCGCTACCTTTTTGCTCGGCGATCGCTTTGGCGTAGGAGACCACTTCGTAAACGGATTTTTTGAATGATCCGGCCGTATTTTCAACGTATACTAAAACTGACATGTTAATAACTGTTATAAGGTGAACAAAGGGCCTAAAGCACGCGGGCTTGGGTATGCAGAAGATCGACTAACTTACCGACGTCGTCCGCATCCACCATGGTGACGGCTCCCCGCGGTGCCGGTGTTTCGTAATGCACGATTTTGGTCAATTCGGCCACTTCCTTTGCGGGCACCACCTGCAGGGGTTTGGTGCGTGCGCTCATGATGCCTCGCATGTTCGGTATTTTGGGTTCTGCCACGCCTTCGGCCGTCCCCACGATCAGGGGCAGCGACGCTTCGAGTACTTCCTTGCCGCCCTCGATCTCTCGTTCTACGACGGCCGTCCCGCTTTCGATGTCCAGTTTCTTGGCGGTGGACACCGAAGGGATACCCAACAGTTCGCCCACTAGGGCCGTCACTTGGCTGCCGTTATAGTCAATCGATTCGCTCCCCGTCAGGATGAGGTCGTAGTTGTTCTCCTCGGCGTGCGCGGCGATTTGTTGGGCAACGAACCAAGCATCGCGCGGTGCGGCATCTACCCGAACCGCCTCGTCGGCACCCGTTGCCAACGCCTTGCGGATAGTGGCTTCGGTGCCGGCCTCGCCGACATTGATGACCGTTACCTTGCCGCCAGCTCCCTGCGCTAGATCGATGGCCTTCGAAAGGGCGATCTCGTCGTAAGGATTAATGATAAATTGCACGCCGGAAGGATTGAACGCCGTGTTGTCGTTCGTAAACGTAATCTTGGACGTGGTGTCCGGCACATTGCTGATGCAGACTAATATGTTCATGGTATTAGCAAATTGGTTTATTACTTGTATTTCAGGGGGGCTGCTCCAAGCCCATCCTTTGCACCCCACCGGACCATGGTCGATCCACTAGTCGCTTAGGACAAACCTACCATTTTATTCGGATATTTCTGACGGCTCTCCTGTCAATTTATTGTCGTTTGGCCAGAGCGCAGGGCGCTTCATGTGTTCGGTAATTGGAAGTCATCCGGAGGTGTTGATCGGATTGCCATCTAAATGGTAGCCGTCCGGTTGCAAGGATTAGGCAGATTAGTCGTAATTTGGCGACGATTTTGGGTTGTATCATCCGTGTGCTTTCCAACGTCCCTAATGGGAGGGCGGACGCTCCTTGTTTGCATCTTACTTTTGATACAGCTTTGATACAGCCTCAAGAGGAAACCACATACACATTTAAACATGAGCGCGCGACTGCAACAATTATTTGATTTTTTAAAGGAAAGCCCCAACGATCCATTTTTAATGTACGCTATTGCATCGGAATATGCCAAGGCGGGCGACCAGCAGGAAGCCTTGGCGCGCTACACCGAACTTACCGTGAGCCATCCGGACTACGTGGGCACATATTACCATTTGGGAAAGCTCCACGAGGCGATGGGTCAAGCGGCCTTGGCCATCGAGGCGTACGAGCGCGGTATGGAAATCGCGAAATCCAAGCGCGATCGGCACGCCTTGTCCGAGCTTCAGGGGGCGTGGCGAATGGCCAGTGGGCTGGACGAGGATGACGACGAATAAGTATATTAAAATATATAACTGATTATAACGATGAAGCAAAAAACAAGGTGTGCGACGTGGCTGCTCGGGAGCGCGGCGTTGTGGGCGGGCTGCACGAATACCGGCAACCGGGAGGCTGCCGTTACTGACACGAGCACCGTGCAGGAAGTTGTGGTGGATGGCCACTACGCTGCTATCGCGCTCGATTATCACGGTACCTACGTAGGCCAGCTTCCTTGTGCCGAATGTGAGGAAGAAGTCGCTGATGCCGAAGTGGTAGTTAACGCGGATAGCACGTTTCGCTATACGCGTTTCCCGGCGGGTGAAGGCGCCGAGCCGACCGTCGTCACGGGTTCTTGGTCCATCGACCGGAATACCCTTACCCTAAGCGAGGCCGAAGTCTCCTTCCATGTGGCGGAAAACCGACTGATTCCGCTCGGTGAGGACGGACAGCGTTTTACCGGTGAGCTGGAAGAACGCTTTTCCTTGCACAAGCTCTAATGGGATCCGAACGGACACGGACGTACCCGCATCAATACAAAAAGGGAGCTGTGATAGATCGCTCCCTTTCTCCGTTTATTATGCTTCCCTAGCGGGCTACTATTCCGCCGTAGGGGTGTTTCCCTCGTTTTCCTGTGCCTCCCGGATGGCCTTACGTACCTTGCTGTGGCGCTTGCTATAGGTAAAGTAGATGACCGTCCCCAGGAGCATCCACGCCGCCAAGCGTTCCCAGCTTTCTATGGGCAGCGAAGCCATCATGGCGATACATACGATGATGCCGAGGACCGGAATCAACGGTACCAACGGCGTCCGGAACGGACGGTGGGCATCGGGATTGGTCTTGCGCAGCACGAGGATGCCTATGCATACCAGCGTGAAGGCAAACAGGGTACCGATGCTCACCATGTGCCCCAAATCGGCGACCGGCACGAACCCGGCGAAGATACTGATGAAAACCATGAACACCAAGTTGGTTTTCCAAGGCGTCTGCTTGGTGGAGAGGTCCGAAAAAAACTTAGGCAGGAGGCCGTCGCGGCTCATGGTGTAGAACACCCGGCTTTGGCCGAGCAACATCACGAGCATCACCGACGTGTAGCCTGTCAGGATGGCGATGATTAACGCCGTATTGAGGAAGGTGTAGCCGGTCTGTGCAAAGGCCGTAGCCACGGGCTTCGCGTCTCCGGCAAACACGGTATAGTGTTCCAGACCCGTCAATACATGGGAAAATAACACGTATAATATCGTACAAATGACCAAGGAGCCGATGATACCGATGGGCATGCCTTTCTGTGGGTTTTTGGCTTCCTGCGCTGCCGTACTCACGGCATCAAATCCGATAAAGGCGAAGAAGACGACGCCGGCGCCCCGCATGATTCCGCTGATTCCATATTCCCCGAAATAGCCACTCTTGAAGAAGTCGAATAACCCGATCTGACCCGATTTTAGCATCTCTTCACCTTCGTTCACGGGGATGAAAGGCGTGTGGTTAGCGGGGTTGATAAAGCTCCAGCCCAACGCGATAAAGATCAGCACGACGGCTACTTTAACCACCACAAGGATATTGTTTACCAAGGAGGATTCTTCCGTGCCGCGCATCAACAGCAGCGACAACAGGCACACGATAATGATGGCGGGCAGATTGATGATGCCGCCTTCCCAAGGCCCGTGCATCAGGCTATGCGGCAGTTGGATGTTAAATTCGAGAAGCAATTGGTTTAGGTATTGCGACCAGCTCGAAGCCACGGTGGCCGCCCCCAGCGCATATTCCAACACCAGGTCCCAGCCGATGATCCAGGCCATGAACTCGCCCATAGTGGCGTATGAATAGGTGTAGGCGCTCCCCGCCACTGGAATCATAGCGGCAAATTCGGCGTAACATAGGCCGGCAAAGGCGCAGCCCAGCGCAGCCACGATAAAGGATATCGTCACCGCCGGACCGGCGTTTTCGGCGGCGGCAATCCCCGTCAGTGAGAAGAGACCCGCCCCTACGATGGCGCCTATGCCCAATGCCACTAGTCCCGTGCTGCTTAAGGTGCGTTTTAGCGTGCCCTGTCCACTTTGCCGGGCCTCCTCGACCAAACTGGCGATGGATTTTTTGTATAACATACGTGTGTTGTTACGATTGGAATAATGAGTTGGTTAATTGCTTTGTTGCCGCCAAACCTACAAATTTTTATTATTAAACAGGTAATAAAATGCTTCGCCTGAAAGGGCGTGTCGGACCGAAATAAATCGCTGTTGTCGCGGGCGTTCCACTGTAGCTCATGCTTGCAGTAGTCACGGGTACAGTGGTTTGCGAAAAGTATAGGACAGGAAGGGAGACCCCACAAGGAATCTCCTTTCCGTGCCGCGAGCGAAGCTGTGTATTTTAATTGTTATAAAGTACGTTCTTCGGTTCGTCTATCTCCGTGGTGGCTTGCGCCTCATACGCGATCACGGCGGGTCCGTTTGCCGCCTTATCAACCTGTGCCAGGCCAGCCGTTCCCACGCTGATGTGTGGCGCAATGATAAGCGATACGATTGACATCAGTTTAATCAGTATGTTCATCGACGGACCAGAAGTATCCTTGAATGGATCACCCACCGTGTCGCCCGTTACCGATGCCTTGTGCGCATCCGACCCTTTGTACTCCATTTGGCCGTTGATTTCAACGCCCGCCTCAAACGACTTTTTGGCGTTGTCCCACGCGCCGCCGGCATTGTTTTGGAACATACCCAGCAGTACGCCGGATACGGTGACGCCGGCCAGCAGGCCTCCGAGGATTTCGGCCGAAGAGGTATGTTCAAACACACCCTTGAAACCAAAGCCCACGGCAATAGGCACCACTAGCGCAATCGCACCGGGGAGGATCATTTCGCGTATCGAGGCTTGGGTCGAAATGGCAACGCACTTGTCGTATTCCGGAGTCGCTTTGTACTCCATGATGCCAGGAATCTCCCTAAACTGTCGGCGCACTTCCTCGACCATGGCCATAGCCGCGCGGCCCACCGCCGCGATAGCGAGGGACGAGAAGATAAAGGGAATCATCGCTCCGACGAACAGGGCGCCCAATACCGGAGCTTTGTAAATGTTAATCGCATCGATTCCCGCAATGCCGACGAATGCGGCAAACAGGGCCAACGCGGTCAATGCCGCAGACGCAATGGCGAAGCCCTTGCCCGTTGCAGCAGTGGTGTTTCCTACGGCATCCAGGATATCTGTACGTTGTCGCACTTCCTTGGGCAGCCCGCTCATTTCCGCAATGCCGCCCGCGTTGTCGGCTATAGGGCCGAAGGCGTCAATCGCCAGCTGCATGGCAGTCGTTGCCATCATGCCAGCCGCCGCGATGGCGACGCCATACAGGCCGGCAAAGGAGTAGGAGGTAATGATGCCTGCAGCCAGGATAATGGTCGGCACTGCCGTGGACTCCATGCCCACGGATATGCCGCCAATGATATTCGTGGCGTGGCCGGTGGAGGACTGTTTTATGATCGACGACACCGGGCGTTTGCCGATGGCCGTATAATATTCGGTCACGATGCTCATGAGCGCGCCAACGATCAAGCCGACGACAATCGCCCAAAATACGTCCGTCGACGTGAAGGCAACGCCGCGTAATACCATTTCGTGTGCGGGCATGAGCCAGTCCACGATGAAATAACAGGCGATGGCCGTCAGGATAATCGACGACCAGTTGCCGATATTCAGCGCTTGCTGCACATTGCCATTGTCGTCTTTCACCCGTACGAGCGCAGCCCCGACGATGGAGAATATCAACCCGACGCCGGCAATAAGCAAGGGAAGCAGAATGGGGGCGATGCCGCCAAAATTATCGCTGGATGCGATTTCCCTACCGAGTACCATGGTAGCCAGGATAGTCGCCACATAGGAGCCGAAGAGATCCGCGCCCATGCCGGCCACGTCGCCCACGTTGTCACCCACGTTGTCCGCGATGGTGGCGGGGTTGCGCACGTCATCCTCGGGGATGCCCGCTTCTACTTTTCCCACCAGGTCGGCACCCACGTCGGCGGCTTTGGTGTAGATGCCGCCACCAACGCGCGCGAACAGCGCGATCGACTCGGCACCCAACGAAAATCCGGCCAGTACCTCGATGGCTTTTTCCATTTCGATGCTGTTGACGGCCGCACCCGTGCTGACCACATACATTTGGTAAAATACGATAAACAGCGCCCCCATGCCCAATACGGCCAAGCCGGCGACGCCCAATCCCATTACCGTGCCGCCCGTAAAAGAGACTTTGAGCGCCCGCGTGAGGCTGGTCCGCGCCGCTTCGGTCGTGCGCACGTTCGCCTTGGTAGCCACGTTCATGCCGATGTAGCCTGCTAGCGCAGAGGTGACGGCCCCGATTATAAAGGAGATGGAAATGATCCAGCTCGACGTTTCTACCAACGTGCCGGACCACGCCAGCAACAAGGCGGCGATGACCACAAAGTAGGAGAGTACCTTCCACTCGGCACGAAGGAACGCCATGGCCCCGGTGGCAATGTGACCTGCCAAGGATTGCATGTTGTCATCCCCGGCTGCCTGTTTGGAAATCCAAGCGGATTTGGTCATCATGACGATGATGCCGACCAGCCCCATCGCCGGAATCAGGTAAATAAGGTTGTTGTGCAAAAATTCCATTCTAATAATCGATATTTAGTTATAATTGATTTTTGTCCCTGCCGTATTGGAAGCCGGCAAACGGGTGAAGTCAAAAATAACAGGGTTATTGTATAAAACAAATTAAATGAAGGATTTAATTTACAGGCTGTTTCTATCGGGTTTGTCGTCCGGATGACCAGTTCGCGGTAAACTGATAGTAGTTCCTTTAGAGCAAATCCTCCTGAAAGAAACAGGTCTCCCACATCCTGTACGCTCGTCGTTGCGTGGTTTTTTCGCATGGATTGGTGGTCTGACTTCAGGGATAATGACCCCAACAATCCACTTCTCTCGTCCGCGCTTCTAAAGGCTGGGATCCCGTGTCGCCGACAATGAGGGTACAAACACGTGCGCGGCAAACGGGCCGGCGCGGTTAGGTACGCGATGGCGATCGTACGCTCACTCCGCCCGGGCCGCGGCATGCCGAGCCTGAAAAGCCCCATAAAAAGGAACTTTTTATTCGTCGGAGATTGTTACATATCGTTCATGTTCCCGTATTTATCGCTACTTTTTATCCACAATTCACATTTTCAATCCCATAATTATCGGCAGAGAATCACGTTAATTATTACATTTTGCGCAACGAATTTCCGGTATTGTTGATAATATCATAAAAAGCGATCAGGATGGCATAAATCGCTAGGTGCTCGGTTGTTAAAGGTCGGTTGACTTAACGCTAACTTAACATATACGTGTGCCTTTTATTGGATATTGGTTGTTAATTTTGCGGCATTAACTATCAGACAAATACCGCTTACAAAACAACGCAACTCAAATCACTCAAATCAATTCGTATGAAGAAGTTTTTACTTTTAGTAGTCCTCTCGTTAACTGGGGCAGCGTTCCTTCATGCCCAGGTTACGACGAGTAGCATGACCGGGTCGGTCGCGAATGTCGACGGGCAAAGCACGCCGGGGGCTACGATCCGCGCCACGCACGTGCCCAGTGGTACGGTCTACACCGGATCGACCAATGAGCAAGGGAGGTTTAACCTCGCCAACATGCGGGTAGGAGGCCCTTATCGGGTAGAGATTACCTACGTAGGCACCAAGCCGGAAGTGTATGAAGACATTTTCCTTCAGTTGGGGCAGGCGTTCATCCTCAATGCCGTACTGCGTGGCGACGCCCTATCCCTCGAGGAAGTGGTCGTGTTGGGCGCTGCTCGATCAAATACTGACCAGACCGGCGCCGCGACGAATATTGGCACCCAGCAAATTAACAACATGCCGACGGTAAGCCGGAGCATTGGCGACTTGACGAAGCTGACCCCGCAAAGCAATGGCTTCTCGTTCGCGGGTCGCGACGGACGTTACAACAACTTCCAGGTAGACGGATCAAACTTTAACAACGGGTTTGGCTTGAGCGGATCGCCGGTTCCGGGTGCGCAGCCCATCTCGATCGACGCTTTGGAAGAAATCCAAGTAAACATCGCTCCGTTCGACGTACGCCAAGCCGGCTTTACGGGAGCGGGCATCAACGCGGTTACACGGAGTGGTACGAACCAATTCACCGGTTCAGTGTATGGCTTCTACCGCAACCAGAACTTCTCCGGCACCCGCATCGGGGACGTGAAACTGGACAACAGCGAAAAACTGATGAACCGCGTATTGGGCGTACGCGTTGGCGGCCCCATCGTGAAAGACAAATTGTTCTTTTTCGTGAACTACGAGCAGGACGATAAAACCGGCGCTGGCGCTGGCGGATCGAACTTGTGGAGAGCTTCTGCCGATGGTACTGCTGATCCGGATAACAACATCACGCGCGTGCGCGAGTCCGACCTGCAAGCCGTACAAAGCCATTTGATTAACCAGTGGGGCTACAATCCGGGCCGTTACCAAGGCTATGCTGACCAAGCGGAGGCTGGCAACTATAAGTTCCTGGTGCGCTTGGATTATAACATCAACAACAATCATCGCCTGGCAGTGCGTTACAACCAGTCGGTGAATGACGCGTTGAACTTGGTTAACGGCAACTCAGGTCCCCGCCCGCGAAGCGACTACAACCATACGAGCCAGCACTCCATGGCTTTCGCAAAATCAAACTACTGACAGGAGAACAACGTACGTTCGGTGGCCGCGGAACTGAACAGCACAATTAGCACCGTGCCCTCCAACCTGTTTTTGGCAACATACTCACGTATCCAGGACGTAACGACCTCCTCAAGCGAATAATTACCCTCCATTT
>Ga0079224_100005146_pt1 | contig 17117 bp, 14 predicted proteins | sample Stecom2015_FD_80414 | JGI IMG/M metagenome (GOLD analysis project Ga0079224, IMG submission 80414) | Agricultural soil microbial communities from Utah to study Nitrogen management - Steer compost 2015 | ecosystem: Environmental > Terrestrial > Soil > Agricultural land | place: USA: Utah... | reverse complement strand
CGAGACGCTCGAGTCGGTCGACAGCCGCACGTGGATCCCTCCGAGCACGACGATGTACCGATCGAAGCGGACCGCCCAGCCGTCCTGGATGTTCTCGACCCCGTCGCCGGGATCGAGACCGTCGATGATCACGTCCTCGGCCTCGACCAGCACGCGAAGATCTCCGCGCCCGACCTGCTCGCCGGTGCACCCCCCCAGCGAGAGCGAGAGCGTTGCAATGATGATGTGATTGTGAATGTTCATGGATTGTATCCCCACTCGAAATCGGGCCGCGGCCCGGCGACCACTCGATTGCGGACCGCCCGATAGCCCTGGCTGTCCGGTGAAAATTCGACGAGCTCGACGCAGCCCCGCGCGCGCACGCAGACCTGCTCGAGCGCCGCGCAGTCGCGGGCTTCGATCAGGTCGCCGTCGGCGTCGCAGCGCTGCTCGGTCTGCCCGGCGCAGACCCGCTCGGGCCCCGCGGGCGCGCACGGCTGATCCTCGAGCAGCCCGGCGAAGTCGATCTCGGTCACCCACGGTCGGGCGTCGAAGCGGACCAGCAAGCCCGGCTCGCCGACCGCGACCGAGTGCTCGAACGCCTCGCTGCTGCTCTTGCGGATCACCGGCACCCCGACCTCGGTCTGCTCCTCTTGCCGGACCACGACCGCGACCGCAAACGGGAGCACCACGCCGTCGAGCTCGGCGCGGCCCTCGATCCGCAGCGACGCGCCGCCGAGCTGCTCGGCCGCCGCCAGCACCAGCGGATTCTTTTGGGTCAGCAGCGAGACCACGCCGAGATCGAACATCCACGAGCGCACGGTCCCCTCGCGCCCGCGCAGCCGGCCGGCTTCGACCGGCGCCGGATCGAGGGCATCGATCACGACCGCGTCCAGCCACTCGAGCTGGGCCGTGTCGCACAGCTCGCCGGCCTGGGCGCCCGCACATAAATAGATCGGCCCGAACGCCAGCTCCGCCCGGTCGAGCTCGATCTGCGCCCCGGCCTTGCCGACCACCGGCTCGTCGACCGCCGTGCCCGCCACCTGCAGCGGCACCTCGATCTGCGCCGCGCCGACATCGACGCACGCGATCGCGACCGCGACCCAGCCGAGCAGCACCATGCGTTTCACAGCGACACCCCCAGCGTGATCATGAACGAGAACGGCGCGCCCGCGGCCAGGTGTCGGGCAGGCGTGCGCGGACGCGGCGAGCTCGGATCCCAGTCCGACGCGAAGTTGTACTCGACCGCCGCGTAGCGAGCGTTGGTCAGGTTGAAGAACGACGCGTTGAGATCCAGCGGCCCCGCGCTCAGCCCCAGCGACGCGTCGAGCAGCGGCACGTGCTCGGCGAAGGCCCCGTACGGCAGCGGTCGCGGCGACAGGTACGAGAACCCCACGCCCGCTCGCCCGCCGATCTCCCAGTACTTCCCGCGCAGCGCCAGCGGGTGCGCGACCCCGAGATCCGCCCGCGCGACGATCGGCGGCACATAAGGCAGGTTCTGGCCCTCCTCGAACGCCGGCTGCGGATCCTCGGCGCTGGCCGGCGGCGGCTCGAGCAAGGTCGCGTCGACGTAGGTGACCGAGACCGCCGCGATCAACCAGTCGAGCGGGCGCGTGCTCGCGTAGACCACCGCGCCCAGCCGCCGGGTCGCGCCGATCCGCTCGAGCCGGCCCTCGCGAGGATCGAACGCGACGTCGTCGGACAGCTGCGTGAAGTAGCCCGCGGTCGTGATCGAGAGCTTCTGGTCCTCGCCAAAGCGCAGCCCGAGATCGGCCGAGCGGACCTTGGAGAACGGCGCCCGCTCGCCGTCGTCGAGCATCCGCGGCTGCGGCGAGCGGTAGCCCTCGCCGTAGGCCATCTTGATCGCCAGCCAGGACAGCGGCGTGATCTCGGCGCTGGTCCGGGGCCCGACCGCCAGCCCGAACGCGGTCCGGCGAAAGCCCTCGATGAATTGATCATCGGGTCGGACCGACGGCGTGAAATTGCCGAGTCGATCGTCGACGTCGTAATAGAGCGCGTCGGCCCGCACGCCGACCCGCAGGCGCAGGTACCTGCTCAATTGCCAGTCGAGATCGCCGTAGAGCCCGAGGTCGGCCGCGACCACCGTGGCGTCGACCCGGCGATCCCAGGTCTGGTTGCGGACCGCCGCGTCGAGCAGGTTCTGCTGCTGAAACACGTGATCGAAGCGACCCGACAGCCCGAGCTCGAGGCTGCCCTCGGCCCACGCCGCCGGCTTCCAGGGCCGGGTTCGATAGCGACCGGTGATCCCGACCGAGACCGTGCGATTGCGCTGCTCGATCAGATCTCCGCGCCCGGCCACCCCGTCGAGCTCGCGCGAGCGCTGGATGAACCCGGTGAAATTCTCCTGTACGCGAAAGTCGTCGAACCCGGCCCAGATCCCGACTCCCGCGTTGTCGCCCTCGCTGCCGCGATACTCCGAAAAATTCCCGGCGAGGATCCGCCCGGCCAGCGCGTTTTGATTCTGCGCGGTCGGGTACGGGTAGCTCTCGTAGAAGCCCACGCGCCCGGCCTCGACGTCGTCGCGCCGCACCACTCCGGCCAGCTCCGAGCGCGCGCCGTGGAAGATGCCGATGAAGCGATGACTCCAGCGCTGCTCCGGCCGACCGTAGCGGACCTGCACGACCCCGCTGGCCGCCTGCCCGCGCCGGTTGTCGCCGAACCCGTCGCTGCGCTGGTACTGCGCCGCCGCGAAGGTCTCGTCGTCCTGCCCGCGCGGCGCCCAGATCACCAGCTGGCGAAAGCTGTTGAAGCGGCCGTAGCCCGACGCGATCCGCCAGCCTCGCTGCCGCATGCCCAGCCGAAAATCGAAGCTGCCCGCGACCGCGAAGTCGCCCTGGCGCGGATCCGAGACGCCCTCGTAGACGTGCAGCTCATCGACCGTCTCGCCGATCAAGAAGCCCAGATCCGCGTAGCCCTGCCCGTGAATGTGGGCCGGCAGGTTGATCGGCAGCCCGCCGACGTGCATCTCGATGTCCTGCCCGTGCTCGGCGTCGAAGCCCCGCAGCACATAGTGGTGCGCGACCGCGAGGCCCTCGGCCCGGCCGATGTACACGCCCGGAGCGGTGCGCAGCAGCTCTGCGCCCTCGGGGCGCGGGGCGGCTTCGAGTAGATCGCGGTCGATCGAGAAGCTGCTCGCGCCTCGATCCTCGCTGCGCAGCTCGGCCTGGCCCTCGACGACCAGCTCGAGGATCTCGTCCTCCGCTTCGGGCTCGGGCTCGGGTTCAGGCTCCGGCTCCGGCTCCGGCTCCGGTTCCGGCTCGGGCACGGGCTCGACCGGCGGCTCGAAGATCATCACCACGGGCACCCGCACCGCGACCGCCTCATCCCCGCGGCGAGCCGGCGAGAACCGCCAGCCGGCCAGCGCCTCGACGGCCGCCGCGTCGAACACCAGCCCCGCCGACTCGCTCACCTCGACCGCACCGACGCTCCCGTCGGCCTCGATCGTCACCAGCAGCCGCACCCGCGGCGCCGGCTCGCCCTCGCCCGGCGAAGCCTCGCCCTCGGGCCAGCGCGGCACGCTTCGCTCGAGCACGACCGGCGGCTCGACGGCCTCGACTTGCTCGGGCTGCTGCTCGCTCGCGTCCGACTCCGGCGGCGCAGCCTCGACCCGCGCCGCCGCGAGCACGATCACCCACGCGCCGATCGGCGCGAGCGAGCGAGCGAGACGAGCAGCGTTGCGGCGACCAAGCATCGTGCGTCGCCAACTCCATACATTGCGAAATCGTCCGCGAACAGGCCCAATTCGCTGATTCTCACTTGCACAAGTGATCAAGTGCGACCACGGGGCTCCACGACCCGCCATGTCCACGGCGCGCCGGTCTTGCTATGTCTTCAACATGCCGCGTACCGCCCTGCTCGTCGTCACCGCGATGCTCTCGTTCGGCTGTGGCCTGGGCGGCACCGACGAACCTCCCCCAGCACCGTCCCCGCGCTCGCCCGCGCAACCGCAACCGCCATCAGCCCCGCCGACCAGCGCCGAGACCCCGCTCGGCGGCGGCGATCGTCTGGTCGGCGCCGCCTGCTCCCGCAGCCCCGCCTACGCCCGCCACGGCGCGGCCGCGACCGCCCATCCGCTCGCCTCGCAGATCGCCATCGACATCCTCAAAAAGGGCGGCAGCGCGGTCGATGCCGCGATCGCAGCCAACGCCGCGCTCGGGCTGATGGAGCCGATCGGCAACGGCATCGGCGGCGACCTGTTTGCGATCGTCTGGGATCCCGCCACCAAGAAGCTCCACGGCTACAACGGCTCCGGCCGCTCGCCGGCCGGCCGCAGCCTCGCGCAGCTCAAGGCCAGGCTTGGCGACGCCAACGAGATCCCGGCTTACGGATCGCTGCCGGTCACGGTGCCCGGCACCGTCGACGGGTGGTTCGAGCTGCACCGCAAATTCGGCAAGCTCGACATGCAAGAGGTGCTCGCGCCTGCGATCGCCCACGCGCGCGAGGGCTTCCCGGTCACCCCGGTCATCGCCATGTACTGGGCCGGCAACATCAAGCGCTTCGAAGCCGTTGCGCGCGAGCAACCGGGCCTGATCGAGGAGCTCGGCAACGCCCGCGCGACCTATTTGATCAATGGCCAGCTGCCGGTCACCGGACAGATCTTCCGCAACCCCGATCTCGCCAACACCCTCGAGCAGCTCGCCAGCGGCGGCCGCGAGGCGTTCTATGCCGGCCCGATCGCGCAGACCATCGACGCGTACATGCAGCGAATCGGCGGCGATCTGCGCCACGCCGACTTTGCCGCGCACCACGGCGAATGGGTGGAGCCCGGCCACATCGACTATCGCGGCTACCAGGTCTACGAGCTCCCGCCCAATGGCCAGGGCTACGCCGCCCTGCAAATACTCAACATCCTCGAGAATGTCGACTTTGGCCAGTATCCACGGGGCAGCGCCGAGGTCCTGCATTACATCACCGAGGCCAAGCGGCTCGCGTTCGAGGACCTCGCCCGCTACTACGCCGACCCCGCCTTTTCACAGGCCCCGCTCGACGCGCTGTTGTCCAGGAGCTACGCCCGCGAGCGCTTCGAGCTGATCGACCCCGACGCGGCGATGACCGCCCCCGGCCCCGGCGAGCCCAGGCTCGAGGGCCCCGGTGACACCACCTACCTGACCGTCGCCGACGCAGACGGCATGATGGTCTCGCTGATCCAGTCGAATTATCGCGGAATGGGCTCGGGCCTGGTCCCCGACGGGCTCGGCTTCATGCTGCAAGATCGCGGGCAGCTGTTCTCGCTCGAGGACGATCACCCCAATGTCTATGCGCCCGGCAAGCGGCCCTTTCACACGATCATCCCGGCGTTCGTCATCAAGGACGGCGAGCCGTGGCTGAGCTTCGGGGTCATGGGCGGCGCGATGCAGCCGCAGGGCCACGTGCAGGTGCTCATCAACCTCATCGACTACGGCATGAACCTGCAGGAGGCCGGCGACGCCGCGCGGATCCGTCACGAAGGCGGCCGCGAGCCGACCGGGATCGACGGCGACCCCCGCGGGGTACTGCACGTCGAAACCGGCGTTTCACCCGCGGCCGTTGCCGGGCTCGAGCGCCGCGGGCACGTGGTGAAAATAGCCGGGGACGGCTACGGCGGGTATCAGGCGATCATGCGCGATCCGGTCACCGGCGTGTACACGGCAGCGACCGAGATGCGCAAGGACGGCCTGGCGATCGGCTACTGATCGCCACCGGCCCATGGAGCTGTCACCGAGTGGACATTTGACACTTTGACCTGCCAGGATCGGAGCGCTGATCCAAAGCCAGCGCTGTAATCACTGATAGCACCATTGCAATCGAGTCAGTATTTGTGCGAATCGCGGGATCTTTTTGATGATCCGCGCCAAAAAAACCGATTTCGAGCTTGCGAACGCGCGACAATTCATATGAGTATCGAATCGTGACCGACGACGCCGGCCATTCGGCAATGTACCGCCTCGCCTCAATGCGCAGATCACGGGCATGACTACATTGCGGCACACCAGATATGAATCGCACCACGGACTTTCGATCACCGATTATCGACATTCATATCAGTCGACGGGGCTTTGGGGCCGGGTTGGCCGCGTTCACCACATTGGCGAGCGCGAACGTGGCACTCGCCGGCAGCGAGACCCAGTCCATACCCAAATACCTCTCGATCCCGGTCGAGGTCGGTCCCGCGCTGAAATCCCAGAGCATTCTCAATGATCGCTGGGCGTGCTCGGTGTCCTCGGCGATCGCCGGTGACATCGGCCTTGGCGCGCAGATTCGGGTCTGTCGCAATGACAGCAGCTGCGCGATATACACGGTCACCGAGGTCCGCAAGAACGACGCCCAGGACATGATTCGTCTGGGCAAGGTCGCCCGCCAGCGACTCGGCACCACCTCGACCGGCTTCTCCGCCACTCTACGCCAGGCGCTCGCGACCGAGGCGATGAGCGACGATCAAGCCAAGAATGCCAGCGAATTCGTCGAGCGAATCGAGGACTCCGGAGGTCACCAGGGGCTATTGGTCATGGCCCCTCACGGCGGCGCGATCGAGCTCAACACCGATCGCCAGGCCCGACGCGTCGCCCAAAAATTGTCCGGCGCCGACGTCAGCACCTGGTGCTGCAAGGGCTACAAGAGCGGCGGCGGAGCCTGGGATCGCTGGCACGTGACCAGCACGGCGATCCACCCCAAGAGCTTCCCCGGGCTCGCCAGCGTCAGCCAGCGCGACTTCGCCTATGCGGTCGCGTTCCACGGCATGAGCGCGGCCGGGGTGCTGATCGGCGGCGGCGGTTCTCACCAGCTCAAGAAGCTGCTGCAGCAGGAGATCAAGGCCGCGATCGGTGGCCAGGTGACGATCGCCGGCCAGGGCAACTCGCTCGGCGGCAGCTCGCCCAACAACGTGGTCAACTGGGTCACGGCCGGGGGCGCGGGCGGCATTCAGATCGAGCAGAGCTACGAGATCCGCAGCAAGCACTGGCAGGCGGTCGCCGACGCGGTCGCCAAGGTCTACGCGGGGCTGGTGTAGGAGCCGGCCCGACGGCCGGCACGACGAGCGCTGGCCCGCGAACGACCAGCGCTCCCTGCTATTTGTGAGGTATATTCGACGACCCAAATCTCGGGGGTGGTTGACATGCCGCAACAAGCGCACGTAGCGTGCGCGGTATGAAAGCGCTACTGAAAATCTGTCCCATCGTCGCCTTGCTCATGCCCGTCGGACTGTTCGGCTCGGCTTGTATCGACGAGGGCGACGAATTCGATGACGACGTCGAGCTCCGCCCGGCCCAGTCGGCCTGCCCGCCCTGTTTCGTCGGCGGCAAAAAGGTCTATCTGGGTATTTCCACCGCATACAACCCCAGCTCGATCGCCAATGTCAGCCTGCTGATCTCCAACTCCGGTGGCTCCGAGCTGATCAACTTCGGGTCGAGCGTCACGATCCCCAACGATCCCAACACGGTTGCGATCACCGACAACGAGCTGTGCACGGTCGACCGGACCGGCCTGCCGCCGACCGAGGCCTACGTCATGTTCGAGATCTACGACGGCGGCGGCCTGATCACGGTCGGCGAGAACATCGCGATCACGTTCACCTGCTCCTGAGGTCGCCCTGCTCACATCGACGCTGATTCTCGTCTGGCTCGGTGCCGAACCACCGAGCCAGATCACCGGTGATCACGACGGCTTGCCGATCGTCGGTGGCGAGCCCGTCGAGCCCGGCCGCTGGCCTGCCGTCGTCGGCGTCAACACTGGGCAGATCTGCTCGGGCACGCTCGTGGCCCCCGACCTGGTGCTGACCGCCGCGCATTGCTTCGATCCCGAGCCCAGCCAGGCCGTGCGGGTGTTCTTCGGCGACGACCTGTTCACCGGTCGAGTCGTGCTCAGCAACGACTGGGCTCGCCATCCCGACTACTGCCTGCCGACCGTCTGCGGGGATGATCTGCACGACTTCGCGTGGATTCGACTGCCGAGCCCCGCGGACGTCGAGCCCATCACGCCAATCCGCACTCAGGCGGAATTCGACGAGGGCCTGCGTGTCGGCGCGTCGCTTTGGTTGGTCGGCTTCGGCCGCGACGAGCATGGCGTCGCCGGGATCAAGCGGGAGGTTCTGACTTCGTTGGTCGAGATTGGCGAGTCGGGTCGTGAGTTCCGGGCCGGCGGCGACGGCAACGATACCTGCTCCGGCGACTCCGGCGGACCGGCGCTGGTTCAACTCGATTCCGGGGAGTGGCGACTCGCCGGGGTGACCTCGCGCGGACCCGAGTGCGGACAAGGCGGCATCTACGGCGTCGTGACGCCCGAGCTCTGCTGGCTGCGCGACAGCTCCGGCGTCGATCTGCTGCCGGCCGGGTGCGAGACCTGCAATTGCGTGGTGTTCGAGACCGAAGATCGAGATGACGTCGGCTGCAATTGCGCGCTCACTTCACGGCACGAGCCCGGATGGCTCGGGCTCTTGGTCTGCTCGTTGCTCGCCATCGGCTCGCCGCTGCGCCGCCGGTGAGATCGCAATTTTACCCCTCCAAGACCACGTTGGTGCGCACCCGCTCGACCAACCTTCCCAGCGCCTCGACCTCTTTCTTGGTGAACCCGGCGAACGCCACGTCTAGCAGCGCATTGCTGACGTTCAAGAACCGCGGGAACGCCTTGTAGGCCTTCTTCGAGGGTCGCACCAGGATCGCCCGCGTGTCCCTGGGATCGGACTCGCGCTGCAACCAGCCGGCGTTCTCGAGCGAGCGCACGAATCGGCCGACGGTGACCTCGGAGAGGTTCATCTGCCGGGCCAGGTTGCGGGCGGTCATCGGCGCCTTCTCCTGAAACAGGATCATCATCGCGTTGGCCTGGGCCGGGGTCACGTCGCGCAGGTTCTCGTGCTCGAGCAGCTGCTGGATGCGGCGCTCCATCTCGCGGTTGATGCGGGACAGCTCGAGGGCGGTGTCGGCTTGCTTGCGACGCGCAGCGATGTCGGCGCGGGTGGCCATGTCGGCGGCAAGCTTGCCGGCAGAGAAACCACCGGGCAAGTGCGGGAGGTTGGCGCGTGCACGCTCGTGCGCAGGTCGGGCGCCGGGGTGCCGGAGCGCTCGCGCGGACGATCGGCGGCGGGCCTTGCTCGGAAACGATGAGCGTGCTTAGCATTCTCGGATTCGCAACCACCGAAGGAGCCTCCAGTGCCCGAAGCGATGATCTTCGACGCCGTCCGTACGCCCCGTGGCAGGGGCAAGTCGAACGGCAGCCTCTACACCGTCCGTCCCGTCGACCTGCTCGCAACCACGCTGCGAGCGATCCGGGATCGCAACAACCTCGACAGCGGCGAGATCGACGACGTGATCGCCGGCTGCGTGACCCAGGCCGGCGAGCAGGGCTCGTGCATCGCCCGATTCGCGGCGCTGACGGCCGGCTTCGATCTGCGCGCCGCGGGGGTGACCGTCAACCGCTTCTGCGCGTCGGGGCTCGAGGCCTGCAACCAGGCCGCGGCGATGGTCGCGGCCGGCTTCGAGGATCTGGTGATCGGCGGCGGCGTCGAGAGCATGTCGCGGGTGCCGATGGGCTCCGACGGCGGAGCGATCTTCGATCCGCAGACCCAGTGGGAGGTCGGCTCGGTGCCGCAGGGCGTGTCGGCCGATCTGCTGGCCACGCTGCGCGGGTTCTCGCGGACCGACGTCGACAGCTTCGCCGTCGACAGCCAGAACAAGGCCGCGGCCGCGATCGAGCGCGGCTCGTTTGCCAGGTCGCTGGTCCCGGTCACCGATCGCAACGGCCTGACCATGCTCGCGACCGACGAGTACCCGCGCCCCGACACCACCCTCGAGGGCCTCGCCAAGCTCAAGCCGAGCTTCGAGATGATGGGTCGGCAGTTCGGCCTCGACGCGCTGCCCAAGCCGGTCTATCCGCAGGTCGAGCGCATCGATCACGTCCACCACGCGGGCAACTCGTCGGGCATCGTCGACGGCGCGGCGGCGATCCTGTTCGGCTCGCGTGAAAAGGGCGAGTCGCTGGGCCTCAAGCCCCGCGCCCGGATCAAGGCGTTCGCGGCGATCGGCTCCGAGCCGATGTTGATGCTCGACGGGCCGATCCCGGTCACCCGCAAGCTGCTGAAAAAAGCCAAGATGGCGATCGGCGACATCGATCTGTTCGAGGTCAACGAGGCGTTCGCGGCCGTGCCGATGGCCTACATTCAGGAGTTCGGCATCGACCCGGCCAGGGTCAACGTCAACGGCGGCGCGATCGCCCTCGGTCACCCGCTCGGCGCGACCGGCTGCATGTTGCTCGGGACCGTGCTCGACGCCCTCGAGGAGCACGACAAGACCATCGGCCTGGTCACGCTGTGCATCGGCGGCGGCATGGGCGTGGCCACCATCATCGAACGAGTCTGACAACGCGGCGCAATCGGAGGAACAAAGCCATGACCGAGAATCACAAGAACGCCGCGCTCGAGTGCGAATTCGACGGCGACACCGGAATTGCGACCCTGACCCTGGCGATGCCCAAGGTCAACATCATCAATGATACATTCGGGCTCGGGCTCAAAGACGGATTCGAGTGGGCGATCGCCCGCCCGGGCCTGAAGGGCATCATCATCACCTCGGCGCACCGCGATTTTTGTGCCGGGGCCGACATCGACAAGATCTACAGGATGCGTGATCCGGCGGCGGTGTTCGAGCTGACCACGCAGATCAGCCAATTGTATCGGGCGATCGAGATGGCCCCGGTCCCGGTCGTGGCCGCGCTCAACGGCACCGCGCTCGGCGGCGGCTACGAGCTCGCGCTGGCCTGTCATCGGCGGATTGCGATCAACGACCCCAAGCTCAAGGTCGGGCTCCCGGAGGTCCAGCTCGGGCTGCTGCCGGGCGCGGGCGGGACCCAGCGGCTGCCCCGGCTGATCGGCATCCAGGCGGCCGCCGAGGCGATCTTGCAGGGTCAGGAGTTCCGCGCGCCCAAGGCCAAGCAGGCCGGGCTGGTCGACGAGCTCGCGGCCGATCGCGAAGCGATGATGGCCGCGGCCCGCAAGTGGATCGCCGAGAATCCAAAAGCGAAGGCGCCGTGGGATCAAAAGAGCTTCCGGATCCCCGGCCCGCGCCCGGGCTCGCCCGACGCCCGCAACCTGTTGATGGCCGCGTCGGCGATGTTGCGCAAGAAGACCGCGGGCGTGTTCAAGGCCCCGGAGGCGGCCCTCAGCGCGATTCAAGAGGGCCTGAGCCTCGAGTTCGATCGCGGCCTGGAGGTCGAGGCCCGCTACTTCACCGGACTGGTGGTCGGCGATCAGTCGAAGGACATGATCCGCACCTTGTGGTTCTTCCGGCAGGCCGCGCTCAAGCACGAGGGGCTGCCGACGCTGGCCAGGGGTGAGGACGTGGGCATTCGCAAGATTGCGATCCTCGGCGCCGGGATGATGGGCGCGGGCCTGGCCTACGTGTGCGCGGACGCGGGCTATGAGGTCGTGCTCAAGGACGTGAATCAAGAGGCGCTCGACAAGGGCGTGGCCCACTTCGAGGCCGAGCTGGGGAAGCGCAAGCGTCACCTCGACGACGCCGGGCGCAAGGCGATCCGCGATCGCCTGACCCCGAGCCTCGAGCTGGCCGCGCTCGCGGGCACCGATCTGTGCATCGAGGCGGTGTTCGAGAACCTCGAGCTCAAGCACCGGGTCACCCGCGAGGCCGAGCCACAGCTGAGCGCAGACGGCATCTGGGCGTCGAACACCTCGGCGATCCCGATCGGCGATCTGGCCGAGGTCTCGGCTCACCCCGATCGCTTCATCGGCCTGCACTACTTCTCGCCGGTCGAGGTCATGCCGCTCTTGGAGATCGTCCGCGGGCCCAAGACCAGCGATCGCACGCTCGCGCGCTGCCTCGACTTTTGTCGGCGGATCAACAAGCTGCCGATCGTCGTCAACGACGGCTACGCGTTCTACACCACCCGGGTGTTCTCCTCGTACATCATGGAGGGCGCGCAGCTGGTCGCCGAGGGCCACGATCCGGTGCTGATCGAGTGGGCCGCGCGGCAGGCCGGCATGGTCGTCGCGCCGCTGCAGGTGTTCGACGAGGTGACCCTGACGCTGAGCCTCAAGGCCAGCGCCCAGAGCCGCAAGTACCTCGGCGACGCGATCGTCGACAGCGACGGGCTGCGGCTGATCCAGGCGATGGTCGAAGAGCACGGGCGCGGGGGCAAGTCCGCGGGCGCGGGCTTTTACGAGTACGAAAACGGCCGCCGCACCCGGCTGTGGCCCGGTCTGAAGGGCCTGGCCAAGGGCACGCCCGCGCAGACCGGCGTCGACTATCTCGCCCGCCGAATGCTGCTCGTGCAGGCCGTGCAGGCGGTCACCTGCCTCGAGCAGGGCATCCTCCGCAACGAGCGTGACGGCGAGGTCGGGGCGATCTTCGGGATCGGCTTCGCGCCCAGCACTGGCGGGCCGTTCGGCTGGCTCGATCGCCAGGATCTGCGCAAGGTGGTCACCGAGCTTGACGAGCTCAGCAAGACCTGCGGGGCCCGCTATGCGCCGCCGACCCGGCTGCGCGAGATGGCCGAGAAGAACCAGAAGTTCTTCCCGGACGCGCCCTAGCAGACCGGCGATTCGAGCACGAGCACGTCAGGGCGGCACGATGCACCCACCGACGTGCTCGAATCCAGCCGGAGCCTGGCCCGGCTCGAAGAACGCCGCGCACTCGGTCCCGGGCAAGTCGCTACAATCGGGGTTGAAGAGATTGCAGTAGGGCGTGCAGCAAGCCGCGCCGTCGCACGCGGGGAGCGTGCTCGCGTCGGCGCACAGATTCCCCGCCGCGCAGTCGTTGATGTATCCGCAAGGCTCGCCGACGGGGATGTTCTGATTCGTGAAGATGCACTGAAAGGTGGTGTGGGCCCAGTAGCAGGCCTCGCCCGGGCCGCAGTCGTCGGCCAGCGGGTCGCACCGGGCAATGCAGATGAATGGTCCCTCCTGGCCGGGCAGGATGCACTGTTGATCCGGTGGGCAGACCGGCTCGTCGGGTGAGCCGGTGCACAGGCCCACGCACTCGCCCGAAAATGGCCCGCCGTCGGGCGCCGAGCCCCAGCAGAATCCACCGAGCGCACAGTCATCGTTCATGCTGGCGAGCCCGTCAGACTCGCAGGGCTCACCCGGCTGTTGGTCACCGCCGATGTCCACACACTTGCGTTCAGTGGGAAAACCCGATCCGTAGCTCGAGTAGGGCACGCACTTTTGACCCGTGGGGCAGTTCTGGAGGAACATGTCGCAGTCATCCGCGCACAGGAAGAATCCCTCCGGCCCGCAGGCCTTGCCGTCGGCGCACCGGGGGCCCTCGGCCGTGTCTGTGCAAAACGGGACGCAGACGCCCTCCAGCTCGGGGTCCCACGGGTGGTGCCACCAATCCCAGCAGATCGAGCTGGCATCGCAAGTGTCGAGGCCGTCCCCTTTCCACGTGCATGGCAGGCCCGCCGGCCAGGGGCCGCTGGCCTCCACGCAGGCCGTCAGCGGCTCCTCGTGGCTGAGGTAGGTGCATTTTTGCCCGACGGGGCAGTCTTGATCGAGCACGCTGCACGACGGATCGAGGTCGGGCACAACATCATCTTCGTCGTCGGACCCGCTGGTACCGGAGCTGCTCGTCGTCTCGCTCCCGGTCTCGCGGCCGTGGTCGTCGCCGTCGTCGCCGTGGTCGTCGCCGTCGAGGCTGATCTCCCGTGCGGCGCAGCCCAACCCGAGTCCGGCCACGAGCAGCAGCGTGAGTTTGTTGTTGTTGGGCATCACGGATCGGTCGGCGAGCGTGATACTCGCAGCTCCGTTGCGAAAACGGAAGGGCTGCTGGAGCTTTCACGGCGATCCCCGAGTGATCACTCGACCGGCACGAATTGCTCACACGCCCCCGTGATCGTCGGGATCGCGTTGGCAAAGAACCCCGCATAGGAGCTCTCGCAGATGTTGCCGACCGCATGGTTGGTTCACATCTGCGTGAACGCCTCGATCTGGTAGCCGTCGGTCTCGCTCAGCGACGAGTCGCAGTTGGCCCACGAGCTGTCCCAGATCAGCGAGAGCATCACGATGTTCTCCTCGACGCCCTTGGCGGCGACCAGAGGGCATCGAACCACTGCTGCTCGTCGGGCTCCGACGAGTCGTTCTCGTCGGTCAGCATCACCACGATCAGCAGCGCGTCGTCGCGGATGAAGTTGCGGTTGCAGCCGGTGCTCAGGCGCCCGGCATCCTGCTCGGTCAGGTAATTGTCGCCGCTGGCGAACGGCGTGCAGGTGCCTTGCTGGCCCTGGACCACCAGACCGCCGAGCAGCTGACAGTCGGGGTGATCGGCGTTGACGGTCGGCGAGCTGTCGTCCAAAAACCCCTCGTTCATGTAGTTGTCCGAGGTGACGACGCCGAATCCCGCCGTCGTCCATGTCGAGCAGCGGGCCGTCGTCCTGCTCGGCCGAGCCGGTCTCGGTCGGGTCCTCGCTGCCGTCCTGGCTGTCCTGGCCGTCCTGGCTGTCGACCCCGTCGGCGGCGGAGCTCGAGTACGGCGAGCCACCCTCGCTGCCGCCACAGCCCGGCAGGACGGCGAGCCAGAGCATCGACGCGAAGGTGAGACCGGATGTCAGGATCCGCATGCGACGATGGTCGCCCGGCTTCGGCGATGCGGACAAGGCTGCTGTCGCGAGCCGAGCGAACCGATTCCAGGGCCCGTAGCCGTCGTTTTGGTGATTCAGCCAACGCAGGTCCAGGACCCGCCGGAAGTGGGTTTCCCGGGCGCGGGCTTTCGCTATGCTGCCGCCGATGTCGATGCTCCGCGCTCGTGTCCACACGCTACTGCTCCCGCTCCTCGCTGCGTCCGTGACCCTGGCCGGGTGCGGGCTCACGCTCACCCAGGTCCAGACCGCCGCCGACAAGCCCAGCAACGTCGCGGTCTACTTCAAGGTCGAGGATCACCAGGGCGAGCCGGTCGGTGGGATGACGGCCGAGCAGTTCGAGATCTACGAGGACGGCGGGCTGGTCTCGGTTCACGAGAGCAAGCAGGTGATCCTCAACCCCGACGTCGCGGCCTCGCACTACACGCTGCTGCTGGTCGACATGAGCGGCTCGGTGGTCGAGTCCGACGACTTCCCGAAGATCGCCGAGGCCGCCAACCTGTTCACCAGCGCGGTCGAGAAGAACAACAAGGTCGCTATCTACGCGTTCGACGGCGACGAAAAGATCCATCGACTGACCGACTTCACGAGCTCGGCCGGCGGCGCGCAGGCCCGGGCCAACTCGCTGGGTAGCTTCGCGTCCAAGGATCCGAGCACCAACCTCAACGGCGCGATCATCCAGGGCCTGCAGGTGCTCGACGAAGGCCTCTCCAAGGCCGAGAACCCGCTGAAGATCGGCACCCTGGTGGTGTTCACCGACGGCACCGATCGGGCCGCGCGGGTCGCCAAGGACGAGATGATGGACGCGGTCCGCAACACGCCCTACGACGTGTTCGTGATCGGCCTGGGCGAGGAGCTCAGCGAGAAGGAACTGCAGGACATCGGCAAGAGCGGCACCGCCCTGGCCAAGGACAGCTCGGAGATTCAGACCGCGTTCGAGACCATCGGCAAGCGCATCGAGCAGCTGACCAAGAGCTACTACCTGCTCAGCTACTGCACCCCGGCCCGCGCGGGCGAGCACGTCGTCACGATCCGGGCCAAGCACACGCCCGAGGGCAAGAAGAAGGAGATCACCGGCGAGCTCGACACCGAGTTCGACGCGACCGGCTTCGAGCCGAAGTGCGATCCCAACACCAAGCCCAAGTTCGACATCAGCAAGGGCGACATGGCGGCCGACGAGGGTAAGGGCAAGAGCAAGGGCAAGGCGTCGGCTTCGGCCTCGGCTTCGAGCAAGTGAAGCGCTCGGGGCGGCTGGTCGCGGGGCTGTTGCTGCTGGTCGGCTGCAAGCAGGCCGAGCAGGCCGAGCAGCGGCCGGTCGAAGACCAGAGCGACCTCGACAAGCGCGAGTGCGTCGCGAAGCTGACCGCCGGAGCCGATCCGCGGGTCCACACGCTCTTGCGCTCGCTGTGCGCCGAGCTGATCGGCCAGCGCGTGCCCGGGGCCGCGTTCGCGCTGGTCGAGCCCGGCAAGCCGCCGATCCACGCCGAGTACGGCGTGCGCTGCTTCGGCGAGCCGGCGACGATCGATCCGCCCACCCGGTTTCGGATCGGCTCGGTGTCGAAGCCGATCACCGCCGCGCTGGCCTTTGGGCTGATCGACGAGGGCAAGCTCGCGCTCGGCAGCGACGCCGAGTTGCTCCCCGGGTTCACGTCGCAGACCGGGCTCGCGTCGCCGCGGCTCGACGCGTTGCTGCGTCACCGCAGCGGGCTCGGCGAGATCGATCCGGCCGCGCTGGTCGAGCTCGACGGCGCCTGGCTGCCCGCGCTGGCCCGCAGCCGCGCGGCTGGATCCGCGGGCGAGTACCACTACAGCAACGCGGGCTACTCGGTGGTCGGCGCGATGCTCGAGGCCGCGAGCGGCCGGCCGTATGCGGAGCTGGTCGCCGCGCGGGTGTTCGAGCCGCTCGCGCTGACCCGCTCGACCGCCGATCCGACCGTCGCGGACACGGCCTGCGGTCACCTGGCGCACGACGACGAGCTTCGGCCGATCCCGACCCGCGACGATCTGGCGTTCATGCCCGGCGATCCGCGGTGGATGGCCCCGGCCGGCGGCCTGCTGAGCTCGGCGATCGACCTCGCCAGCTTCGCGCTGGCGATCGGCAGCGAGCGCCTGCCCGGCACCGCGGCGATGCTCGAGCCCGGCGATCCGCTGCCGGACGATCGCACCCGCGCCGGTCACCGAGACCAGCGCTACGGCTACGGCCTGCGCTCGTGGCAGCTCGACGCGGACACCCGCGCCTACGGCCACTCGGGCAACAACCAGGCGTTCGTCGCCGAGTTGATGTTCGTGCCCGACGTCGGGGCGATCGTGATCCTCGCCAATCGTGGCGTCGAGCTGCCGGCGACGCTGACCGCGGCCGAGGCGTTGCTGGCCGGCCTCGGTGAGCGCAATGGCGTCCCATCCGAGAATTCGTCATCATCGACGGAGCCAGCTTCGCCGGACTGATCGCCGTGGACGCGCAACGTCACAATCGATTTTGGCTGGTCATCGTGCTGGTGCTGATCGTCCTGATCGCCATGTGCGCCGAGCTTTGACTCCGCGCCGTGTTCGGTGACACTGCGACCGTG
>Ga0079224_100005144_pt1 | contig 17125 bp, 15 predicted proteins | sample Stecom2015_FD_80414 | JGI IMG/M metagenome (GOLD analysis project Ga0079224, IMG submission 80414) | Agricultural soil microbial communities from Utah to study Nitrogen management - Steer compost 2015 | ecosystem: Environmental > Terrestrial > Soil > Agricultural land | place: USA: Utah... | reverse complement strand
TAAACAGGGGGATGGTGGCGTTGAGGAAAGAGGTGATGCCGAAAATCAAACCGATGATCATCCCGACCAGGGGACCCTGCAGGATCCCTCCGATGATCGCCGGAATATGCATGATCGTCGCATTGCCCGCCGCGGTGGGCACCGGAATATACCCCAGGCGGGTGACACCGAGCAAAATGGCGACAGCCCCCAACACGCCGGCAATGACGATCTTGCGCACCGTCAGGCCCTTTTCCATGGGCGGTTCCTCCCTTTTGACAAATTGCCCTCAATAGGGGAAAGGATACATCCACAACAACAGGGAGAAGCAGAGAATGAAGAGGAGGGTGAGACCATCTCTGAAGGTGGTTTGATAGGTTCGAAAGCGCGAACGCGTTCCACCGGGCGTGTAGCATCTCGCTTCCATCGCCAGGATCAGATCTTCTGCCCGTTCCATGGCCACGCGAAACAGCGGGACAATGATCGGAAGCATCTCCTTCGTACGCCGAAAAATATGCCACCAGGAACCCGTCCCGAACTCGGCCCCCCTCGACGCTTGGGCCTTGATCATCTTCTCCATTTCCATGGCAAAGGTGGGCACAAAGCGGAGAGCGATGGTCATGATCAGAGAAAATTCATGGACGGGAAATTTCAGATATCCCAGGGGCTTCAACAAACTCTCCATCCCGTGGGTCAATTGCGTGGTGGACGTGCTCAGGGTCAGCACGCTGCTGACAAAGATGATTTCGATAAATCGCAGGGCGGAGACGATGACGAGGCGAAGGCTGTCGCTGGTGATGACGATCAATCCGTATTCCAGGTAAACCCTTCCGCCGGATGCAATGTCTCCGTAAAACAGCAGCTGCAGCACCGCTAAGATCACGATGAAGGGGATGGCCGGTTTCACCCCGGACAAACCGTAGCGGAGGGGGATGCGGGACAGGCGGAACAAGAGGCACGAAAAGGCGAGGACGATGAGATTGCCCCCATAGGAATTGCAAAAGGCGATGGCCAGGATCAAAATCCCGCAGGCGAGAAGCTTGATCCGCGGATCCAACCGGTGGACGAAGGAGCCCGTCGGCAGATATTGGCCGACGGTAATGTTGCGCGTCAATTCAAATTCCCGGGCCATGGGATTTCACCCCTTGGGGCCGGAGGATGGAGACGATTTCCGCCGCCGCCGAGTCCAATTCATAGGCCCCGACATCCACCGGATATCCCAACCCTTGAATCCGGTATAAAATTTCCACGGTCTCCGGTGCACCGATCCGATGTTGCAACAGGACTTCCCGGCTTCCGAAGATTTCCCGGGGTGTCCCCTGGGCGACGATTTGGCCTGCGGCCATGACAAAGATCCGATCCGCCAGGCAAGCCACCTCCTCCATGTTGTGGGAAACAAAAATCACCGTCATCTTCTCCCGCCGGTTGAAACCCTCGATGCGACCCAGCAACTCTTTCCGGGAGCGGGGATCCAATCCCGCGGTCGGCTCGTCCAAAACGAGGACCTTCGGCCGCAGGGCCAACACCCCCGCCAGAGCCACTTTCCGCTTTTGACCGCCGCTCAGGGCGTAGGTGGGACGATCCTTCATCGCCTCAAAGGAGAGGCCCGCCATCTCCATCGCCCATCGGACCCGGTCGCGCACCTCCTTCAGCGGAAGTCCCATTTTCAACGGACCGAAGGCCACATCGTCCCCGACCCATTTTTCGAAAAGCTGATCCTCCGGGTTTTGAAAGACCAGCCCCACCTTGCGCCTCAACCCCTTGAGATCCAGCCCGGGGTCGGACAGATCCTGGCCGTCGACCCTCACCCTTCCCTGCTGGGGCCGCAGCAGCCCGTTGAAATGCTGAATCAAGGTGGATTTTCCGGAACCCGTATGGCCGATGATCGCCACACACTCCCCTTCCTCCACGGACAACTGGACACCCGCCAGCGCTTGATGCGCCAGGGGAGTGTTTTCCATGTAGGTGTATCGCAAGTCTTCCACTTCGATGACGGTCCCCATCACCCCGCCGCCCCCTTTTTTCCCGCGATCCTGACCACTTCGTCCACGATTTCCCGCGGATGGATCAAGTCCGGTTGAAAATCGGGAACCCGCTCATGGATTCGTCCCGCCAACCGGGTGGCGACGGGAATATCCAGCTGGAGCCGGCGGAGGAGTTCCTGTCGTTGAAAGATTTCGCGGGGGGGACCCTCCATCGCGATTCGCCCCGCCTCGATAACCAGCACCCGGTCCGCCTCCGCCGCTTCAGACATGTGGTGGGAGACGGCGATGATGGTCATCCCCCTTTGATGAAGCCGTCGCAGCACCTGCAAGATCTCCCGCCGCCCATGGGCGTCCAGCATGCTGGTCGCCTCATCAAGCACCAGACATCGGGGCTCCATGGCCAGCACGCCGGCGATGGCAACCCGTTGCTTCTGTCCCCCCGACAAGTGATGGGGAGGGCGGTTCCGATACGAGCTCATGCCGACGGCTTCCAGGGCGGCATCGATCCGTTTTCGCATCTCCCGCGGGGGGACCCCGATGTTTTCCAGACCGAAGGCCACGTCGTCCTCCACGATGGTGGCCACGATCTGATTGTCCGGATGTTGAAACACCATCCCCACTCTCCGCCGGATCTCCCGCCGATAGCGGTCGTCCTTGGTGTTAAATCCGGCCACATACACATTGCCTTCCGTCGGTTTGAGGATGCCGTTGAAATGCTTGGCCAGCGTCGATTTTCCCGAGCCGTTGTGGCCGATGATGGCCACATATTCCCCCAGGTAAATGTCCAGGGAAACGTCCCGAAGGACGCGCACGACCTCCTCGCTGTTCAGCCTGTAGTCAAAGGAGACCCCCTCCATCCGAATCAGCGGCTCCTTCATCAGATCCCCCGTCCTCCATCCACATTCAGAATTTCACCGGTGACCATCTTCGCCAGGTCCGAGGCCAGATACAAGGCGGCCCGGGCGATATCTTCCGGTTGCACCAACCGACCCAGGGGAACGCTGTCCAAAAAGATCTTTTTCTTTTGCGCTTCCGCCGCCTGAACATCATCGCCTGCAAGAAACCTTCCCAACATCGGCGTCTCCGCCGGTCCCGGGTTGATGGCATTGACACGGATCTGATAGGGTGCCAATTCCAGGGCCAACGCTCGGGTCAGCTGGAGGGCCGCCCCCTTGGATGCGCAATAGGCGTTTAATCCCGGTCGGGCCCTCACGCCGGCGATGGAAGCGATGTTGACAATCGATCCCGATTTTCTCCTCTTCATGATCGGAACCACGTGTCTTGCGGTCAGAAAAAGCGACTTGGCATTGACGGCCATGATCCTGTCCCACGCATCGAGGCTCAGCTCTTCGATGGGCGTAAACGCCTGGGGTACCCCCGCACAATTGACCAGCACATCGACGGCCCCAAAGGCCTCGAGGGTCCCCGCCACCATCCCTTTGACGCTGTCATCGTCGGAAACATCGGTCCGGATCACGCGCACCCGCTCCCCGTCAAGGCCGGCGGCCGCCCTCTCCGCAGCTTCCCGATTGACGTCGGCGAAGATCACACGGGCTCCCTGCTCCGCAAAAAGCCGCGCCGTCGCCTTTCCCATCCCGGATGCGGCCCCGGTGACCACCGCCGTTTTCCCTTCCAGCAGGTCGGATCTCACGTGGATAACCACCCCTCGTTTTGCTTTGCCCCGTGTGTCCGCCGGCTCACCGGGACTTGCCCAACGTCTGCAACTTGCGCACCAGCTCATCCCCCACCTCCCGGGTGGAGGCCTTTCCTCCCAGATCCGGCGTCAGGACCTTCCCTTCGACCAACACTTCCTCGATGGCATCCAGGATCAACCGGCCCAATTCCGGCTGCTCCAGATGCTCCATCATCATGCTGACGCTCCAAACTTGTGCGATCGGATTGGCGATCCCTTTACCGGCGATGTCCGGAGCCGACCCGTGAATCGGCTCAAACATCGACGGATAGGTGCGCTCCGGATTGATATTTCCCGAGGGTGCCAAGCCCAGGCCGCCGACCAGGGCGGCGCCGAGATCGGTCAAGATGTCGCCGAACAGATTGCTCGCCACCACCACGTCAAAACTCTCCGGCCGTGTGACGAAATAGGCCGCCAGAGCATCGATGTGGTAGATGTCCGTCTGAACCGCCGGGTGGCGGGCGGCGATTTCCCGCACGATGTCATCCCAGAAGGGCATCGTATGATTGATACCGTTGGACTTGGTGGCGGCGGTCACCCGCTTTTTCCGCTTTTCGGCGAGGGCATAGGCATATTTGACGACCCTTTCCACGCCGAAGCGGGTGAACACATTGTTTTGTACCGCCATTTCGTACGGGGTCCCCCGATGCAGCCTCCCGCCCATGTCGGAATACTCGCCCTCCGTATTTTCGCGCACCACGACAAAGTCGAGATGTTCATGGGCTTTGTACCGCAGGGGGCTTTCCAAACCCCGGAGAAGTTTGATCGGCCTCAGGTTGATGTACTGCTGGAAGGACCGGCGAATCGGCAAGAGCAATTCCCAGAGCGATACGTGATCCGGCACCGTCGGCGCCCCGATGGCCCCCAACAGAATCACATCGTAATCCCTCAGGATGTCGAGGCCATCCTCGGGCATCATCCGGCCGTGCTTCAAGTAGTACCCGCAACTCCAATCGAAACGATCCCATTCAAAGCGCAACCCGCCATGGATCTCCTCGGCCGCCTTCAGGACTTTCAACCCTTCCTCCATCACTTCCGGTCCGATGCCGTCTCCCGGAATGACCGCCACTGAAAGGTGTTGCATGGTCTCCACCCCATTCCTTTCAAAGTCTCTTTCCTTAAGCATACCGCTTTCGGAGTGCGGAGGTCGCAGGCCCTCCCCCGGGAATCTTTCAGGATCCGATTCGACTCCCTATTTTTAAATTTACTATAATAATAGTAAGATTGCGTCATAAACATTATCCAATCTCCTAACCATAGGCTCAAATCCTTCCACAACCCCCTTTTTCGATGGAAAGGAGGCGCTTCGCGGTTACCGCTGGGCTGCGACGCCGATGCGCTGAAATCGCGTAAACCGGCGGAACCGGCCTCCTCGGAAACGCACCCATGGGGGGTTCGGCAACCATCATTTGTGCAAGACTTCCCCAAAGCGAGGTGTCCCTGTGGATCTTCAAAAGCCGATTACCGTAGAGGAGATCTTGAAACGGCCTCCCTTTCGACACGCCCGGATCGTGGCGGGCCGAAGAGGCCTCAAGCGACCGGTTCGCTGGGTCCACGTCCTGGAGGTTTCGAACGCCTCCGCCTTTGTCAACGGACACGAGTTGATATTAACCACCGGAGTCGGCCTGGGCGATGGGGAAGATGCCATCCTCCGATTTGTCCAGCAGCTGGTGGAAAGCCGGGTCTCCGGCCTTTGCATCGAACTGGTGCAGCGCTTTACCGAAGTACCCGCATGCATCCTGGAATATGCGGAAAAGCACGATTTTCCGATCATCGCCTTTCCACAGGAGGTTCGATTTATCGATATCACGCAGGACCTCCAATCCTACATCATCAATCGCCACCACCAGCAGTTGCTGGTCCTGGAGGCGATTTCCAAACGGTTTTTGGAGTTGACGCTTCAACCGAAGGGCACTTCGCAGATCCTCAAGCTCCTCTACCAAAAAACCGGGTGCCCCGTATGGCTCCGGGACGACTGGGGAACCGATATCCTCTATCCGGAAAACATCCAGCGGTCTCACTTTCAAAGTCATGAAACCCTCTGCCAGCCCATCGTCGCATTGGATGCGCAGGTCGGCAGCCTCCATATGATCCAGGGCGGCAAAGATCCGGAATACATGCAGCGGCTGCTGGACCGGGCCGCCACCGCCATTGCCCAGGAATTATTGCGCAACATGTCCATCGAAGAACGCAGAATGCGAACGATGCAAAAATGGATCGAAGAGTGGTTGCAACAAGGGAAAGCCGAGTTTCCCGAAGAGCTTGTATCGATGCTCACGGGCGGCGGGAGTTTGGCCCTGGCGGCGATGGGAAGCGCGGCACACCCATCCACCCCTTACGAATCCGATGACGCCCCGGAAGATGCGATGATGGTCCAGATCGCCCGCATGATCCATCGCGCCTTCAAACCCTACGGCCTTCACGTTTGGATGGCACCGCGTGAAGAGCAGTGGGCGGTGGTCATCGCCGACCAGCATCCCTCTTCCCCCCAATCCATGCTGCAGCGGATTAAAAGGGCCTTTTCCGACCTCTTCAACCAATGGGCCGCCAACACCGCCCTTCACCGATACCGGTGGTCCGTCGGCATCAGCCAGTCTTTTCGTCACCTGAATAAGGCGCCCCATTATTGGAAACAGGCCATCCTGGCCCTCAAGGTCAATGGACCCGCCATGGCTCAAAACCGCGATCAGAGACCTCCCGAACGTTATTCCCTGATCGGCTACGACGATCTCCACGCCTGGCAGCTGTTTCTTCAAGTGGACCCCGAAGTGCTGTCGGCGTATGTCGAAAACCAAATCGGGGCTCTTCTGGACTATGACCGGCAAAATGGAACCGAACTGGTCCGCACCCTGGAAGCCTATTTCGCAACGGGGCAATCGAAACAGCGAACGGCCAAGGCGCTGTACATTCACCGTCAAACCCTCTATTACCGGTTGGAACAGATCTCCACCCTGCTGGGCAACAACTGGGACACCCCCGAGCGCCGGATGGCCCTGGACATCGCCCTGGCCACCCATCGGTTCCTGTCGATGAAAAAGAATCACACCGCCGGTTGATAACCCGTCATCCCCCTTTTCCGGTCTGCTTTCCGCTGCAACCTCCACCGCCGTTGAACGGGATTGCCTGGGAAATCATCTCCCCCGCACGGGGGTTCTCCTCGAGAGGGAGGGGGTGAAACCGACCGCTGACGCCATCGACGATGATCCACACCGGATCCTTGTCCCGTTCTTCACAGGCGACCAGCCAAAAGGGACGATAATACAAAAAGCTCCGTTCTTGCCGCAGCTCCACGGACCTGAACCATTTCATCTTCATGGAAACGGCGGCGCACACGTAGGATCGCGCCCGCTCCCGCGCCCTCGCTTCCGTGATGGCTGCTTCCAGGATCCACTCGCGGGAAACGGTTTCCGGGCGGGGTTCAAAAGGCGTATCCGCCAAAGCTTCCCGGCCGGAAATCAGGTCGACGGTGCACCCGATCCGCGAATGGACCTTGGCAAACAGCCTTTTGCCTCGGAGGCGGTATTGGAAAAAGTAGTAGGGATAGAAAAGCCGGCTTTGAATCCGTACCGATCGGGAACGGGTAGCGCGGGCGACGGACTCGGTCAGCAGAGAAGGGTCCCCGGTCGTCGGAATCGCGGCGATCCGTTTCATCCTTCTGTCACTCCCTTACCGGAATCAGGCGATGCTCCCGCAGATGACGGGCGATATTCAACGCCTCCGGTGCCAACTCCCGCGCCGAATGCCGATCCACCGCACCGGAAATTTTTCTGCCGTGTTTAGCCTCCTCGACGGCATCCTGTATCCCCTGGGAAGGATCTTTTCCGAAGAGGTTGCCGATGAGCATTCCCAAAACGGAGAACAACAGCCCGCCGATAAAGGGATGAATCGCCGTCACGCTCTCCAACCCCGCCTGCGTCCAAACAATGTGGGTTGCCGCTCCGAGCACCATCGAGCAGATCGCCCCCACCCGGTTCGCTTTTTTCGAGTAAACGGAGGCCACATACGGGACGATGAAACTGTTGCCCAAAACCCCGAATCCGAAGATGACCAAATCAAAGACGGTCGGCGGTTCAACGGCGGCCACCACCACCCCGACGATTCCGACCAAAAGGATCAGCAGCCGCGACACCAGAACCATGCGGCGATGATCCGCCTTCTTGTCGATGTACCGCTGATAAATATCCCGGGACAGGATGGTTCCCGCCTGCATCAGCAGCGAATCCGAGGTGGACATCACCGCGGCCATGACGGCCGACAACAGCAGGGCGGCAAAGATTCCCGGGAAAAAGGTATAAGCCAGCTCCGGAATCACCATTTCCGGATCCGAAAGGTGGGGAAGCAGCACAATCCCGCACAACCCGAGGATATACGGGGCGTATACAAACAATTGGTTCCAAACGGCGGCCCACAAAAGGGCGGACCGGGCCGTCCGGGGACTCTTCATGGACATATGGCGGACCACCACGTGCGGCAGACCTATATACCCGATGGAATAGATCAAGATCGCTCCCAACACCACGCCCCACTGCCCCTGATACGCCAGATCCTTCCCCCAGATGCTCAAATAGGTGGGATCCATCTCCGCCAACGCGTCGTTCAAAGCGGCTAATCCGCCCAGATGGGATACCGCCGCGACAGTGATCCCCAGAACCCCGAGGACCATGATAATCGCCTGGACAAAATCCGTCCAGACGACGGCCAAATACCCTCCGAAGACCGTATAGGTGATGATCACCCCCACGCCGATCAAAAGGGCCGCCGTGTAAGGCAAGCCGGTCAGGGACGTCAACGCTTTACCGGCCGCGATAAATTGGGCAAACACATAGACCGAGATAAATACGATCGAGATGATCGACGCGATAATTTGCACGGCGGAACTTTCGTATCGCTTCCCCAGGTATTCGATGGGCGACAGGGCCCCGAGCCGTTCCGAAAGCCGGCGCATCCGCTTGCCCAGCACCGAAATATTGATGATGGAGCCTCCCGCATCCCCCAGGGCATACCACAGGGCATACCATCCCTGCTGATAGGCCAGCGCCGGACCGCCCATAAACATATATCCGCTCATGGAAGTCCCCTGCATGGTAAAGGCGGTCGGAGCGGCGCCGATCGATCTCCCTCCGAGCAAAAAATCATCGATGGACCGGCTGGCGCGTTTGGAAAAGAGATAACCGATGATCAACAACAGGAGCAGATAACCGATGAAGATCCATTGATCCAATTTCAAAACGGCTCACCTCTCGACGGACCCATCTCTGTCATCTTCTTTTTTTAACCGGAAATACATGAGGATCGCCAATCCCGTCCAAATCAACGGCCAAGGCGCAAACCAAAGAAAGGTTTCCAGCGGCAACCCGAGCACCGACACCGCTCCTTCCCCGTCGGTTGTCCGGCGAACGCCGAATTCCCGTGATTTTTCAAAAGAGCATCGAGGAAAGAGGATCAAGGGATCCTCTTTCCTGTCGCGGCGACCCCTTCGTCGGACGGCAGGAGACCCGCTTATGCATCCGCCGCCGAGAAGGGCTTCCTGCGCAAAAACTGACCCATCCCCGGTTTTCCGACAAACCGGTCATGATCCACGATCACCTGGCCCCGGAGCAGGACGTATTTCGGTTTCCCCCGGACTCGGATCCCTTCAAAGGGGTTGTAGTCCACATTCATGTGATGGCTTTTCGCCGAAAGCACGCGCTCCGCCTCCGGATCCCACACGACGATGTCCGCATCGCTGCCGACGGCGATCGCCCCCTTTCGCGGGAATAGTCCGAATAGTTTGGCGGCATTGGTGGAGGTCAGGGCGACAAACTTGGACAGGCCGATCCGTCCTTCATTCACCCCGAAATGGTAGAGGATGGCCATCCGATCTTCGATGGTGGGGGCACCATTGGGAATCTTGGTGAAATCCTGGGAGCCGAGCTCCTTTTGCCCGCGGAAATTGAAGGAGCATTGGTCGGAGCCCAGCACCTGAAGCTCCAGGTTCTTCAGTTTGTTCCACAGAATCCCCTGATGCCAACGTTCCCGGAGAGGCGGGGACATCACGTATTTGGCCCCTTCAAAGCCGGGCCGCTCATAATCGGTAACATCGCAGACCAGGTATTGGGGGCAGGTTTCCCCGAAGACCGGCAAGCCCCGCTTCCGCGCATTGCTGATTTCCTCCGCCGCCTGAGCACAGGTGACATGTACGACATAGAGCGGCGCGCCGGCGATCTCCGCCAGCCTTACGGCGCGTCCCGTCGCCTCCCCTTCCACTTCCGGAGGACGCGTGAGGGCGTGATACTTCGGTTCCGTCCATCCTTCGGCCAGCGCTTCCCTCACCAGGACATCGATCACATCCCCGTTCTCCGCGTGCACCTGGACCAAAGCCCCGCACTTGGCCGCCATCTTCAACACGCGGAACAGGGTCTCATCATCCACCTGGAATACGTTTTTATAGGCCATGAACACCTTGAAGGAGGTAACCCCTTCCTTCTCAACCATCTGCGGGATCTCTTCCATCACGTCTTCCCGCATATCCCCCACCATGACGTGAAAACCGTAATCGATCGCCGCCTTCCCTTCCGCCTTTTCATGCCAACGCCGGAGGGAATTGGACAGGGTATCCCCCTTTTGATGGAGCGCAAAATCGATCACCGTCGTCGTTCCGCCAAAGGCGGCGGCAACCGTTCCGGTGTGAAAATCGTCGGCGGTCACCGTCCCCCCGAAGGGCATATCCAGGTGGGTGTGGGGATCGATGCCCCCCGGAAACAAATAACACCCGTGGGCGTCAATCGTTTCATGGCCGATGGGCATAATGCGCTCTCCGATGTGCGTCACCACACCGTTTTCAATCAAGACATCCGCCCGCGTCACACCGCCGGAGGTTACGACGGTCCCGCCCCGAATCAACGTACCCATGTTGTCTCCCTCCCTTTCCTACGCTCTACCGGCCATTTCCCGCTCTTTCCACGTCATCGGCGGCCGCCCCGTGTCCACCTCGACCATCGTGATGCAGTCATCCACGGGGCAGACCATGGAGCAAAGGTTGCAACCGACACAATCCTCCTCCCGGACTACCAGTTTTGCAGACCCCGAAGGCACTTCGATCCGATCGATGCACTGATGGGAGGCATCTTCGCAGGCGATGTAACATTTGTTGCATCGGATGCATTTTTCCTGGTCAATCCGCGCCACCACTTTATATGCCAGATTCAGATCGCCCCATTCGGTGTAACGATGGACGGATTTTCCGACCAGTTCCTGGACGGAAGAGAGGTTCCGCTCCTCCAGGTAGTTGTTCAGCCCATCGATCATGTCCTCCACAATGCGGAAGCCATGGTGCATGACTGCCGTACACACCTGCACACCCGTAGCTCCCATCAACATAAACTCCACCGCGTCCTGCCAGGTGGAAATCCCACCGATTCCCGAGATGGGCACCTGAATCTCGGGGTCCCGGGCACAATCGGCCACCATGTGCAGGGCGATGGGCTTGACCGCCGGCCCGCAATATCCGCCGTGGGCGCCTTTGCCGTCCACATGGGGAATGGGACGCCAGGTGTCCAGATCCACACCGATCAAGCTGTTGATGGTATTGATCATGCTGATGGCGTCGGCGCCGCCCTGAACCGCAGCCCGGGCGGTATCGCGGATATCCGTGATATTGGGCGTCAACTTCACGATCACGGGAACTTCGGATACCTCCGCCACCCACTCGGTGTTTTTCTCGACCAGTTCAGGTACCTGCCCGACGGCGGAACCCATCCCCCGTTCGGACATCCCGTGGGGACAGCCGAAGTTCAGTTCAAAGCCGTCGACACCCGCATCCTGGACCCGCTTGACCAATTCGTGCCACCGCTCTCTTTTGGGTTCCATCATCAGCGAGGCCACGACGGCCCGATCCGGAAATTTCCGTTTGACTTCCCGAATTTCCCGGAGGTTGTCTTCCAGCGGGCGATCCGTGATCAATTCGATGTTGTTCATCCCGAACATGCTCCGGTTTCCCACCCTCAGGCCGGCAAAGCGGGAGGAAACGTTTACGATCGGATCCCCCAGCGTCTTCCACACCGCACCGCCCCAGCCCGCCTCAAAGGCGCGCATCACCTGGTAGCCGCTGTTGGTCGGCGGCGCGGACGCCAACCAGAAGGGATTGGGGCTTTTTATACCCGCCAGATTGATCGACAAATCCGCCACTTCCATTCCCTCCCATGCATTACGCTCTTTGTGCCTGGCTCAAGTAGCGATGAACGCTCCGCGCGGCCCTTTTCCCCTGTTCCGCAGCCTCCACGACCATCGCATCCCCTCGTCCCCGCTCAAAGGTGCAATCGCCCGCGGCAAACACCTTGGGATTCGAGGTGCGGAAGTCTTCATCCACCCGGATGACGCCCTCCGCGGTCTCGACTTGGAACGCCTCGCCCAGCCGCTGGAGACGGGTCTGTCCGATCGCCCGGATCACCGTATCCGCTTCGGCGATATACTCCGACCCGGGAATGGCCACGGGGCGGGGACGTCCGGTTTCATCGGCAGCTTCCAGGCGCATGCGGACAAACTCGACGGCTTGAACCCGTCCCTCTTCCCCCAGAATCCGCTTCGGCGCCGACAACCAGCGGAATTCCACTCCCTCCTGCTTGGCAAACTCGTACTCGAAGGGATAAGCGGTCATTTCCGCTTCGGTTCGCCGGTAGTACATGGTTACCTGTTCAGCCCCCAGCCTCCGGGAACAGGTTGCCGCATCAATCGCCGTATTTCCCGCTCCGATCACCGCCACCCGGTTTCCGATCTCTCCGACGCCTTCTCCCGTCTTCACGCGCTCGATAAACTCGATGGCATCCCAGACCCCCTCCAGATCCTCCCCCGGAATGCCGAGCCGGGGAACGGTTCCCATGCCGAAGGCCAAAACGACCGCATCATATCGGTCTAGCAATTCCTGGGCGGAAAGATCCTCTCCCACGCGAACCCCGGTCCGCACCTCCACGCCCAATTGAATCACTTGCTCCGCCTCCCACCGGGCAACTTCGGCGGGCAGGCGGAAGGGAACAATCCCGTAGGTGTTCAGTCCTCCCAACTCCGGTTTCGCCTCGAAAATGGTAACCGCATGGCCCGTGCGGGCCAATTCCCGGGCGGCGGAGAGGCCCGCCGGGCCTCCGCCGACGATGGCCACCCGACGGCCCGTCGGCGGACCCGGCCGAAACAGCTCCACCTGAGATTTCATCGCCCAGTCCGTCACATACCGCTGCAAATCCCCGATGCGAATCGGCGATTCGTCCTGGGACAAAACACAGGCCCCTTCACACAGCACCTCCGTCGGACAGACTCGGGCACAACTGGCGCCCAACGGATTGGCCTCCATGATGACGCGGGCGCTGCCCTTCAAATTGTCCGTCGCGATCTTTCGGATGAAGGAAGGGATGTCGATGTGCGTCGGACAGGCCCGGGTGCAAGGGGCGTCATAGCAATAGAGACAGCGGTTCGCTTCATTGATCACATCCATCCGCGTCAGCTCCCGGTGCATCGAGCGATGGATCGGGTCCGTTTTGAATGGGAACACGTTTCATCCTCCTCTCCGATGATTCACTTCGAAACGGCGCAAAATCCCGGGTCGGATCACCCCCTCGAATGCCTCCGCCCTGGCCCTGTCGATCAAGGCCGGGGGAAGCCGGTCATCGGCGACTTCTTCCCACTCAGGGTCGGTGAATGTGTTCCTGCCTGGTTAATGCGCCTGTCCCTGCCATCACCGACGATGGATCCCGTGGAGCGACTCACCGGAACCCGCCGGCGGAACAAATATGTCAAATTTCAATATTCCGATTATTGCGGCCGCAGCCATGGAGCGCGGGTTTGGACCGAAAAACCACATGGCTGCTGACCATCCGCAGGCGGCGACGGGTACCGCGGATCAAAAGGCCCGGAGGGGGATCAACCTGTGTCGCGCAAGACATGGGGTGTCCCCCTCCGCCCCGATCGGGTCACACCGCCTCTTCCACCGCTTCGATGACCACCTTGGCCAACCATTCCAGCTCCTCGTCGCTGATGACGAAGGGCGGGGACAAGGTCAATACGTTGTTCTGCTCCGGCACCGTATCGCTGTTTTTGCCGATGAGCACCCCGCGTTTCCTGCAATTGGTGATGACGCGGCCCACCACATCCGCCGGAGCGGGCGTTTTCCTCTGCTTATCGCTCACCAGTTCGATCCCGGCCATAAACCCGAAAAAGCGCATGTCGCCCACCAAGGGATGATTCCACAGCGGCTCCAGAAGCCGCTGCAGCTTTTCTCCCAGCTCGCGGGAACGCTCCACCAACCGCCTCTCCTCCATCAGCTCCAGCGTCTTGATGGAAAGGGCGCAGGCCGCGGCATTCCCTCCGAAGGTGTTGACATGGCGCAGATGGGCATAGGGATGGTCATCCTTAAACACGTCGAACAACGCTGCCCGGACCGCCGTCGCCGACAACGGGAGATAGGCGCTGGTAATCCCCTTGGCCATCGTCACCAGATCCGGATTTACATCGAAGTTCTGGTGACCGAAGGGCTTGCCCGAACGGCCGAAACCGCAGATCACTTCGTCGACGATCAGAAGCACCCCGAAGCGGTCGCAGATCTCCCGGACCCTTTTCAGATACTCCGGCGGCGGAACGATGACACCTCCTCCGGTGATCGTCGGCTCCAGGATCACCGCCGCCACCGTCTCCGGCCCCTCCCACTGGATCACCTGTTCGAAGATGGAGGCACATTCGAGCTGGCAGGAATCCCTCTCCTGGCCGAAGGGACAGCGGTAACAGTAGGGGGGCGGGACATGGACAAAACCGGGGGCAAGGGGCTCATAATGTTGTTTGCGCAGCGCCTGCCCCGTCGCCGCCAGGGCACCCATGGAATTCCCGTGATAGGCGCGGTAGCGGGAAATAAACTTCCAACGGGTCGGTTCCCCGTTTTGTGCATGAAACTGCCTGGCGATTTTGAAGGCCACCTCATTGGCTTCCGAACCGCTGTTGGAGAAAAAGATGCGATAATCTCCATCCAGCCACGTATTCAACTTTTCGCTGAGGGCGATGGCCGGCAGATGGCTCTGCGTCAGGGGATAATAGGGCATCTGCCGAAGCTGGTCGTAAGCCGCCTCCGCCAGGGCCTTTTCCGAATAGCCCAGGTTGACGCACCACAGTCCGGACATCGCATCCAGATACCGGTTTCCTTCCAGATCCGTCACCCAGGCTCCGTCGCCACCGGTGATGATCAGCGGATTTTGGCTGGCGGCGTAGGGCTGCATGTGATGCCAAACGTATCGCCGGTCCTTTTCGAGCCACTCCTGCCGCTTGTCCTCCCGCAGCGCCTCCGTCGTCTGGGGATAGCGAGCCTTCATCTTACCTCTCCTTTCCCACCGGCACTCCATGATTCCAAAGTCCCAAGGGGACGCAACAAGTCTTTGGATCGCATCAACCGTCTCTGCCGAACCAACGGGAAGTCACCATCTTTTTTCGGGTGTAAAACTCCACGGCATCTTTGCCGTTGGCGTGGAGGTCCCCATAGAAGGACTGCTTCCACCCGCTGAAGGGATAATAGGCGCTGGGAACGGGAACCCCCACATTGATGCCCAGCATCCCCGCCTGAACTTCTTCTCGAAACTTGCGGGCCGCCCGGCCGCTTTCCGTATAGAGAACCGCCGCGTTTCCATAACGGGAACGGTTAACGACCCGGATCGCTTCCTCCAGATCCGCTACCCGGATCACGCTGAGAACCGGAGCGAACAGCTCCTCCTGGGCCACCGTCATCTCCGGCTGTACCCGATCCAAAATGGTCGGACCGAGAAAATATCCCCTGGCCAGTTCGTTCATCTCACGCCGTCCATCCCGGAGCATCACCGCTCCTTCAGCCAACCCCTGTTCAATCCGTTGCAACACCCTGTCCCGGTGCTCTGCCCGAATCAGCGGTCCCTGTGCGGTTCCCTCGTCCAATCCGTTGCCCACGCAGACGGCATCCGCCGCCTCCTTCAACAGCTCCACGAAACGGTCAGCGATCGGCTCCACCGCAACCACCACACTACCGGCCATACACCGCTGCCCGGCGCAGCCAAAGGCCGAACCGGCAACCGCCCGAACCGCGCTTTCCAAATGGGCATCCACATCGACAATGTGATGGTTTTTGGCTCCCGACAAGGCTTGAACTCGCTTCCCGAAAGCGGCCGCCGTCTTGTACACATATTCCGCCACCGGCTGGGAGCCCACGAAGGAAACGGCGTCGATTCCCGGATGTCGAAGAAGGGCGTTCACCGCCTCCTTCCCCCCGTGCACCAAATTCAACACCCCTTCGGGAACACCGGCTTCTGCGGCCAGTTCCATCAGCCGGACGGCGGACAGGGGCGTTCGCTCGGAGGGCTTCAGGATAAAAGCGTTTCCGGTGGCCAGGGCGAGGGGGATCATCCACAGAGGAACCATCACCGGAAAGTTGAAGGGCGTGATTCCCGCCACCACCCCGATCGGATACCGCACCATCTCCATGTCAATCCCCCGGGACACCTGGGGCGTCACTTCCCCCTTCATCAGGGAGGGCATTCCGGTGGCGAATTCCACCACTTCGATTCCCCGCCAAATTTCAGCCCTGGACTCGCTCAGGGTTTTTCCGTTTTCCTTCGTCACCGTCTCGGCCAGGCTGTCCACCTGCTCCACCAACCGCTCCCGAAACCGGTACAAAATGCGTACCCGCTCCGTTACGGGTTTCTCCTTCCACGTCTCGAAGGCTCGCTGGGCGGCCTCCACCGCTGCGTCCACATCGGTTTGCGTGGAAAGCGGCACCTCGGCGAGGATCTCCTCCGTCGCCGGATTGGGAACCGGCAATACCTCCCGGGCCTTTGATGAAATCCACTCTCCCCCGATATAGTTGGAGAGGCGCTGCTTCACCATCGTGCTCATTTTATCCCCCCGTATCGCGTGCTTCAGTTTTATGATATCATTTAATTTTCAATATTTTGTCTTACAGTTTGTATGAGAATTCCCGTGAAACGTCATACACCGCATCCAACCGATTTCCGAAACCGGCAAAAAGGTTGAGGTCGATGCCGTAGGAAAGACGCCTTCCACAACTCCTTGGCCTTTTCCAAAAAAGAACACGCCTTGGCATGTTGAGGCTGCTGACTTACTCTTGATCGGAAAGGACGACGCCATTTTCCGCCTCAGCGTTGTGGCATCCGTAGCACAGAGTCAACAACCTGAAATCATGCCTCGGCGTGGTTTTCACAAGTGGAAGTTTTGTAGAGACAAATCCTCCGGGGCAAATCGATTTAAACCAGCAACACCGAGTGGTATGTGATCCACATTACAATCGAACCCGAACCCGCTTGGTGGTCATTCGAACGATCCACAGGCACACGCCGAGCAGAAGCAGAGTGGCCAAAAACGGGATGAAAACTTCCGGAACAACAATCATCCCCTTCAGCATTTCCGCCTCCCACAGCGCGAACATCATCTCGGCCGCCAACAGCAATGCCAAGGCCAAAAGAATGAACAGGAC
>Ga0079224_100005143_pt1 | contig 17126 bp, 13 predicted proteins | sample Stecom2015_FD_80414 | JGI IMG/M metagenome (GOLD analysis project Ga0079224, IMG submission 80414) | Agricultural soil microbial communities from Utah to study Nitrogen management - Steer compost 2015 | ecosystem: Environmental > Terrestrial > Soil > Agricultural land | place: USA: Utah... | reverse complement strand
TGCTCGAGCGCGCCTTCCGCGTCACCACCCGCTCGACGCTGATGACCCTGATCACCGACGAGGCCCATCCCTCCGTGGAGGACTTCACGCTGCTGCGCCGCCTGACCACCCGCCACGACCTGATGGTGATCCGCATCGCCGATGCGGACCCGCTGCAGGGCGAGGAGCTCGACCACGACGTGGTCGACGTCGACGCCCCGCGCGAGATCGCGTCCCTGGCGCGCACCTCGACGAAGGTCGCCCGGGACGTGGCCGCCTACCGCCGCGCCCGCAGCGAGGGCATCACCGAGATGCTCGACCGCCTCCACGTCAGCCACCTGCTCACGCGCGGCGAGACCACGGTCGTGGACGACATGATCGCGATGCTGCGCGCCCGGGAGTACCGCCATGCCCGTGCCTGACCCGCTGCTGCGCCCCGCGGCGCGCCTGCTCGCCGAGCCCGCGCCCGGCGAGATCATCGACCCGCCCCAGTACTCGATCGCCTGGGTGATCCTCGCGGTGCTGTGCGTGCTGGTGATCATCGCCCTGATCGTGGGGACGCTGAAGATCACCCGCGCGATCGAGAAGCGGATCGCCTACCGCTCCCGCCCCAGCGACCTCGAGGCGCTGAAGGCCGAGTTCCTGCGCGCCGTGAACGAGCTCGCCGACCGGCACGAGGCCGAGGAGCTCGGCGCCCGCGAGGGCCACCACGAGCTCACCGGCGTCATGCGCCGCTTCGTGAAGCGAACCACCGGCCACGACGTCACCAGCCAGGACCTCGCCACGCTGCGCGCCGATGCGCGCACCCGCGCCGTCGGCGAGCTGATCGCGGATCTCTACGAGCCCGACTTCGCCCTGGCCTCGGACCGCGAGCTGCGGGAGTCGGTGCGGCGCGCGCGGGAGGTGATCCGGGCATGGTCATGACCTTCTGGTGGGTCACCGCCCTGCTGCTGCTGGCCGCGATCGTGGTCTGGGCGATCACGTTCTGGAACCGTCGCTCCCTGCGCCGCTCCCCGGTGCTGATCGCGAACTCGCAGTACATGGACCGGATCCCGAGCTTCGCCCGGGCCCAGCGGGCCGCCCGCGTGGTGCGCGCCGCGCAGGTCGGCATCGCCGTGCTCGCGGTGCTCGCCGCCTCGCTGCTCTCGGGCCGGATCGCGAGCGAGCGGATCGAGACGCCCGAGTTCGCCAGCCGCGACATCGTGCTGTGCCTGGACGTGTCCGGCTCGATGTACGAGTACGACACCGAGATCCTCTCCACCTTCGCGGAGATGGTCGACTCCTTCGAGGGGGAGCGGGTGGCGCTGACGATCTTCAACTCGACCAGCCGCACCGTCTTCCCGCTGACCAACGACTACGACCTCATCGAGCGCGAGCTGCGTGAGGGCGCGGAGGCGATCGACTTCGACGAGTTCGGCTACCGGCTCGGGAACAAGGACTATCCCGAGGAGAAGGTGCGCCAGTACGTCGAGTTCGTCGAGGGCACCAAGGGCATCCCCGACGAGGCCTCGATCGTGCCCGACGGGCTCGCGTCCTGCGCGCAGGTCTTCGACCAGGCGGAGCAGGACCGGTCGCGCTCGATCATCTTCGCGACCGACAACGAGGTCAACGGCGAGCCGGTGTTCACCCTGCAGGAGGCGACCCAGCGCGTCGCCGACCGCGAGATCGACCTGTACACCTTCTATCCCGGCGCCTACGAGTGCGGCCCCGGCTGCTTCGAGGAGCTGCAGACGGCGACCGAGGACCAGGACGGCGAGCTGTACGAGTCCTCCGACCCCCAGGCGATCCCCTCGATCATCGGCGAGATCCAGAAGAACCAGGCCGAGGTGCTCGGGGCGGAGCCGTCCGTGGTGCGCACCGACCATCCCGCGATCGGCTTCACCCTGACCTTCCTGTCCCTGGTGGGGATCCTCGTGCTGGGCTGGAGGTCGCGCTGATGCACCTTCAGATGCTGATGCCCCTGTGGGCGATCATCCCGCTGTTCGGGGCGATGCTCGCGCTGTGCACGGTGATGCTCGTGCGCCGTCCCCGCCAGCGGGGCGCCTGGGCGCGGCGCACCCTGATGGTGCTGCTGCTGCTCGTGGTCGCGCTGCGTCCGGTGACCCCGATCGAGGGGGAGGAGACCCAGCGCATGAACGCGAACGTGTTCTTCGTCGTGGACCGCACCGGATCGATGAACGCCGAGGACTACGCCGGCGAGCAGCCGCGCCTAGAGGGCGTGAAGCAGGACATGCAGCAGGTGATGTCCATGACCGAGGGCGCCCGCTACTCGATCATCGCCTTCGACTCCACCGCCACCGAGCAGCTCCCGCTGACCACCGACGCGGGCGCCGCGAAGGCCTGGGTCGACACCCTGACCACCGAGCCCACCGCCTATTCGACCGGCTCCAACGTGGACCGGCCGCTGCCGTCCCTGCTGAGGGAGATCTCCGACGCGAAGCGCGAGGACCCCGACTCGTCCGTGCTGGTGTACTTCCTCTCCGACGGCGAGAACACCGACGAGCAGGAGTCGGAGTCGTTCTCGCAGGCGGCCGGCTTCGTGGACGGCGGCGGCGTGCTCGGCTACGGCACGGCCGAGGGCGGGCCGATGAAGATCCAGGGCGGCGAGGAGGACGGCGAGTACATCACCGGCTCCGACGGGCAGCCCGGCATCTCCACGATCGACGAGCAGCAGCTGCAGACCATCGCGGGCGAGCTCGGCGTGCCCTATCTGCACCGCACCGACCCCGAGGCCCCGATCGAGGGCACCATGGACGGCATCACCCTGCGTCCGGTCCCGACGGAGTCCACCCGGGGCGTGGCGAGCTTCGACGACTGGTACTGGCTCGCCTCGATCCCGCTGACGGCCCTGCTGATCTGGGAGCTGGGGGAGATGACCTACCGGCTCCCGCGCCGGCTGGACCGCCACGACATCCGAGGAGCACAGTGATGAGCACGTCCCTCGACCCGCGCCCCGCGGCGCCGGCCCCCTACGAGTCCCGGCCGCCCGCGCTCGCGCAGGACACCCGCGGCAGCGCGAAGGACTTCGGGCTGAACCGGGCCCGGCTGCGGAAGGTGCGGATCATCGTGTTCGCGATCCTGGCCCTGCCGATCCTGGCCCTGGCCCTGCTGGCGCTGAAGTTCGTCTCCATGCCGATCGCGCAGGCCACCCACCTGGACGCCTACGGGGAGCAGGACTACCCGGCCGCGATCGAGCGCCTCGCCCCGGTGCAGGTCGCCAACTGGTTCGAGCCCTACCTCCCGCACCTCTCCGAGGGCACGGCCCTGCTCCAGCAGGGGGAGGACGCGGCCGCGGAGGCCGAGCTGCGGACCGCGCTGGAGGAGTGGAACTCCCACAGCGACCTGAACTCCCCGATGCACGCCCAGTGCAAGATCCTCAACAACCTCGCGCTCTCCATCGAGCGCCAGGCCGACCTGATCGAGGACCCCCAGGCCCGCGCCGACCGTCTCTTCGAGGCCGAGGAGCTGCTCGCTCCCTGCGCCGGCGGCGGTGGCGGCGAGGGCACCGGCGAGGGTTCCGGCAACGAGGACTCCGAGACCACCGAGGAGAACGGCGAGCGGGTCGAGGAGAAGCGCCGCGGCGCCGACGAGGAGGCCGGCAACGACCCCGACGCCCGCGGCACCGAGCAGGGCGGCGAGGGCGAGGACCAGGGCGGCACCCCCCAGCAGCAGGACCCCGGCGAGCCGAGGAAGGACGACCCCGAGGGCGACGGCCCCGAGGAGGAGAAGCCCACCGACGGCTCCTCCGAGGAGGACAGCAAGGACGACGAGGTTGAGCAGCGCAACCGTGACGCCCAGGGCGGCGACGGCGGCGACGAGACCGGAGGCTCCCCGCAGGACCCGGAGCGTCCCTGGTGACCGCCGACGCGACGAGCCCGGAGCGCGCCTATCTCGATCACGCCGCGACCACGGTCCTGCGCCCCGCCGCCCGGGACGCCTTCCTGGAGGCCTCGACCGCCTGGGGCAACCCCTCCTCGGTCCACACCGCGGGCCGACGCGCCCGCGGCGTGCTCGATGAGGCGCTGAGCCGCATCGCGGAGCTGCTCGGCGTGCCCCGCAGCTGGCTGATCATGACCTCCGGCGGCACCGAGGCGGACAACCTCGCGCTGCGCGGCGCGCCGCTGGGCGTGCGGGCGAAGGACCCGGCCCGCACCGCGATCGCCGTCGCCGCGACCGACCACCCCGCCGTGCTCGCCACCGCCCGCGCTCTCGCAGGCGGCCCCGAGGCGCTGGAGGTGCGGGAGCTGCCCGTCGACCCCCGCGGCGTGCTGCGGCCCGAAGGGGTCGAGCAGGCGCTGGCTGACTCCCGTGTCGGCGTGCTCAGCGCCGCGCTGGTGAACAACGAGACCGGCGCCGTCCAGGACATCGCCGCGCTCGCCGAGGCGGCCCGCGCCCACGGCACGCTCCTGCACACCGACGCGGTCCAGGCCGCCGGGCACGTGGCGCTGCCCGACTCCGAGGACGTGGACCTGATGTCCCTGTCCGGGCACAAGATCGGCGCCCCCGTCGGCGTCGGCGTGCTGGTGGCGCGGCCGGGGGTGCCCTTCGCCCCGACCAGCACCGGCGGCGGACAGCAGCGCGGGGTCCGCTCCGGTACCCTCGACGCCGCCCAGGCCGCGGCCTTCGCCGCCGCGCTCGAGGAGGCGCTCGGGGAGCGGGAGCAGCGCTCCGCCGAGGTGCGGCAGCTCGCCGCGCGCCTGCGCCGCGGGATCGCGGAGATCGACCCGTCCGTCCGCTTCACCCTGCCGGAGGACTCCCCGCAGTCCGGGCACATCCTCCATCTCGTGCTGCCCGGCGCCGACAGCGATGCGCTGCTGTTCCTGCTGGACGAGCGCGGGATCGACTCCTCCGCGGGCTCGGCCTGCTCGGCCGGGGTCACCCAGGCCAGCCCCGTGCTCGCCGCGATGGGCGTCTCCGACGAGGACTCCCGCGGCGCGCTGCGGCTGTCGCTGGGCTGGACGAGCACCGAGCGCGACGTCGAGCTGCTGCTGGCCGCGCTGCCGGAGGCGCTCCAGCGGGCCCGCGCCGTCGGCTCCCTGCGCCGCTGAGCACGGGGCGCATCTCACGTCCCCAGGGCTCTGGGGGAGGGGCCCCGGCTCCGTAGACTCGTGGGGATGCGCCCGCAGGGGCGGGCAGGGACGCACCACGGAGGAGGACGCACCATGAAGGTGCTCGCGGCGATGAGCGGCGGCGTGGACTCCGCCGTGGCGGCCGCACGGGCCGCCGAGGCCGGCCACGAGGTGGTCGGCGTGCCCATGGCGCTGTCGAAGAGCCGCGACCAGACCCGCACTGGCTCCCGCGGCTGCTGCACCGTCGAGGACGCCTCCGACGCGCGCGTCGCCGCCGAGCGGATCGGCATCCCCTACTACGTCTGGGACCTCTCCGACGACTTCCACGACCTGGTCGTGGAGGACTTCCTCACCGAGTACGCGGCCGGCCGCACCCCCAACCCGTGCGTGCGCTGCAACGAGCGGATCAAGTTCGCCTCCCTCCTCGAGCGGGCCACGGCGCTGGGCTTCGACGCGGTGTGCACCGGGCACTACGCCTCGATCCGCGCCGACGGCCCCGGCGGCGCCCCCTCCCTGCACCGCTCCCGCAACCAGGCCAAGGACCAGTCCTACGTCCTGGCCGTGATGGGCCCGGAGGCGGCCCGGCGCTCCCTCTTCCCGCTCGGCGAGGACGAGACCAAGGAGGCCGTCCGCGCCGAGGCGCGCGAGCGCGGCCTCGGCGTCTCCACCAAGCCCGACAGCTACGACATCTGCTTCGTCGCCGACGGCGACACCCGCGGCTTCCTCGAGCGGCACCTCGGCGAGGCGCCCGGCGAGGTCGTCGACACAGACGGCACCGTGCTCGGCACCCATCGCGGCACCCACGGCTTCACCGTCGGCCAGCGCCGCGGCCTCGGGATCCAGCAGCCCGCCGCCGACGGCGCGCCCCGCTACGTGGTCGACATCGACCCCGCCTCCCGACAGGTGGTGATCGGCGCGGCCGAGCTGCTCTCCCGCCGCGAGCTGGTCGCCACCGACGTGATCGCCTTCGAGCCGCTCGAGGCCGGCCGCGCCGTCACCGCGCAGATCCGCGCCCACGGCGAGGCGCTGCCCGGCAGGATCCTCGAGGTCCCCGCCGCCTCCGCGCGCACCGGGACCGCCGCCTCCGACGGCTCCGCGACGGGCAGCCTGCTGCGAGTCACCCTCGACACCCCGGTGCGCGGCGTCGCGCCCGGCCAGACCCTCGTCCTCTACGACGGCGACCGCGTGCTCGCCGCCGCCACCCTGGAGCGTCGCCCATGAGCCCCCTGCTCACCCTCACCGGTGACGGCACCTTCCGCGCCCCGACCGCGGAGGAGGCCCAGCGCCTCGAGCTGCCCGACGACCCCCACCTCGCCGCGCTGCTGCGCCTGCGCGCCCTGCTGGGCGACGACCTCGAGGAGCAGATCGCGACCCGGCTCTACCTGCCCTCCGCGCTGGGCCTGGACGAGACCGACCACCTGCTGCCCGCGACCCTCGCCCTGCTCGCCGAGACCACCGGCGACCTGGTCAGCTACGGCTGGCGGCTCGGCGCCGGAACGGGCCTGGCCTGGCAGCACGCCCGCGAGCTGCGGGCCCGGGTGCTGGACGCGGCGCGGATCGCCTGGCTCGGCTACGAGGGCACCGTCATGGCCACGACCCTCGGGCCCGCGACCCTCGCCGGCGCCACCTTCCTGCAGTCCGGGGAGCGGACCCTCGCCGACCCCGGCGCGGTGCGGGACCTGCCGATGCTGCTGGCCGAGGGCCTCGTGGACCATCTCACCGAGCTGCGCGAGCGCGTGCCCGGCGGCCACCAGCACGTGCTGGTGCGCGAGGACGCGGTCGCCGCGATCCACCAGGGCCGCATCCCCACCCCCTCGGGCCGTCGCCGCTACGACCCGATCCCCGCCCCCGAGATCGCGGTGCTGTGGCGCTCGCTGTACGTGGCGCTGGAGGACTACGGCCTGGACGCCCGCGACGTGACCCTCGGCGTCGGCGCCGACATCGCCCTGCTGCAGGCGGCGCGCGAGGCGGGCGCCCGGCGCATGGCGATCGCCCCGCGCCGCCTGCCCTCGCTGTCCACCCCCGAGGGTCGCGCGCTCTGGGAGGGCATCGCCGAGGCCGCCGACGACGGCTGCGCCTTCGAGATCGTGGTCGACCCCCGCCCCGGCGGGAACCTCGCTCCCGAGCTCGAGACGATGCTGGAGACCTGGCGGCGCCTCGGCCACGCGGAGACCGATGCCGCGGGCGTCACCGTCATCGCGCACACCGGCGCCTCCCACGGCCTGCACTCCGGACGGGTGGATCCCTCCGCCCAGCCCGAGCGCTCGACCCTGCTGGACGAGTCCGCGCTCGAGGCGATGCTGCGGATCGCCCCCACCTGGGCGGAGCGCGTCTCGGACTGAGCGACCTCCCGGGCAATCCCCGGTCGCCCCCTGACCGACGGCATCCGGGCGGGGACCGCTCGGTCGGGCCAGGACAGCACGATCCGTCCAGTGGGCAGGCCGGGGGATCACGATCCGCGAACTCCGACGCCCCTGCACTGCCTACGATCGGGACGTACCACGGTGCCGCCCGCACCGATCCGCACGGTGCATCCCGCGAGGACGTGGGGCCGTCGGACCCGGCATCGGCGCCGATCCGTCGCACGCCGCGAGACACGCTTCCGATGAAGGGACGTCGATGCGCACCCTCCCACGCCCGGGCCGACGCGCGCTCCTGGCCTCACCGCTGCTCCTCGCCGGGGCCGCCGGCTGCACCTCGGGCGGCACCCTCGCCTCGAGCGCGGACGCCCGCGAGGACCAGCCGCTCGTGCTCCGCCTCGCCCACAACCTCAGCGGCACCCATCCGACCTCGCTCGCGATCGACGCCTTCGCCGCCTCCGTCGCGGAGCGCAGCGGCGGCAGGATCCGGATCGACATCTACGCCAACGGGCAGCTCGGCTCCGAGCCCGCCGTGCTCGGCCAGCTCGTGCAGGGCATCGTCGACATCACCAGGGTCGCCAGCCCGGGCCTGGCCAGCCAGCACCCCGGCTATCACACCTTCGGCCTGCCCTACGTCTTCGACTCCGAGGAGCAGATGCACGCGGTGCTCGACTCCGAGCGGATGGCGGAGTTCTACCGCACCACCGAGGACCGCGGCTTCGTGGGCCTGATCCACTTCACCTCCGGCGCCCGCTCCTTCTACACCCGCGCGACGCCGATCCGCGCCCCCGAGGACATCGTGGGGATGAAGATCCGCGTCCAGGACATGCGCTCCCAGACAGAGCTCATGGAGGCGCTCTCCGGCGCGCCGGTGGTGATGGCCTTCGGCGACACCTACACCGCCCTGCAGACCGGGCTGATCGACGGCGCCGAGAGCAACGAGACCGTCCTGACCGACAGCGCCCACGGCGAGGTCACCAAGGTCTTCTCCCGCACCCGCCACACGATCATCCCCGACCTGATGCTGATCAGCTCCGCCGCCTGGCAGCGCCTGGAGCCCGAGGACCGGGAGCTGGTCGCCGAGGCCGCACGGCAGTCCTCCCTCGACCACCGCACGGCCTGGGCCGAGGCGATCGCCGAGGCGGAGGAGACCGCGAGGGGGATGGGCGTCGAGTTCGTCGACGACGTCGACACCGACGCGTTCCGCGAGGCGACCGCGAGCGTCGTCGAGGACTTCGCCGCCGACCATCCCGAGGTCGCCGAGCTGCTGGAGCTGATCGAGACCGTCCGCGAGGAGGAGAGCGCATGACCATGCCGCCCGACCCCACCCCCGCAGCCGCCGCCCCCGGCCCCGACGGCGCGGCACCCGCCGCACCCGGACCCGCCCGACGGCTGCGGTCCGGCCTGTCCACGGTGCTGCTGTGGACCTCCATGGGCCTGCTCGTGGCGATGACGCTGCTGGTGCTCTTCCAGGTGTTCACCCGCTACGTCCTCGGCACCCCCGCGGCCTTCACCGAGGAGCTCGTGCGCTACGCCCTGATCTGGGTCTCCTTCCTCGCCGCGACCTACGCCTTCCTGCAGCGCGAGCACATGGCGCTGACGATCGTGAAGGACCGACTGCCCGCCGGGCTGCGTCGGGGCGTCGGCATCGGGATCGAGGCGCTCGTCCTCGCGCTCGCCGTGCTCGTGCTCGGCATCGGCGGTGCGATGCTCGCCTGGATCTCCCGCGGCGACATCTCCGCGCTGCTGGGCATCTCCCGCGGCCTCGTCTACCTCATCGTCCCGATCGCCGGGATCGGCATCGCCCTCGCCCAGGTGCTGAACCTGCTCGAGGCCGTGCGCGCACCCGCCGACGCCCCGCGCCCCGGCCCCGCACAGACGGAGGAGGCGTGATGGATCCCATCCTCGCCGCCCTCGTGCTCTTCGGGACCTTCGCGGTCCTGCTCGCCCTCGGGGTGCCGATCTCCGTCGGGATCCTGGTCTCCGCCTTCGGCACCGCCCTGCTGATGCTGCCCTGGGACGGCACCACCTACGTCGTCGGCCAGCAGATGACCATGGGGGTCGAGAGCTTCTCCCTGCTCGCCGTGCCGCTGTTCATCCTCGCCGGCAACATCATGAACAACGGCGGGATCGCCCAGCGCCTGGTCGACCTCGCCCTGGTCATCGCCGGGCGCGTCCCCGGCTCCCTCGCCCACACCAACGTGCTGGCGAACATGCTCTTCGGCTCGCTGTCCGGCTCCGCGGTCGCCTCGGCCGCGGCGATCGGCGGCACGCTCCACGAGCGCCAGCGCGCCGCCGGCTACGACCCGGCCTACTCCACCTCCGTCAACATCGCCTCCGCCTCCGTCGGCCTGCTGATCCCGCCCACCACCGCTGCGATCGTCTACTCCACCGTCGCGGGCGGGGTCAGCGTCTCGGCCTTGTTCATGGCCGGCTACGTGCCGGGGATCCTGATGGGCGTCGCCGTCATGATCGTCGCCTTCCTCATCGCGCGGCGCGCCGGCTACCGCAGCAGCGAACGGGTCAGCGCCGGCACTGCCCTGCGCACCCTGCTGCGGGCCGTCCCCTCGCTGCTGCTGGTCGTCGTGGTGGTCGGCGGGATCGTCGCGGGCGTGTTCACCGCGACCGAGGGCGCCGCCGTCGCCGTCGTGTACTGCCTGGGCCTGTCGCTGCTGTACCGGAGCCTGGACCGTGCCGCGCTGCGCCAGATCGCGGTGCGCACGATCACCTCCTCGGGCGTGGTGATGCTGCTGATCGCCGCGTCCTCCGCGATGGCATGGGTGATGGCCTACTCCGGGATCCCCGCCGCGCTCACCGAGGCGCTGATCGGGGCGACCGACTCCTCCGTGCTGATCCTCGCGCTGATGGTCGCGATCCTGCTGGTCGTGGGGACCTTCCTCGACATCACCCCCGCGATCCTGATCTTCACCCCGATCTTCCTGCCGATCGCCGAGGAGACCGGGATGGACCCGGTGCACTTCGGCATGGTGCTGATCCTCGCGATGTGCATCGGCACCATGACCCCGCCGGTCGGCTCGGTGCTGTTCGTCGCCACGGGCGTGGCGGGGGTGAGCATCGAGCAGGTCGTGCCACGCCTGCTGCCCTACTTCGCGGTGCTCGTCGCCCTCCTGCTGCTGATCACCTACGTGCCGGCGCTGTCCCTCGGCGTGCCGGGCATGATGGGTCTGCTCGGCTGAGACCGAGCACGAGAGGAGGCGGGCCGTGCAGGACGTCGCGGGCGAGCTGATGGCGCGCGGCCGGCAGGTCGCGGTCGCCCGCGTGAGCGGGGTGGACGACAACATGGTCCGCCCCCACCGCCACGACCACCTGGAGGTCTACCTCCTCGAGCAGGGTCAGCGGGACCACCTCTCCGGCGGGGTGGTGCACCGGATGCGGGCGCCCGAGGTGATCACCTTCCCGCCCGGGGACGAGCACTACTCGTGGAGCCCGCCCGCGCTGCCCTTCCGGCGCGTCGTCGTCTACGCCCGCCCCGAGGCGGTGCTCTACCCGCATGCGCTCGAGCAGGTCTCGCGCGCAGCGCGCGTCGTGCGGCCGACGGAGGCGGGCCTGGCCGCGGTGCGGGCCCTCGTGGACCAGCTGATGTACACCCAGGAGGAGCTGGGGGAGCGGTCCCAGGACGAGATGCGCCTCCAGCTCACCCAGCTGCTGCTCCTGCTGCAGCGCCAGGAGGACGTGGACGCGGCGACCGCGGCGCGGGACACCCGGATCGTGCGCGTGGTGCGACACCTGCACGACCACTACCGCGAGCACGTGGACCTCGGCGAGCTCGCCGCGCTGTTCTTCGTCAGCCGCCACCACCTCGCCCGCGAGTTCCGCCGGCACACGGGCACCAGCGTCATCTCCTATGTCAACGATCTGCGGATCGACCAGGCGCAGCGGATGCTGGTCGAGACCGAGCAGCCGATCGGCCAGATCGCCGAGCAGGTCGGCTTCGGGACGATCACGCACTTCAACCGCGTCTTCCGCGACCGCACCGGCAGGACCCCGCGCGCCGTCCGCGCCGAGCGGCCGGTCGCCCCCGGGAGGGTCGTCGGCCTCTGAGCCGGCGTCCGCGACGCGGTCGACCCCGCGCGACGCGGTCCCGACCGCGGCCCGATCGACCTCCGCGCACGATGCGGTCCGTCGGCCCGGTGCGCGACAATGTCCCGGTGACCACCAACGCGCAGGACCCCCGCCCCGCCGACGAGACCGCCGACGCCCAGCAGCGCATCGCCGAGCTCACCGCCCGCATCGAGCAGGCGCGGGTGGACTACTACGAGCACGACGCCCCGACCATGGCCGACGGGGAGTACGACGCGCTGGAGAAGGAGCTGCGGGCGCTCGAGGAGGAGAACCCGCAGCTGGCCTCCGAGGACTCGCCCACCCGCACCGTCGGCGGCGCAGCGGCCGGGGGCCTGCCCACGATCGTGCACGCCGAGCGGATGCAGTCGCTGGACAACGTCTTCTCCCTCGAGGAGCTGCGCGAGTGGTGCGAGCACGCCGCCGCGGAGCTCGGCGCCCCCGTGCGCTTCCTGAACGAGCTGAAGATCGACGGGCTCGCGATCAACCTCCGCTACGAGGACGGCGAGCTCGTCACCGCCGCGACCCGCGGCGACGGCCGCACCGGCGAGGACGTCACCGCCAACGCGCTGCGCATCGAGGGGATCCCGCAGCGGCTCGAGGGGGAGGGGCATCCGCCGCTGGTGGAGGTGCGGGGCGAGGTGTTCATGCCCACCAAGGCCTTCGCGGCGCTGAACGACCTGCAGGTCGAGCTGCGCGAGCGCGCCGTGGCCGAGTCCCGCACCCGCTGGGAGGCGCGCAGCACCACCGGCACCCGCGCCTTCGACGAGGACCGCGAGATGCTCGCCGCGACACGCCGCTTCCCCACCTTCGCCAACCCCCGCAACACCGCCGCGGGCGGTCTGCGCCAGCAGCTGGAGAAGAAGGAGGGCCTCGAGCGCGAGGCCGGGGAGGCGCGCCTGGGCTCGCTGCGCCTGACCGTCCACGGCCTCGGCGCCTGGCCGGACCCGCCGGTCGACTCCCAGTCCGAGATGTACGAGCTGCTGAAGTCCTGGGGCCTGCCCACCAGCGCCCACCTCGGCGTCGCCGACACGGTCGACGAGGTCGCCGCCTACGTCGAGCACCACGGGGAGCACCGCCACGACCTCGAGCACGAGATCGACGGGATCGTCGTCAAGGTCGACTCCTTCGCCCAGCAGCGGGCGCTGGGCTCCACCTCCCGTGCCCCGCGCTGGGCGACCGCGGTGAAGTTCCCGCCCGAGGAGGTGACCACCAAGCTGCTGGACATCCAGGTGCAGGTGGGCCGCACCGGCCGCGTCACCCCCTTCGGGATCATGGAGCCCGTGCTGGTCGCGGGCTCCACCGTCGAGAAGGCGACTCTGCACAACCAGTTCGACGTCGAGCGCAAGGGTGTGTTGATCGGGGACACGATCGTGCTGCGCAAGGCCGGGGATGTGATCCCCGAGATCCTCGGCCCGGTCGAGTCGCTGCGCGACGGCACCGAGCGCCCCTTCGTCATGCCGACGGAGTGCCCCGCCTGCGGCACCGAGATCCGACCCGAGAAGGAGGGGGACAAGGACTGGCGCTGCCCGAACCGCCGCAACTGCCCCGCCCAGGTCACCGGCCGGGTCGAGCACGCCGCCTCCCGCGGCGCCTTCGACATCGAGTCGCTCGGCGAGGAGAGCGCGATCGCGCTGACCGACCCGGACAAGCGCCGCCCCGAGGCGCTCGCGGCGCTTGCCGAGGGCCACGCGGTCTACCTCCCGATCCGCGACGTCTCCGACACCGAGCTCGACGCCTTCGCGGTCGTCAAGAACGGCGACGTGGTCCAGGACACCGACGGGGTGCCGCTGCTGCGCATCACCTCGGTGGACGACCCGCTGCTGCCCGCCGTGCAGGAGCCCGTGATCGACACCGGCGCGGACCTCTTCGACCTCACCGCCGACGCGCTCGCCGACGTGTTCGTGTGGCAGCCGGAGCGGCGTGACGGCGTGCCGACGGGGGACTGGCGCATCCAGCCCGCCTTCTGGACCCGCCCCCAGTTCCGCCACTACAAGCGCGAGAGCACCTGGAAGCAGGTCAAGGAGCCCACGGCGCTGAAGACCACCGAGGAGCTGATCGCGGAGCTCGAGAAGGCGAAGGACCAACCGCTGTGGCGAGTGCTGGTGGCGCTGTCGATCCGGCACGTCGGCCCCGCCGCCGCGCGCTCGCTCGCCACCGCCTACGGCACGATGGACGCGATCCGCGAGGCGAGCGTCGAGCAGCTCGCCGAGACCGACGGGGTCGGTCAGATCATCGCCGAGGCCGTGGTGGAGTGGTTCGAGACCGACTGGCACCGCGAGATCGTCGACGGCTGGGCCGCCTCCGGCGTGCGGATGGCCGACGAGGTCGAGGAAGGCTTCGTGAAGACCCTCGAGGGCCTCACCGTGGTGGTCACCGGAGGGCTCGACGGCTTCACCCGCGACGGCGCGAAGGAGGCGATCATCACCCGCGGCGGGAAGGCCTCCGGCTCCGTCTCGAAGAAGACCGACTTCGTGGTCGTCGGCGAGAACGCCGGCTCGAAGGAGACCAAGGCCCGCGACCTGGGCCTGCGCATCCTCGACGAGGCCGGGTTCGTCGCCCTCCTCGAGGGTGGTCCGGACGCGGTCGCCCTGCCGGAGGAGGCCGGGGACGACGGCTTCGACGGGGACGACGCCGAGTCGGAGTGACCCGGCCCTGAGCGCAAATGCCGTCCTCGCCGCCGGGCGAGGTCGAGCGGGCCGACGGTCTCGACACCGCTCACCCGTGATGGAAGGGTGCGTGATGCACATCGCACCCGACAGGAAGGCCGCTCGACCATGAGCGCCCAGCGTCACGCACAGCACTCCGACCCGACCACGACCTCTCATCCACCTGCGCCCCGCCTCGGCGTCGACCGACGCACGCTGCTGCGCGGAGCCGGCCTGCTCGGCGCGGTCGCCGCGACCGGGACGGTGCTCGCTCCCGCCCAGGCCGCCCCGGCGCCCACAGAGGTGGATCCGGCTGCCTTCCGTCTGACCGCCGACTACACGAAATACACCGCACGGGTCGAAGCGCTGCTCGAGCAGGCCGGGCGGGCGAGCGTCAGCCAGGTGATGGACGACGCCAACCATGAGCGCACCCCGCCACGGTGATCGACACCCAGGTGCACGGGTTCCGCTTCGCCACGAGCGACGAGAACGACCCCGACGCCTTCCCGCAGGGGATCGCCACCAGCCGCGACGCGGTGGGCACCGCGGGGGACGGCCGCTACGACGGCCGTCAGGTGATCGCCGTGAGCTTCTACAACAACTCCCCGAAGTCCAGCCGCATCAACCTCATCGACTGGGACGCGAACTATCCGAACAAGTATCGACGGATCCTGCTCGTCGAACCGACCGAGTCCGCGGAGGAGCCCAGCTTCCAGGACGTGGAGATCCATGCCGGCGGGATCGCCTGGTACGGGGACCTGCTCTACGTCGCGGACTCCGCGGCGGAGCCCGGTGGGATGCGGGTGTTCGACATGAGCAAGATCCTCACCACGGACACCGGCGGCGCGAAGGGCCAGATCGGTCGGGTGGGCGACACCTTCTACGCGCACAACTACGCCTACGTCCTGCCGCAGGTCGGGACCATCTCCTCGGAGGTGGAGGCGGGCACGGAGCCGCTCGTGTGGTCGACGATCTCGCTGGATCGGGTGACCCGCTCGATCGTGATGACCGAGTACCGCTGCGATGACAGCTGCGACAACTACCCCACGGGCACCACCCGTGCGGTGCGCTTCGACTTCCAGGAGGGTGGTCCCACTTTCGCCGGGACCACGACCGCGAGCGAGGTGCTCGAGGTGCCGCTGCACTTCCTCAACGGCGTCGGCTCCCACAACGGGCGCTGGTGGTTCAACAGCTCCCGCCACAAGACCCTGAGCTACTGGTCCGGCGAGGGAGCGCTCACCACCTATCCCTGGGTCTCCTGGGGACAGTCGATCAGCTACTGGGAGGACGCGGACGGCCCCGACCTCCTGTGGTCCCTCACCGAGGGCGAGGGATTCCGTGCGGTGTTCGCCGTGAAGCAGGCCGGCTACAGCTGACCGGCCTGCCGCTCACGCCTGCTGCGCGAGCGCCAGCGGCAGCACCGGACCGGAGCCTGCGCGGCGCAGCAGCCGGGCGGCGACGGCCATCGTCCAGCGCGTGTCGATCACGTCGTCGACCAGCAGGATCGGCGCGCCGTCAAGAGCGTCGAGCCGCGCCTGCAGCTCGGCACCCACGGCGAAGCGCTCCCACAGGTCCGCGACGCGGAAGGCGCTGTTCCCGCCGCCGCGCAGCGGCCCCGCGCCCGGGGCGAGGTCGAGGGCGCCGAGGTCCTCGAGCCGCCCGATCGAGGCGATGCCCGCGGCGAGGGAGCCCACCAGTTGCGGGCGCGTGGTCGAGGGGACGGCGACCACGGCGGCGGGGCGCTGCTGCCAGTCCCAGTCCTTCAGCACCTCGACGATCCGGTCACCGATCCGCTCGGGGACGACCGCGTCGACGGGACGGCCGTCCTCGTCGGTGCGCAGCAGTTCCCGCAGCGGCACCGCCCAGCCGAGGTCCGACATGCGTGCGATGACCCGGCCCTCCGCGGCGCGCTCGCCCTCGGGGATCCGGCCCTTCGGCGCGCCCGCGCCGAGCAGCCGGTCGAGTCCCGAGGGCCAGCTCGCCCGCGGCTCGACCGGCACGCCGACCCGCTCCAGCAGCGCCGCGACGCGGGCATCGGCCCCGTCGTCGGCGCCGCCCTCACTCGCGCTGGTCGCCGGTGCGTCCGGCGCTGGGTACCAGGGCCCCGCGCACACATCGCAGCGCCCGCAGGGCACGGCGGTCTCATCGTCGAGCTGACGGGCGAGGAACACCATCCGGCACTGCTCGGGTCCGCCGGCGAGCGCCTCGTACTCGAGCATCGCCTGCTGCTCCTCGCGGCGGGCGCGGGCGACGGTCTCGTAGCGCTCGGCGTCGTAGTGCCAGGGCGCGCCGGTGGAGACCCAGCCGCCCTTGACGTTCTGGACCGCGCCGTCGACGGCGAGCACCTTCAGCAGCAGCTCGAGGGCGCTGCGGCGCACGTCCACCCGCGCCTCGAGCGCCGGGGTGGACAGCGGCGCGGAGGATTCCGCGAGCGCGGCGAGGACCTGCGAGGCGGACTCCTGGGTGGGCATCGACGCAGTCGCGAAGTACTCCCAGATCGCCCGGTCCTCCTTCCCCGGCAGCAGCAGCACGTCGGCCCGGTCGGTCGCACGGCCCGCGCGGCCCACCTGCTGGTAGTAGGCGACGGGGGAGGAGGGCGCCCCGAGGTGGATCACGAAGCCGAGGTCCGGCTTGTCGAAGCCCATGCCCAGCGCGCTGGTCGCGGCGAGGGCCTTGACCTCGTTGTCCTTCAGCGCCTGCTCGAGCTCGGCGCGCTCCTCCGGATCGGTGCGGCCCGTATAGGCGCGCACGCGCCGCCCGGGTCGGTCCAGCAGGGAGGCGAGGTCCTCCGCGGCGGAGACGGTCAGGGCGTAGATGATCCCCGAGCCCTCGAAGGAGTCCAGGTGCCGCACCAGGTAGTCCAGGCGCTGGCGGTCATCGGCGAGGCTCATCGATCCCAGCCGCAGCGACTCTCTGGTGAGCGAACCGCGCAGAGTCAGCACCTCGCCGTCGGCCCCGCCGGTGCCGAGCTGCTCGGCGACGTCGGCGAC
>Ga0079224_100005142_pt1 | contig 17127 bp, 13 predicted proteins | sample Stecom2015_FD_80414 | JGI IMG/M metagenome (GOLD analysis project Ga0079224, IMG submission 80414) | Agricultural soil microbial communities from Utah to study Nitrogen management - Steer compost 2015 | ecosystem: Environmental > Terrestrial > Soil > Agricultural land | place: USA: Utah... | reverse complement strand
TCCAGAAGCCCTCTCCGCCATGTCCAGCAGCAACGGGAAACAGGAAGTCGTCGTCGTCACGGGCGCCTCGGCGGGCGTGGGGCGGGCGGTGGCCCGCGAGTTCGCGCGGCACGGCGCCCGCGTCGGCCTCATCGCGCGCGGGGAGGCCGGCCTCGACGCCGCCCGCCGCGACGTCGAGCGCCTCGGCGGCACCGCCCTCGTCCTCCCCTGCGACGTCGCCGACGCCGAGGCCGTCGAGGCCGCCGCCGCGCGCGCCGAGCGCGAACTCGGCCCCATCGACGTGTGGGTCAACAACGCGATGCAGTCGGTCTTCTCGCCGTTCAAGGAGATGACGGCCGAGGAGTTCAGGCGCGTCACCGACGTCACGTACCACGGCTACGTCTACGGGACGATGGCGGCGCTGCGGCGGATGCTCCCGCGCGACCGCGGGAAGATCGTCCAGGTGGGGAGCGCGCTGGCCTACCGGAGCATCCCGCTCCAGAGCGCCTACTGCGGCGCCAAGCACGCCGTCGTCGGCTTCACCGACTCCATCCGGTGCGAGCTCGTCCACGACGGCTCGCGCGTCTCGATCACGGCCGTCCACCTCCCGGCCCTCAACACCCCGCAGTTCCGGTGGGTCAAGACGCGGCTGCCGAACAAGAGCCAGCCCGTCCCGCCCATCTTCCAGCCCGAGGTGGCCGCCCGCGCCATCTACCGGGCCGCGCACACGGACCGGCGCGAGGTGTGGGTGGGCGGCCCGACGGTCAAGGCCATCGTCGGCCAGCGGCTCATCCCGGGCCTCCTCGACGTCTACCTCGGCAAGACGGGCTACGGGGGCCAGCAGACCGACGAGCCGCGCGAGCGGGGCGTGGACGAGCACAACCTCTGGCAGGCGCTCGACCAGGACGAGGACCGCGGCGCCCACGGCGTCTTCGACGACCGCGCCCGCGCCTACAGCGTCCAGCAGTGGGCCGACCGGAACAGGGGCCTCCTCGCCGCCGGTGCCGCCCTCGTGGGCGTCGTCGCCGGCCTCGCCGCGCGGCGGTAGAGAAGAGGATGGAGGGAGGACGCACTTCCCCGCTTCCCCTTCCATACGGCCCATCCCCTCCATCCCCAGAGAAAGGTCCCTCGTCAGCCCGACGGTGCGGCGCGTCCTCTCAGCCAAACACGCAACACGCGACACGTCACGACAGCCGCCGCGCCTCCGCCTCGTGCATCGGGCGGCGGCCCCACACGGCGCGCCAGCCGCCGCCGAACCGCTTGTCCACGGTGCCCCTGACGAGCGAGAGCGCCGCCAGCGCCGCGCCCACGGCCAGGCTGTTCACCAGCGGTGCCGTGGCGCCGTAGCCGAGGACGAACGGCGCGGCGATGAGCCACAGGCCGAGCGGCAGGTTCACCCACCGCGCCGGCCGCGTGGCCTGCCACCACGCGATGACGGCGAACGAGGCCGCGACGGGCCCGACGATCCGGTCGTTCACGGCGGCGGGGGCGCCGTAGCCGAGCACGGCCGGCGCCGCCATGAGCCAGACGCCGAGGAGCGCGTTGACGACCTGGGCCCACATGATTCGATTTCGGATTTGGGATTGCGGATTTCGGATTGGAAGGGAGCTTCACTCATTCGGCACTCCGCAATCCGAAATCCGCATTCAAGCGGTTCCCCAGAAGTGCTTCCAGAAGGGGAGGCCGGCGTCGCGGACGCGGCGGAGGTACTGGAGGCTGGCGAGCATCTCGTCCATCGCCGGCCCGATCATGGCGAGCGAGACGACGGCCGAGGCGAGGCAGAGCGTGCACCACGCCCCGACGACGAGCGGCTGCGAGACGACGAGGGCGATGGAGACGACGCCGAGCGGGCCGACGGCCAGCCCGAACAGGATCACCATCCACGGCATCGTCTTCCACCGCCGCGTCCCGCCGACGACGCCGGCGACGGCGTCGAAGAGGTAGCCGAAGGCGCCGAGGGCGGCGTCGGGGACGCCGACGATGCGGGAGAGGTCGCGGGAGAGGTCGGAGTCGAGGACGGTCCGGCTGCCGTCGCCGAAGAACGGCTCCCACACCGTCGGGACCACGCGGAGCTGGTAGAGCGCGAGGTAGGTGGCGATGCCGAAGCCGACGAGGGCGAGGCCGACGATGGGGAGCCGCTGGCCCCACTTCGCGGGGTTGTAGTCCCAGCCGGGCGGGATGCCCGCCTCGCCGCCTTCGCGGCGGGTGGCCTCGGCCGCGCGCGGCGAGAGGCCGGGGCCGTCGGGGAGGGGGACGCCGAGGGCTTCTTCAGGCATGGCCGGCTTCAGGCGTGACCGGCGGGGGGAGCTCGGGGAACTCGTCGGGCGGCTCGAGCCCGTTCCGCTCGTACCACCCGGCGGGGTCGCGCCGGAGATGCTCGATGATGGTCGGGAGCGTGTCGAGGAGGCGGTGGCGGGGGCGCCAGCCGAGGAGGGCCTCGGCGCGGCTCACGTCGAGGGCGTAGTGGTCGTCGGCCATCGGGATCATGAACGGCTTGATGAAGGGGTCCGCCCACGGCAGCCGCTCCTGGACCCACGCCCCCGCCTCGGCCACGGCCTCCGGGATGCGGACCGTCGTCCAGTCCTTCCCCCAGAGCAGCGCCCCGATGCGGTCCTGGAGCTGGTCGTACGTCGGCGGCTCCGGCTCCCCGACGAGGATGGCGACCTCCTCGGGCAGCGCCGCGCGCCGGTCCACAGCCCGCGCGATGGCGTCGACGGCGTCGTCGAGGTGGACGAGGGACTGGCCCGTGTGGGGGTCGCCGGGGAAGAGGTGGCCCTCGAGGTCGCGCTCGTAGATGCGCTTGATCTGCTGGACGAGCGTGGGCTGCTGCCCGTAGTCGGTGTAGACGCCGGCGATGCGGAGGAGCACGGCCGGGATCCCGTCGCGCTCCGCGTGGATCACCCGCTCCGTCGCCACCTTCGACTTCGGGTAGGGCCACGTCCCTTCGAGCGGGTCGTCCTCGGTGATGGCCTCGCCCGGCTCGACGGGCGGGTGGACGAGCATCGTCGAGGAGAAGAGGAACTGCTCGACCTCGAAGTCCTCCCTGAGCATGCGGAGGAGGCGCCGGGTGCCCTCGACGGTCACCTGCTCGTAGAGCGGGCTGTCGGCGCCGGTGAAGTCGTAGTACGCGGCGAGGTGGACGACGGAGGCGAGGCGGTTCCCGAACCGCTCGCGCACGTTGACGAGGGCCTGGCGCACGCCGAGGTCGCTCCCGAGGTCCATCATCACGAAGTCCTCGGCGTGCCCCTCGTAGGGCGCCTGCCGGTCCGTGCCGACGACGTGGTAGCGCCCGGCGAGGCGGCGGGCGACGGCGCGGCCGATGAGGCCCTCGCTCCCGGTCACGAGGACGACGGGCTGCTCGGGGGGGGCGGGCATCGGTTGAGAAGGGCTGACGAGGAAGGGCGGGGTTTCGACGGGCGAGGGCGGCAGAGGTTCACCGTGCCCCGTAGGGAGACCCCTGGTTGAGAACGCCGCGTCGCGGTCTATGCCCCTGGACACCCGTCGCCCGCGGACGGCTCGTCGTTGCCAGGCGAACGGGCGCGCCGCGCTACCTTTCCTCGCTCACTGCCGGGGCCAGGCCCCTCCTCCGCATGTCCGATCCCCTCTCCCGCCGCACCTTCCTCGGCCGGCTCGCCGCCCTCGGCGCCGTCGCCCCCACCCTCCTCACCGCCTGCGGCGGCGGCGACGGCGCCGACTCGCTCGTCGTGGAGGCCGCCACGTGCCGGGGCTACGACCCCGCGTCGGCGCCCATCCGGGAGTCGCTGGGCTACGTGGACCGCTCGGCGACGCCCGGGCAGTTCTGCAACAACTGCCGGTTCTACACCGCGCCGGCGGGCGCCGGCGACCGCTGCGGGCTGTGCCAGGTCATCCCCGGGCTCAACGGGCAGGGCCCCGTCTCGCCGGGCGGCTACTGCCGCTCCTGGGCCGCCGCCCCCGCGCCGGCCTGACGGTGCCGCCGGGGCACCCACACGCCCCGCTCTCCGACTGGCTCGCTCCGGGTAGGGGGTGCCGTCGGACGGCGTTTTCGAGGGCGTCCGCCCGGTCCCGTTACCGCCGGGTATACCGGAAGATGAAGACGGTGCGCTGCTCTTGCGGCGGCGGTTGCGGAATCGGATACTTACGGCCCGTATATTGCGCTTCCCGGAATTCGTGCGGAAGCACGGGATCAACCCGCGAAGCCGACGGCTCTGTGTCCCTTCACCCCGCTCCTCTCTCCGCACTCGGAGGCCTCCGAGCAGCCGTGGTCCACGACTGGCTCCCCGTCTACGGGGGGGCCGAGCGTGTGCTCGAGCAGATGCTCCACGTCCTCCCCCAGGCGGACCTCTACAGCCTGCTCGACTTCGTGCCGGAGGACCAGCGGGGGTTCCTGGGCGGCCGGGAGGTCCACACCTCGATGATCCAGCGGCTCCCGATGGCGCGGCGGCGGTACCGGGCATACCTCCCGCTGGCCCCGCTGGCCATCGAGGGGTTCGACCTCTCCGCCTACGACGTCGCGGTCTCGTCGAGCTACGTCGTGGCGAAGGGGGTGCTGACGTCGGCGGAGCAGCTCCACGTCTCGTACGTCCACAGCCCCGTCCGCTACGCGTGGGACCTCCAGTTCACGTACCTCCGTGACGGCGGCTACACGCGCGGCTTCCGGGGCGCCCTCGCGCGGGTCGTCCTCCACTACCTCCGCCTCTACGACGTCGCCTCGTCGTCGCGCCCGGACGTCCTCGTGGCGAACTCGCGGTTCGTGGCGCGGCGGATCTGGAACGCGTACCGCCGCCGCGCGGCCGTCATCCACCCGCCGGTGGACGTGGACGCGTTCTCGCTCTGCGAGCAGAAGGACGGGCCGTACGTGACGTGCGCGCGGCTCGTCCCCTACAAACGGGTGGACCTCCTCGTGGAGGCGTTCCGGCAGATGCCGCAGCGGGAGCTCGTCGTGATCGGGGACGGCCCGGACCTCGGCCGCCTCCAGGCGGCGGCCCCCCCGAACGTCCGGTTCCTCGGGCGGCAGCCGCACGAGGCCCTCGCCTACTACCTCCGCCACGCACGCGGCTTCCTCTTCGCCGCGCTCGAGGACTTCGGCATCGCGCCCGTCGAGGCGATGGCGTGCGGGACGCCCGTGGTGGCCTACGGCCGCGGCGGCGCGCTCGAGACCGTCGAAGACGGGGTGACCGGCGTCCTCTTCACCGAGCAGGCGCCCGAGGCCGTCGCGGCGGCCGTGGCGCGCCTGGAGCGGACGGCGTTCGAGCCCGCTCGCATCCGCGCCCACGCCGAGCGCTTCTCGGCCGCGCGCTTCCGCGCCGAGTTCGAGGCGTTCCTGGAGGCGGCGTGGGCGCGGTTCGAAGCCGAGGGCCCCGAGGCCCTCGACGCCCCCGGCTACGGCCTCCTCCGCGAGGAGCGGCCGAGCGGCGACGGGGCCGGGGCGCCGTCTGCCCTGAGCCTCTAACCGCCGCGTCCCCAGCGGCCCCTCTTCCTCCCCTCTCTCTCCGACCCCTCTCGCCGTCTCCGGCGCTCCTTGATGTCCACCGTTGCTTCCGGCCTCGCACTCCCGCCGCTGCCGCCAGTATCCGAGCCGGTGCCCCTGCAGCCCCAGCGGCGGGCAGGAGCCCCCGCACACCCGGCGCGGGCTGCACGCGCGCGGCCCGCCCTCGCCGGTGGACCCCGCCGCTACCGCCGCCGCTTCGCCGTCCTCCTCCTCGCCGATGTGCTGGCGCTCTCGTTCTGCATGGCGCTGGCGGGCACCGGGTACGACCTCTTCTTCTGGATCGGGCAGCTGTTCGCGCGGGGGCTGGTGGGCGGGGTGATCCTGGCCATCGGGCTCTTCGCCGCCTCCGGGCTCTACTCCATCTTCCCTATGCCGCCGGTGAAGGAGGTGCGCGCGATCGGGGTGGCGCTCGGCGCCGCCGCTGCGTTCCTGGCGGTGGCGGCGCTGGCGCTGGCGCCGACGGTGGCCGCCGCCGTCCCCGTTCTCGCCACGCTCGGCGTGGGGTTCGGGCTGGCCACGTTCGCCGTGCCGACGGCCCGGCTCACCGCGCGTGCCCTCTTCGCAGCGCAGCCGTGGTGGGGGTGCCAGACCGTCGTGCTCGGCCACGGGGAGGCCGGCCGCGCCCTCGTCGAGACGCTGCGGCGTCAGCCCGAGTTGGGGCTGGCCCCCGCCGTCCTCCTCGAGGACGACGCTACCACGCACGGGGGAAAGGTGGCGGGGGTGCCGGTGGCGGGGCCCCTCGCGCTGGCCCCCCGCTACGCCACCGAGAACCGGGTGCCCTACGCCGTCGTGGCGATGCCCGAGGCCGGACGGGAGCGGACCGTGGAGGTAGTGGACCGTTACACCCGCCACTTCGAGCGCGTCCTCGTCCTCCCCGACCTCCGCGGGCTGACGAGCCTGTGGGCGCAGGCGCGCGACCTCGACGGCGCGCTCGGCATCGAGATCCGGCACCGGCTGCTGGCGCGGTGGCGGCAGCGGCTCAAGCGGGCCGTCGACCTCGCCGTCGTCCTCGCCGCCGCCCCGCTGATCCTCCCGCTCGGCCTCGTCATCGCCGCGCTGATCCGGCTCGAGTCGCCGGGGCCCGTGCTCTTCCGGCAGGCCCGGTTGGGCCGGGGTGGCCGGTGCTTCACCCTCTACAAGTTCCGGAGCATGCACGTCGGCGCCGACGCCCTCCTCCGCGACCTCCTCGCCCGGGACGAGGCCGCACGCGAGGAGTACGCCCGCTACGCGAAGCTGAAGGAGGACCCCCGCGTGACGCGGGTCGGGCGGCTCCTCCGGAAGACGAGCCTGGACGAGCTGCCCCAGCTCCTCAACGTGCTGCTCGGGGAGATGAGCCTCGTCGGGCCGCGGGCGTATCTTCCGGTCGAGCTGGAGCGGATGCAGGGGCGGGAGCGGGCGATCCTCCGCGTCCGGCCCGGGATCACGGGGCTGTGGCAGGTCTCCGGCCGCAACCAAATCCCCTTTGAAGGCCGCCTCGACCTCGATGTTCGCTACATTCGCGACTGGTCCGTCTCCCTCGACCTCTATCTCCTCGCCCGGACGGTGCCCGTGGTGCTCACGGGCCACGGCGCGGCCTGACCCCTTCGTCGCCCCGCTCCTGACCTGAATCCAACCCGATGGACACCCGAAACGGCCCCCCCCCCGGTCTTCTACAAGATGCGCCGAAGCTGGACTTCTCCGCCGTATGGCAGGCGCTCCGGCGCGGGTGGTGGATCGTGCTCATCGCGCTCGTAGGCTGCGTCGGCCTCGCCGTCACCTATACGCTGCTGCGCCCGCCCGTCTACAGCACGACGAGCGTGGTGATGCTGAACAGGGCCTCAGCGCGGGGTGGGGGCATGACGACGATGGAGGCAGCGTTGATGGGGCTGCCCGAGCGCTCGCTCGCCAACGAGATCGAGTTCCTCCGGCAGTCCGTCCCCCTCGCGGAGGAAGTCGCCGCGCGCCTCATGGGGGCGGACTCCGCGGCCATCGCCCGGCGGGACTCCGCCATCATCAAGCGGGCCGCCCAGCTGCTCGGGCGGGACCGGGGGCGTGCGCAGGTCACGTTCGACCCGGTCAGCAACTTCGTGGACATGATCCAGATCACGGCGCAGGCCCGTGATCCCCGCGAGGCCGCCCGCATAGCCAACGTGTACGCCGAGCTGTACCGCGAGCGCGGCCGGGAGTCCAGCCGGGCCTCCGTCTCGAACGCGCGCGCGTTCCTCGAGGAGCAGGTGGCCGAGCGCCGGAGCGAGCTCGCCGACGCCGAGGCCGCCCTCGAGGCGTTCATGACGCGGGAGGGGGCGGTCAACCTCGACCTCGAGGGGCAGCAGGTGGTCTCGCAGACGGCCGCCCTCGACGCCGCCATCGACAACGCGCTCGTCGAGCTCGAGGTGGCGCGGACGTCGCTGGCGGCCATCGAGCACGAGGCCGGCCAGGTCTTCCCCGACCTCGCAAGCCGCCTCGCCTCCGGCACCTCACAGCAGATCGCCGCGCTCCAGCATCAGATCGCCCAGTTCGAGGTCGAGGCGGCCGACTACTACGCCCGGGACCCGTCCCTGCGGGGGAACGAGAGCCGGGTGCCGGAACTGGCCTCGCTCAAGCGCCGGATCGACGAGATGCAGCGGCAGGTGGACCAGCTCTCGGCGCAGTACGTCCAGGAGCTCCGGGCCTCGGGCGGCATCGACCCGACGGTGGGGGGGGCCGGACTCTCCCGCATCGCCGAGCTCCAGAACGAGGCGGTGGCGAAGCAGATCCAGATCCGTGGGCTGGAGGCCCAGCTCGCCGCCCTCCGCGAGCGGCAGGCGTCCAACGAGGGGCGGATGCGCGCGCTCCCCACGCAGTCCATCCACCTCGCCCAGCTCGAGCGCACGCGGCAGGCGACGGAGGGGATGTACCTCTCGCTTCTCCAGCAGCTCCAGGAGATGCGGGTGGCCGAGGAGGGCGAGCTCGGCTACGTCGAGGTCATCCGGGAGGCGTCGGTGCCGGTGCAGCCGGTGGCACCGAAGCCCATGCTCAACCTCGCGCTCGGCATCGTCTGCGGCCTCTTCTTCGGCATCGGCCTCGCCTTCGTCCGCCACGCCACCGACCACCGCCTCCGCGCACCGCAGGACGTCGAGGGCGCGGGGTTCACCCTCCTCGGCGTGGTCCCGACCTTCGACCGCCTCATCAAGCAGAAGTTCGGCGGCCAGCGGTTCGTGGGGGTCGAAGGGCGGCAGGTGTCGAGCCTGGCCGTGGCGGCGCTCCACCCGCTCAGCCCGGTCACGGAGGCGTTCCGCCACCTCCGCACGAGCGTCCTCTTCTCGCTCCCGGACCGCCCCATCCGCACCCTCCTCGTCACGAGCCCCGAGCCCACCGAGGGCAAGAGCACCATCGCGCTCGACCTCGCCATCGCCTTCACGCAGGCGGGCCGCCGCGTGCTCTACCTCGACGCCGACCTCCGGAAGCCCACCGGCCACACCCTCTTAGGGATCCCGCGCGAGGGCGGCCTCTCCGACCTCCTCTTCCACGAGGGCCCCGTGAACTGGGAGGCCTACCGCTATCCCCTCCGCGTGGACTGGGGCTCGTTCGAGAGCGAGGCCGACGGCCTCTACGCCGTCACGGCCGGGCAGTCCGTGCCGAACCCCACCGAGCTCCTCGGGTCGCAGAAGATGCGCGACCTCCTCCGCGCGGCCAAGGACCACTTCGACGTCGTCATCGTGGACTCCGCGCCCGTCCTCGCCGTCCCGGAGGCCCGCCTCCTCACGGCCGACTGCGACGCCGTCCTCTTCGTCGCCCGCGTGAACCAGACGAGCCTCCGGGCGCTCCGCCAAGCCCGCCGCGCGGTCGAGGTCGCTGAGGGGGAGGGCGCCCGGTTCATCGGCGTCGTCGTCAACGCCGTCGAGTGGCCCCGTCGCCCTGGGGGCTACGGGTACGGCTACGGGTACGGCTACGGGTACGGCTACGGGTACGGCATCGGCGAGGCCGACTTCGGCGTCTTCGGCGACGCCTCGGGGGGAGACGGCGCGGCTGGGGAGCCCCGGGTCGCCCGTGCCGGCGGCTCCTTGCCCGGTGGCCGCGCCACGAAGAAGGAAGACCGAGGGGGGCGCCGATGACGCTGCAGGACGCGACGGGGACGGGGGCCGCGCTGGTGCGCCGTGCCCCCCGGGGTGCTTGGAGGCTCCTCGGCGTGCTCGGGCTCCTCTTTTCGGGGGTGCAGGCCGCCGCGCAGCCGGAGACGGGGCAGGGGGTGGCGGTCTTCCTGTTCGCCGAGCCGGGCCAGCCCGTCATCTCGGTGGACCTGTGGGGCAGCGTCCGGCAGCCCGGGCGCTACTTGGTCGCGCCGGAGACGGGCCTCCTCGACCTCCTCACGATCGCCGGGGGCCCCCAACTCCAGGCCGAGACGGACCAGGTGGTGCGGTCCGTTACGGTGGAGGTGTCGCGTGCGTCCTCGCTGGATCGTAGCATCGTGTTCACGTCGGAGCTGCAGGCGCTCACGAGCGGGGAGGCCACGCCACCGCCGCTCCTCGATGGGGACGTGGTGACGGTGCAGACGAGCGTGAACCAGCGGTTCACGTGGCTCAACGGCCTCACCGTCGTGGCTAGCGTCGCCTCCATCGCGCTGATCATCCTCCGGGTTGCCAGCATCAGCGGGGGGATCTAGGGTCCGTCTGTACTGCTGCAGTAGTCTTCCTCCCGTCGCCGCCGGTTCTCATGGGTACGCACAAGGTCATGCGGGCGAAGAACGGAGCGGCTCAGAAGGCCGGGACAGGACGGCTCGGGGTCCGGCTCAGGCCGGACGAGGTGAAGCGGGAGCGGCTCCGGCTGCTCCTGCGCCTTGTCCGGGAGGAGCGGTGGCGCGTGGCCGTCGCCCTCACCGCCACCATCCTCGGCGCGTCGCTGGAGGGGGTCGGGCTCGGCCTCCTCATCCCCCTCCTCAAGAGCGTGTCCGACCCGGCTGCCGAGCCGATCCGGATCGGGGTGGGCTGGATCGACACGTGGGTGTTGGCGGCGGATCGCCCGCCGGAGCACCGGCTCTACCAGGTCTCCGCCCTCATCCTCCTCAGCATCGTGCTCCGCACGATGCTCGCCTTCGCCTCGCGCACGGCCACCATCAACACCATCGAGCGGGGGCTCCACCGCCTCCGGATCATGGCGTTCGACCGCCTGCTCGGGACGGCGCTCCCGTTCTACACCGTCAGCCGAGCCGGCGTCCTCATCAACGCGCTCACGACCGAGATCAACCGGATCCGGATCCAGTTGCAGACGAGCGCGACCATCATCACCCAGGGGTTCCTGCTCCTGGCCTACGTCGTGTTCGTGCTGGCGGTCTCGTGGCCGCTCATGCTGGCCGCGGCGGTGTTCATGGGGCTGCTGTCGTGGGGGCTCCGGCCCATCGTGGAGCAGGCGAAGCGGCGGGGGCGGATGATCGCCCGTGCCAACGGCGGGCTCGCCGCCGTCGTCACGGAGTTCACGGGGGGCGTCCGCACGGTGTTCGCCTTCAACGGCGAGCCGTACGAGCGGCGCCGGTTCGAGGCGGCGAGCGAGGAGGTCCGGGAGGTCGCCATCGCGATGGGCATCAAGGCGGCGACGGTGCGGCCGCTCAGCGAGGCCTCGGCCTCCGTCGTCCTGATCGGGCTCGTCGTGGTGAGCGTGCAGGTGTTCGTGCTGAGCGGGCGGCTCTCGGTGGCCGCCTTCCTCGCCTTCCTCTTCGCGCTGTTCCGGATGTTCCCCATCGTCCACAACCTCAACCACCAGCGGGGAATCATGGCGGCCGGGATCGGCTCGTGGGAGCACGTGGCGGCGCTGCTCTCGCCGAGGGGGAAGCCGGTCATCGAGGAGGGGGAGCTCGAGCCGGCCTCGCTCCGCGAGGCCATCCGCTTCGAGGGGGTCACGTTCGCCTACGGCCAGGGCGCCCCCGTCCTCCACGACGTCGACTTCGAGATCCGGCGGGGCGAGACGGTCGCCCTCGTCGGCGCGTCCGGGGCGGGGAAGAGCACGCTCGTCGACCTCATCCCCCGCTTCCACGACCCCACGGCGGGCCGCATCCTCTACGACGGCACCGACCTCCGCGCCTTCCGCCTCGCGCCGCTGCGGGCGAAGATGGCCTTGGTGAGCCAGGACACCTTCCTCTTCCACGACACCGTCGCGGCCAACATCGCGTACGGCCTCGACGACGTGTCCATGGAACGGGTGCGCTGGGCGGCCGAGCAGGCCAACGCCCTCGCGTTCATCGAGGAGCTGCCCGAGGGGTTCGACACCGTGCTCGGCGACCGCGGCGTGCGGCTCTCCGGCGGGCAGCGCCAGCGGATCGCCATCGCCCGCGCGCTCCTCCGCGACCCCGAGATCCTCCTCCTCGACGAGGCCACGAGCGCGCTCGACAGCGTAGCCGAACAGCAGGTCCAGCAGTCGCTCGAGCGGCTCATGGCCGGCCGCACCGCCGTCGTCATCGCCCATCGGCTATCGACGATCGAGTCGGCTGACCGCGTGGTGGTGCTCGACGGCGGCCGGATCGTGGAGGAGGGGGCCTACGCCGAGCTCGTAGCGCGCCGTGGGAAGCTGTGGGAGTTCCACACCCTCCAGTACCAAGCCGCCTGAGCCGCGCAGCACGCGCCGCGTGGCCCCCTATCCGCAACCCCCGATGGGAGCCCACACCCCGCTCCGCAAGGGCGACGTGCTCGTGTTCGAGCACATCCCGAAGAACGCCGGCAGCACGTTCAGGACCGTCTTGAGCCGCTGGTTCGGCGATACCCACGTAAAGCACACGAACGTGTTCGACCCGAAGCCGAGGTTGAAGCGCCTGCAGGCGCGGTTCTCCGACGACCCCCCGATCCGCGCCCTCAGCACCCACATCGGGTACGGGTTGCACGAGCGGCTGCCGGGCGACCTCCACTACGTCCACTTCACGTTCCTCCGCGACCCCGTTGATCGGACCATATCACACTACTACTACGCGTTGGATAAAGGGAAGATAGAGGAGGGAACATCGCTGATAGATTTCTGCAACATGGATGCGCCGGCCGTCTTCCCGATATGGCCGCGGAACTTCCAGACGGTGTTCCTGAGCGGACTGCGCGTGCGTGCGCTGCTCGACGGCGAACTGCCAGGGCCCGAGGACCACGCCGAGGCCCTGCTCGAACAGGCCATCCGAAACCTCGATACCTTCCCCGCCCTCGGTCTCGTGAGCCGCTACGAGGAGAGCCTCCTCCTCTTCGGGCATACGTTCGGATGGCCTCTCTCTGCGCTCTGCTACGTCACCGTGAACAAGGGGACGCGGCGGCCGAGACAGGTGGAGCTGACCGACGAGGAGCGTGAGGTGGTGATGCGCGTCAACAAGCTCGACTTCGCGCTCTACCAGCACGCCGAGCGCCGGTTCGAGCGCCTGCTCGCCGAGCGGGTGCCGGACGTGCCCGGCCAACTGCGGGTGCTGCGGCGGCTCAACCGGGCGTACCGATCCGCCCCCCACGTCGCCAACAAGATCATCCGGACGTCCACGCGGATGCGGCGAGCCCTCGGGGCCTGAGGACGGCGCCGAGAAGCGGATCGGTCCCGGCGTTCGACGAACCACCCGGCGTCGGTCTCGGGCGACACGCCTTGCCTCCGCCTTCAGCAGCGGCTTAGCTTCGCGTCCCTCGTGCGGATGCGCCCCAGCGGGTGTGTCGCCGCCGGCTTCTCCCGTCGGCCCGTCGCCCTCGTTCCCCCATCGCTATGGCCCGCGTCCTCCTCCTCCCCGCCGCCGACGACCCCGCGGCCCGACCCGGAGGTGGCGAGGAGTACGCCCGCCTGTTGCGGGCCGCGCGGGTCGACCGGTTCGGCGAGCACCGGCTCGTCGATCACCCCGACGAGGCCGACCTCATCCTGTTCGCTATCACGCCCGGCGAGCGCCGGGATCTGCTGAGGCACCCGTACGTCGCCCGCTACCGCGAGCGCTGCTTCGTCTTCGACGCCTACAGCGGGAGCCTCCCCGTCATGGCTGGGGTCTACGGCTGCCTCCCTCGCTCCGCTCACCTACCCGGCCGAACCCGCGCCGGGCACTACCCCTGCGTGGCCGAGCACCCCGGTTTCGACTACACCCCGCTCCGCGACGACGCCCCCTTCCTCTTCTCATTCGTCGGGGCGAGCCGGACGCACCCGCTCCGGGGGGAGCTCCTCCGCATCGAGCACCCCCGCGCCTACCTCCGGGACACCACGCCGAACGGGGAGAGCCGCCCCAAGGCCAAGTTCCTCGACGCCGAAGAGCGCCGCCGCTACTACGGCTCGTACGAGGACGTCATGCGGGCGTCGAAGTTCGTACTCTGCCCCCTCGGGCTAGGGCCGAGCAGCCTCCGCCTCTTCGAGGCCCTCCGGATGGGCCGTGTCCCCGTCATCCTCGCCGACGACTGGGCACCCGTTCTAGGTCCAGATTGGTCGGCAATCAGCATTCAGGTCCCGGAGCGGGCGGTAGCGGATCTCCCGGCGTTGCTCGAGGGCCGGGAGTCTGAGGCCCCGGCAATGGGTCGAGCCGCCCGAGATGCCTGGGAGCTGTGGTTCGACCAGGACGTCACGTTCCATCGCGTCGTCGAGGCATGCCTGGATATCGGGCGCGAGGGTGGGGGGCCGACGCGCACGCATCTCGCTTTCCTCCACCTCCTCCTCAACAAGGACAACCTGCGCTGCTACGTTCGGCACTACACCCGGAACGGCTCCCGTTCAGCCACGCGACGCAGGCGTCCGGTGTAGAACCTTGTTCTGACCCCGAAAGCAGCGATGCCTTTCTCTCAATGCCCGCCTCGCCAACCAACGCTCATACTCGGTGCCAGAGACTCGAATCTATGATGCCTCCTTCCGCGAGCGCTCTGGCGAGCTCGCCAGTCTCTGCGTGGATCTGGTCGATCTCTTCTGGGTTGAAGCCTGTGGTTTTGGTGGGCCTTGGTGAGAAAATCTTGTTACCATTGATGTTCAGGAAATCAAATATGCGTTTTGATTCGTGCTCTGGATCGTTGCATAGCCTCTCGAACTGACAAACGTAGAAGTTTTTATCGCCGCGTAGATCAAGGATGAGCCTTGATGAATCATTCCACACCTTGATATGGTCGTTGAGCGGGATGAAACGGGGATCACGACCCTCGATGCTATGCCCCCACTTCCGTTGTGTCATCGACCATAGGGTTGAGACGGGGTCTCGCACCAAGACTACAACCTTGAGTTCAGGGATAACGTATCGCACATTATCTATGAATCGCGCCGGGTCCTTGTCTTTGCCCAAAGACATACCGAGTAGTGGTTCTTTGTCTATAATGATATCAGGAAATAGCATGAATCTAGTTGAATAATAGTATTGGCTTAGCATATATATTGACGTGTCGGCGATTATATCACGCCTTCTGTTGAGTTTCTTATGTCTCCTGGCCTCATTGACCAGCGCGTTCACTGCATGCATAGCTCTGCTTTCGCTGATGGCATACACTCTCCTGTTGCTGTCTAGCCATCGAACGAGGGCAGTAGTACCTGACCTGGGGCAGCCAGTGATCAAGGCTAACTTGTCAGGCAGGCTAAAGAGCCGCCGCTGCGCGGCTTTGACCACATAGCCAATACGTTCTCTCGGCCCCATGGAAGTCTACACCAGCTCAGGCACAACCTGGAATCGAATTCCGGCGTTCAGAAACCAGGTTGGCGTTTGCCATTCTTCAGCTAAGGTTAGAGCAGGAATTCAATCCGGCTTCGTGAAAGCGCATTATATAGTTGCCAGATGAGAGGGGTACCACCGTGATCGTGCGAGTTACGTCACCGGTTGTTAGCAGTGAGCTCAACCAGCGCCTGTAGCCAGCACGTATACGTAGAGATGTTGTGGCCATGCATCTTCGTGCAGAACCCTGGACTCTGCCTCCACTCACGGATTCGCAGCGAGGAGGGACGTTGGACTAGGAAACGCAAGATACGCAGGCGGGGGCGGAGCAAGAGCACGGTTCTCGGTGCCCGGGGCGACTGCGTCTGGAGTTGGAGTTGACCCGCTGTACCGAGGTAACTCCAGACCACCAGAAACATCCGACCTGAGCTCCTCGACGAACTCCTCGTCTCCGCCGACGCCTCGAAGGGCTTCGTTGGCGCCGACGTCCTCCTCGCCGCCTGCCTCGTCGAGCGCATCTGGCACTGAAGCACCGGAGGCACGCTCCCGAACGAGAGGCCAACTCCGGAGCCGTGCTTGAGCAGACGAGCGTGGTGTAAGCCGCGCCGCGTGGGGCGAGGTCGAGCTCAGTGCCAGCTTCCACCGTCGGGCTATGCGGCCGAAGTGAGGCGTGCGTTTGGCGGAGGCGACGGGTCCCTGGTGCAGCCACTGGAATTCGGTGCACGCCCACTATGCCGGCGCGTCCACGTGGACGGCGCCGTGGTTATTTTGCCATCGCTAGGCGAGGGTTGGGAAGGTGTAGGCCGTAACTATGGCGATGCACCGGGCCCTCACCAGCTCCCCTATAGCCCGGGTCGTGGTGACGTTCACGGTTGACCTGCCTCACACCGATCCCGTGGTTGTCCTTCCCGATACCCGTCGCCCGCTACACCTCCTCCGTCTAGCGCTGAGAGCGCCTTCTTCTGCCTTCTCTGCTTGACGATGGTGGGAGCACGCGGCCTGCTTTACAGGTGCAACGAGAGTTGATCGAAAAAGAGCAGCGTAGATCCATGAGGGTTCTTCATTTCAGATCGCCGTTCTCCAAACTATCTGAAACGTTCATATATGATATGGTCTGTGAGCTGGATAGGAAGATGGGGGATCAACATGTGGTTGCCCTTCGGCGCATCAATGAGGCGGAGCGGCCGTTCCCTAGGGTTCGGGTTCTTCACGTGCCAAGGCGCTGGCACCCCAAGGCAGTGTGGCACAGGATACATACGAGATATAGTCGGGAGGGTACTGATGCGAGCCAATGGGCCCTCATTAGGAATATGATGGAGGCAACCATACGGGACGTGTCACCCGCGGTCGTTCATGCTCATTTTGGTTCTGACGGACTTGCAATAGCTCCGGTGGTGGCCAGGCTGGGTATTCCGCTAGTCGTGTCGTTCCACGGGGTAGACGCATCCAGGCTGCTCGACAATGATGAGATTCATGGCCTGATGAAGCGTGAGGTCTTCGGCATCGCTAACATAGTTGCTGTCTCGCAGGAGATGAAGGGTCGCCTTGTGGGTAAAGGAGCACGTGATGATCGTATTCATGTGATACATGTGGGCAAGAGAACAGAGGAGTATAATTTCAATCCTCCGGTTAATGTTAGGAGGTTTGTATCTGTAGGTCGTATGATAGAGAAGAAGGGGCATTTTGATACGGTAAGGGCGTTTGCCACGATATGCAATGAGTATAAGGATGTGAGTCTTGACATAGTGGGAGGTGGTGATCTAATGGATAATCTAAGAGACTTGATACATGGGTTAAATATAGAAAACAGGGTTGTGTTGCATGGGTATTTGTCGCATGATCAGGTGAAAGATGTGATGGCTAGATCGGATGCGTTCGTGTTGAGTAGTAGACGAGCCCAGAACGGCGATTGCGAAGGGGCTCCCACTGTCTTGATGGAGGCGCAGGCAGCAGGACTTCCCTGCGTATCAACGTGGCACGCTGGGATTCCAGAGACCATACCTGCCGAGAACCACCATCTATTAGCCCCGGAGGGTGATGTGGAAGGGATCGCGTCTCGGATGAGATGGCTGACACAGGCGCCGCCTGATGAGCTAGTGATGATAGCTGAAAGAGG
>Ga0079224_100005140_pt1 | contig 17128 bp, 10 predicted proteins | sample Stecom2015_FD_80414 | JGI IMG/M metagenome (GOLD analysis project Ga0079224, IMG submission 80414) | Agricultural soil microbial communities from Utah to study Nitrogen management - Steer compost 2015 | ecosystem: Environmental > Terrestrial > Soil > Agricultural land | place: USA: Utah... | reverse complement strand
CGGACGAGGCGGCCGCGGGCGCCGGGGAGGACGCGCCGCCGCCGCCGCCGGAGCCGAAGCCGGATCCCGAGCCGGAGCCGGAGCCGGAGCCTGCCAGGCCGGAGGCCGAGGACAGGCCGGCCGCCGACAGGCCTTCTCCGTCCGGGTCTTTGCCGGCCCAGGTCGCGGCGGCCGAGGCGCGCTTCACGCTCCAGATCTCCTCGTTCCAGGACCGCGCCGAGGCCGAGGCGCTCCACGCCCGCCTCGCCAGGGCCGGCTACCGGCCGTTCATCACCCAGGGCGAGGTGGACGGCGCCACCTGGTTCCGCGTGCGCGTCGGGCACTTCGCCAGCTACGACGACGCCATCGCCGGCAAGAAGGCGTTCGAGGACGACCTGCACATCATCGCCTACGTGACCCGGCTCTAGAGGACCTAGCCCGCACGGTCGCCGTCCCTCGCCGTCGCGCTCGCGGCGTCCCACCAACGCTCATCCCATCACGGGCGGCGGTCGCGCTCGTCGAGCGGCTCCCGATTGAGCACGGAGCACGCCACTTCACGGAAAACGATCGACCCTCGCGTTGCAGGACACGCCGGAGAAGGGCGTCCCGCGAGGCACCGGCGGCGCAGTTCCGCGCGGAAGAGGCGTTGATCGCCGGGGACCGGCCCGTCAGACCGGGTTGCTATGCCCGGGTGATGGCACGGAGGAGCCCGGCCGAGACGCCGCTCATGCGGCAGTTCCTCGAGGTCAAGGCCGACCACCCGGACGGGATCATCTTCTTCCGGATGGGTGACTTCTACGAGATGTTCTTCGAGGACGCGGTGATCGCCGCGCGCGCCCTCGACCTCACCCTCACCTCGCGCGACAAGGGCCGCGAGGACGCCATCCCCATGTGCGGCGTGCCGCACCACGCGGCGCGCGGCTACCTGGCGCGGCTCACCGAGCTCGGCCACAAGGTCGTGGTCGTCGAGCAGACCGAGGACCCGCGCCAGGCCCGCGGGCTGGTCCGCCGCGAGGTGGTGCAGATCGTCACCCCCGGCGTGGTGATCGACGACGAGGTCCTCGAGCCCAAGCGCGCCCGCTACCTGGCCGCGGCGGTGCCGGGCGGGCGCGGCGGCGGCTTCGGCCTGGCCCACATCGACGCCTCGACCGGCGAGCTGCGCGCCACCTGCGTGGCGGATCTCGAGTCGCTCGCCGGCGAGCTGGCCCGCATCGCGCCGCGCGAGCTCATCGCCGCCGAGCGGGATCTCGCCGCGAAGGGCGCGCTGGGCGAGCTGCGCGAGCGGATGACCGGCTGCGCGCTGTCGCCGGTCGAGCCGGCGGCGCCGGATGAGGCCGATGAGCTGCTGGCGGAGCTCGCGGTGGACGCCGGCGGCGAGCTGGCCGCCGCGGAGCTGGCGCTGGCCCGCCGGGCGGCCGCCACCTGCGTGGCCTACGCCCGGGCGACCCAGCCGGTCGGCACCCTGCCGCTCACCCGCCTGCAGCTCTACCGGATCGGCGACGCGGTCGTCCTCGACGAGACCGCCATCGTCAACCTGGAGCTGCTCGAGACCATCCTGCCGGGCGCGCCGGGCCAGGCCGGGCGCGACCGGCGCGCCGGCTCGCTGCTGTCGGTCATCGACGAGACGGTCACCGCGCCGGGCGGCCGGCTCCTGCGCAAGTGGCTGCTCTACCCGCTGGTCGCCATCGCCCCCATCAGGCGGCGGCAGGACGCGGTCGAGTTCCTGGTCGACAGCCAGGTGGCGCGCGAGCGGGTGCGGCGCGAGCTCGGCCACATCCACGACCTCGAGCGGCTGGCCGGCCGCGCCTCGCTCGGCGTCGCCACGCCGCGCGACCTCGGCCAGCTTCGCGCCTCGCTCGGCCGGCTGCCGGCGCTGGCCGAGGAGCTCCGGGCCGGCGCGCGGCCGGGCGGCGAGATGCCGGAGCTCTTGCGGCTGGACCCGGCGCTCATCGCCCAGGCCGCCGAGCTCGAGGCGGAGCTGGCGCGCGCCCTGGTCGACGCGCCGCCGCCCACCCTCAAGGACGGCGGCGTCATCCGCGAGGGCTTCTGCCCGCTGGTGGACGAGAATCGCCGGCTGGCCGACGGCGGCAAGGAGGCGATCCTCGCCATCGAGGCGCGCGAGCGCGAGCGCACCGGCATCTCGTCGCTGCGGGTCAAGTACAACCGCGTGTTCGGTTACTACATCGAGGTCACGCGCAGCCAGGTGTCGCGCGTGCCGGACGACTACGTCCGCAAGCAGACCATCGCCACCGGCGAGCGCTACGTCACCCCGGAGCTGGCCGACCTCGAGGCCAAGATCCTGGCGGCGCAGGACACGCTGCTTGCGCGCGAGGCGGAGCTGTTCCGCGGCCTGGTCGCCGAGGTGGCGCGGCGCACCGGGATGCTGCTTCAGGCGGCGGCCCAGGTGGCGGCGATCGACGTCTGCGCCGGGCTGGCGGAGCTGGCCCAGCGGTCGAGCTGGGTGCGCCCGCTGGTCGACGACGGCGAGGTGATCGACATCGCCGACGGCCGCCACCCGGTGGTGGAGCAGTCGGTGCCCGCCGGCACCTTCGTGCCCAACGACTGCCAGCTCGACCCGGACAGCCGGCAGATCCTCCTCATCACCGGCCCCAACATGGCCGGCAAGTCGACCTACATGCGCCAGGTGGCCCACATCGTGCTGCTGGCGCAGATCGGCTCGTTCGTGCCGGCGCGCTCGGCGCGGGTCGGCGTGGTCGACCGGATCTTCACGCGGGTCGGCGCGGCCGACAACCTCGCCCGCGGCGAGTCCACCTTCATGGTGGAGATGCGCGAGACCGCCGCCATCCTGGCCGGGGCGACCCGCCGCTCGCTGGTGGTGCTCGACGAGGTCGGCCGCGGCACCTCGACCTACGACGGCCTGTCGATCGCCTGGGCGGTCGCCGAGTACCTGCACGACGCGGTCGGCTGCCGCACGCTGTTTGCCACCCACTACCACGAGCTGACCTCGCTGTCCGGCTCGCGGCCGCGCGTGTTCAACCTGTCGGCCACCGCCCGCGAGGACCGCGGCCGCATCGTGTTCCTGCGCCAGATCGTGCCCGGCGGGGCGAGCCGGAGCTACGGCATCGAGGTGGCGCGCCTGGCCGGCCTGCCGCGACCGGTCCTGGCCCGCGCCCGCCAGGTGCTGGCCGACCTCGACGCCGGCGCCGGGCTGGGCCGCGGCCCGCAGCTCTCGCTGTTCGCGGCGCGGCCGGCCGCGGCGGAGGAGCCGGCCGCCGGCGCGGCAAAGGAGCCGGCCGCCGGCGCGGCAAAGGAGCCGGCCGCCCCGCTGGCCGAGGACCCGGTGCGCCAGCGGCTCCTCGTCCTCGACCCGGACCGGCTCACCCCGATCCAGGCGCTGACCGCCCTGGCCGAGCTGCGCGAGCTGGCCGCCGGCTGACCGCCGGCTGACCGCCGGCTGACCGCCGCCCCTGGGGGTGCCTGCCCCCTGGGCCGGGCCGGTGCGCGGGCGGTGGACCCCGAGGCTCCGGTGTAGGACCCGCGGAATCACTCGGCTCCTGGCCGGCACGCCGCTCGCTATGTCCCCCGCGGGGAATCCAGGAGGCAGGCCGTGAGACCAGCGCTGAGAGCTCTCGCCATCCCGATGTTCGTCCTCGCTGCCGCGTGCGGAAGCGACGGCGGCCAGGGCCCGCTCGACGAGGTGGACGCCATCGTCTTCATCGAGCGACCCGCCCGCACCGAGGGGCTGGGGGACATCTTCCAGTACCAGTCCTACGTGCCCGGCGCGCGCCTGCTCAAGCTGTCGCCCCCGGCCGCCGACGGCGAGGTCTCGGTCCTCTGCTGCGACGGCATGGCGGAGTTCGCCGAGATCGACATCATCGACTTCGACCTCTCCTTCGACGCCCGCTCGATCGTCTTCTCGGGCAAGCTGTCGGCCGACCAGCGCTACGGGCTGTTCGTGCTCGACGTCGCGAGCGGCCAGGTCGAGCAGCTCCCGACCGACCCGGACGCCGACTACGTCTACCCGACCTCCCTGCCGGGCGACCGCATCCTGTTCGCCAGCAACGCGGTGGTCGAGGAGGGCGCGCCCCAGTTCGAGGACGAGTACGAGCGCGGCACCACCCTGCAGCTCGGCTCCATCGCGCGCGACGGCAGCGACATGCAGCTCTACTCGCGCAACCTGTCCCACCGCATCACCTCGACCGTCATGCACACCGGCGAGGTGCTGTTCACCCAGTGGGATCACCTCAACCGGATGAACGCCGGGCACCTCTTGCGCATGAACCCGGACGGCACCCGCGTGCGCGAGGCGTTCGGCAAGGAGAACACCGGCGTCACCAACTCCTACTACAAGGCGATCGAGGCGGCGCCCGGGCGCATCATCGCGATCGGCAGCTCGCGCGACATGACCTTCCAGTCCGGCACCATCCTCGACATCCGGCTGGGCGAGGCCTACGAGGCCGAGGGCGGCGAGATCTGGGCCGACAAGGACATGTCGGAGGTCAACGCCTCCTACCGGATCCTGACCGCCCAGGTGCCGCTCGGCGACGAGCCGTCGTCGCCTACGGTCGGCCGCTACTACAGCGCCTACCCGCTCAACGCCAGGGAGTACCCGGACCTCCTGGTGTCCTGGTCGGACGGCCCGGTGCAGTCGGACGCCAACGGCGGCGGCGCCCCGCCGCCGGACTTCGACCTCTACCTCTACGACTCCGAGCGCGGCACCCGCCTGCCGCTCTACCGGGGCGAGGGCACCTGGGAGATCAACCCGATGCCGCTGGTCGCGCGCGAGGCGCCGCCGACCATCCCGGCGGCCGGCGGCAACGGCTTCTCCAACGACGCGCTCCTCATCGGCTCGATGAACGTGCACGAGAGCAGCCTCGGCAACCTGCCGGAGGGTGAGATCTACGGCGTCCGCGTCGTCGAGGGCTTCTCCGGCGAGGAGGGGGTCGGCGAGGACTTCGGCCTCACCGAGGCGGAGGGCGCGGCCACCCTCGGCATCGCCCGCGTCCAGGCGGACGGCTCCTGGGCCGCGCTGGTGCCGGCCAACATCCCGATCCACCAGATCGCGATCGACAAGTACGGCCTCGGCGTGCGCAACGAGCCGATCTGGATCACCGGCCGGCCGGGCGAGTCGCGCTTCTGCGGCGGCTGCCACGAGAGCCGCACCTCCACCACCATCATCGAGCCCGGCATCACCGACGCCATCGCCATCGGGCCGGACGACCTGATGAGCGCGGTGCCGCGCTTCGAGCGGGTCACCACCAGCTACGCCAACCCGGTCGGCATCCCGTGGGACCAGGCGCTGCAGCCGATCTTCGACGCCAAGTGCGTGAGCTGCCACGACGGCACCCCGGGCGCGGCCAACAAGTCGTTCACCATCACCGACCCGGAGACCGGCGAGTCGCAGACCTTCACCTTCGACCTGCGCGGGACCGCGGTCGAGTTCACCATCGGGGACGAGATGCTGTCCGGCTACTCCGCCTCGCACCTGTCCCTGCTCGGCCCCAGCATGCTGCTCATGGATCCCGAGGTCGACCTCGAGATCACCGGCGACATGCCGACCTACGTCATCCCGGAGAACGCGCGCGAGTCGATCCTCATCCAGGTGCTCAACCCGCCGCGCCAGTTCCCCACGCCGGACATGGGCGACCGCGCCTTCGGCGGCGTGACCGGCCACTCCGAGGAGGTGGGCAACCCGCTCACCGCCGAGGAGCACCGGCTGCTGGTCGAGATGGTCGACAACGGCGGCCAGTTCTACTCGCGCGAGAACTCGCCGGGCCTCAACTTCGGCAACTGAGAGGACAGGAGACGATCATGACCCGCAACGCTCATCTCGCCTGTCTCGCCGTCGCCGGGGCGCTCGTCCTCGGCCTGTCCGCGCCGGCCGAGGCCGGCCGCGGCGGCAGCTTCGCCAAGATCCGCGCGGCCGCCCAGCACGGCAACCCGGACGCCATCGTCGCCGAGCTGGAGCGCGCCGAGCGCATCCCGTGCTCGTCCGAGTGCATGACCTTCGTCATGGGCCTGCTCGAGCACGAGAGCCACTACGTGCGCGACGGCGCCGCCTGGTGGTTCGCCCGCCGGCCGGCGCAGAAGGTCGAGGTGGCCGAGCGCGCGCTGTCGCTCCTGGTCACCGGCAACACCTTCCAGGTGCAGAGCGCCGCCGACACCCTGGCCCGGGTCGGTCACCCGCGCATGATCCCGGAGCTGGCCGCCGCGCTGACCCGCGAGGGGATCGGCGAGGACGGGCGCGCCGCGGTGGCGCGGGCGATCGGCGAGCTCGGCCACAGGTCCGGCAACGCCGCCCTGACCGCCGCCATGAGCGACCCGAGCCCGCTGGTCCGCCGCGCCGCGGTGGAGGCCTGGTCGCACATCCTGCGCCAGCAGGGGGCCGCGCCGATCGCCGCGCTGGTCGCCGATCCGGACCTCACGGTCCGCCGCGCCGCCGCCGGCGTGGCCGGCCGCTTCCGCGAGGCCAGCGCGCGCGCCGCGCTGGAGCAGCTCCTGGCGTCGGATCCGGATCCGGCGGCGCGCCGCAACGCCGCCTGGGCGCTCGGCCGCATCGGCGACAGCGCCTCGCGCGACGTGCTCGACCGCGCGGTCGACGACGAGTCGCCGCTGGTCCGCATGACCGCGCGCGCCGCCCTGCGGCAGCTCCGGTGAACCAGGGCCCCCGCGGGATCGATCGCGGATAGAATGAGCGCGATGGGTAGCGAGCGCCTTCGGGGACGGGCGGCGCGCCGGGCGGCTTCGGCCGCGCCCGCCGCGCTGGCCTCGGTGGTCGCGCTCGCCGTGGCCACCGGCTGCGGCAGCGACGATCCGCCGGGCAAGACCTACTACGAGCGGCAGATCGAGCCGATCTTGATCGGCTCCTGCGCCGGCAACACCGGCGGCTGCCACGCGGTCGATCCGGCCGACCCGTTCGCCTTCGCGGCGGGAAACCTCGACGTCACCAGCTTCGAGAACGTGCAGCGGCGGCGCGACCTCCTGCAGCCGCACGGCGCCTACGGCGTGCCGCTGCTCCTGGTCAAGGCGGTCGGCCAGACCGACCAGCTCGGCATCACCTACCGCGGCAGCTTCCGGCCGCTCGAGGTGCAGCACGCCGGCGGCGGCATCCTGGCGGTCGGCTCCGAGGCGTACCTCACGCTGCTCGAGTGGACCGAGAACGGCGCCACCGAGAACGGGCTGCCTCCGCCGGCGGCGCCGGAGGAGGGGCAGGGGGGCTGCTCCACCTTCGTGCCGGAGGAGTTCGACGAGGAGCCGATCACCTCCCACGAGGCGTTCGGCGAGTTCGAGTCCGAGGTGCAGCCGATCCTGGCGAGCTGCAACGCCGGGAGCTGCCACGGCGCGCCGCAGGCCGACTTCTACGTCACCTGCGGCGACAGCACCCGGCAGGTCGCGTTCAACTTCTCCCAGGCGCAGGCGTTCGTCGACGACCCGGTCGACAACTCGCAGATCCTGCAGGCGCCGCTCGACCCGCAGGGCGGCGGCAGCTTCCACAGCGGCGGCGTCCACTTCTCCAGCCGCGACGACACCCGCTACCTCGCGGTCGCCGCCTGGGCCGAGAAGGTCGGCCCGGTCGAGTTCGGCGCCGGCGATCCCGGCAAGGAGTTCTTCGCCGAAAACGTGCAGCCGCTCCTGCTCACCCGGGGCTGCTCGTTCCAGGCCTGCCACAGCCCGGCGGCGACCAACGACTTCCAGCTCCGCTCCGGCAGCCAGGGCTTCTTCTCGGCCATCGCGCTCGAGCGCAACTACCACAAGATGCGCGACCTGTTCATGGCGCTCGAGGTGCCGGACGCGCGCCGCGGTCGGGCGGTCGCCAAGACCATCCTCGAGACCTTCGGCGGCATCGCCCACCGCGGCGGCCCGGTGCTCGAGACGCCCGGCTCCGGCGGCGCCCAGCCGTCGACCTGCGACGACCCGCTCGATCCCGCCACCGCGTCCGCCTACTGCATCGTGCAGGAGTGGGTGAACATCGAGCGCCAGCAGCTCATCGCCGCCGGCCAGGTCCTGCCGCTCGGCGAGGGGGACCAGGTGCCGGTGGTGTACGTGGCGCGCGATCCCGGCCACGTCGCCTCGCCGCTCGAGTTCGACACCTACCAGCCCGGCTCCGATTTGCGCGTCTCGCTGGCCGACATCGGCCCGGGCGGCTCGCTGGTCACGCCGATCCCGGCCGGCACCTCGCTCCTGGCCGGCTGCCCCGGCGCCGGCGACCTCGGCGCGGTCGACGTGCGCTCGCCGGACGTCAACCGCGACGGCAACCGGGTCACCTTCGCCATGCGGACCTCGGCGAGCTCGCCCTTGCGGGTCTACGTGGTCGAGCTCGACGGCAGCGGCTGCACCGCGGTCACGCCGGACGAGGGGGAGGTGGACGGCATCCTCATCCACTCGTTCGATCCGGCCTGGTCGCCCGACGGCGAGTGGATCGTCTACGCCTCCACCCGCGGCGCCCAGGGCGGCTCGCCGGCGCCGACCGTGTCGCGCCGGCTGTTCCTGCCGCAGTCGGACATCTGGCGCATCCGGCCGGACGGCTCCGGCGCCCAGCGGATGACCTACCTGAGCAACAGCGAGATCTCGCCGCAGTTCATGCGCGAGGGCCGCGTCATCATGACCACCGAGAAGGTCTCGGAGGGCTTCTACCAGCTCTCCGGCCGGCGCATGAACTGGGACCTCACCGACTACCACCCGCTCCTCGCCCAGCGCGCGGTCTCTCCGTTCGCCGATCCGGACGATCCGGACGCCACCCGGCCGTCGGTCGACTACCAGCAGGCGACCGAGATCCGCGAGGGCTACGACGGCAACTTCCTCATGGTGCTGTCCGACGCCGGCGCCCGCGGCGGCGCCGGCACGGTGGCGATCTTCAACCGCAGCGTCGGCACCTTCGAGGCCGGCCGCGACGACCCGGGCTTCCTCGCCTCCATGGTGATCCCGGACCGGGCCGCCACCGGCCGGGTCGGCGAGGCGACCGACGGCGCCTACCGGTCGCCGTTCCCGCTGCTGGACGGCCGCATCCTCGCCTCCTACGCCGACGTGCAGGCGGACCTCGGCACCGTCGGCTCGCTGCCGTTCGCGCTGGTCGCCCTCGATCCGCTGACCGGCGATCGCCAGGTCGTCCTGTCCTCGCCCGGCGAGGCGCTGGTCGAGGCGGTGCTCGCCCTCAAGTACCCGGCGCGCGAGCTGTACCGCAACCGCCGCCAGCTCGTGTTCGGCGGCCGGTCCGACGCCGCGCTGGCCGGCGACGGCCAGGCGGTCATCCACTTCCCGGACGCGCCGCTCATCTTCACGCTGCTCAACGCCAACCTGCGCCGCGGCCGCCCGGTGGATCTGTTCCGCGGCGCCACGCAGATCGCCATCTACTCCGAGGGCGCCGCGCCGAGCGGAACGACCAGCGGCAACCTGGGCGAGATCTACCAGGACCGCGAGCTGCTCGGCACCGCGCGCCTGGCGGACGACGGGTCGGCCAAGGTGCGGGTGCCAGCCGGGCAGGGGGTCATCCTCGAGCTGCAGGACGGCTCCGGCAACCCGATCGTCACCATGCGGGAGGAGCACCAGCTCGGCCCCGGCGAGGTGATCACCTTCGGCATCGTCGAGCCGCTGTTCGACGCGGTGTGCGGCGGCTGCCACGGCACGGTGTCCGGCCGCGAGATCGAGGTGTTCGTGACTCCCGACGCGCTGACCGGGGCGTCCCGCTCGCTGTCGGTGGACGCCGACCCGCAGGCGATCGCGCCCTGAGCGGCGGCCGCCGCCGGGGCCCTCCGGCGCCGCCCTGCGAGCCGGCTCACCGGCGCGCGAGGGCTTGAATTCATTCCCGGCGGCGCCCGTCCCACGGCTTGTGACGGGAGATCCCTCACGCTACACTGGGGCGCACGGGGTCACCGCAACCATCCCGCCGCGTGGAGGATTTTCTATGTCGCGACCTGGGTTTCGCCGGCTGTCGACCGCCGCCGTCGCCGTTGTCTTCGGGCTGACCTCGCTTTGGGCGGGTGACGCGGAAGCCGGCAAGAAGGGCCGCAAGGCCAAGGCGAAGAAGGCGCCGGTCACCCACAAGATCAACCAGAAGGCCCTGAGCGACCTCATGGGCCCCTACAAGTTCGGGATGACCAAGAAGCAGATCCTCGGCATCCTGAGCTCGCAGATCAACGCGAAGTACAAGGACAAGATCGCCGGCACCACGGACGTCTACCAGCAGGACAAGCTGCGCCGGCAGCGCGCTGCGGAGCTGAACCGCATCAAGAAGTCCTACGTCGAGTTCAAGGGCAAGAAGACCGGCTGGGACGTGTCGATCATCGACGACCAGTTCGCCCACAACACCGACGAGTCGATGATGGTGCACTGGGAGAACTCGCCGGAGGGCGCCGACCAGCGGCGCTTCTTCTTCTTCCACGACGGGCGGCTCTACAAGATGTTCATCGCCCTCAACACCAGCAAGCTCAAGGACAGCCAGCGCAAGTTCTCGTTCTTCCAGAGCCTCATGGAGTCGCGCTACGGCAAGGGCTCCATCGTGAAGGCCCGCGGGCTCGACGGCACCGAGCAGCCGGTCGGCATCGAGTGGAACAGCCGCACCCACCACGTCACCGCGCTCGACAAGCTGCAGTTCTACGGCGCCTTCTGCCTGGTGGTTGCCGACCCGGGCGAGGAGCGGCAGCTCGCCGACCTCCGCAAGGCGGCCGCGCCGCCCAAGAAGACCACCACCGTGCTCGACACCGTCATCGCCGAGGAGGGTGACGACGACGAGCTGAGCCTGGACGACAACAAGGCGGCGGTGGACGCGGTGCTGCGCGGCAACTAGCCGGGCGCCGGATCACCCACCTGTCCCACACGCGTCGCGGCGGCCCTCCGGGGTCGCCGCGTCTGCTTTCGGGGGCGGCGCCGGCCGCCGCGTGCCCGGAGGGCGCCTCGGACGCTCGCTGTGGCGCCCGGCCGGCGGGGGCGCGGAAAACGGGCCGGCCCGGCCCGGCGGCCGCCCGTGGCGGCGCCTCCGGGCTGCAGCGAGGGCGCCGGCCGGCGGGGGCGCGGAACGGGCCGGCCCGGCCCGGCGGCCGCCCGTGGCGGCGCCTCCGGGCTGCAGCGAGGGCGCCCGACCCGGCGGCGCTGCGCTCGCGGCGCTGCCCGTCCCGGGCCGGCGGCGATGGCGGCGCCTGGCTCTCGGCCGCCGCTCGTGGCGCGGCGCGCCAGGCCGCGCCTCTTGGCTGCGAGCCGCTGTGCGCCGCTTTGCGCTCGGTCGGCTCAGCCGCCGGCTCAGCCGCCGGCGACCTCGTGGGCCTGCAAGAGGATGAGGCGGAAGCGGCGGAAGCCGGCCTCCTTGGCCCGCGCGCTCACGATGACCTCGAACAGGAGCTTGTAGGGCGTGGTCTTGTCCGCGATGACCAGGAGCTCCGGCACCGGCGGCGGCTGCTCGCCCTTCTTGATGAGCTCCTCGTCGTAGGTGACCCGCACCGCGCCGAGGTACTTGCTGAGCTTGGGGATCTGCAGGCCGAGGGCGCCGTCCTTCTTCTCCGAGGCGTCCACCCCGCCGTTGCGCACCGGCACGATGGTCTTGCCCTCGACCAGGATCGCCTCGCGCGCGATGGTCAGGGTGACCGCGCCCTCGGGCAGCGGCTCGATCGACTGGGAGCCGGGCAGGTTCACGTCGCCGACGCTCAGCGCCGCCGCCTCGGATGCCGTGAGGATGAACGCGACCAGGAGGATGGTCATGATGTCCATCATCGGCATGATGTTGAGGTGGCGGATCTCCTCCCCCTCGGGGACCCGCTTGACCGCCTTGCGGATGAGGCTGCGCGCCTGCTGCTTGGTGATCATGCCGCGTCGCTCCTAGGCGATCAGTCGAAGCTCCACTTGCCGAAAAGGACGTCCGGGAACAGGTAGTGCTTGTCCGGGTCGTAGTTCTCGGTGGGGACGACCTTGTCGCCCTCCTTCTTGAGCGGCAGGGTCACCTCCGGCAGCTTCTGGCCCGGCCTGGAGTCGGGCGGGATGCGCCGCCTCACCGCGTCCATGATGGCGACCACCGACTCGTACGGGATGTCCGGGTCGGCCTGGAGGATGATCTCGTAGGTGTCCGGCCCGCGCGCCTTGCCCTTCCACCGCCGGGTGGCGATCTCGTAGAGCGCGGCGTTGAGGCCGGCGTAGTCGTAGTGCGGGGCCTCGTCGGCGGCCGTGGCGGCGCGCCGGGCGATCCGCGCCTTGGGGTTCTCGAGGGTGCCCTCCAGGCCGGAGATCGACCAGAGCAGGATGCCCTGCTTGGTGGCCGACACGATGAGCTGCAGCGGCTTCTCGTCCGGCGGCGTCTGCGGGTTGGTCGCCTGGACCTGGTCTGCCGGGACGTGGTCGGGGAGCGTGGTGTTGATCTGCCCCAGGATGAAGCCGGCCGACACCGACACCAGGAGGAACAGCATGAGGTTGGTGACGATGTCGAGGTAGGGGACGAGGTTGATCTCGCCGCTCTCGATCTCGTCCTGCTCGACCTCCTCCTCGCGCCGCTTCATGGCCATGCGGGCCTTGGCGCGTACCTGGGCTGCGTTCATCGAGCGGCGGCTCCGGGCTGTGGGTGGAGGGGCAGGGGTACCTCAGCCGGCCTGGGACTGTCCGCTCGGGCTGTCGCCGAGCAGGTTCTCGAGCTTGAGCGAGAACGACTCGAGGTCGGACACGACCTTCTTGCTGGCGGTCGAGAGCAGGAGGTGGGCCACCATGCAGAGGAGCGCGATGCCGAGGCCCATGGCCGTGTTGTACATGGCCTCCGCGATGCCGTGAGAGAGCTGCTTTTGCCGCTCGGCCGGGTTGGCGTCGGCGATGGCGTCGAAGGTGCGGATGAGGCCAGTGACGGTGCCGAGCAGACCGGTCAGCGTCACGATGTTTGCCATCGACCAGAGGGCCGCGATGCGGACCTTCACCTCGGGGGTGACGTCCACCATGGTCTCCTCCATCGCCTGGGCCACCGCCGCCTCGCCCCGGTGGATCTTGCTGAGGCCAGCCTTGGCGACCCGCGCGATCGGCGCGGAGGTGGCGTCGCACAGCTTCTTGGCGCGGTCGACGTTGTTGGCCGCCAGGAGCCGCTTGATCTGCTCGAGGAAGGCCGACGCGTTGATGTGGCCGCGACCCAGGAAGTAGATCGCTCGCTCGACGATGAGCGCGATCACCACCGCCAGGAAGAAGGTGTTGACGATGAAGAACGGTCCACCCTTCTGGAAGATGTCAGCCAGGCGATCCATCGGTTGTCTCTTTCGCCTCCGGCGGGAGATCCCGCGCTAGAACTGGCGGTTTATCAGGAAAATTGCTGATAGGTCAAGGCGTTGGGGCGCATTCGCGCACCCGGGCAGCCCTCGCTCGGCGCCCTACAAGGACTCGATCCAGCGCTCGATGGCGGCGATCTTCTCGTCGCACAGCTCCGCGTTGTTGAACGGCATGATCCCGATGGCCGGGTCGATGAGGGGGTTCTCCTCCGGCGTCTTGCCGTAGCGGCCGAGGATGTGCATGAGGTAGCTCGCCTGCGGGTCGCCCGGCTCGACGATGTCCATCGGGGTGCCGCGGTCGGCGGCGAGGTCGGACGGGACGTCGACGATCGTGCCCGGCACCATCCCCTCCTCGAGGTTGAGGCCGCCGGCCGACAGCGCGCTTCCCTGATGGCACGAGGTGAACGACGCGCAGCTCCGGGTGAAGACGTTGGCCTGGATCCACTCGAGGTCGGAGTGATCCGCCGCCTCGAGGCAGAGCGGATCAGGGCCCGCGTCCGGCGTCGAGCTGCCGGCGTCGCTTCCGCCGCCGCCGCCGTCGTCGCCGCCGCAGGCGACCTGCAGCGACAGGGCCGCGGCCGCGAGCGCGGCGGGCAGCGAGAGGGGGGGGCGGAGCGAGCGCGGTCGCGATCTCATGGCAGGCGCGGCACGCAATCTAACACGGGGGCACATGCCGTGCGCCAGGGGGGTCGTGAGGAGTGCGTGATGCCTCGCACGGACCGCGCCGCGGGGCGCGGGAGTGCCGTCCAGGGAACCGCTACGGCGCGAACTCCGGCTGGGTGCGGAAGCGGGTCGACTCGACGTCGGCGGCGAAGCGAGCGGGGACGGTGCCGCGCAGGAAGGGGACCCAGCGCGCCCCGGCGGCGCCGGGCGGCGCCGGCTCGCCGGTCCGGTCGTTGGCGCGCACCAGCGTGATGTCGTCCGGCACCGGGAAGTCGCGCGGCGGCGTGTCCGGGTGGGCCGCCTGCATGAACTGCAGCCAGATCGGAAGCGCCGCCGAGCCGCCGGTCGCGCGGATGCCGATCGGCCTGGAGTCGTCGCGGCCGACCCACACGCCGGCCATGAGGTCGGCGGTGTAGCCCATGAACCAGGCGTCCTTCCACATGGTCGCGGTGCCGGTCTTGCCGGCCGCCGGGCGACCGAGGGCCTGCGCCTTCTTCGCGGTGCCGCGCTCGACCGGCGCCTTGAGCATGTCGGTCATCACGTAGGCCAGCGCCGGCGACATCGCCTGCCGGCGCGGCACCCGGCCCCGGTAGTCGGCGACGATGTTGCCGCGCGCGTCGGTGATGAGATCGATGAAGCGGCCGGGCGGCGTGTCCGGCAGGCTGTCCTGCCCCTCGATGAGGCGCCCGCCGTTGGCCAGCGCGGCGTAGGCCGCCGCCACCTCGAGCAGGGTGAGGTCCGGGGTGCCGAGCGCGATGGACGGGTGCAGCGGGATCGGCGAGCGGATGCCCATCGCCCGCATGGTCTCGATCACCGCCTCGACCCCGGTGTCGAGGATGAGGCGCACCGCGACGGTGTTGATCGACAGCGCCAGGGCGGTGCGCAGCGTGATGTTGCCCAGGTACTCGCCGTCGTAGTTGCCGGGCGACCACAGGCCGCCGGTCGTCGGCACCACGATGGGCGCGTCGCGCACGATGTCGAGCGGGCTCATGCCGAGCTGGATCGCGGTGGCGTAGATGAACGGCTTGATCGCCGAGCCGATCTGCCGGTTGCCCTGGGTGGCGCGGTTGAACTGGCTGCGGCCGTAGTCGTAGCCGCCGACCATGGCGCGGATGACGCCGGTCTCCGGCGCGATGGCGACGAGCGCGCCCTCCACCTCCGGGATCTGCGCCAGCGCGGCGGCCGGATCGCCGCGCTCCCCGTCGACCAGCTCGACCGGAATGAGGTCGCCGACGCGCAGGCTCGGGCGGGTCCGGCTGCCCTCCGGCGGCTCGCCGCGCCAGCGCCGCAGGTGGCGGGCGTCGTCGCGCAGCATCGGCAGGGTGCGGTCGCCGATCGCGACGGTGACGCCGCCGGAGCGACCGAGCTCGATGACGGCGCCGACGTAGCGGACGTCCGGCAGGAGGTCGGCGCCGGCGCCGAGCGCGACGCTGTCGCCGCCCGGTACGTACGGCCGCGGCGGCTGGGCGGTGAACGCCTCGAGCTGGTCCCCCTCGAGGTGGCCGATGGGGCCGCGGAAGCCGATCATGCGGTCGAGCGACTCCAGGCCGCTCTTGACCGCGGCCTCGGCGCTCCGCTGCATGCGCATGTCGAGGGTGGTGTAGATGCGCAGGCCGCCGTGGAACACGCTGCGGCTGCTCAGCCGCGCCTGCGCCCAGCGGCGCACGTGCTCGACGAACCAGGGCGCCGCCACGTGGTTGAGCGGCGCCTCGGCGGCGATGACGGCGATCGGCTCGGCCAGCGCGGCGCGCGCCTCGCCGTCGCTGATGTAGCCGTCCTGTCGCATGCGCTCGATGACGTAGCTCTGCCGCGCGCGCGCCGCCTTCATGTTGTGGTGCGGCGAGTAGTCGGTCGGCCGCTGCACCAGGCCGGCCAGCATCGCCCCCTCGGCCACCGTGAGGTGATCGACGTCCTTGCCGAAGTAGATCTCGGCGGCGGCCTGCACGCCGTGGGCGCCGTGGCCGAGGTAGACGCCGTTCAGGTAGCGCTCGAGGATCTCCCGCTTGGACAGCAGGCGATCGACCCGCACCGCCAGGATCAGCTCCTTGATCTTCCGCTCGAGCGTGCGCTCGTTGCTGAGCAGCAGCATGCGAGTGAGCTGCTGGGTGATGGTCGAGGCGCCCTGCTGGGTCTCGCCGGCGGAGAAGTTGCTGATCGCCGCGCGCGCGATGCCGAACACGTCGAAGCCGGGGTGCTCCCAGAAGCGGCGGTCCTCGGCCGAGGTGAACGCCTGGCGCACGTGCTCCGGGATCCGCTCGTAGGGCACCCAGACGCGCTTCTGCAGGTAGAACTCGCCGATCAGCTCGCCGTCGGCGGAGTAGACCAGCGTGGCCATGTCCGGCTGCTCGTCGAGGCCGTCGAGCTCCGGGAGCTGCGCGGCGTAGAACTCGTACCGGTTGTAGGCGATCCCCGCACCCGAGAACGCGCCCCACAGCGCGACGAGGAAGATCAGCCGCAGGAGGGAGAAGCGCCGCAGCGGCCGGCGTCCGCGCCGGCGGCGACGCGGCGAGTTGCTTGATTTATCAGAGGCGGGCGTCAAACTTGGAAGAGGGATGGGGCCACGCGCGAGGATAGCAGCGGTCACGGTCGTCGTCTGCCTCGCGGCCGGGACCCCCGGCGCGCCGGCGCGCGCGGGTGATCTCGCCCCGCCGGTGCCCAACGTGCCGTCGGTGCTTCCGGACGCCACCGGCGTGATGGCGTTCGAGAACCGCTCCGGGGTGCAGGGGCTCGGCTGGATGAGCGCCGGCGCCGCCTTCCTGGTCGGCGAGAAGGTCGAGGCCGCGCGCGCGCTGCGCCCGGTGTTCGGACCGCTCGTGGTGCCGCCCGGCCCGCCGGTGGCGGCGAGCCCGGCGTCGGTGGCGGCCTACGCCGGCAAGAGCGGCGCGCGCTGGGTGTGGACCGGCTGGGTGAAGCGGCCGGACTGGGAGCTCCAGGTCGGCATCGCGCTGTGGCGGGTGGACGGCGGCGCCGCGGTGCAGGTCGGCGAGGTGGTCCGGCGCGGCGAGTTCGGCAAGCTGTCGGACTTCTCCGCCGAGGCGATCACGGAGCTCATGGCCACCGCCGGCATGCCGCTCGGGCCGGCCCAGCGGGCCCGGGTCGAGCGACGCCCCACCTCCGACTTCTACGCCTACACGCTCCTCGGCCGCGCGCTGTCGGCCGCGCTCGGCACCGAGGGCGCGGTCGATCTCGACAGGGCGCACAAGAACGCGCAGAAGGCGGTCTACATCGATCCCAAGCTGGCCGCGGGGCAGCGGGTCCTGGCCGAGGTGCTCCGCGCCCAGGGCAAGCACGGCAAGGCGCGCGGG
>Ga0079224_100005139_pt1 | contig 17132 bp, 19 predicted proteins | sample Stecom2015_FD_80414 | JGI IMG/M metagenome (GOLD analysis project Ga0079224, IMG submission 80414) | Agricultural soil microbial communities from Utah to study Nitrogen management - Steer compost 2015 | ecosystem: Environmental > Terrestrial > Soil > Agricultural land | place: USA: Utah... | reverse complement strand
TAATTTTATTATTGTTAATCCACTACCAACAATTACTACTAGCAACGATACTACTATTTGTAATGGCAATTCTGTCTCAATTTCTGCTTCAGGGGCAGCTTCTTACACTTGGGACAATGGCCTTGGAAATGGTGCTTCACATACAGTTAGCCCAACTACCACTACCACTTACAACGTAGTTGGTACTGATGCTAATGGTTGCCAAAACTCAGATAGTGTGATTATTACCGTTAACAATTGTGGTACTGCTCCTATTGCAGGATTTAGTAGTACAGACTCTACTGTATGTATGAATGAATGTATTGATTTTACAGATTTAAGCTCTAACACTCCCACTTCATGGACCTGGTATTTCTTTGGAGCTTCTTCTCCTTCTTCAGCAATACAAAATCCTACTAATATTTGCTACTCTTCTCCAGGAACTTTTGATGTTGCTCTAGTAGTTAGCAATTCTAATGGTACAGATTCTATTTTTGTGAGCAACTTTATTACTGTCAACCCATTACCAACTGTTAGTGCTAGTAACGATACTACTATTTGTAATGGTAACTCTGTCTCAATTTCTGCTTCAGGAGCAGCTTCTTACACTTGGGACAATGGTTTAGGAAATGGAGCCTCACATACAGTTAGTCCAACTATTACAACCACTTACATTGTTAACGGAATTGATTTAAATGGCTGTCAAAATCAAGATAGTGTAACAGTTTCTATTGTTAATTGTGGCGTTCCTACAGCTAACTTTAATGCAACAAATACATCTGTTTGCATTAATGATTGCGTTGACTTTACAGATTTAAGCACCAATACACCAACCTCATGGTTATGGCTTTTTGAAGGAGGAACCCCCAACTCATCGATGGTTCAAAATCCGCAAGGAATTTGTTATGACTCTACAGGTGTTTATGATGTAACTCTATTTGTTAGCAACGCTTTTGGAAATGACACCATTACTATGAGCAACTTTATTTTGGTGGATTCTTGTTTGGAAATTCCGGTATCATTTACCATCCCTAACGTATTTAGTCCTAATAACGATGGTAATAACGATGTGTTTTTCATCGAAAATACAGGAATTGAAAGTTTAGACATGAAAATTTACAATAGATGGGGAATGTTACTCTACGAAACATCTGACATCAATGCTGTTTGGGATGGAAGAACTAGCTCTGGTGAAGAAGCTCCTACAGGAACTTATTTCTATATTATTACCATTAAAAGTGATACAACAGAAACCTTTAAAGGAACCCTAACGTTGCTAAGATAACCTAAAATAAAGCATAAAAAAAACCTAATGAGATTCATTAGGTTTTTTTGTTTGAAGTAAAACTTCTGTGTGACCTGGCTGGGATTTCACTCATATCCTTTAAAGGTAGTATTTTCGTGTGTTCTTTCTTCATAACCTTACTATAGTGAAATTTTAATGAAAAAATCTCTTGAGTATATTACCCCAAATATAGCAAAAAATTAAACATCCATATGCTATGCCCAACTTTTCTCACTCAAATCTCTATTTTTGTTTTGAAATTAATATTTTTTTGCTTTTGAACTGTACTTTTCTTGGGGAAGCTCATAACACAGAAACATTTGTTTCTTTTCTTCAAACAAAGCCAAAACAGTTTCAACTATAGTATAAAATTCTTCTTCCATCATAAGATGGCGAAATTATAAAAGATATTTTATATTCAATAAATATAAAACACCTTTCAATTTTCTATAAATTTTCTTTTAAAGTATCAATTTGTTCTTTTCAACATACCCTTATTTAAGGTATAGATTATAAAAAGAATAAAGAAATAAAAATAAATATTGCCAGACAAGGTATTAAAAATCTTTAGAAAATAAATCAAATAATTTTATTTCTAATGAATCTGATATTTTTAGCAAGGTTTTAATTGTAGGATTAGTTTGCCCCTTTTCAATTCTAGCCAAGTTAGACTGTTCCATCATTATTTGCTTGGCTAACTTATATTGAGAAATACCTTTTTTCTTACGAATTTCTGATATTTTATCACCAATAAACTTTAAATATTTTTCAGTATCGGTTACCACACTAATTTTTTATACAAAACTCGTAGTTATATCAATTATAATTACTGTTATATTTTATTAGTAATATTATATGAATAGTATTTCATTTTTTTATATCTTTACCTCGAAATTTTAAATCTATAAAATATGAAATCACTTTACATTTCAGTATTAGCATTAATTTTTAGTGCTAATCTATCCTCACAAACAGTTAATCAACAAGGACTAAATGAGTTCTATGAAAAACAAAAAACTCCTTTTTTAGAATCTAATGCAGAAATTTTTGTCTTAAATGATATTGGATGGTTAAGACCTTATGGTGAAAATGAATTTGCTCTTACACCTATAATTACAGATTATCCAAAGTATTATTCAAGAATAACTGCTTTAGACAATTCTGCGTTAGAAATTTATAAGTCAAAATTTAGCTATATAAAGGTAGATATTAATAACTTTAGTAAATCCTTATTACAAGAAATGAGTGTAGATGTTCCAACTTATATTCAAAATGAACTAATTGTTTATTTACCTCAAATAGATATTGATAAGTTAATGCAAGAAGGTGTTAATTGTTCGTATTTGCCTACTTACGGTAAACAAGAGCCTACTAGACTTAATTTACAACAAAATAAGGTAAACTTATATTTTGAAAGCTTTGAAGCAAATACAGTTCCCGGAAGCAATTTTGTAATAAGTAATACCGGAGCTGCTAATTGTGGATGGAAAGATGTAAATTGTGTTACAAAATCAGGAAATTGGAGTCTTTACTGTGCTGGAAATGGGGCTGCTTGTAACCCTACATGTTCTAACACCAACCATGTTAACAATATGAATTCAGCATTTGCAAATTATCCACCAATTAACACATCTGGCTATGTAAACCTTATATTTTCCTTTTGGATGAATTTTGATTTAGAAAATTCTTCTGGAGTTACGGATTATTGTAATGTTTCATTTGACTTTGGAAGTGGATTTCAACTAGCCGGAACGTATAATAGCCAAAGTTCAGGAGATGGAACAGGAAATTATGTACAGAAAGGATTTACTATTTCTGGATTTCCAAACAATATAACTTATAGTTTTAGAATGGTTTCTGATGGAAGTTTTACTAATATGGGAGTTTACTTAGATGATATATTATTAACCGGAGATCAAAATACAGCCATTAATGAAAATGATTGGGTTAATGATATTACAATTTATCCTAATCCTACTAACGGAGTGTTCTCTATTGAGGCTGAATACATGCAAAACATAGAAATTAGTTCTATTACCGGAGTATTAGTAAAAGAATTGGTTGTAAATAACAACAAAACAACCATAGATTTAACTTCTTTTTCATCAGGAGTTTATTTTGCTAAGATTATTACAGATAAAGGAAGTGCCATTAAGAAAATTGTGTTGGAATAGTTTAAACCCTTTAAATATTAAAAAAAGAGATAGAAAATCTATCTCTTTTTTTTAATGCTTATTGTTTTTGTTATACCATTTAATCCTATCCAAAATTTCGTATATTTGAATCTATAAAATTGAAACCTATGACATTTGAAGAAAGAGCAAAAATAGCAAAGGAAGCCTTAAAAAAGCAAAAAGGATTTACTTATGAAGAAATGTTGGCAATTCAGAAGAAAGCCGAAAGTCAATCGAAAATAAAAGAAAGGAAGAAGCCGTTCGAATTTACTTATGAAGAAATACAGAAAAAAAATAAAAGAACACCCGATTCAAAATAAAAAAAAGAAAACCAAATGACATTTGATGAACTTGCTAAAAAGCAAAGAGAAGCCTTAAAAAAGCAGAAAGGATCTACTTATGAAGAAATGCTAGAAATACAGAAAAAAATAAAAGAACGCTCCATCCAAAATAAAAAAAAGAAAACTAAATAACACCTTAACTATGGACGAATTAGAATACAAAACATTACGGTATAATGTGATGAAAAAATACATGGCATTATTAGATTTTACAGATAAAGAACACGTTATTTTTCTTTCAGGAGATTGGGATGAAGCCATGATATTAAAACATAGAGAAGAAGCCAATTATGAGCAACTAAAAAATGATTTTTGGCAATCGGTGGAAGATTGGAGAAAATTGCTTGAAAACACCGAAATAACAAGCGAAAACCTACCTTTTATTAAGTTTTCTAAAAGTTTTTTAAGTCAGTTTGATTACGAACATAAAGAAATGCAAGACTTTATGATTAAAGAACTTCATAAACTTCTTAAATTAAAAAAACACGCAGTTCTTAGTCAGAGATATGAGGCTGCTGCTGATATAAGACGAAAAATTGTAAACCTAGCATCCACTCTTTAAAAACTTAGCTATGAAAGAACACGAATACGAAAAACTACGCTTTACGCTTATGAAAAAGTATATGGAAATTTTAGAGGTAGAGCAACAATTTAATCCACTTTTAAAAGACAAAGAACTTAATAAGGATAAGATAGTAGAAATAAAAGAAAAAACGAATTACGAACAGTTACAAGCAGATTTTAAGCAACTAAAAAAAGAATGGGAGCAACTGCTTGAAAACACCGAAATAACAAAAGAAAACTATCAGTTTATTAAGTTTTCTAAGGCTGTTCTAGGACAGTTTGTAGATAACAAGGTCGAAATACATGATATAATATTTAAAGAATTGCACAAGCTAGTTGAATCTAAATCTCCCGCAGAGCAAATTAAAAACTATGTTTCTCCTGAGGTAGTAAAACAAAAAATGATAGGTTTGGTTGCTCACCTTTGAACCCTTAAACTTAGAAAAAATTATATTTGATTGTTATTCCAAATAATAAAACAAGTTTCATTTTCATAACAATTTTCGTAATTCTGTGTTCATACAATGTGTTCATATTGTTAATAAATAGAACCAATGACAACTGTTCTCGAAATAGAAAAGAAAATTTTAGCATGTAAAACTAAAGGCGAGGTTTATCTTACTAAGGAAGAAAAAACCAATCTTATTTTGGATAGTATCAATGCTATTACCAAAAACATTAACAATATTAATTCATGCTACCTCAATTTATTTCCTTTATTAGATGATCTTAGCTCATTTGAAATAACTAATGAAAAGGAATTTAACGCCTTAAAAGAAATAATGCTTGAATTAAGTCAATTCACAACTAAAACAAGTATTTTATTCTCCAACTTATCTAAATCTAACATCATTAATGATGGTTGTAAATCTGCTTTAAGTGATTTAAGAGCCAATATTAGAACTTTGCGTGAATATCTTAAAGATATTGAGGAAACTTTCTTATTAGAAGAAGAGAAAAACAATACGTTGTAGAAGATACTATTCAATGCTAAGAAAAAAACAATTGAGCTAAAATAAACATCCTCCTCTCTACCCCCTTTAAGCTATCTTTTTATTATTTTACTATATGAGAGAACAATACATGAAGGCGTTAAAAGCTGCTATTGTAGATTTAGATATAAACTTTTTGCAGCGTTTTTTGGGCTGTTGGTTGAGGAAGGGATGAAAGAAAATCCTGTGACGAAGTATTAATTAGGTCAAAACAAACCGAATAACTTGTTTATTGTTAGTGTAATGAAGAATAATTAAAATTATACTTACATGAAATTCTTTTCTATGAACATAAATCTATTTTCATTTGAGGTCTGGAATTTATCCTTTTATCAACTTTAGAATTTCTAGCATTGTAAGCAAGTTCAATATACTTCTGAATATCTACTCTGTTGTTTGTGTAATCTATAATAACAGCATAATCACTCTCTAGATTATCGGCTAACCGTTTGGGTATTTCAGAAAATTGACAAGTTGTTTTACCAAAATCAGGATGAGAAGGTAAAAGTAACCCAAGTAGACCTGCATAGTGATTACCAACCTTTAAATTTAGGGCACCACTAATTTCCCAATCAACATGCTTTCTACATTTAGTTTTAGAACCAATCAATACAACAAGAACGGTGGTGTCACTTAAAAAACCCTTTTGAATAAGTTGCTTTATATACTCATCACTTACATCTGAATTTATGTCACCATCATTTACAGATTTATTAATAATTAAGTCTGAGGTAAGATTTATAAATTTCTCTTTATAATTTTGGTCATCCTTGTGATAATAACTAATAAATGTTTTTCTTTTTGTTTGAATTAAAGGAAGTTTATCGCTCCAATCTAAAGCACCAGTATACAATAATTTCAGATTGCCTCCCTTTACCCATTTTCCAGATTCGTCTATTTGAACGCAACAAAATGTTTTACCATTCTGCAACATTTGAACTATCCAACTTCTGTTTCGTTCAATACCATCACTAACCGTTTCGCCTAAATCCTCATGAACAAAAAACGATTCGATAGTTTTGTTGTTTAAACCCCATTTTTCTTTTGAAATTAAATAATCCGCCCATTTATTCATTTACTTCTCTTTTACTAAAATAAAAATCCTTGGTTATGTTCTTTCCAATTTATTGGGTCTCCGTGTATGCCTGGAGTAAATTCTTGTGCTAACCAATTAATAAACAAATCAATTGTAGTTTCATTAGTAATAGTTTTTTCACCAATCCCCTTTTTACATATAGATTTTAGATTTTCTGGAACTTCTGGACAATTATCACCGAAGTAATAGAATTCTTCAGAAATAATTGAAAATTTTCCACCAGTATCAGTTTCAAGATGACCTTCATTTAGAATGCCATCATGTTTTGAATGAGCGGAATTAATTTGACCCCATGTTCCGTCTTCATTTTTGAAATAAATATTATCACCGTACATGGAAGATAAGCTCCCATTGATTATTGGCTTTTTGTATTGAAACCGTTTATCATTCCAATAGTCTTCAATCAATATTTTTTCCGATACTTTCATGGCATAAATCAAATGATTTATGCATTTTTGACCAGTTACATCCTCAATGTTTTTTGAACCAGTTCCTATAATCCAATCTCCAATCTGAAGATTATTACTTTTTCTAATTCTTGTTTTACAAACTGTAAGTGTGCAGTATTTACCAAATGGATTTGGAGCCAAACCATAATCGTGATGGACAACGTAAGAGTACATTTTCATAATTAACAAGATATTCGTTTAACTGAATGAATTGGTTTTGCTTGTGTCCCGTCTGTATTTTCATAAGGAACATTTTCGCCTGAAATAATTTCGCCTAATTTATCAACAGAGTTCCACCCTATTAGTGGTCCTCCATATTTTTTAAATGTCTCAGGTAATTCAACACTATCTTTACTTCCATGAGTATAAACTCCAACGATTCTTTTCCCTTCAAGATGTGCTTTTCTAATTTCATAATTTACCCATTTTCTTTTATGTGTATCAGGTCCGATTAAACAAATTACTGTTCCAGAATTTTTTATTCGGATATTTAGCAGCCTTTTTACAACCTCATCAGAAGGCTTTCTACCATCTTTGTGTTTTGTGCTATCAATTGAAAAATTACGAACATCATAACCTTTATCCTTAAGTCTTGATTTTAAAGACTGAACATAATCATCATCTTTTCCATAATGACTTATAAAAATGTTGTGTTTATCAGACATAGTTATTTATATTAAATTCCAAATTCCATTTAGGAGGCAGGAAAAGTTTAATTTTTTCTTTATTGTTTGCTTTGTACTTTTGTTTAATTCGAACTCTAGTTGAATTACCTTGAATGTTAGGATGAGAAACTCTAGCATACTTTCCAATTTCACAAAATAAATTTTGGCAATCAATTAGCTGTAATTTTCGACCAAAAAGATTATTAAATTGAAGATTTAACCTTTCAAAGTGATAGTCTTGGTCTTCTGTTACTATTCTAATAATATCTTCAGATGAGTAGTTAGTATAGTCTTTAAAACATTTACTAATTCCTTCAATAGCACCAGGACCTGCTTTTACAAATTCCATTTCAGAATAGTCGGTTATTTCACTATAGTTTATATCAGTGATAAACTGATAAGCAAGAAATGTTCCTATAGATGGGTATTTCAAAAGAAGGTTATAACCTTCTTTCATAGTGCTAGAATTATTCAATTTTTCAGGAATTTTATCTTTAATCAAGTGTTCCAAGAGTTTTAAATGATTTTGGTGCTTTCTTTTATGGTTGTAAAACGAGCCCCCTGATGCCATTATGTATGCGGCAGAGTATATAGAAACATTTTTTTTCAATAACTCACTTAAAACATTATCATACTTGTCAAAATTGTAAGTTCTTAATGATATTTCACCAAACTCTTTCTCCAGTTCTTCCCAAGTCTCTATCTTGTTAAATAATTTGAATAAAATTATTCTAAAAAATGTATCCTGCAATGAATATGCTTTCTTGTATATTACATTTTTTATCAGAAATTGACTAACCCTATCAGTTACCCTGTAGGAATTTGTAAATTTATATTGGGAGAGTATTTGGTCTTGAGTCCAAGGGTGTTGAATTCCTTGTAATTTTTTTAAAAATATATTTTGTCTTTCAGTTGCAAAATACCAATACAAATCAAACACAGGAGTAGGTATAAGGCTTCTTTTTGAATACTTTATTGTTATACCTTGATATGTTTTTAATTCACTTAACATCTCCATATTTATTTTAAAAATATTGTTTTCAAACCCTTTATAATTAAGAAAATTATCTCAGAAATATGAGGAGTTACTGACAGTCTTTTGTTCTCTTCAACTGTAAGACCGTTTAATTTTGCTAAACCATGCCAGTTTAGTTCTTTCAAAGTATTAAAATATGAATCAAAATCAATAGGGTTCTCAGAGTTTTTATTGTAGTAGTCATAAAAGTCAGCATAAGTTTTGCCCTCTAAATAATATTCTTTTTTGAATCTTTCAGTTTGATTACCATCTATAGCTGCTATAGCATCCAAAGAAATTCCTCCAAAAACTCCAATAAGATAAACAGGGCGTTTTTGCTCAATAGCAATTAATAATTCTTCAAGTATTCCAGGGCACTTTCCTTTAAATCCTTTTGTTTTTCCGCCAACAAATACACGAGCAGCACAGTCAAAATCCATGGTTCTTCTCATTTCTGTCAAACACTCCGACCATATAAAAAAATCTTCCTTAGTTTCAGGAGATAAAAAACTTTGTTCATCAGTAATATTTAGAGATGCTGGGGGTGGTATTTTATGAAAAGACACACTATGTTGTAATTCGGCTTGTTTAGTTTTATCTAGTGTCAACGAAATTGGCCAGGCAAGGTAGCTGTGAAAACGCTCGTTCAAATGAATAGAAGAATCTACTTTATAATAGTTTAGTAAATCAAATATTATTTCCGTAAATCCTCCATTTCTCATATCACCACCATACGCTAATTTTCCACCAAGAGATAATATATACCGAGCTGTTTCAATGGCCAAATCATTTAAATGAGCTACATCAAAACCAAGTTGGTTTAGCTCATCACTTTCAGATATTGAAATACCTATTGTTTTTTCCTTTAAAAAGAGTCTCCTTTTAGTTAAATCTCTTTTGCTTTTGATGATTGTATTATTTTCACCAGAGTCATCGGAAATATTAGAAATATTTATTTTATCCTTCATCTGTTATGGTTAAAGATGGTAATACAATTGGCGTGACAAAATGATATTCATCATTCATTTTATTCAACAGGTCAACTTCTTCAGAACCTAATGGCGGGTCTGGATATATAATTAAATGAAATTCTTTACCGTTTTTTGTTTCCTTTTCTTTTAATTGAACAAAACTATAAAGTTCAGGGCTTGATGATAAAATCGAATCTGCTGTTACTCCGTACATATCCGTTGTTTTATCAAGTAATTTTGATGTGTAGTTATTATAAAGTACTTGTTCTAATGTCAAGCAGATAATGTCCATAAAATTGTTGTTATTTAAGCGTATTGAAGGGTAATTACCCATATATGGAAAAGTTCTTTTTTCTCCATTTTGAACAGCATTAACAATAACAACAGAACAGCCTACAGATTTTGCAGTTAAAACTTCAATTCGACACCATTCTCTTTCAGAATAACTATCAGATTGAAAAGCTACTAAGGCAGATTCTTTGACAGCTCTCTTGATTTCATTTCCAAAGTTAGAACCATAAGCAATATCGTTTGCATCAAAAAAAGTTTTTAATTGAGTTTGAGAGTTAATAAAGTCTCGAAATTTTAGTGCTTCATTTTTAGAGTCATCATGTTTGGAATGGCTAATAAATAATTTTATAGGTGGAGGTACAGAATATAATGAGTCCTTTTCATCTATTGCAGGCTTCATATTAAGTAGTAAACGGCATAATTCGTGGAGAATAGAAACTCTTAAATATGATAAAATCCCATTATTTCCGCACATTAGGGAATCATACTTATCTGCTCTAATAAAATTTATATCAGATAGAACTCTCGAAAATGTGTATGCTGATTTATTGATTGCAACGGGAAAAATCTTACTTTTACCATTGCTTTTTATACATTGTTTATATAAATCCTCAATGTACTTTACATAGAATTCATCATTTACTAACTCATCCGAAATGAGAGGGATTATCACATTGTATTCTGCTTCTTCAAAATTTATTAATGCAGGATTATTTGAATCGAATGTTTTTTCCCAACGAAAATAGACGGGAATTCCCAATGTTCTTAACAATGGTTTTTTATAGTCTCGACAAAATTGAGAATATAAGTATTGGCTAATTTCGTGACCATCTCCATATTTTGGATGCCAAATTATATAAAGAGCTAAAGGTGATTTAAAGTCCATAAATTAGTTTTTTCCTAAATATAATAATTTTCTGTTTTTTATGCTTACTAAAACACGTCCCCCGTTGTTTTCTCGAAGTTCATCAAATACCTTATAGGATTCAATGATAGCTGTTTCCCATTGTTTTTGAGTACAACTACTAACTTCGATGCCGCCAACTAGCTTCTGAATTGTTTTTAGAATTTCAGTGTCCACACTACTAGTATATTTGAATAATTTGTGGTCAAGACTATGGTTGTATATAAAAAGGCTTATCAATTCTTCTGTAATTGTAGCTCTAGCACCATCTTCAATTTCATCTATATCTACTTCACTTTTACGTTTAATTTTCATCAGTTTCCTTACTACAGGAGACCATCCTAAAAATGCAACATAACCAAAGTGAAAAATATCATGAAATCGATATCCATCATCTTCATAGGAATTATCTGTGATGTCATCGCCTAATTGTTCTCCTGTCTTACCGTAAATTATTCTAACTTTTTCTTTTCCCTTATCTTTAACTACTACAAATTGGACTTCAAACTCTCTTGGAAACCTTTCTTTTTTAGGATAGTTTTCATCATATATAATAAAGTTTTCATAGCTGTCAGAGTCAAAACGGTCTTTTATTTTGTTTAAATTGTGTTCAGCGATTTCTTCTAAATCTATTTTGTATTGTGTTGCTATTGTAGATATATACCAAAGAACGTCTCCAAGCTCTTCTTTCAATTTATTATCATAATTAGTATACGTATCTCCATCCCTAAGCCTTTTTTTAAGCTCTGAAATTACAGATCCAGCCTCACCAATCAGACCTAAAAATGGAATAAGCTTACTTTCATCTTTTCCCTTTGCATAGTCTTGAATTGTTTTACTTGCTTGTTTTTGATATTCTTTAAAGTTCATAATATTGTATTTCAGTTCAATTAATATTTTATTCAACAACCCAATCAACTCCTTTTTTATTATCTTATATTTTATAATAAAAACTGGATTATATTAATCTTTGAACCCGAAAAATACAGCTAATTTTTTAAAATCTCTTAAATTTTGAAGTGTTTTTATTATTAAAAACGAACCTTCAAAGCTCACATCTCCCTAAAACAATCCCGTATTAATTTCCATCATAGGGATGTACATGGCATCAATAATAAAACCTACAATAATATGTGTAATATCCCGTTATGTGTATGCTTGTAGCTACACATTTCATCTTTACCAAATCCAACATTACCAATTACCATTATTGTTAAAAAACTTTCATTTACCTCTTGACTTTGTCCTTAAAATCATCTACCTTCGTTTTTTTTCAGCGGTGTTCAAGCTACAAGCTACCACGAAACAGTACCTAGAAACAAATAGGTTCAATTAATAACCTACAACAAATTAAACAATTTCGTGCCCAAACTAATGGCATTGTCAATTAATTCGTTGGCTTCTTCAATTTCATCTGTAGCTACTTGAAACTGTTGAGCAATAACTTTAAGCTCATCAATATCATCTTGTGTAAAACCAAAATCAGCATTGTTAATAGGTGCCACTAAGATATTAACACGCTTTGTTTCAAGATTGTCAATTATATTGGTTAATTCGGCTTTTCTTAAACCGTGTGCTTTAGTTCGAACTAATTTTAGTTCATCAATTTTTTTATCAAAATCAGCTAATGTCATAAGTTAATCGTTTAGTTTATCAATGAATGGTTCTGCTTCTTTAATGGCTTGATTTGCTTTAGATATATAATCTTTGTATTGATTAAGATCTAAATCAATTTGCTCAAGCAATCGTTCTGAAGGTCGCTTGGCTTGTAAATAAACATCTAATTTTTCTATTGCATCTGCTTTTGTTTTTTCACCTTCCAACAAAAAATTAGAAGCAGCGGCTAATTTGCTTTTAGCCTCATTTAAATCCTGATCTCTTTTCTTTTTATTCTCCTCTGCTGTTTTTATGTAATTCATAATTTTCTGGCGAGCTGTTTCCTCTTTAACTTTCTTGTCTGCCTCACTTAATTTCTCGTTTTCATATATGTTTTTTAACTCATCCAACATTGCTTGATGATAGTTTTCCAATGACTCTTCATAAGTTTTTTGACTCCTTGCTATTTCAGCATCAAGCACTTCATTAAAAGCAATCAGAATAACATGATGAAAAGTTTGATGAGCTTCTAAAGATGTTTTTTGTTTGGTAACAAGATTGGTAGAAGCGGTACGTACTTCTTTTGATATTCCACAACTTAGGAAGAATGAAAAAAACAATACACTTAAAAGGCTAGTGGTAAAAATACGTTTCATGGGTTTTCATTTTAATTATATACTTGGCACTGGTAACACTACCATTTTTAAATTTTACAGATAACAAGTTAATTGTAAATAATTTATCAAACATAAACTAAAAATGATTAAAAACAAAAAAATGGTTCATCTATCTTACCAACGGTCGGTTTTGTGTATGCTTGTAACTACACATTTCATCTTTACCAAATCCAACTTTACCATTTACCATCATTGTTAAAAAAACTTTTATTTACCTCTTGACTTTGTCCTAAAAATCAACTAGCTTCGTTTTTTTTCAGCGGTGTTCAAGCTACAAGCTCTCACTAACAGTGCCGAGCACACCGAGCACACAACACTATTCACTTTTCAATTTAACATTCCATGCATTTAACTCTGATTTTAAAAAGTTTATTTCATTTTGAGTGTAATTTTCATAATATTTATCAATTTTAACTTGTACTGTGTTTTGTTTATCCCCTTCTAAGATAGTCCATAAAATATCCCAAAAATCAATTTCATAATCTTTTCCAAATTCATCATAATATTTTTCTATTAATCCTTTTGCTGTTGTATATCTTTTCATTAAAACCTCAGCATAAATGAAATCTAATAAATTATCAGAAGACTTATTTATTGTATATCCTTTTTTAATAGCTTGATAAGCTTTTTCTAATTCTTTTTTATCAATATATAACCTAAATAAACGGATATATGCTACATCAAAATTTTGATTAATTTTTAAAGCTTCATTAAAATAGTATTCTGCCTTTGTAAAATCTTTATATAAGTAATGATAGATAGCTCCAAGACTTGTATAAGCTTCAATATAATTAAACTTATTTATAAGCATAGTGTACAATATTTCGGCTTCTTTGTATTCCTCAAGTTCTTCCAAAAAATATGCTTTGTGATATATTGCATAAGGATCAGTTGTTCTTAATATGATTCTGTCTAAAACATCTATAGCTGCTTCTAAATCTCCATTTTCCCTATTAATAAATGCTAATTCATATTGAGCAAATGTGAAATTATTATCTATAGCTAAAGACTCCATTAAAAACTCCAAAGCTTTATCAAACTCTTTCTTTTGATAAAAGAAATATAATTCTAAACGAAGCCATTTGTTAGATTCATCTGTCAATTTATCTATTTCCAATCCTCTTTTATAGTATTTTATAGCTTCTTCTTCACTATTATTATTGTATGCAATAATTCCTTTTGCCAACTGAATATATGAACTGTTTTCTAATTGATTATCTAAAGTGATTGATTTATAAAAATCCTCTTCTAATTTCTTTTTATTACCATTTTTATAATTAAAATAAATATTCATTCCAACTATATAATCATTAGTTGGATATATTGATAATAAAGAATCGAAATAATCTGGTGGAATTTCAAAATTATTTGTTAAATAATTATCGATTTTAAGTAATTCCGATTTCGGCAATTCCTTTGCACTCATTTTATTTATTTTAATTAATATTAAAATTAGTAACAATAATTTATTATTTATTAGTTTGATAAACTACCTCCTTTTTTTCTTCAGTCTTTATTATTTCATAATTATCATTATTATCATTATCCTCTATATTCATATTTTTGAATGCATCTACTATAATTTTAAAAGGAGAATCACCCAATTGAAATTGGGCATTAAGTTTTCTCAACATTTTAACATTAGGATCTAAATTTTTATATTCTTCATCAGTATAATTACCTTTAATCAATTTATCTAATGCATTTTGATATTCAGATTGGAGGATTCAAACTTAGCTTGTATAGCAGGGTTATTAAATTTAATTATGTAACTCTCAGCATTTTTGGTTAATTTACCATCTTTATTAAGTGAAGTTTCTTCTACTTTGGTTAAACTCATGATAATTTTATTAAAATCATCAGCTGCATTAATAATTGTTTGTATTTTAGGAGCATAAGTATTCCCTTTATTAACCTGTGGGTCAATAACGCTAGATTGACGTTCTATATATTCGACTAACATACGATTCCCTCTAGATGTTGGGTTATACTTGGTGTAATTTAATGTGCCTGCTGATGGAGGTATTCTGTTTGTACTTATATGTCCTCTTCTAGATGGCGAACCTCCTCCACCTCCTCCTTGTGGACTTCTTCCGTCAGGATCAATAAAAATTAAAGGATTACTTAATACATAATTATAAGGAGACCAACTTGCAAAATCGGCAGACAAAGGATCCAAACTTAAAAACCTTGCAATATCCGCATCAAAATACCTTGCTCCTCTGTAATCCAATCCAGTTTCTGTATCCCTTTCGTGATGGGTAGTTAAATACTTTTCCGCTTCGGGGTTATACTCTCTTAAAGTTTTTCCATAAGGGTAATAATCGGCTGCATATTCCAATCGGTACTCAAAATGAGGCGGGTCGGTACAATCTAGGTTTTCGGGCAAGTAAACCAAACGAGTGTTGCCCAAGTGGTCGTGTATATAATAATACAATTGGTTAATTATTACACCTCTAAAATAAGTATAATTAAACGTAATGTTCCCTGAGGGGTCGTTAGGGTTACTAGGGTCTGTAGGGTTAGGTTCGTTGGGTTCAATGGGGTCTCCTGGCTCTATAGGGTCTGTTGGTACTCTTTCGTTATATAGGGTATCGCCAATAACCGTGTTATCTGCCAAAGCAGTATCTCTGCCTGTAAGCACACCTGTACTTATCAGTTGTCCGTTTAGGTTTACCAACTGGTTGGTACCCGTAAGGGTCAGTTCATCTAATATGGTATAAGTGCTATCGGGCATAGTATCTGTAAAAATAGTAAAATTTTCTTCACTTATCCAAAAAATAGTGCTGTCTAGCAGCATTATTTTCATCAGTTGGGTTTGGGTGGTGCTGTCACTTTCCAGCACGTTGTTTACTTCATTAATAAACTGTTGGGTATGTTCATTGCTTAAAGTATCACTTTGGCGTTGGTTATCGGCAGGAAAAAAATCGGGTTGTTGGTTAACATTGGGCGTTATTCGGGCAAAGCGTTCTCTGCCAAATACGTACCATGTCCAAGTACCTGTATTGTAGTTAAGAATTCCTAGCGTATTTCCTGCGGCATCTCTCAAGTAATATTCGGCACTAAGGGCTACGCCTAAGTTGCTTACACCTAACTGGTCGGTAGTGGTAAAGTTATACAAACCTTTAAATACACGGGCATCGGCAGCATCATAAAGATACTGCGTAGCTTTATTATCTAATGCTACATTAAACGGTAGGTTGCCTCTTCCATAAATGCTGCTGTTCAGGTTTCGGTAATCGTCTGTAAGCAGATTCCCCGCAGCATCGTAGGTATAGTTTCTGTCGGTGGTATGGGGATTTTGCGTTTCCACTTTGGTAAGGCGGTTAGTGCCTTGCTGGTATTTATAGTTCCACTCGTGCGTAGTGGCTATACCATCTACATGTCTGCTCAGGTGCGTAAGGTTGCCTATTTTATCGTAGGCATAGGTAACATCTCCAAAAGTGCTTAATGCTACTAATGGAATTAAGGCTGTTTCATCCCAAAAGGCATCGGCTGCGGTTAGTCGGTTCATGCCATCGTAATGGTACGCATAAGTAGTAGGTTGTTCAAACCTGCTACCTGCTACATAGTTGTGCATGTTGTTCAACAGTTTGTAGGTAGCTTTGGTTCCGTTAATGTTGCCATTAAAATTGGCTATGGTATTGAGGTTTCCTGCTGGTGTGGTAGGCATGTTGTTATCATAAAACAGTTGGTAATCAAAAAAACTACTGTTGATGTCGGTTAATCGGTCTCTTACATCGTAACTGTATGCTATTTCATCTACTTCAAAGTTGTTGGTGGTGCAATCTTTATGATAGTTGGTTTTGGTTACTAAGCCTGTGGCATCGTTGTAACTATAGCTTGCTAAGAGTTGTCCGTTTTGTTGGCTGTTGTCTAAGCTTACCCGTACTTCTTTTAGTCGGTTTCTTAGGTCGTAGGTATAGTGGTATTGCATATCTAACACCAAATCGTTGTTAATGTCTATGTTTTCTACCAAGAGGTTATTGTTCAAATCGTATTGGGGATAATCAATTCTACTTACCAGTCCTTTGGCAGTAGCAGTAATGCCATTGGCATTAAACTGCTGTATTTGCCATAACAGGTTACCATCATCGTTGTAACTGTAAAAATCGTATTTAACGGGTTTTTCG
>Ga0079224_100005138_pt1 | contig 17132 bp, 12 predicted proteins | sample Stecom2015_FD_80414 | JGI IMG/M metagenome (GOLD analysis project Ga0079224, IMG submission 80414) | Agricultural soil microbial communities from Utah to study Nitrogen management - Steer compost 2015 | ecosystem: Environmental > Terrestrial > Soil > Agricultural land | place: USA: Utah... | reverse complement strand
GCCCGTAACTTTGCTACCCATTTTGCCGGTTCAAAATACTGAACCTGGCTATCGTGCAAGCCCGTGGTTACTAACATATTTGGATAAGCCTTTGCTTCTATGTTTTCGTAAGGCGAATAACTTTTCATATAAAAATAGGCCTCTTTATTCTTTGGATTTCCCCACTCATCAAACTCATTCGTAGTGAGCGGTATTGTTTCATCTAACATGGTGTTTACCACATCTACGAAAGGCACTTGCGCAATAATACCATTCCACAAATCCGGCGCCATGTTCATTACAGCCCCCATTAACAACCCGCCGGCACTTCCTCCCTGCGCATATAGATGTCCTTTGCTTGTGTACTGTTTATTAATAAGATATTTCCCGCAGCTAATAAAATCAGTGAAGGTATTTTTCTTTTTCATCATCTTCCCGTCTTCATACCATTGTCTTCCCATTTCTTGTCCCCCTCTAATATGAGCGATCGCAAAGACGAACCCTCGATCCAACAGACTCAAACGGGGGCTGCTAAAAGTTGGATCCATCGATGCCCCATAAGAGCCATATCCGTAAAGCAATAAAGGGGCGCTGCCATTCCGTTCAAATCCTTTCTTGTAAACCAATGATATCGGAATGCGTACGCCGTCTTCTGCCTCTGCATAAAGTCGCTCGGTTACGTAAGCTTTCGGATCATAGCCTCCCAGTACCTCTTGCTGTTTTAAAAGCGTTTTTTTCTTCTCTACCATATCATAGTCGAATGTGGAAGAGGGAGTCGTCAGTGAGGTATATCCATAACGAACGATCGACCTATTATATTCCACATTTGCCTGTGTGTAGGCGGTATAGGCTGCCTCGCCAAAATCCAGGTAATGTTCTTCCCCGTTCCGCAGGCTCCTAATATTCAACTGCGTTAATCCATCCTTTCGCTCGGAAACGACTATAAAGTCCTTAAACTCGTCTATGCCCTCCAAAAGCACGTCCTTGCGATGCGGAATAACTTCTTTCCAATGTTCAATATCCGTCTTATCCAGGGGACACTCCATCACTTTGAAATTCAACGCGTCTCTATTAGTCAAGATTAAAAACCGGTCCTCTAAGGCAGTCACTTCATACAACACATCCTTCATTCGAGGCTGGAACACTTTAAACAAATCGCTTGGTTTATCTGCAGAGATAAATCTGGTTTCCGAACTGGTTGTTGCCCCCGAATAGATATAAATAAATTTGCCCGATTTAGCTCTGGCTACGCCTATGTAATTACTATTATCTTTCTCTTCATAAACAACCGGGTCCATACGCACATCGGTACCAAGCTCGTGTTTTTTTATCTTTTCAGTTAACAATGTCACCGGATTCTTCGCCGTATAAAAGAAGGTTTTGTTATCATTTGCCCACGCAACGGCACCGGTGGTTCCTTTAATCTCCTCCGTATAAAGCGCCCCGGTTTCCAGATTTTTAATAAATATTGTGTATTCTCTACGAGATACGGTGTCTACACCGAAAGCCATTAATTTATTGTCAGGGCTGATACTGAAGCCGGTTGCACTGAAGTAAGGGTGTCCTTCTGCCATTTTATCAACATCCAGTAAAATCTCTTCTGTTGCATCAAGCGATCCCTTTTTTCTGCAATACTTAAAGTATTGTTTGCCGTCTTCCGTTCTAGTATAATAAAAATACCCGTTTTTAAAATAAGGTACAGACTCATCCTTCTCTTTTATACGAGCCCGCATTTCTTTGAATAAGGTTTCCTGAAATTCTTTAGTACCCGACATCATGGTGTCGAGATAGGCATTTTCAGTATTCAAGTAATCGATTACTTTCGTGCTATCAGGTCCTTTTTTAAAGTAATCAATCATCCAATAATAATTATCTACTACCGTATCGCCATGGATTGTTCTTTCGTGGGGAATCTTCTCTGCAACCGGTGCTTTTGAATCGGGCCACCGATATCCTTGTGTTTCTTGATTTTTCTCTCCGCAGGAGGCTAAAAGTGTTAATAATATCATGGGTATATGTTTCATGTTGGACAACGGAACTTACCAGTACTAAGATAAACATTTTGAAGCGATCTGTACCAGGTAAATAAAATAGGACGCTACCCTTGCCTCGCTTCATTCAAAGACTTATATTCAGCGCTAAATTAACGTTCACAATGATAAATAAAACCTTTATCCTTTCACTTTTCTTGCTATATGGTCTCTATTCCTTATCGCATGCCCAAGAAAAACTCTATAGTGAAGCTCAAGGGAAGTATGTTCTGAGTGTAGCCGGTGCCTCCCACCTAGCTAAGCTACCGCTGAAATGTATGCAGCAAGAATTTCCTTACAAAACGAGTGTCACTTTTTCGGACACTTCCTTAATAACAAGGCCCAGAAATTACCATCCGGCATTTTATGGTTGCTTCGATTGGCATAGCAGTGTACACGGTCATTGGATGTTGGTAAGATTGCTCAAACTTTTCCCTCATCTCCCGGAGGCAGCAGAGATTCGAACTAAACTTCGTACCAACCTAAGTGCCGACAATATATTAACGGAAGTCGAAATTTTTAAAGATGAGCAGCAGCGGGGCTTTGAAAGGACCTATGGATGGGCATGGCTCCTACAGCTGCAAAAAGAGCTGTTATCGTTGAACGATCCTTTAGGAAAAGAACTAAGTAAAAACCTTGAGCCCTTGGCACAGCAACTCGTTCGCTTGTATATAAATTACTTACCCAAGATGAATTATGCGGTACGCGTGGGTGAACATAGCAATCTGGCTTTTGGGCTGACTTTAGCTTATGACTATGGAATGGAAACAAAAAATGATTCTTTGCTTCATATTGTTCGGGAAACCGCGCTACGCTTCTACAAAAAAGACACGGGATGTCCAATCAATTACGAACCGGGTGGCTCAGATTTTCTGAGTCCTTGTTTAGAGGAGGCCGATTTAATGTGGCGTATACTCCCCGCAAAAGACTATGCTTCCTGGATCGAGCGGTTTTTACCTGATTTATTTAACGGTCCGGCAACCCTCACACCCGGAACCGTAACAGACAGAACGGATGGTAAGTTGGTGCATCTAGATGGTTTGAATTTAAGTCGCGCCTGGTGTCTATACGGTATTGCCCACCACAGTCGTAAAAACAAGGCGGCTTTAATTAATCTGGCAAAGAAACACCTTACAGCCGCTTTACCACATGTCGCTAGCGGAGATTACATGGGCGAGCATTGGCTGGCTTCTTTCGCCGTCTATGCTTTAACCATACAGTAAGAAAGTAAGGGTTTAGGGCAAGGCATTAAGGCACCGTATGCTTAAAGCCTTGCCCCTACACCGTATTCCTTACACCTTTTACCTCAAACCTTCCCGTCCTTAAAATTTTACATTAAGTCCCAATAGAAAGTTCGTTCCTGCTTGCGGGAAGTAGAAATTTGATGTATAAACCGCCGGATCTCCTTGATAAATAGAACTATAGGTATAACCATTCGACTCATATTTTTCATTGAAGATATTATTAACTAATAAGGATAACCCGATATTCTTTACGCTTTTAATTTTCAATTGATAGGACAATCGTAAATTATTGACAAAAAAGGCATCTAAACTTCGATCAACATTCGAGGTATTGTCGAGGTATTGTCTTGATACATATTTAGAGATAAACGCAATTTCTCCGTTTTTTACCGGTACGAAAGCCAATTCGCTCGATCCAACGAAAGAGGGTGAAAGCGCAATCGTTGTACGTTCGTAATGATTTACCTGTTGATTTGCCACATTCCAATCAGCGTCATAAATATTAATGTACTCGTAAAAGTCCTTGATTTTGTTGCTGCTTAAAGCACCGGTCAATGCCCAAGAGAAGGTACGGATAGGCTGCCATTTCACATCGGCTTCCAATCCCAGGCGATAGCTATCGGGGACATTCATGCGTGTTTGGGCGCCAACATCGTTAATCTGTCCTGTTAGAATAAGCTGATTCTTATATAGCATCGCATAGCCATTGATTCCCATATTAACGTGAGCGGTTGACAAGCGATAGCCCAACTCGATATCTTGCATACGCTCTGCTTTTGGCCTACTATCCGGTGTGGAGTTTTCATAGTCATCCCGCACAGGCTCTTTATTGCCAACGGCATAAGAAAGATACGCTTGGCTATTGTTGGCAAATCGATAAGTCATACCTACCTTTGGATTAAAGAAATTAAGATCCGCTTGTTGTTGGACATTGTTTAAATTTCTATCAAAACCTAAGAAAGAGTAAGTGACACGCCTGTATTGCACATCTGCAAAAAGTGAAAAGTTTGCCATTTGATATTCCCCTTTTGCGAATATATTAAAGTCTGTTTTCTTGGCATCATTAAAGTAATACCGATAACGTGTATCAAATGCGCCCTTATCAATCTCATGAGCTGCACGTTCAAACAAGGGGTTTCTAGACCATGTGATGTCTCCATAATGATCTCCTTTATATTCATTATAAGCCCCGCCAAGGGTTAGATTAAGCTGGTCGCTGGCCTTATATTGCGCGGAATACGTTATCCCGTAAAAATGGTTGGACAACCATCTTTCCCGTACCAGGTCTGTTGAAGAAATAGTACTATCTCCCACCGCTACGGGGGCTAAACCATAGTCTTCGTATGCAGCGCCTGTTTTATATTCTTCGTAATAACCACGCCCTCTCGTGTAATGTAAAGCGCCATTTAAATTAAGTTTATCCGATACACTCGTAGAGTATAAAAGTTGGTAATGATCCTGCTGATAATTGTCGTTTTGATTTTTATATAAGAAAGAATTATAGCGACGGGGATCTGCGTTTCTTATATTCTCTGCATCTTCTCCCATTAATCCATTTGCTGATATATAGGCCTCTATATCAGCGGCCGTTCCAAAAAGCTTTTCTTCAGGCACACCGTTCCACGCTTGATAGGTTTTTTCCTTCCCGGAAAAGACATTGGCTCTTAACAAGCTTTTTTTTCCATACCAAGCACCGCTTAAAAAGAAAGACTTAAGATCAGACGCACCACGATCAACGAAACCGTCCGACTTAATGCGAGACAGACGACCATCAAAAGTGAATTTATTATTGATTAGCCCTGTACCAATTCGCACGGTATTTTTCCAGGTATTGAATGATCCGTAAGAGTTATCTAATTCGGCATAGGATGTATCAACCCGTGTATTCGTTTGTATATTGACACTGGCACCGAAGGCGCCCGCTCCATTCGTAGAAGAACCAACACCACGCTGAATCTGTATATTGTCCACAGAGGACGCAAAGTCGGGAAGATTCACAAAAAAAGACCCCATACTTTCTGCATCATTATAAGGAATTCCATTGACCGTCACATTTACCCGCGTAGGGTCGCTTCCTCGGATACGCATTCCTGTATAACCAACGCCTGCACCCGCATCTGAATAAGTGACAACACCGGGTGTTTGATCAAGCAAGTACGGCAAATCTTGCCCTAAATTATTCTTTGCGATATCCTGACGGTTAAGATTCTTATACGTTGTTGCCGCATTTGCATTAGCTCGAGTGGCATTAACAATAACTTCATCGGCTATAAACTCCTGTTGGCTCAATGATACAATAAATTCTTCAGTCGATGGTAAAACCAATTTCTTTTCAACGGGCTTATAACCAACATAACTTATACGGATCGTATAGCTTCCGTCTTTTAGATTCTTAAACAAGATATTACCTTGCCGGTTGGTTTGCCCGTTTGCTAAAGACCCTACTACAGAAACACTGGCACCACCAAGTGGTTTGTTTTCGTCTTTATCGACTACTTTCACGGATAGATTGGTCTGCGCCCATAAGAACATCGGACTAAATGCGGCCAAGATAAAAAGCAAGCCTCTCTTTTTCACAATATACATATATTTTTAATTCGCCTTACCGTTGATAGGGGTTACAACAGTTAATTACTACACTTAAATAAAATATAACCTCATTTGGTAATTCTTCCCTCCCTACGCCGGCATTATCCGGATCAGGTGTTCAGAAAAGTACAGCTTGTCGCTTCCTTCTTCTGATGGGTATAATCTCAGCCCTGATTTGTGTTTTAAAAAAACAAGGCACCCCTTTAGTGATGTACGGGCAAATTTACGAATTATTTTTTTGCTTTCACCAATCTGAATTTAGTCCCAGGAATTACCTTCAGTGAACTTAATATATGTTCTCTATGCTTGATCATAAAGAACCAAACAATCAAGGCTGCACATCCTTCGCTAAAGATTTAGGTTCATCGATCAAATCATGTGGAGCCGCCCCTCCCTTCAATCCACGCTTCGCTTTTCACATGATTTTTTTGCCTTGGCTATCCTAAATCTTCTTAACGCTCACGCTGTGAGGCCGTTCTTTCCGGCCCATCGAGGCCCCTTGCAAAACCGTTCCGAAGTGCTTACATGGCCTTGGAGGATATCGACGCAACGAGCAGCAAAGCATTAGCAAAATATAAATCACTGATTATCTGGTTTTTATCCTTATTAAGACCTTTGTGATTCTCCGACCTTTATGCATTTTAAACGATATACTTTTAGCTTTTAACTTCTTCTCCCTTATAAGGATAAAAGACAAAATTTGCACCTTCGGGTACAATAACGAAAAGGCACATGAAATCTTCAGGCTTTTTATAGGTCTTTATAAAATGTTCCTTTCGCGATTTAAGAATGACTCCCTTCTCTACAAACTCTTCCAAGGTGGATGCTTGGATAGTCCATTGCGTGCCGAGTTCGTTTCTATCTAATATGAGTTCGCCCAGATTGACCTCATGTTGATGAGCGATAAAAATAGGATATTGAGAGAGCCCTTCCGCCATAATCTCGATAGCAACTTCCTTAATTGAATCTTTATAAAAGTTCAAATCGACGCGCAAGCTCTTTAAGGGACTATCTTTTTTCGGAGCCTGTCCATCGTCACCGGCTTGTGCGGATAATAATTCTTCTAAATTCATTTTCTTTACCGTTATAAGTTTTACGTAGTACGTTATAAGTCTTAAAACGTAGAACTTAAAGCATATTACTTCTTCAACTCCAATAAAACTACATTTTCCACATGCTGCGTATGAGGAAACATGTCAACCGGTTTAATTCGTTTTACCAGGTATTTCTCATTTAACAAAGCTAGATCTCTTGCCTGCGTTGCCGCGTTACAGCTAACATATACAATTCTCGGAGCCTCCAGTTCCAGCAGTCTAGCTATCACATCCGGATGCATCCCTGCCCGCGGCGGATCGGTAATGATCAAGTCCGGTTTTCCATGGGTTGCCGTAAATTCGGGAGTCAGCACGTCTTTCATATCCCCCGCGAAAAACAAGGTATTCTCAATGCCGTTGATCGATGAATTCAATTTTGCATCTTCAATAGCCGATGGTACATATTCTATTCCGATTACCTGTTTAACATCCAATGCAACGAAATTGGCGATGGTTCCGGCGCCTGTGTATAAATCGTATACCAATTCATGGCCCTTTAAGTTCGCAAACTCTTTGGTTATACGATAAAGCTCATATGCCTGTTCCGAATTTGTCTGATAAAAAGATTTAGCTCCGATTTTAAACCGTAATCGCACGGAACGGTTCGGTAAGGACATTTCTTCAAAAATATGGTCTTTTCCCGCGTAGGTAATAATCTCCTGGTCGAAAATCGTATCGTTTTTTTTCTGATTAATGATATACTGCAAGGAGCTAATCTCCGGAAACCGTTCCTTCAAAAATTCCATTACTTGCACAATTTGTTCTTGCGTCGGGTAAGCAAAAACCACCACAACCATTAAGTCGCCCGTAGTTGAGGTACGAATCATCAGATTCCGGAGCGCTCCCTCATGATTTCGAAGATCATAATAGCTGATCCCCTTTTCGATTGTTAACTGTTTAAGTTCATTTCTAATGGCGTTAGACGGATCTTTCTGCAAATAGCAATGTTCTATTCCCAGAATTTTGTCGAATCGTAGCGGAACATGAAAACCTAAAGCACTCATCTCGTGTTCCTTTCCGCTTGCGATATCTTCCGTCGTTAACCAGCGCTTATTTGAAAAAGTATACTCCAGTTTGTTTCTGTAGTATACCGTATGAGCCGAGGGCAAAATTTCTTCCATAGAGGAGGTGTCTATCTTGCCTATTCGGCTTAAAGCATTATCGACACTCTTTTGTTTATACACTAGTTGTGCCCTATAGTCCATATGTTGCCACTTGCAACCACCGCACACTCCGAAATGGGCACAGAAAGCGTCGAGTCTATGTTTTGAAGCCTGTTTGACCTTTGTGATCTTCGCCTCTGCAAAATTTTTCTTTTTACGGATAAGCTCAACATCAACTACATCTCCGGGAATCGCTTTTTCTATAAAAATTACTAAGTCATCGGTCTTCCCAACGCCCTTTCCTTCTTCCGCTATGTCGATAACTTCAATATTCTCGAGCAGCTTTTTGTCCTGTGGAATCTTTTTTTTCATGAGGATGCAAAATTAGGTAAAATGCTCGTTATTCGCGAACGGAAATATGAAGCGGGTCTCTTACTTAAAGATACTTCATCGTTTTTATTAACGACAGAAGAAAAAACGCTTGAAGAGGAAGAAGAATCCCTTCTTTTTTACCGCGCTTTTATCGAAGCGACTTTCTATCATCATCGAAAAATGAAGGAGCTCACGGCGCATAGAAATGAATTTTAATATAAATGTATGTTTTTTATACCAAAAACCAAAACGGTTCTGCGCTTAGCACACGGGTAAAACCGCGGGTGATGTTTAATCGAGCGACGGAAAAGAAATCCCTTTTATTTTTCGAAATAGTTCTACTGCGTATAAATCTGTCATACTGGAAACAAAATCTAATACCGATCGTATTTTTCCGTAGGTAGATCTTTCTTCCCGTTTATATTGGTTAGGAATCAGCGCGGCCACTTTCTTGTCGTAAGATGAGGCGTGGTTGAGATAAGCGGGTACAAACTCTTCCAGTAAACCGCTCATTACCTTATAACCTGCAACCTCAATCTGCACAACCGCCGGTGCGTTATAAATTTTATCAATTGAAATTCGTTCAATGGTTTTCATAACCTCTTTCAAGTGACTCGAAATATTGTCGATCAAAGAGGATTCAAAATTACCGGACAAAACTTCGTGCTCTTTTGCAAAAAAGACATGAGAACATTCCTGGATCAAGGTGCTAATAGCTTTTGCTCTTAACAAGCTCACGCGACTATCAACATCATTTATATCTGCCAGCCGCTTTTTTATATTTCCGTCATTTGTTAACGGAATCAGCAATTCTTCCACTTCGACAGCAGAGAGTATGCCTAACCGATGAGCGTCCTCAACATCAATGATATTATAGCAAATATCGTCAGCAGCCTCTACCAGATAAACCAAAGGATGACGTTTATACACTTCTTGGCAGGATTCATCTTGTTCCATACCAAGTTCTTTGGCTATTTTAATAAACGATTCTTTTTCAGGTTGAAAATATCCATATTTTTTTCGATGGAGGCCTCTTCCTTTAACGTTTCCATCAATCGCTGCACATGGATACTTTACAATTGCCGCTAAAGTACTATAGGTTAATGCAAAGCCGCCGGCTTCTTTCCCGTTAAATTGATGCGTTAAAATGCGCAATGCATTTGCGTTTCCCTCAAAGTGAGTGAGGTCTTGCCATTCAGCAGCTGTTACTTGCTCTTTATACTTCAAGCCATCTCCACTTAAAAAATAATGAGAAATAGCCGCTTCTCCCGAATGCCCAAAGGCAGGATTTCCCATATCATGTGCTAAGCAGGCGCTGGAAACGATATTTCCTATTTCTTGTAAATAAGGGTACTGTTCATCCAGCGCAGAAAACACTTCTTTCTTTTTGGTATAGAAAATTCTGCCCAGTGATCGTCCAACACTGGCGACTTCTAAACTATGTGTCAGCCGGTTATGGACAAAAACACTCCCTGGTAAAGGAAACACTTGTGTTTTGTTCTGAAGACGCCTAAAGGGCGAAGAAAAGATCAATCGATCATAATCTCGTTGGAATTCCGATCTCGCGATATCTTGATTTTTTATTTCCCGATGTTCGTATCCCCAGCGTTTTGCAGAAAGTAGTTGTTTCCAGTCCATTCTTCAAGTTTGCCACAAAGATAAGGCTTAATTGTTTAATCAAAACTCTCCGTACATCTTTATAAATTTAAGCAGCACCCCATTACTCCAACCAAAACCATCCTGAGCAGGATATTCTCCACCTCAGCCTCTACATGGGCATCAATCACGTTATATTTCTCCATCATCTTTCCTGTTTGTTGGTAAACTTTGGTATTTAATGCGATCCATCGTTTGGCGACATTTGAAGCCAAATCAAATTGACGATAATTTTGCAAACCTTTTACTACCATCCATTGCAAGGGCGCCCAACCGTTGGGTGCATCCCACTGTTGGCCTGAGATTTTGAGCGACGTGATAATTCCGCCACTCTTTAGAAAATTTTTACGAATCATCTCGACCGCTTTCTTTATTCCTTTTTGCGGTGCAATACCAATAAAGAAGGGCGTAAAACCTGCAATTGTAGTTTCTTTTGACAAGGAATCAGTCCGAATATTATAATCATAATACCAACCGTCGCGTTTATTATAGCAATATTGATGGATAGCTTGCTTTCTATATTTAGCAATCCGTTTATATTTGATTGCCTTAACTTTATCGCCCAAAAGTTTATAACTCTTTTCAATCGTCCTTTCCAGATGATACAAAAGACAGTTCAAGTCGATGGGTATAATTCTCGTTGTCTCAATGGTGTGCAGGTCTTTGCCATCTACCATCCATCTCGAACTGAAATCCCAACCGCTTTCGGCACCCGAGCGGATGTCGCGAAATAAACGGGAATCTTTCTTTTCCGCAACAACAGTTAAATGAGCGTCTTCATAGTACGACTCTTGACGGGCAATATTTAACTGGTCATAATATCGATTTAAGAATTGCCCATCCGACATTTCCACTACATGTTTGGCCTTTTGGGTTTTGTCCATCCAATAAGCATATTCTTTTAACAAAGTTCCGAGGTAATCCCGGTACACGGCTCCGCCTTTTATTTCTGCCAATAAATCCAGCATAAGTGAAAAATAGGGTGGCTGCGATCGGCTTAAAAAGTAACTTCTATTGCCATTTGGAATGTGTCCATAGCGGTCGATCATAAAAGCGAAATTCTTTACCATATTTTCAATCATCTCATACTCACCACTTTCTTGTAAGCCTAGCATGGTAAAATAGGAGTCCCAGTAGTAGATCTCATTGAAACGGCCACCGGGAACGATATAGGGAAAGGGAAGCGGCAACAATGAATTTCCGGGAATCACTTTATCGGGTTCTCTTCTCAGAACCGACCATAATTTTTCTATATGCTCAACAATGGGGGTATTCGCATCACTGTAATACTGAACGTCGTGAGGCTGTGGGAGTTCAAAATTTGCTTTTACAAAATCGATTAATGAAAAGTCTTTTATCTGCCTCTGAATTCGAAAGCGTTGTAAAATCACTTCCGGTGTTTCTTTCGGAATAGCGTCTACAAATGTTTTATTATCGGCGAATATCCGTTGCAACTGGACTTCCTTAAACAAATCGCCATAAATTTGATCTGGAGTTAAACAATGTTCTGTGATGGACATGCCCGTTATTTTTTGCTCCTTCCGATGTGACTTGCTATTACTTTCTCTTAACGCATGCGCAAACGCAATACCTGATTACTAGCTGTAATGTACAGGGTTTTATCATTGTCCGCTAAGCAGCAATTGGAAACACGTTGCTTTATATGTATTTTTCCTATCAATTCATACGAACTGTTGAAGATCCAAATTCCTCCAGGGCCGCTAGCGAAAATATTTCCATTTTTATCTACTTTAAAGCCATCGGGCCCGCCACCAAATTTGCTAAAATCGAAAACAATCCCGGCCGACTTCAGGGACTCATCGGGAGTAATGTCAAAAGCATAGAGCATCGGCTTTTGATTGTCCGAATTACTGACATATAACCTATTTTCATTGGGGCTAAAAGCGATTCCGTTAGGCCTGTGGATGCTGTCGATCAACAAGCTTAAGCGACCCATCGTATCTAGTTTATAGACCCCGCAGAAATCCAACTCCTGTTGTTCAATATGTTGATCATTCAATCCATAAGGCGGGTCAGTAAAGAATAAATCTCCGTTACTTCGCTCTACGATATCATTCGGGCTGTTCAATTTTTTCCCCTTCCATTTGGCGGCGAGCGTGGTATATTTAGCTTCGGGATGACTTAATAAAGCGTCCATACGGGCTATCCGCCGATCACCATGCTGGCAAAGAACTAAATTTCCCCTCCGGTCCAATAGCAAGCCATTTGATCCGACTTCTCCTCCTCTTGCCCTGTTACTTGTATATCCGGAAGGTTCCAAATATAATGCTAAGCCCCCTTGTTCCGTCCATTTAAAAACCTTATTGGGTGGAATATCGGAAAACAAAAGCATTGCCGCTTCTTCTACCCACAAAGGCCCTTCCACCCATGTGAACCCTTCAGCAATGATCTCCAAATCAGCCCCGACATTAATTAATTTGTCCAGATCCGTATGGATTCTTTCAATATTGGCTTCTATTTTCTTAGTAGGTCGATTTTTAACATTGTTGCCGCAAGAGAACAATCCTGTAAGCGCTATTATGGTGAAAAATTTTAGCATGTGGTTTCTTCTATAACTCCCCTGTCCTAAATAAGTTTTCTTCTCTTCCGTTTTTTTGTAACAGCCGGAAATGCGATGCTATTGCCTTCCAGAACGGGTAACAGTGATAAGGCAAACCATATTCAGCTGCATATCTACGAATTACCCGCGTGATATAAGGATAATAGGTGTGCGCAACCCCTGGAAATAGGTGATGCGCTACATGGTGCGTAAAGCCGCCAAAGAGGAAATTGGCCAACATACTATCGGCACTAAAATCCTTTGTTACACGCATCTGATGCTCCGCCCACGTTGTTTGCATTTTCCCGTCTTCGGGAGGCATCGGAAAGTGTGCGTGTTCATCAACATGGGTTGATAGCAAGGCTATAACACCTAATGCGCTTCCCGATAGGTGCATCACAAACCAGGCCAACAAAATCATATACCATGGTTGCTGTAAAACCAGCATCGGCACAAACAGCAAATAAAACAGGTTAAAAATCTTACAGGCAAATAATTTGATATATTCAATTTTCGGGATGGTAACTACCCGTTTTAAGTAATTGTCCTTCGTTCCGAAAAAATCTTTAAAATCTCTTATAAAAAGCCAATTAAGGGTGTAAAAGGGATATAATAAAAACATATAAATATGTTGATATTTATGATAGTTAAAAAACGGGCTGGATGGAAATATACGTGCTAAGTCACTCTGTTTAATATCGATATCCCAGTGTTGTATATTCGCATAAGGATGGTGTAAAACCAGATGCCTCTTTTTCCAGATAAAGCTATTGCTGCCGAAAAGTTCGAGCACGTAGGTAAACCATTTGTTGTATTTAGGGTTTCTGAAGACAGCATTATGAGCGGCATCGTGAAAGGCATTTACAAATAATACAATCATAAACATACCCGCTAATATATAGAAGAAAAAAAGACCTCCTTTGGTATGGCCAAAAACCAATATCCCTACATAACTTCCTAAAAAACCAAATAATAGAAAAAAGGACTTTATAATATTTCCTGTTTGTATACGTGGATTTTTAAGAATGTTTTCATGTACTTCTTTCTGCATTTTTTTAAAAAAATCGTCAGCTGAAGCTTTTTTAAATGTAGGTTTTATAAGTTTTTCCATATTTCTCAAAGTAATCGCTTGGTTCGACAAAAATGTTCATTGATTCTATCTCACTACAAAAATGAGACGATTTAGTTCTAGCTAATTTCTAGCGATTTTTATTTTTACATAAGCAAGACTCAGCTTTCTTTTCTATTCCTCTTCCAATAAGACGACGGACTCTCACCAAAAAAATTCTTAAAATCTTTCAACAAATGATTCTCATCATAAAAGCCACTTTTAAGTGCGATTGATAAGAGCTTATCCTCTCCTTCCTCAAAATAGTTGCAGGTTCGTAAAATACGCTGTGTCCGCGCATATTCCTTTGGACTTATCCCAATACATTGAAGAAAGTTCCGCTCTAACCATTTATAATTTGTTCCCACCCGCTTCGATACTTCCTGTATTGAAATATTACCATGATGCATGCCAATATATTTCATGGCTTCTCTCAAAATACCATTTTGCCCATGCTTCACAGTTAAATGCCTTCTAATAAACTGTTCAAAAAATCCAATTTTAGCCCGGATATCGCTCGTTGTATACATGAGATCCAATAGGTTTTTGGCCGGTTTACCGAATAAAGAATCTAAAGGGAAGGCTTTTGCTCCTCGAAGATTGTTATTGGTTTTTGCATCAAGTTGCTGTAAGGCATCGGCCTGAAAGCGGATGATTAATAGTTGATCGATCTGCCTATCACAAGTGATTTTTACCTGTTTTAAGTTTTGACCGCAGCACCATGCTCCAACTATATTTATCGAACTTTCTTTGTTGGTGAACGTTACGTTTATATCCGGATTGGAAAGAAATACCAGCGTGGGCACGCCATCACTTAGCGCTACACAATCCTCCAAATTTATCGACTCGAAGATAACATAGGAATCGATAAATTTAGTTAAATCGGCAGATGGGAGTAGTTTTTTAAATGCCTCCCTTTGATTGCTGTAAGTTATATGTCTAAGTAACTCCACGGGCATATCGCTACAAAGATACTGGTTTTCCTTTAAAACTATCCATAGTGTACGATCTGAGAACTGTCTATTTTTTACTATCACTATGCGGCCAACCCAAGTAATTTTGTAAAGAAAAAGATGATATTACCAATTTTAGCATATGGGGCTACAAACTTAAGAAAAGCCTGTCTAACTGTTTCCCCATCATATCCGGATTTAAACTCTTTCATAAAAAATCTCTGGCAAACCCTGGATAATGCCCAGGGTGTAGGCTTGGCAGCACCACAAGTCAATGAAAACATACAACTTTTTGTAGTCGATAGTCGCATTAGCTTTTCCAGCGTTAATACCGAGGATATGGCGCAAAAAGACTACCCAGGCATACGGCAAGCTTTTATCAATCCGAAAATCATGGCCCATTCCGACGAAATGGAACTGGATGAGGAGGGTTGTCTGAGTATACCTGGCATTAGCTTCCCGGTAAAAAGATTCTCTTGGATTAAAATGACCTATTTGGATGAAAACTTTCAACTACATACCGATTATTTTTATGGCAGAACGGCACGAATCATACAACATGAATATGACCATATACTTGGAAAATTACCGATTGACTATCTAAGCGAATTGCAGAAACTAATGATAAATAAAAAATTGAACAAAATCCGAAATGGTCGCATAAATCCCGGCTATCCCATGCGTTATTAACATCGGTGTTTTATGACGATTCCCTTACCGAAGGTATTGGTATTTACCCTAATTTCAACAAAAATTATGGGTGTAAGGAGCTTCCTTCTAAATTCTGAGCGCATATGTTTCTTTTGAATATCCTTAGAAAACTACCACTTTCGGTACTATATCTTTTATCTGATTGCTTAGCCTTTATCGCGTTCAGTATAGTCAAATATCGTCGCAAGGTAGTATTCGACAACCTTTCCAAAGCATTCCCGGATAAAGAACGGAAAGAACTAAGCAAGATTGCGAGGAAATTTTATAAACACATGGCTGACTGGTTAGTAGAAACGTTAAAAGCGTCTAATCTTTCCGAGGCCCAACTTAGAAAGCGTGTCGATTTTAGAAACACCGCAAGCATTCGTGAATATCTTGATCAAGATAAATCGGTTATCGTCTTAACAGCTCATCAATTCAATTGGGAGTGGGTACTTTTATCCGGTTGCCTTGCCTTTGAAACGCCTATCGATGCCATATACATGCCTGTTAACAATAAGCGGGTAGAATCGCTGTTGCTTGCCATACGAAGCCGCTTTGGTGGTTTACCTATCCCGAAAGACGAGGCCTTACCGACACTTATCAAGCGAATCAAAAAGAAGCGGATTATTGCCATGGTGGCAGATCAACGCCCCCCTCAACATGTAACAGACAAGTATTGGGCGCATTTTTTGCAGCAAGAAACCGCTTTTTACCCGGGAGCGGAATCGCTGCCCAAGTTTACCAAGCTTCCGGTCTTCTTCCTGAGAACACGCAAAATTGGAAGAGGCCGGTACACTGTTTCCATAGAGAAAATAGCCGAACCTCCTTATGACTATCTCAAAAAGGAAATCATGCCAACCTATATCGAGAAGGTTGAGGAGCTCCTTAAAGAGCATCCCGATAATTGGCTATGGACGCATAAAAGATGGAAGTATGCGCGCGGCGCTTACGAATAGTGTCATTTTTTCCCATTTATATAGCTTGCTAGTTGCCGAATAGTTGGATAATCAAAAAAGTCGGTCACTTCCACTTTCCCCGGGTAAATCTCTTCGATCTGCTGGTGAATCTGTGCAAGCACCAATGAAGTGGTACCAATTTCGAAAATATTTTCATCTAAGTCGATTCGTTTATTGGCTAATAGTCCGTCACAGATTCCTTTTAAGGTTTTCTCTATTGTGCTCACTCCCTGTTGGCCTTTGTCATCCATAGCGCTCAATTCTAAAAGCTCTTGAATCACCTGATTAAAATCCCCCTGTTGATATCTACTACTTAATTGGTATCGTTGAATTTTTCCGCTCGTCGTTTTCGGTAATTGGTTTATCGGAAGGACCTCCTGCACTTCAATTCCAAGTTGCTCACTTACCACTCCCTTTACAGCATTGATGATCGGAACAAAATCCGGCAGCCTCCCCTTATATAGTATAAAAACCAATATTTTATCCCGTTCCTCACCCTCTCCCCTCACACTAGTTACAGCGACTCTCCCTGCTCCCGTTACGCCTTTGCTTTGTAATATTTGCTCAAGGTCATGAGGATAATAGTTCTGTCCATTTACGAAGATAATGTCCTTCCATCTTCCCGTAACGACCAACTCCCCATCGGTCGTAAGAAAGCCCAGATCTCCCGTATCTAGCCAATCTTCGTGGAAAACTTCGCGATTGAGCTCTTCCTGCTTCAAATAACCTTTCGTTACGTTCTCGCCTTTTATCTCGATTTTACCAATATGATTAGCCGACAGAATTGACTGATCG
>Ga0079224_100005137_pt1 | contig 17135 bp, 15 predicted proteins | sample Stecom2015_FD_80414 | JGI IMG/M metagenome (GOLD analysis project Ga0079224, IMG submission 80414) | Agricultural soil microbial communities from Utah to study Nitrogen management - Steer compost 2015 | ecosystem: Environmental > Terrestrial > Soil > Agricultural land | place: USA: Utah... | reverse complement strand
GGTGGTCACGCCACCGCCGATGAGGGTGGCCGCCTGGGTGAGATCGGCGAAGGAACGGCCGCGCAGGCACAGGATGATCGCCACGATCACCGCGAGCGTGATGCCCTGCCAGCGCGGTGATCCCAGCGGGTCGGCGGCCAGGACGGCGCCGACCACACCGGCCGCGGTGGCGCCGATGATCATGCCCGACTGGTACTGGTTCGCGGCGCGGGCGCGCTGTTCGAGCCCCGCCGCCGAGGGCAGCGCGGAGGCGCCGATCGCGCCGATGTCCTCGATGGTCGGGCGCGGTTCGTGATCGGCCGGGTCGATCGCGGCCCCCGCCGTCGGCACCGGTGGCACCGGCAGCCGGGCCGCGGCGACCGCCGTGCGGGCCGCCGCGCCGATCACCACGATCGCCGCGATCACCACGGCCGCCGCGATCTTGTCCGGCTCGAACTCCCAGATCATCCGCACCGCCGCGGTGACGCCGACGAACAGCGCGGTGGTGATGGCCGCCGCGAACATCGTCGCCCCGACACCGGTCACGCTGTACCCCACCCCGGCCGCGACCAGTGCGGCCACCGCGCCGAGCAACACGTTCGGCGCCTCGACGGGGCCGGGCACGAACAGCATTCCGGCGGCGGCGATCAGCAGCACCCCGTGCAACGACAGCAGCACCGAGGCCAGCGACGCCCCGTACCGGCGGACCGCGATCACCGCCGAAACCATCGCGGCCGCACCGACTCCCGCGGGCAGGAAACCGATCACCCAGCCCGCGTCCTCGGCTCTTGCCGCCACCAGCAGGCCGGTGCCCGCCAGGACCGCCACCAGTGCGCCGATCAGGCCCATCCACGCCGCCGAGATCGGCGACCAGTGCCGGAAACTCGTCGTGGTCAGTTCCGAGACGGCGTCGATGACGTCGTCGAACAGCGCGGGCGACTCCTTGGCCGCGACCGGGCGGAGCACGAGCAGCTCGCCGTCGTAGATCTCGGCCTCGGTGAGGGTCTGATTGGGGGCGATGGGATCGCGGCCGATCCGCGCCAGCGTCCAGTGCTGGGTGACCAGCGGCGCGCCCTCTTCGTGTTCGGTCAGATCCGGGTTGCGCGATTCGATCAGCTCGACGATGTCGGAGATGAACGCCGCGATCGGCACGGTGGCGGGCAACCCGAGATCAACCTGGGTATTGCCCCCGATGACCGATACGCGGCACAGCTCTGGATCGGCCACACCCGAGCCACCGGTCGACGACTCTGTCACTGGCTCGAATACTCCCTACATTGCACCTGTCCCCGGCAACAGCCTCAATCTATCGCAGCGGCAGCCGGTATGCTTAACGGGAATTCGCTCATCCCGGCAGTTTTGGGGGCCAACCCGCATGACCGGCAATCGCCAAGCGCAACGCGCGTTCGACGCAGGAGTTCTCTCCCTCGGCATTGCCATCGAAGGCCAGGAGTCCGTTCGCGACCTCGATTACGCCAAGCTGGCGTTCACCCGGGCGACCGAATGGGACCCGCAGATGTGTGATGCCTGGCTCGGGCGCGCGGCCGCGGGTGAGGTCACCCGCGAAGTGCTGTTCAACCTGCACAAAACCAGCAAGCACACACTGTTCCGCGAGCAGCGCAGGCTCGGCCTGGCGCCACGGGTGCTCGCCGGGCGATTCGTGGTCGGCCAATACATCGACTACCCGCTCGCCAGCTACACCGAGATCTGGCTGGCACAGGCCTCGCAGCTGATCGCCGACGGTGAGTACGACGAAGCCGAACGTTTGCTCGACGAACTGGCCGAGCATCGGAAATCACAGCTGTCGCAATCCGATCGCGGCGTCGACGACCGCATCTGCGCCTATGTGCGCGGCGTGCTGCACTACCAGACCCAGCGCTGGTCGGATGTGATGACGGTGCTCGCCGGCTCCGCCGAGTGGGACGATCCGTACCTCGCCGCGGGCGCGCACGTGATGGTCGGCACCGCCTGCGCACAGCTCGGCCTGTTCGGCGAGGCCATCCGGCGCATGGAACAGGCCGAGGCGGGCCCGATTCCGGCGGCGGCCACCACCGCGCGCTTCTGCCGCGGCCTGTGCCTGCGCGAGACCGGTCACGAGGATCAGGCGCAGGCGCTGTTCGAGAAGGTCTTCTCCGAGGCGCCCGACTTCGAGGCCAACACCAAGGCGATGCGAGATCCCAAGTATCGCCTCACCGTCACCACCCGCGAACAGATCGAGGCACGCACCGATCGCTGGGATCCGGCCTCCGCGCCCTCGCCCGAGGAGCTCGGCCAGCAGGAACGCGACGACCGGGCCAAGCAGATCCTGCAGGCCGCGCGCGCCGAACTGGACGCGCAGATCGGCTTGGAAGCGGTCAAGATCCAGGTCGCGAAGTTGCAGGCCACCGCGCAGCTGGCCAAGGTCCGCGCGGAGAAGGGCATGGCCGCGGTCCCCCGCGGTCAGCATCTGGCGTTCACCGGTCCGCCCGGCACGGGCAAGACCACCGTCGCGCGAGTGGTCGCCAAGATCTATTGCGGGCTGGGCCTGTTGAAGACCGACAATCTGGTGGAGGCCAAGCGCGCCGATTTCGTCGGCCAGCATCTGGGTTCGACCGCCATCAAGACCTCCGCGCTGATCGACAGCGCCATGGACGGCGTGCTGTTCATCGACGAGGCCTACACGCTGATCCAGACCGGCCTGTCCGGCGGCGACGCCTTCGGCCGCGAAGCGGTGGACACACTGCTGGCCCGCATGGAGAACGACCGCGACCGGCTGGTGGTGATCATCGCCGGCTACGACGGCGAGATCGACCGGCTGCTCGCGGCCAACGACGGCCTGGCGTCCCGGTTCGCCAAACGGGTGAAGTTCGAGTCCTACACCCCAGAGGAACTGGGCCGCATCGGTCAGTTCATCGCCGGCCGAAGGGATTCGGAGATCTCGGAGGAGGCGCTGGCCCTGCTCGTCTCGGCGTGCGCGGAACTCTACGAGCGCGAGAGCACCGACCAGACCGGCGCCCCGCGGCGCGGCATCGATCTCGCGGGCAACGGCCGGTTCATCCGCAACGTCATCGAGGCCGCCGAGGAGGAACGCGAGTTCCGGTTGGCCAGCGACGCCGACCTGGACCTGTCCGCGCTCGACGAATCGACGCTCATGCGCATCGAGGCCGACGACATGCGCAAGGCACTGGAGTCGGTGCTGTCCACCCTGCGCTGAGGGGCGGCCCCCGTGGCCACCGAGCGGGACCGGCCGCTCAGGGCAGGCCGGTGGGCAGCACGTCATGGCTGACGAGCGCGTCGGCCCGGTTCAGCGTCGGCCCGGGGACCAGCTCGGCGATGATCGGCCACGGCGCCGGGCTCGGCGTCTCGGCCAGGCCGAGCACGGCGGCCGTCTGCGCGTCCGGGACGCCGTAGCGGATGCCGTTCTCCGCGATGTAGAACAGGCTGCCCCGGCGCTCGCTCGCCGGCTCGATGCCGGTGGTCTGCACGTACTCACCGGTGCCCGGCGGGATGTAGACCGCGTCGATGCGGTCGCCGCTGCCGTCGGCGGTGGCCAGTTCCACCGGCGCCGCCGAATCGGCCGGCGGCAGCACACGGCCCGCGGTGAACTCGACGGTCGCGGCCGGGTCCTCCGCGCCACGTGACCAGGTCAGGCAGCCGACCGGAGCGTTCTCGGCGGTCAGGATCTCGGGGATCTCCCGTGGGAACCGATCGACCGGGAGCCGTTGCACCACCGGCACACCCACCAGCCGGTCCGGCGGCACCGCGACCACATCGGCCATCTCCTGTGAGTTCGCGGTGCGGATCACCTCGGCCGCGAACGGGGACACCGGCTGCACACCGTCGGCGAGGACGACGAACATGTCCTCCGAGGCCACGGTGCGCACCCGGATCACACCGCCGACCGGCACCTCGGCCAGCGCGCCCGGTCCGGGGCCGCCGAGACCGTCGATGACCGGCGCACGCAGCGGGGGCACCTCCAGCGTCGCGTTGAGCAGGCCGGCGCTGATCGGCCGGGCGGTCAGCCCGTCGAGTCCGAGGGCGCGCACGAGCACCGGATCGGCCGGGTCCACCTCCGCGCGTTTGCCGTCGTAGAGCAGATAGGTCTTGTCCCCCTTGGTGACCAGCAGCGTCTGCGCCTCGCCCAGCGGCCGGGCCGCGTATTCCGCGCCGGTGTCCGGCTCGCCCGCGATGGCCGTGGTCTTCAGCCCGTTGGTGGTGCGGCCCGACGGCGAGAGCGTGACGGTGTCGCAGAGGCTCCAGGTGGACCGATCCCCCGCCGAGGAGCCGGGCAGGAAGGAGGGGGCGCCGGGGATGCCGAGCAGCGGACCGCGCGGACGGTCGGACAGCTTCGACGCCTTGACCGAGGTCGGGTCCTCGTTGCTGCCGGTGATCAGCCGCGCGGAGGCCAGATTCAGCACCGGGTGCAACCGGTCGTCGGCCACCACGTACAGCGCGCCGGTCTCCTTGGCCATCACGATCGAGGCGTCGCCGACCGTGCCCTGCGGCTTGAGGAAGGCCATGATCGCCGCACCCGCGACGACGAGCAGGCCGAGCACCGCGCCGACGATCAGCGATCGTGACTGGGAACGCATGGGGTCGTGCAACATTCGCACGTCGCGCCGGATGAGCGCGTGCTCGTATCTGCGCAGCAGGAAACGATAGCCGTTGACTTGCTGACGGGTGGTCAACTGAGCGGGCACAGAAACCCTCCGGGACGGCCGCGATACGGAACTACTGCACGATGCGAAATCGGCTCGTCCGCAGCGGGAAACACCGGCGGTCGAGGTGATCTCGTCGGACAACAGTAGCGAAGGTCGGCGAATGGGGTCCATGATGAGGCTATGGCGTCCACTACGGCCGGGTCGGCCGCAGATGCCCCGGTGCATCCCCTGCGTTCCCCGCAATTCTGGTTCTTCCGCACGTTTCCGCTGCGCCGGGTGCTCGCGGTCCTGGCGGTGGCGAACGCGATCGCGGTGACCGCCCTGATCTTCGACGCCCCGCCCGCGGCCGCCGCGGGCGGGGCCGCCGCGCTCTTCGTGCTGTTGCTCGTCCCGGTCCGCGGGACGAGCGCGGCGGGCTGGCTCGCCGCGAAGGCCGCCTTCGTCCGGCAGCGATTCGGCAGACGCCCGATCCCCGCCGGGGACGCACCGTTCGACGTGCCGCTGCCCGACGGCGGCAGCTACGGCATGCGCTGGGACGGCCGTCACGTGATCACCGTGCTGCGTCTGGACGCGCCGCCGCCGTTCGTGACCAGGTTGAGCCCGAGCGGGCTGAGCACCGGCGACAAGGTCCCGCTGCCGGAACTGGCGCGCTGCCTCAACCAGTTCGACATCGAACTGGCGGCGATCGATGTGATCAGCACCGGCGCGCGCACCGCCGCCGTGGGTGCGGTCGCCCGGCTCTACGACCAGATCCTCGGCCCGCTGCCCGCGGTCGCCCATCGCACGGTCTGGGTGGTGCTGCGGCTAGATCCGCTGGCCAACGCGGCCGCCGCGAACCGCCGGGGCGGCGGATCGACCGGCGTGCTGCGCACGGTCATCGTGGCCACCCAGCGGGTCGCGAACCGGCTGGCGGCCAGGGGGCTGACGGCCTCGGTGCTGTCGAGCGCGGAACTGAACGCCATGGTGCACCAGCTGACCCACGGGGTCGATCTCGCCGCGTTCACCGAATCGCCCGACGCGCTCGAGCACGACGGATTGCGCACCACCACCTTCCGGGCGGAGCTGGACGCTCTCGGCCCGCGCGGGTTCGCGGACATGTGGACCACATCGACGATCGCCACCACGGTGACGATGCGGCTGCGGCGGGCGCCGGAGGAGCCGGGCCGGGCCTCTGACCCCGGCGACGGCGCCAGGATCGATGTGTCCGCGCTGGTGCGTTTCACCACGAGAAAGGACGCGCAGCTGCCGGACCGTCCCGGCCTGATCGCGCTGCCCGGCAGGCAGTTCCGCGCGTTGGTGCACACCCTGCCGATCGGCACCGCCGAGTCCGGCCTGCCGGAGGAGAGCGTGATCGGCGACGCCGACGCGCTGACCGAGCTGACGACGCCGATCGCAGGCTGCGGCCAGCTCATCGGCGCCGACGACTCCGGGCAGGGTGTGGCCATGCCGCTGGTCGCCGCGCATGTGCGGCGGGTCGAGGTCACCGGGGGCGTTCTGGTCGCCAAGCAGGTGATCCTGCGCGCCATCGCCGTCGGCGCGACCGTCGTCGTGCACACCACCCGCCACGATGCCTGGCGGACGATGGTGGATCGGGTCGGCTCCCCCGCGCTGACGCTGGCGGCCTGGTCGGCGGGCTCACAGCAGGCGAACTCGCACCGGTCGGCGAATGTCGTCGTCTACGACGGGGTGCCGGTCACCGGGCATCATTCGGACACCACCGTGATCGTGGTCCGCGAGCACGGCGCCGCGCCGAGCGGCGGCTTCGAGCCCGACATCACGCTCACCGAGAGCGAGCACACCGCCAACGTCGTGACGATCCGTTCGGCGGCGGGTGCGGCGACGGTCAGGATGGTCGCGACCCCGTTCGAGATCGCCTATCTCGGCATCGCCGAACCCTCGGCCGAGCAGGCCCGCCTGCAACCGGCCTGATCCCACCCGCGACCGCCCGGCGGCGTCGCGTCCGGCAGCCCGCGCCCGGGCAGCCGGAACGGGCCCCGGGGCCGCCGGACGATCATCCGACGGCCCCGGGGCCCCGCCCGGTCACTCGGGTCAGAAGGCGTTGTAGACCTTCTGGTCGGCGGCCTTGGCGTTGCCGAAGGCGTAGTCGATGGCGTCGCGCAGCTTCTCCAGCTTCAGGTGCGTGTCACCGAGCTCGCCGCCGTTGCCGTCGGCGCCGATGAGCAGATCCATCCGGCTCTTGAACGCCTCGCCCGCGGAGTTCTCCTCCCAGGCCACCCGGATCAGCTTGTCCCTGGCCGCGACGAGGGCGTCCTTGAATCCGTCCAGATCCTTGTAGTACCCGTCCATCTCGCTGATCAAGGCCTGATGGACCGCATCTGTGTACAGCATGTCGTTCTCCTCGAAAACAGTCCGGTTGGTCAGATGAGGTTGGTCAGCGCGTCGACGTTCGTGGGGTCGACCTGGTCGTAGGTCTTGTTGCCCTCGAAGACGATCTCCTTGACCTCGTCGATCTTCTTGTTGATCCGGTCGGTCTCCTCCTGCCACTCGGTCGAGGCCTTCTGGCCCGCGACCGCGGCCTCGCCCTCCCAGCCGGAGCGCGCGGCGTCGAAGGACTCCTGGACCTTGCTGATGGTGGACTGGATGCCGTTGATGGCCTCCAGGAACTCGTTGATGACCGCGGCCGCCTCGCTGGCGTTATAACTGGTCTGACCGGCCATTGTTCACCCTCTCACTCTGGTGTCGCTTGCTGTGCTGCGTTCGCGCTGCGACGGATCCGCAGGCGAGCGCTTGGTCCTCCGGCATGTCGAACTAGGGCATCCACCTTCCCCCGGGCAGTGTGTCGGCCAGAGCCGCGATCGCCTCGGCGACGCGGTGGTCGGAACCCGGTGTGAAGGTGGACCAGACCGCCAGGTCTGCTGACGTGCCGGGACTCGCGACGATCCGGCCCCGGCCGGTGTCGTAGATCGCCACGGCACCGGAGGATCGAGTGGCGATCCCATCGGCGCGGACGTAGGCGACGACCTCGGTGCGCACCAGGCAACCGGCCATCGCGAGGCCGAAGTTCATCGCCTCGTCGTCGTCGACACCGTAGGTGCGCGCCACCTGGGCGAAGGCGGCGGCGTCGGTCGCCGCGTCCAGCCGGGGACGCAGGTCCTCTGCGGGCGCACTGAAGGCCGTGATCTCCGCCGCCGGGCACGGCCCGAGCATGTCGAGCAGCGGGCGGGCCAGCGCGGCGCCGGTGTCGTCGGCCCAGACGGTGCGCACCCGCAGTTGTTCACCCGCCCTGGTCGCGACGGCATGCCGTGTTCCCTCGCGCGCCAGGCTCATCCGGCGCTCGCCGGTGGCGTCCCGGCTGCGGGCCACCAGTTCCCGTTCCGGCCTGGCGAGGATCTGCACGGCCTCGGCGAGTTCGCGGCGCACGTCGTCGTAGTCGTCGACCAGGCCCGCCTGCCGCAGTTCGGTCTCGGCCAGCTCCCGTGCCGCGAGCCAGTCCTCGGCGCGATCCTGACGCGGGCCGAGGCCGAGCACACCGGGCAGGGTCTGCACGCCGAGCAGGTCGGCCAGCACGAGCATGCCGTCGTTGGTCACGGTGGTCACGGAGCGGCCTCCGCCCGTCCGCCGCGGGGCTCGGGAGCGCCGAGGACAGCGGGCGCCGCCTCGATCCCGGCCTCGATCGGCGAGCCCTCCCCCGGCCTGCCACTCGGGGCGGCCCGCGCCGTGCGCGTTTCCTCGGCCGCCGCGGCGGCGGGCGCCATGCCCAGCGGCGCGCCGGGCACCCGGCTCGCCTGGTCGGCGCCGGTCGTGGTCGCCGGCACCGGCCGGGTCTCCACCGGCACGGGCGTGCTCTGCGCCACCGTGCGGGCCTGGTACGCGGTGGGCCGTGGCGCGGCGGCGGTCCGCCCCGCGAAGGCCGCGATGCCGGGGGCCGCGACCGCCGCGGCGCCACCCGGGACCCGGCTCGCCGGGGTGGACGCCTGCTCGGCTTCCAGCGCCGCGGGAGAGGCGATGACGGGCGGCTCGCGCGACTCCCACGGCTCGGCGAGCGCGGTGGAGGCCGCCTCGTAGGTCTGCATCACCCTGGCCGCGTTCGCCTTGGCCAGATCACGCTGCTCGTCGAGTTGGGCGGAGGCCGCCACCAGCGGCGAGCCAAGGGCCGCGCCCGCCTGCTCGATGCCGCGCCCCATCTCCTCGAGCGCGGCGAGATCGGCGACGTGCGGCATCGCGCGCTGGGCGACTTCGTAGGCGACGACCTGGCCCGCCACGCGCGTGGCGTTCTCCCCGGCGGCGATCGCCGCCTCGGCGAGCCACTCGCGCAACTGCGAGATCCGCTGCAACACCTCGTCGGTGCCGTCGGATCGCCACGACTCCCTGATGGTGCCGATGATCTGGTCGTACTCGACCACGGCCGCCCCGAGACTCGCGGCGAGCGCGCCCCACGCGGCGCCGGACTCGGCCATCGGCGCCACGCCGTGGCCGGTGGTCAGCTCGCGGGCCAGCCGCTCGGTGTCCCTGGCCTGCCAGATGACACCGGTGAACCCGATGACCGGTGGTTCGATCATGGCCAATCGCTCCCGGCTCAGCCCGGCATGCCGAGTTCGGTGGCGTTGCCCGCGTCCATACGCACCATGTCCGAGGACTGGGAACGCAACGTCGCGGCCAGTTTCCGCATCTCGAGCACGCCGGCGTCGGCGGCCGCCCGGTAGTCGGCGCCCACCGTCGACAGGGTCTGCGCGACCCGCGCGGAGACTTCGTCCATACCGGGCGCGGGCACCGAAAGCGCGGGACCGTGCACCGTCAGGTCCTGTTCCAGGCGCGCGGCGAGAGCGTCGAGCGCTGCGGCCGCCCTGGCGGCCCGGACCGGGTCGAATTCCATCGAGATCCTCCTGTACGGATGGCTGCGCTCAGAGCGTGAGTGCCTTGTCCGGCGGATCGGTGTCCGAAACCTCGGTCACCCGTTCCACCGCGCCGACGACCGGCAGCGAGGCGTTGCCCATCTCGCCCACCACCTCGTCGCCGTGTTGTTCGGTGACCAGCTGGCCGCGCAGGCTGTCGGCGGTGGTCTCGCCGCCGCGCGCCATGCCCGCGGCTCCCGCCGCGCCCATCGGCATCACGCCGCCCGCCGGACCCGCCACCGCGCCGCGCGGACCGGCCGACGTCGGGGCGACCGTCGGGCTCGTCTGCGTGCCCACGCCCGCCGGACCGAGGCCGCCCGCGGTGTTGGCGCCGCCCCACGGTGTCAGCGCCCGGACCGCGCCCGGCGCGGCGGCATAGCCGCCTCCGCCACGGACACCACCGACGGCCCCGCCACCGACACCACCCACACCGGCACCGGGATGGCCACCGTCGGGCTCCTTCGTCTCGTCGCCGGTGGTGCTCAGCGTTTTCGCCGGCTGCAGCGCCTGATGGATCGAGGCCACCTGCTGCGGCAGGCTCGTCGCGAGCTGGGACAGCGGACCGAGAACCGCCATCACCTGCGAGATCGCCTGCATCGGGTCGACGTTGTCGGGGGCGTTGGTGACCGGGATCTTGGTGCCGGTCTCGGTCATGGCGGCACTGTGCACCGTCAGCTCACCGCGCGTCTTCGCCACGACGGCCAGCGCCTCGGCGATGGTCTCGGTGGTGAGGGTCACCAGGAACACCTGTCCGGCGCCGGTCGCGAGGAAGGGCGCCGACGCCGTCACCGAGGCCACGAACTTGGCGATCACCGCGGACATCTCGGCCGCGCCGCGGAACACCGAACCCGCCGCCGAGGTGACTCCGACCGAGGTCTGCGCGCTCTGCTCGGCGACCGCGGTGGTGTCCTTCGCGGCCTCGGCGGCCTTCTGCGCGGCCTCCATCGCCGCCATGCTCTGCCACAGCGACATCACCGTCTGCAGGGCCGTGGAACCAAGGGTCGTCGCGGTCTGCAAGACGCCGGAGACGACCTGCATGACCTGTGCCGGGTCGACGGGAGCGGCCTCCTGGCCGGGCGCGGGCGGCGAGGTGACCGCACCGGCCTGCGTCGCCGACGGCAGGACGCCGGTGCCGAATCCGCCGGCGAGATCGGTGAGCGGCTTGGCCAGCGCGGCCAGGTCGAGCACCGGCAGCGGCGGCAGTTCGGGCAGCGGCGGCAACCCGGGGATCTCCGGCAGCGGCGGGATGCCCAGCTCCCGCAGGACCTCGTTCACCGGCCGATCGAGCAGAGGGCCCGCCGGAGTCTGCCGGATCAGATCGAGCACCGAGGGGTCGACGGGCACACTCATGACCCGGTGACGGACCCGATGTCGGCGGCCGACGCGGCGTCGGTGAGGTCGTAGAGCGCGGCGGCCTCGTGGGCGGCCACCGCCGTCATCGCGTAGACGTGGGCCAGCTCGGCGACCGAGGTGAGATTGCTGGCCTGCGCGTAGGCGTAGGCGGCGAGAAAATCCTGACCGATCAGCCCGAAGACGGGCACCGCCGCGGCGATCGTCGCCGCCTGGTTCGTCGCTCCCGCGACGGCCACCTCGGTCGCTGTCGCGGCCGCGGTGTTCCCGTACTGCCGAATCGCGTCCGACGTAACGGCAATCCTGTCCATCCGAAACCCCCACCTGTCAGAAGGCGATTGGCACGTGCGAATTCAATGTACCAAAAGGGGATTCGCCACGCAGAGCGAGAATCGGGTGAAGAATGTGTAACGGCCACAACCGAAATGGATGAACAACCCGGTGCGGCGACTATCGCTGTGACATCTCCTCGTTGAAGGCGTTCACCAGGTCGGCCCGCTCGGTGAAGGCCTCGGCGGCCGCCCTGGCCGCGGTCTCGACCACCATCCGCTCGAACTCAGCAGGCCCCAAACGCCTTATCCCCTCGCTGAATCGGAGATCGCGCAGCGCGCCGTCGCCGTCGACCACCACGGTGACCTCACCGCCGGGCGAGCTCGCCTGCGCCCGCACCGCCGTCATCCGATCACCGAGATCACGAATCCTGTCCAGCTGCCTGCGGACCCTGTCCTCCAGCTCGTCCATCGCACTCATCGCCGCACCCGCCTCACACCGACCGCATCCAGCTCTGCGGTTCCTGCTCGTACTCCTGCTCCTCGGCGAGCTCGCGCGCGGCGACCTCCTCCGGTCTCGGCAGCCCCGTCAACGCCAGCGCCTCCGAGCTCAGTCCGGCGGCGGACAATTCGGCCCGCCGCTCCAGCCCGGCCCGATCCGCCGCCCGCCTGCACAGCCGCAGGATGTCGGCGGCCAGCTCGGCCGGATCACGGCGCAACTCGTCGGGCTCGACGGTCAACGCGGTCGGCAGGCCCTGCTCGGTGGTGACGACCGAGATCGAGCCGCTGCGGGATGTGGCTGTCGCCATGGGTCATCTCCTCTCATCCTTGATAGCTCTGACCACCACGGCGATTTCGGCGTTGATCGCCGCGGTCAACTGCTTGCCGTCGACGCCCGAGGCGACCGGAGGCCGCTCGCCGGCGATCACATAACGTCCGTCGTCGCGCACGTCGCGCCAGCGCAAGGTGCGCACCACGCGCCCGCGCGGCCCGAACCTCGAGATGCCCTGCTCGATTCGGATGCCGCCGGTTCTGGTGAGTGGGGCGGCCGAGAAGCGACGCGCCTGATCGAACTCGTCCTCCCCGGTGTCCAGCACGCCCGATCTGCCGTAGGAGTGATCGACGTGCCCGGCGAGAGTGCGTTCCTCGTCGGCCAGCACGATCCGGCCGTGCCTGCCTGCCTGCGCCTCGGGGAACGCGTCGACGATCGCCGCCGCCAAACCGACGGCATCGCACTCGGTCACCTCGTAGCCACCGCTGTCCCAGGCGGTCCGGCCGGGTAGTTGGGTCAGCACGAATCCGACATCGCCCCGACGGACTCCCAGCACCCGGACCCGCCCCTCCCCCGCATCGAAGTCGGCCGGATTCCACCCGCCGACCACCACACGCAGATCCGGCCGCGCGACGATCTCGACCAGCTCATCCAGCTCGCTGCCGTGCGCGCGGCGCACTCCGGCGCGGGCATCGGCCTTCTGTCGCACGTATTCCTCGTAGTCGACAGTGGCCGCGGTGAAGACGAAGGGCTCGGGGAGCACGTCTTCACGCATCGACTCGTAGAGCGCCAAGAACTCGAGGGCGCTCAGCGTCCACTTCCGCGTCATTTCTCGACGACGGGCCGGAACGCGACAGGCGCCTCACCCAGCGCTTCTTCCAGATGCTCCGAGGAATCAAGGAAGGCGGGCCGTTTGTGCTGGTTGGCCTCGCCCGCGCTGCGCCCGGCCGCTCCCGCCGCCCCCGGTGAGCCGGGCATGCCGTGCATCGGTGTCGACGCGATGCCCGCCATCCGCCCGGCGGCGGCCGCGGTGGTGCCCGCCGTGATCCCGGCGCGCGGGAACAGCTTCGAGGCCTGGTTGACATCGCGCGCGAGCGGCGCGGCTCCCGCCGAACCCGGGCCCGCACCCGCGCCGCCCCCCGGCCCCTTGCCGGCACCGGTGGCCGCGTTCTTGAGCAGATCCGAGGTCGGCAGACTCGCGGACATGGCGAATCCCGGCAGTCCGGCCGCCGCCTGCTGCGCCGCCTGCTGCGCGGCGGTCAACCCCTGCTGCGCGACCTGCTGTGCGGCGGACAGTCCCTGTTGCGCCGCCTGCTGGACCGCCTGCTGGGCCGCGGTGGCAGCCTGCTGCGCCTGCTGTTGTCTGGCGGCTTCCTGCTGCTGTCTGACAGCTTCCTGCTGTTGTCTGGCGAGTTCCTGCTGCTGGCGCTGATACGCCGCGGTCGCGGCCTGCTGTCGCTCCGCCAGCTCACGCTGAGCGCGCTCGTAGTCCTCGGCGGCCTTCTGCTGGTTGTTCATGTCGATGGGCGCCAGCACCGCCTGGCCGCGAGTGAACGGCGAGACCGATTGGGCGCGGGTGAACGGTGGGGTGTTGGTCGGGGAGCCGGGCGGAGTGCCTGTCGGGGAGCCCTGCCGCGGACCGGGCCCGGTGGGTTTCTGCCCCGCCGGCAACCCGGTGACCGGGTTGGTCGGGACCGTGAAGGTGGGCACCGTGGAGCCCGAGGTGTTCACGTGCGGACGGTAGATGTTGTCGACGGTGTCCTTCAGCGCCTGCAGGTACTTGTAGTTTCCTGTCGAATCGTCGATGGTCCAGTGCTCCACCGGATAGAGGACGTCCGCGTGACTGGCCTCCGCCATCTCGGCCTGCAGCAGATACATCCAGGAGGCGGTGTACTCGAGATTCGCTTTGACCATCTGCATCTCGCCCGCGAGTGCCGTCGCGGACCCGCTGTACTGCTGGACGGAGCGAAACGCCTGAATCGCGCCCGGTCCGTCCCATTGAGTGTCCTTGATGCCCTTCAGCGCCACGCCGAGTGAGCCGAAGTGGTTGGTCAGCTGGGTCGCCATGAAGTCCCAGATGATCGACGCGTCCGCAGCCTTGCGGTACTTGTCTCGCACCGAATTGTAGAAATCGAGAACTTGCTGCGGTGAGAATCCCTGAGCGGTCTCGCCCGCGATCGGGATGGAGCGGTCGGGGGTACCGCCGCCGGAGCCCGACGGCTTCTCGACCCGTCCTGTCTCCGTGATTTTTTCGGAATCGATGACGGTGACCCGAGTGTTGGGCGTCGAACCCAGATCCGCCGGCTTGGTGGTCAGTTTCAAACTCTCGAGCTCTTCGACCGAGTCGGCTTCGGCGCCGTCGTAGGCCTTGCCCGCGGCGACGAAGGACTCGTGGATGTCGCCCAGGATGTCGATGTGCTGGTCCAGGATCGTGCGGAACTCGGTGGCTTTCGACGACAGCAGAGTCGCGAGATTCAATCCCGACAGCTGGTTCGAGAATCCGGGCGTGGCGTACTTCCCGGGTAGATCATCGACGCTGTCGATGTGCACTCTGATCGCGCGCAGCGCACCGACGAGCGAGTTGACCGCGGTGGCGGCCTTCAGCGCCGCGCCCGGCTCGACCGAGATCGTGCCGGTGGATTGAAATCGGCTCGGCTCGTCTTTCGTATCGCCCACGAATCGCTCCCCACTGCTCGAGTTCCGGTGGCGCACCGAGGCCACCGGATGCTGGACACTGCTGCGTGATCGCGGCCGACCGCGATCGCCGGGGTCCAGCGCGTCCTTCGGCCATCCCCTGCCCATAGTGACAGAAGCATCCGGCGACCGCAGCCATGATCCCCCGCCCTAGGCCGAATGCGAAGGGCCATCGATGAAGTCGCGCGTAGGCGTTCACAACCCCGTCGGGTCGGCGGCCTGGGACCACACCGCGAGCCCGTGTGCGCGACGCTCGTCCCTGGTCACGAAATCGTGAACGGTGCCGAGGAAGTCCTTGGAGCTGACGGGGTCGGCGTCCGGGTCGGCGGCGGTGGCGAAGGTCCACTCCGACAGCCGCAGCCGCTGGTCGCCGCGTTCGACGCTCAGGTGGGATCTGGTGTTGCGGTGGGTCCGCCAGAAGCGCACGGCGGCCTGGTCGTCCAATGTCACCGTGGTGGCGCCGGATTGGAGGATGTAGGCGCTGTTGTCCGCGTCGACGTAGAAGGCGACCGGCTTGCCCGAGCACGTGCCGAGCAGGCCCGCGGTGGGCGCGGACGGTGACTTCGGGCGCAGCTCGCCCAGCACGCGGCCGGTGTCGGTGTCGTATCGCACCCAGCGGAAGCGGTCGTTGCGCGTCAGCCAGATCTCGGGCATTCAGCGCACCCCGAGCAGCCGGTTCACCCGGGCGCTGGTGCGTCCGGCTCCCTTGATGATGTCCATCGGCGTCTTGCCTCTCACGTCGTGCAGGAATTCGTAGGTTGGGCCGACCGGGTCGCCGTAGTGGCGGATGTTGCGTCGCTCGGCCCAGATGTTGAGCACCCTCGGCAGCTTCGCACGGGTGGCCGTCTTCATGGCGTTGCGCTCGTCGATGGCCCAGCGCGCCACGGTCGCGGCGTCCTCGCCCGCCGCCACTCTGGCCAGTCCGCGCTCGGTGATGCCGCGCACCGTGTCGACGTACTCCTGTCTGGCGGCCCCGATCGGGCCGAAGGTGCGCAGGGTGCGCCACCAGCCGCGGCCGCAGGAGGCGAGGCCGAGCGGGTCGACCCAGGTGTGCGGATTGTGGACGTAGGCGTGCGCGTCGGCCGGGTTCGGCGCGAGGCCGAGCGGGTCGGGTGTGGTGTAGGCGGCTGTGACGGGGTCGTAGTAGCGGTGCCGGTTGTAGTGCAGGCCGGTTTCGGCGTCGTGGTACTGGCCTGCGAAGCGCAGCGCGGTGGCGGCGTGGCCGTTCCACCAGGTGCGTCCCCACACCGTGGCCGAGGCCCAGCCCGCCACCGCGCCGGTGCGCGGGTCGATCAACTCGGTGGGCGCGCCCGCCAGATCGGTGACGATGGCGTAGAACTCGGTGTCGACGGCCGACCGGCCCGCGTGCGCCGGGTGGCTTGCGGGTGCGGGAGCGCCGTGGGTGCGGCTGTACTGGGTGAGCGGCTCGCCGGTCTCCGGGTGGTGCACCCAGTGCCACTCGGTGATCGAGGGCGTCGGACCGGCGGCGCGGTCCTGCTGGAAGACGAGTTCGTCGCCGTCCCAGCCGAAGACGACGGTGTGGGACACCGTGCCCGCGCGATCGGTGCGCACCTTCGAGACCCGGCGGCCGAAGGCGTCGTAGCCGTAGCGCCAGACGGTGCCGTCGGGGGCCACGACCGTGCGGATCTGCCCGGTCGCGGTGTGGGTGAACTCGAACACCTCCGGCTTGTGCGACAGCCTGGTGCGGACCACGCGGACCAGGCGTCCGGCGGCGTCGTAGCGGTACCGGCGACGCCCGAGCTCGGTGACCAGCGTCCCGGCGGAGGCCACCGGTCCCGTCCGTGCGGGTTCGTCGGCGTCTGGTGCGAGGGTGAGCACGCCGGCGCGGTCGTAGCCGTAACGCTCGGGCGGGATCGGAGCGCGGTCGGCGGTGGCCGCGGTGATACGGCCCGCCGGGTCGAGCTCGACGCGCGCCGCGCCGCGCAGCAGGTCCTGGCCGCCGGTGACATAGCCGTCGGACCGGTAGGTCCAGGTGCGGCCTGCGACGACGCCGCCGCCCGCGCGCACGTGCTGGGCGATGATCCGGTCCCGTTCGTCGTAGCGGCGGTCGACGACGGCGGCGCCGACCGCGCGGGCGATCTCGTTGCCGCCGCGGTCGTAGCCGAACCGGACGAGGTCGGCGGGGCCGTGCCCGTCGTCGCTCGCCACACCGGCCAGCAGGCCGGTCTCGTCGCGCGTGAACACCGTGCGCCTGCCGAGTCCGGCGCCGGGCACCGCCCTGGTGTCGACGATCCGCTGGGTGCGCCTGCCCGCGCGGTCGTAGTCGACGGCCACGGTGATGTCACCGATCCGCTCGGTGAGCACCCGGCCCGCCGCGTCGCGGGTGAACCGCACGATCGCGTCGGGATTGGCCGCCTCGACCAGGTCGCCGTGCCGGTCGTACCGGTAGGTGGTGACGCCGTCGTCGGTGTGCTCCTCGACCACGCGGCCCGACACGTCGTAGACGAAGCGGGTCATCCGTCCGGTCGCGTCGGTGGTGGCACGGATGCGGCCCGCCGAGTCGTGGACGTAGGTCGTGCGGGCGCCGTTGTAGTCGGTTTCGGCGATCAGCCTGCCC
>Ga0079224_100005136_pt1 | contig 17138 bp, 22 predicted proteins | sample Stecom2015_FD_80414 | JGI IMG/M metagenome (GOLD analysis project Ga0079224, IMG submission 80414) | Agricultural soil microbial communities from Utah to study Nitrogen management - Steer compost 2015 | ecosystem: Environmental > Terrestrial > Soil > Agricultural land | place: USA: Utah... | reverse complement strand
CTGCTCGCGCTCAACGCGACGATCGAGGCCGCGCGGGCGGGGGAGGCGGGCAAGGGCTTCGCCGTCGTCGCCGGGGAGGTCAAGGAGCTCGCGCAGGAGACCGCCAAGGCCACCGAGGACATCGCCGCCCGCGTCTCGGCCATCCAGCTCGACACCGCCGGTGCGGTCGAGGCGATCGGCCAGATCTCGACGATCATCGCCTCGATCAACGCCTACCAGGGCTCGATCGCCTCGGCGGTCGAGGAGCAGACCGCGACGACCAACGAGATGGCCCGCTCGGTCCAGGAGGCCGCCACCGGCTCCGGGGAGATCGCCGGCACCGTGACGCGGCTCGCCGCCGCCAGCGGCGAGTCCAGCGTGGCCGTCGAGCAGATCGGTGCCTCCCTCACCGAGCTCGACCGGATGTCCGCCGAGCTGCGCGAGCTCTGCGCGCGCTTCGCCTACTGAGGACCGAGCGGCTCCCAATGACCAGCCCCACCACACCCACGCCCGAGAGGAGGCGGCCCCGATGACCGTTCGCGTGCTCGTCGTCGACGACTCCGTCGTCGTCCGCCGCCTCGTCACCCAGGCGCTCGGTGCCGACCCCGCCATCGAGGTGGTCGGCGTCGCCGCCAACGGGCGCCTGGCGCTCGGCAAGGTCGAGCAGCTCGCCCCCGACCTCGTGACCATGGACATCGAGATGCCCGAGCTCGACGGCATCTCCACCGTCCGCGCCCTGCGGGCGGCCGGCCACCGGATGCCGATCATCATGTTCTCCACGCTCACCGAGCGTGGCGCGGCGGCCACCCTCGAGGCGCTCGGCGCCGGCGCCACCGACTACGTCGCCAAGCCCTCCGGAGCCGGCAGCGTCAACGACGCCCTCGGCCGGGTGGCCGACGAGCTCGTCCCGAAGATCCACGCGCTCGTCCCCGGGCACCGCGCCCCCGCCGCGCCGGCACCCGCCGCGGCCCGCGGGGAGGTCGCCGCGGCCGCCCCGCGCGCCGCCGGCCGCGGACCGGTCCGGCTCCGCCCCGCCCCCGCGGCGCGCACCTCGGCCGTCCGGATGGTCGTCCTCGGCTCGTCCACCGGCGGCCCCGCGGCGCTCGCCGAGATCGTCGGCGCGCTCACCTGCCCGCCGCCGGTGCCCGTCGCCGTCGTCCAGCACATGCCCGCGGTGTTCACCCGCCAGCTCGCCGACCGCCTCGACCGTCTCGGGCCGACGACGGTGGTCGAGGCGACGGACGGGGTCCCCCTCCAGCCGGGCCACATCTACATCGCCCCCGGCGGCCGGCACCTCACGGTCGCGGCCGAGCGCACCGGGCTGCGCGGCCGCCTCACCGACACGCCCCCCGTGAACTACAGCCGGCCCTCGGTCGACGTCCTCTTCCGGTCCGCCGTCGCCGCCGTCGGGGGTGCGCTCGCCGCCGTCGTCCTCACGGGGATGGGGTCCGACGGCGCGGCCGGGGCCGGCCAGGTGGCCGACGCCGGCGGCACCGTCGTCGTCCAGGACGAGGCCTCGTCCGTCGTCTGGGGGATGCCCGGCGCCACCGCGACCGCCGGCCACGCCCACGCCGTCCTTCCACTACAGGAGATCGCCAGCGCCATGGAACGCACGATGTCAGAGGGGCGCCGATGAGCGTGTCCGCAGAGACGTTCGGGTACGTCGCCGACCTGGTCCGCACCCAGAGCGCCATCCAGCTCGCCCCGGGCAAGGAGTACCTCGTCGAGAGCCGGCTCATGCCGCTCGCCCGGGAGAAGGGCCTCATGGGCCCGAGCGCCGTCGACGCCTACGTCCGCGACCTCCGCCGCAACCTCGACCGCAGCGAGCTCACCCGGGTGGTCGAGGCGCTGACGACGAACGAGACCTCGTGGTTCCGGGACTCCTCGCCGTTCACCGCGCTGCGCCAGAACGTCGTGCCGACCCTGCGTGCCCAGCACCACGGCACGCTGCGGATCTGGTCCGCAGCGTGCTCCACCGGCCAGGAGCCCTACAGCATCGCGATGTCGCTCCTCGAGAGCGGCGAGAGCCGGTTCTCCGTGCTCGCCACCGACCTGTCCAGCGCCGTCCTCGCGCAGGCGAGGAGGGCGGAGTACAGCCAGCTCGAGATGAACCGCGGGCTCCCCGCACCGATGCTCGTCCGGTACTTCGTCCGCTCCGGCGCCGGCTGGGCCGTCAAGGACGAGCTCCGGCGCCTCGTGACGTTCGCCCAGCACAACCTGCTCCAGCCCCCGCCCACGGGCGGACCCTTCGACGTCGTCTTCCTCCGCAACGTCCTCATCTACTTCGACGCCGCGACCAAACGGGACATCCTCGCCCGCGTCCGTCGTGCCATGCGCCCCGGCGCCTTCCTCGTCCTCGGTGCCGCCGAGTCCATGGTCGGGATCGACGACGCGTGGGAACGAGTGGCCACCACCAGCGGATCCGTCTACCGAGTGCCTGGAGGCATCTCATGAGAGCTCTCGTCATCGACGACTCGCGCGCCATGCGTCGCATCGTCACCCGCCTGCTGCAGGACCTCGGGTTCGTCACCGACGAGGCGGGTGACGGCGCCGAGGCGCTCGCGCTGCTCGAGGCCGGCACCACCTACGACCTCGCGTGCATCGACTGGAACATGCCGGTCATGGACGGTCTGAGCTTCGTCTACGCCGTCCGCGAGCGCCGCGAGTGGCGAGGGATCACCCTGATGATGGTGACGACCGAGTCCGAGCACGACCAGATCGTCCGGGCCCTCGCCGCCGGCGCGCACGAGTACCTCATCAAGCCGTTCACACCGGACGCACTCAAAGGCAAGCTCGACATGCTCGGGCTCGTACCCGCCAGGGAGAATGCATGATCAGCACCATGGCCGACCACGTCGTGGCCATCGCCCAGGACATGTTCACCGCGATGGTCGACGGCGAGTCGGGGGCGCTCACCGACCGCGCGGGGGAGGCCGCCGTCCTCACCGAGCCGGTCCACGCGTGGGTCGACATCGACGGTGAGCGCCCGCTGCGCACGCTCGTCGCGACCGGGCGCGGCACCGCCGACCGGATCGCCCGTGCGCTGCTCGCCATGGGTCCCCAGGACCCCGTCGAGCAGGACGACGTCCGCGACGCGCTCGGCGAGATCGCCAACGTCATCGGCGGCAACGTCAAGGGCCTGCTGCCCGAGCGCTCCGCCCTCAGCCTGCCCGTCGTCACCTTCGACGGGCGTGAGCCCGCCGGTGCCCTCGTGTGGACGCGGTCCCTCGAGTGGCACCACGAACCCCTGGTCGTCTCCATGTGGGACGTCCCCCTGAAGCGAGAGGAGCAGCTGTGAGCCTGCGAGTCATCGTCGCCGACGACAGCAAGGTCATGCGTCAGATCGTCATCCGGACCCTGCGCCAGGCCGGGTACGGCGACTGGGAGGTCACCGAGGCGACCAACGGGGCCGAGGCCCTGGAGCTGGCGCTCGCGCAGCGTCCCGACCTCGTCCTGTCCGACTGGAACATGCCCGAGATGACGGGGATCGACCTGCTCCGCCGGCTCAACGCCTCCGGTGCCGACATCCCGCTCGGCTTCATCACCTCGGAGGGCTCGCCGCAGATGCGGGAGCTCGCCGAGAGCGAGGGGGCCCTCTTCCTCATCGCCAAGCCGTTCACCCCGGACTCGTTCCGGTCCACCATCGACCCCTTCCTCGCCTGATGACCACGACACCCCTTCCCCCGCTCAAGGAGCTCCGCGACCTCCTGACGATGCTCGTCGGGCGTGACTGCGAGGTCTCCGTCGCCGACGAGTCCGTCACCCCGGCCACGGAGCCGGGCGTCGTCGTCGGCGTCTACGTCACCCAGTTCCTCAAGGCCGAGGTGATCGTCGCGGTCGACACCTACCTCGCCGCGGCCCTCGGCGGCGCCATCGCCCTCCTGCCCGCGCGCACCGCGCTCGGCTCCGTGGGCCCCGGCCCGCTCGACGAGACGCTCCTCGAGAACGTCTCGGAGGTCCTCAACGTCACGTCGGCGCTGTTCAACGTCGACGACGCACCGCACCTGCGGCTGGAGTCCGTCCACGACTCCGGGGCGGCCCCGCTCCCGGGGGACGTCGCGACGTGGCTGCGCAGCTACGGCCCGCGCCTCGACGTCCGCATCGACGTCCAGGGCTACGGCGACGGCCTCCTGTCCATCGTCCTGCGCTGAGCCCTACCGCGGGTCCACGGTGACCGGCACCGGGTACTTCGCCCGGCGCAGGTCGCCGGAGGACCGACGGCGCAGCCGGCGCTGCACCCACGGCAGCGCGTAGGCGCGGGCCCAGCGCACGTTGCCGCGCCAGCGGTCCGCCCGCGCGACCGGCGGGAGGGGGACGAGCGGGTCGTCCCACGCCGCGTCGTCGGGCGGCAGGCCCAGCCCCACGAGGGCGGCCTGGGCCACCCGCTCGTGTCCCGCCGTCGAGAGGTGGATGCGGTCCTCCGCCCACATCCGCCAGTCGCGCAGCGAGCGCATCCCCCACGCGTCGAGCATGTGCGCGCCGTGACGGTGCGCGATCGACCACACGCCGGCGTTGTAGACAGCGACCTTGGGCCGGGTGCGCTGGATGACCGGGGAGCCGGCCGGATCGAAGCCCGTGCCCATGAGCACGTCCACGCCCGCCGCGCGCAGGCCCGCGACCGCGTCCTCGAGGCGGCTGAGCAGCGCGTCGACGTCCGCACCCGGACGCAGGATGTCGTTGCCTCCCCCGATGAGGGAGACGAGGTCGGGCTCGAGCTCGCGGGCCACCGGGAGCTGCTCGGTGAGGATCTGCCCGAGCAGGCGCCCGCGGACTGCGAGGTTCGCGTACTCCAGCGGCGCCAGGCCCGCGGCCACGCGACGACCCGAGAGGCTCGCGGCCAGGAGGTCCGCCCAGCCGCGGTGGCGCCCGGGCTCGGTCGGGTCCGGGTCCACCATGCCTTCGGTGAGCGAGTCGCCCAGGGCGACGTAGCGGTGCCAGCGGGGTGCGGTGTCAGGCGCGGTCACGGGACGATCCTGCCAAACCTGCGTCCGTCACCGCCCGGCCGCTGCCCGTCCGGGCCTGCAACAAGTGCGCTGTCGGCGGTGGGGTGGGCGGGGTGCCACAGGCGGGACCTGCCGCGGGCACCGCGTGGGCGCTGCTCGTCCGAGCCTTGCAACAAGTGCGCTGTCGGCAACAAGTGCGCTGTGGGCAACAGGTGCGCTGTCGGTCAGGGGAGGGCCCAGCGGACGGGGCGGCCGCCCTGCTCGGCGAGGAGCGCGTTCGCGCGGGAGAAGGGACGCGACCCGAAGAACCCGCGGGACGCGGACAGCGGGCTCGGGTGCGCGGAGGCGACGACGGGGACGTCGCCGAGCAGCGGACGCAGGGTCTGGGCCTGGTTGCCCCAGAGGATCGCGACGAGGGGGCCGCCGCGGGCGACGAGCGCCCGGATCGCGTGCTCCGTCACCGCCTCCCAGCCCCGGCCGCGGTGCGAGGCCGGCTGCCCCGGCGCGACCGTGAGCACCCGGTTGAGCAGGAGCACGCCGTCCTCCGCCCACGGGGAGAGGTCGCCCGTCGACGGCGGGTGCGTGCCGATGTCGTCGACGAGCTCGCGGAAGACGTTCACGAGGCTGCGGGGGATCGGGCGCACGTCCGGCTGGACCGAGAACGACAGCCCCATCGGGTGGCCGGGGGTCGGGTACGGGTCCTGCCCGACGAGGATGACGCGGACGTCGGCGAACGGGTGGGTGAAGGCCCGGAGCACGTCCGCGCCCTTGGGGAGGTAGCCGCGGTCGGCGGCGACCTCGGCGCGGAGGAAGTCGCCCATCGCGTGGATCTGGCCCTCCACGGGGGCGAGGGCGTCGGCCCATCCCGGGTCGAGGAGCTCGGCGAGGGAAGTCACGGCCCGCAGCCTATGTCGCGGATCATGGCGGTCTGGGGAATGACACAGGTGTCATTCGCCCGTAGCATGGGCGGGTCGCAGGACACGAGGAGGAGACATGGACACTGCTTACGCGCTGGGTCCGCAGGCCACGCTCGGGGACACCGAGCGTGAGATCCTCGCCTTCGAGCGGCAGTGGTGGAAGTACGGAGGCGCCAAGGAGACGGCGATCCGCGACCTCTTCGGGATGAGCGCCACCCGGTACTACCAGGTGCTCAACTCCCTCATCGACACCGAGGCCGCGCTCGCGGCCGACCCCATGCTCGTCAAGCGGCTCCGCCGCCTGCGGGACGCCCGCCAGCGCGAGCGGTCCGGGCGCCGGCTCGGCGCCCACTGACCGCCCGCAGGCCCGCGAGCGGTTAGCCTGCTGGCGTGAGTCAGTATCCCGAGGACGAGTTCGACGTCGCCGGCCGCGACCGGGGACCGGAAGGCGTGCACCGTGAGCCGCCGTCGCTGTGGCGTGCGCTGGCCCCGTTCCTCGCCGTCATCGTCGTCGTCCCGTTGCTCGCCTGGGGCGCGGTGAGCCTGCTGTCCGGCGGGGACGGCCAGGAGCCGCAGGCCGACCCGACCCCCGTGACGACGGTCGCGCCCACCGACGCGCCGACCGAGGGCGGGACCACCGGCGAGCCCACCGGCGAGCCGACCGCCTCGGAGGAGGCGACGACCGAGCCGGGACCCGGCGCCGACGTCGTCCTCACCACCTCGGTGTCGGTGCTCAACGGCGCCGGGGTCAGCGGCCTCGCGGGCGACGTCGCGGCCGTGCTCCAGGAGGCGGGCTTCACGAGCGTCGGCGCGGCCGACTACACGGCCGGCTCGCCGGACGTCACCACCCTCTACTACCGCAACGCAGAGCTGGCGCCCACGGCGCAGGCGATCGGGGAGCTCGCGGGCATCGACAACCTCGTCGAGGCGCCGTCGGCGACGCAGAACGTCGAGATCGCCATCGTGCTCCGCGGGGACTACACCGGGCGTTGACCTGGGCCCAGTGCGGGCTTGACCGTGCGCCGGGACGGGCGTTGACCCGTGAGGCCGATCACACCTAGAGTGGGCAATATCCCTCCACAGCGCCGTGGGGACCGCCGGGCCGGCGGTCTTCGGACCGCTGGCCCGGCACAACCCTTCTCTCCGCGCCGATCGTGGCCCGCCGGTTGTGCTGTCGGCCGAACGTGCTTGCACTCGCCGGGGGAGAGTGCCAAGATTTGGAGTTAGCACTCTCGTACCGAGAGTGACAGCACGTCGGGCCGCTCAGTGAGGCTCGTGTGTGCCGGCGGGACGTGACCGTCCGGTGCACCGGCCGTCCGTCGCGGGCACTGGCCGACCCAACCACGCTACAAGCGGAGGATCTACCCAATGGCAAAGATGATTGCCTTTGACGAGGAGGCCCGTCGCGGTATGGAGCGCGGGCTCAACCAGCTCGCCGACACCGTGAAGGTCACGCTCGGCCCCCGGGGCCGCAACGTCGTCCTCGAGAAGAAGTGGGGCGCCCCCACGATCACCAACGACGGCGTGTCCATCGCCAAGGAGATCGAGCTCGAGGACGCCTACGAGAAGATCGGCGCCGAGCTGGTCAAGGAGGTCGCGAAGAAGACCGACGACGTCGCCGGTGACGGCACGACGACGGCGACCGTCCTCGCCCAGGCACTCGTCCGCGAGGGCCTGCGCAACGTGGCCGCCGGTGCGAACCCGATCGCGCTGCGCCGCGGCATCGAGAAGGCCGTCGCGGCCGTGACCGAGAAGCTCTTCGCCCAGGCGAAGCCGGTCGAGACCAAGGACCAGATCGCCGCCACCGCCGCGATCTCCGCGGGCGACCAGGCCATCGGTGAGCTCATCGCCGAGGCCATCGACAAGGTGGGCGCCGAGGGCGTCATCACCGTCGAGGAGTCCCAGACCTTCGGCCTCGAGCTCGAGCTCACCGAGGGCATGCGGTTCGACAAGGGCTACATCTCGCCCTACTTCGTCACCGACGCCGAGCGCCAGGAGGCCGTGCTCGAGGACGCCTACGTCCTGCTCGTCGAGTCGAAGATCTCGAACGTCAAGGACCTGCTCCCGCTGCTGGAGAAGGTCATCCAGTCCGGCAAGCCGCTGGCGATCATCGCCGAGGACGTCGAGGGCGAGGCCCTGGCCACGCTCGTCGTCAACAAGATCCGCGGCACCTTCAAGTCCGTCGCCGTCAAGGCCCCGGGCTTCGGTGACCGCCGCAAGGCGATGCTCCAGGACATGGCCATCCTCACTGGTGGTCAGGTCATCTCCGAGACCGTCGGCCTCAAGCTGGAGAACGCGGACCTCGACCTCCTCGGCCAGGCCCGCAAGGTCGTCGTCACCAAGGACGAGACCACCATCGTCGAGGGCGCCGGCAACCCCGAGCAGATCGAGGGCCGGGTCGCGCAGATCCGCGCCGAGATCGAGAACTCGGACTCGGACTACGACCGCGAGAAGCTCCAGGAGCGCCTCGCCAAGCTCGCCGGCGGCGTCGCCGTCCTCAAGGCGGGTGCGGCCACCGAGGTCGAGCTCAAGGAGCGCAAGCACCGCATCGAGGACGCGGTCCGCAACGCCAAGGCCGCCCAGGAGGAGGGGATCGTCGCCGGTGGTGGCGTCGCCCTCATCCAGGCCGCCCTGGAGGCCTTCGGCAACCTCGAGCTCGAGGGTGACGAGGCCACCGGTGCGAACATCGTCCGGGTCGCCGCGGACGCGCCGCTCAAGCAGATCGCGATCAACGCCGGCCTCGAGGGTGGCGTCGTCGCGGAGAAGGTCCGCAACCTGCCCGCGGGCCAGGGCCTCAACGCCGCCACCGGCGAGTACGAGGACCTGCTCGCCGCCGGCATCGCCGACCCCGTCAAGGTGACGCGCTCCGCCCTGGAGAACGCCGCCTCGATCGCCGGCCTGTTCCTCACCACCGAGGCCATCGTGGCCGACAAGCCGGAGAAGGCCTCCGCGGCCCCGGCCGGTGGCGACGACATGGGCGGCATGGGCGGGTTCTGACCCAGCCCGGCGGCTGACCGGCTCCGGCCGGTCGGACCCAGCACGTCCCGAGGGGCGGCACCGTTCGCGGTGCCGCCCCTCGGCGCGTCGTGCGCCTCCCCTCTCTGCTCGGCCCGGCCGGTCAGCGCCGGTCGGTCCCGCGAAGGTGCTGGACGCCGAGCGCCACCAGGCCCGCGAGGGCGCCCCAGGCGGCGTTGGTCAGGAGTACCGGCACGATCGCGACGGGGTTGGCCAGTGGCCCGGACACCGTGCCCTCGAGGACGCCGCTGAGCACCGCGCTGAGCGGGACGATGGCGATCGCGTACGCGACACCGGCCAGGGTGAGCACGAGGACCGGTCGCGGGACGCGGCCGAGCCCGACCACCAGGACCCACACGGCGCTCACCGCGACGGTGAGAAGCACGGGACCGGTCGGGGACCCCAGGCCGTCCGTCACCCCGGTGATGCGGGCCAGCGGACGGACCAGAGCGACGGCCCCCAGACCGAGGACGAGCGGCCAGCTCAGCGGTGGTACCGGCGCGGGCGGTCGCGGGCCGGGAGGGGGCGGCGGGTGGCTCGAGCTGTTCTGTCTCATGTCGTCCACGCTAGGAAGGCCCCGGCGGGTCCACATCGGCCCGGTGGCTGAGCCGTCGGCGGCGGTGGGAGAACGGCGGTGTCGCCCCCGGGAGACATCGGCACTCGACCAGCCGGCGGATGCCGCGCCACGGCCACGGTCCGTACGGTGGTGTGCGTGGACGACGACGCACCCCGGCCCCAGATCGACCCGCGGCTGGTCGACGGGGTGCTCGCTGTCGGGATGGCGCTCGTGGTGGCCCTCGTCATCGCGGCGGACCTCGAGCGGACCGGGCGAGCCGGACCGACGGCCTACCTCTTCGCGGTCGGGTTCGGAGTTCTCGTGCTCGTGCGACGCCGGTCGCCGAGGACCGTCCTCGTGGCCACGGTCCTTGGCATCTTCGCCTACTACGTGCTCGACCTGCCGCCGATCGGCATCGCCCTGCCGGCGGTCGCGGCGCTGTACTCCGCCGCCGAGGCCGGGCGGCCGACGTGGGCCGTGAGCGCCGGGTGCGTCCTCGTGGGCACGTCCGGCTACTTCCTCCTACGGGACGGCCGGCCGGCCGACTACCTCATCGGCTACGAGTTCGTCACGAACGTCGCGCTCGCTGCCGCCGCGATCGCCCTGGGCAGCAGCGAGCGCCTGCGCCGTGAGACCCGGGAGCACCAGAGGCGACTGCGGCGTCTCGCCGCCCTCGAGCAGGCTCGGCGCGCCGCCGAGGAGGCGCAGCAGGAGCGGCTGCACATCGCTCGTGACCTGCACGACGCGGTCGGGCACGCGTTGTCGGTGATCGCGGTCCACGCCGGCGTCGCCCAGGACGCCATCGGTCGCGACGACGTGGCCGCCACACGCGCCGTCGACCACGTCCGTGCCGCCACCTCGGAGACCTTGCGCGAGCTGCGGACGACCGTCCGGCTGCTCCGGACGCCCGCCCGGGATGCGACGTCGGCAGGCACGGCCGGGCTGGCTCGCCTGCCGGAGCTCGCCGCGGCGGTGGAGGGGGCCGGCCTCACGCTGCGCACGGACGTCGACGTGCCACCGGGTCGCCTCGACCCCGCGGTCGACGCCGGAGCGTTCCGGATCCTCCAGGAGGCGGTGTCCAACGTGCTCCGGCACTCCCGGGCCACCGTGGCGGACGTGCACGCCCACGTCGAGGCCGGACGGCTCCTGCTCACGGTCACCGACGAGGGGCCGGTGGCGACGTCCGACGGCGGGCGGGGCGGCGTCGGCCACGGGCTGGACGGGATGCGGGAGCGGGCCGCGCTCCTCCACGGCAGCCTCACGGCCGGAGCCACCGGCACCGGCTTCGCCGTCCGGGCCGAGATCCCGGTGGGGCCGGCATGATCCGCGTCGTCCTGGTCGACGACCAGGAGCTCGTCCGCACGGGACTGCGGGCCCTGGCCGAGCACGCCGACGACATCACGGTGGTCGGGGAGGCCGCGACGGGGACCGACGGTCTGGAGCTCGTGCGGGCCGTCCGCCCCGACGTCGTGCTCATGGACATCCGCATGCCCGGGATGGACGGGATCGAGGCGACGCGACGGATCGTCGCCGACGAGAGCCTCGGCGGCACGGGCGTGCTCGTCCTCACGACCTTCGACGAGGACGACCACGTGTTCGGCGCGATCCGGGCCGGTGCCGCGGGCTACCTGCTCAAGGACGTCTCGCCCGAGGAGCTGCGGTCCGCCGTGCGGGCGGTGGCGGCCGGAGAGCCGGTCCTGGCCGCCGGTGTCACCCGCACCGTCATGGACGCCGTCGTCCGGGGCCGCGTCGACACGGCCCCACTGGCGCACCTCACCGCGCGGGAGACCGACGTCCTGCGGCTCGTGGGACGCGGGTTGAACAACCGGGAGATCGCCGATGAGCTGGGACTCAGCCCGGACAGCGCGCGCACGTACGTGAGCCGGCTGCTCGCGCGGCTCGGGGCACGCGACCGTGCCCGGCTCGTCGTCCTCGCCTACGAGACGGGCCTGGTACGCCCGGGGACGTCGCCGTAGGGCCCTGCGTCGATCGGGCTCCTGGTCGACAATGGGGAGTGATGGAGCGTCGGACGGGATCCGGCGAGCAGGGCGCGGTGCCGCACCGGTCGCCAGGCGAGCACCGCTAGGCCCGGACGCCGCGGCCGGACGCTCCCCCGAGGGAGGTGCGTGCGGATGTGGGAGCTGACGCCGCAGGTCGTCGACTCGTTGCAGATGCTCGGCCTGGCGTTCGTGCTCTCGACCGTCATCGGCGCCGAGCGCGAGTACCACCACAAGGACGCAGGCCTGCGCACTCACATCCTCGTCGGCCTCGGCTCGGCACTGTTCACCAGATCTCGGCGTACGGCTTCCCCGAGCTCACCGGGGACCGGCCGAGCGACCCGGGCCGGATCGCCGCGCAGATCGTCACCGGCATCGGGTTCCTCGGGGCCGGGGTGATCTTCACCCGCAGCCACGTCGTCCACGGGCTGACGACGGCGGCGACGATCTGGCTCGCCGCGGCCGTCGGCATGGCATGCGGTGCCGAGCTGCCCCTCGTGGCCGTCGCCGTGACCGTGAGCTACCTCGTGCTCATCCCGCTCCTCGGTGCGCTCACCGACCGGATGCCCAAGGCCCCGGGCACCAGCGTCCTCGTCCTGCGGTACGACGACGGCCACGGCGTGCTCCGCTCGGTGCTCACAACGGCGACGGACCTGGGGTACCGTGCCGCCGTGCTGAGCTCTGACGTCCTCGACTCCGGCCTCGTCGAGGTCCGGGCCCGGTTCAGCGGCAAGCCCGAGCAGCACGAGCTCGTCACCGCGCTCAGCGCACTCGACGGCGTCCAGCGGGTCACCCCGGTCGAGGACGGCGGCTGACGGGTGGCGATCCTCCTCGACCAGCCGCGCTGGCCCGCGCACGGCACGCTGTGGGCCCATCTCGTCTCCGACCGCAGCCTCACCGAGCTCCACGAGTTCGCGGCCCGCTGCGGCATCCCGCGGCGGGCCTTCGACCTCGACCACTACGACGTGCCGGCGGACCGGCACGCCGAGCTCGTGGCCGCCGGTGCGCTGGACGTCCCGGGCCGCGAGCTCATCCGGCGGCTGCGCGCGAGCGGGCTGCGGGTGCGGGCGGCCGACCGCGCGGCACGCTCGGCCCTGGTGCGGCGGTGGGAGGAGCTGCTGCCCGGCCACCCCGCGGTGGGGGAGGAGCTCACCGGGCGGTGGAACGAGCCGCACCGGAGCTACCACTCGCTCGGCCACCTCGCCGCTGTGCTCGACCACCTCGACCTGCTCGCCGCCGACGGCGAGCAGGTGACCCGCCCGGTCCGACTGGCGGCGTGGTTCCACGACGCCGTGTACGAGGGCTCGACGCCGGAGGACGAGCACGCCTCCGCCGAGCTCGCCACGCGCCTCCTCACGCCGGCCGTCGGGGTCAGGGAGGCCGCCGAGGTCGCGCGGCTGGTCCGGCTCACGGTCGCGCACGACCCCGCCGCCGACGACGCCCCGGGCCAGGCTCTGTGCGACGCCGACCTCGCCGTTCTCAGCGGGGACCCCGCGGCGTACGCCGGGTACGCCGCCCAGGTGCGGGCCGAGTACGCGCACGTGCCGGACCCCGAATTCCGGCGGGGGAGGGCCGCCGTGCTCCGCCGCCTGCTCGACCGGCCACGGCTCTACCGCACCGCGACCGGCGTGCGCCGGTGGGAGACGGCTGCCCGCCACAACCTCCGGGCCGAGATCGACTCCCTCCTCGCCGCGGGCTGAGCGTCAGCCCGCGAACAGACCGCGCGCGCTCGCCTCGGCGTCCGCGTAGGTCTGCCCTGCGAGGTCCAGCGCCTCGGTGATCTGCGCGAGCGACTGCTCGACGACCTGCTGGGTGGCCCGCCACTCCTGGGCCACCCCGGCGAAGCTCTCCGCCGCGGCACCGCTCCACGTCGACTGCAGGTCGAGCAGCTGGGCCATCATGCCGGCGACCTCGGCGTGGACGGCCGCCGCGCTCTGCCGCGCCCGTGCCGCCGCCGCGTGGACCTCCCCGCTGTCCACCTCGAAGCGTGTCATCGTCCTCTCCCTCCCTCGCCACGCCCCGGTTGGCGCGGTGCTGGGAGCGAGGTTAGGAGCGCGGCAGCTTGGGCGGCGGCCGGAAGAGCGAGCCGGGGGAGTCGGTGGCCTCGTCCCGGAGCTGTGCCGCAGCCTGCTCGCGGCGGCGCTTGCTGCGCGCGCGGCGTCGCAGCTCGAAGTCCGGCTCCCGTTCGATCCCGGACAGCGCCCGGTCGCTCTCGGACTCCTCCGCCGGCCGGGGTGCGGGATCGGCGCCCCGGTCGGGGGCGGGCACCGCCGGGGCGACCCGCTGCGGGGGCGGGGCGTCGCCGGACCGCCCCGTGCCGCCGTCGGGCGGGGTGCCGGCGCTCGGCCGGGCCGCCGTCGGGGACGTGGGTGGCGCCGCCGCCTGACCGGGGCGTGCCGCGGCCTCCCGGGTGAGGTCCGGGGACGTGCCGTCGGCCCGCTCCATGGCGGGCACCGCGGACCGGCCGGTGCGGGACCCGCCCTGAGGCGTGGGCCGGGCCTCGGGCCGCCCGGCCGGGGTGCGGGCCGGCCAGCTCGTCGGCGTGGGGCCGGTCGGGCTCGTCGGCTCGGCGGTGACGGGCGTTTCGCCGGTGCCCCGCAGGGCCGCGAGACGGCTGCGGAGGTGGCTGAGCTCGGCGGTGAGGTTCTCCCGCGCCGGCTCCTCCCAGGCGAGGCTGAACGGACTGACGAAGAGGCGGCGACGCTGGAGGAGTCGGGTGAGGATGGCGATCCGGGAGGCGACGTAGTCCTCCTCCGGGATGTGGGCGTACTCCTCGCGGATCGCCTTGCGGTAGGCCGTGTAGCGCTGCGGCTCGACGGCGAGGGTGCCGAGGTCGGCGTCGCACAGGGCGAGCGCGTCGACGTCACGCTCGTCGGCGTCGTGCCGGGCGAGGGCGAGGATGAGCTCGGCGACCCGCTCGACGACGTCCTCCGGGACACCGAGCGCGGTCAGCTCGGTCCGGGCGAGCTCCGCGCTCGCAACCTCGTCCTCCCCGCCCCGGCGGGCGTAGGCGACCTGCGCCGAGGAGCTGAAGACAGCGCCGTGGTACCACGCCGCGAGCCGCACGACGTCGGGGACGTGCGTCTCCTCGGCGAGCTCCTCGACACGGGCGAGGACGTCGATGAGGTGGCGCAGGTTGTGGAACTTACGGTCCGGCTCCTGCCAGCGCTCCACGAGGGCGCTGGCGGTGCGCTTGATCTCCTCGCGGTCGGCGCACGCGCCGACGGCGACGGCACTGCGGACGAACGCGGAGACGAGCCACTGCGGCGCGTCGGCGAGGCTCACCGGCCCTCCCCTCATCGACTGGCCATCGTAGACCTCTCGGGCATGGCATGGGACCTCGGTCGGGGCGTCCGACCGGGACCCATCAACTAGCCTGGCTGAATGCGCGACAACGTGCCCGCGGCGGTCCTCACCGTCTCCACCCGGTGCAGCAGAGGGGAGCGCGAGGACGTCTCCGGCCCGCTCGCGGCGCGCCTGCTCACCGAGCTGGGGTTCGCCGTCGCGCCGGTGCGGGTGGTGCCCGACGGCGTCGAGCCGGTCCGGGACGCGCTGCGGTCCGCGCTCGCGGACGGGGCGCGCGTGGTCCTCACCACCGGGGGGACGGGCGTGAGCCCCACCGACCGGACACCCGAGGCGACCGCCGAGGTCCTCGACCGGGAGCTGCCGGGGCTGGTCGACGCCGTCCGGCGCCGCAGCGAGGCGCCGGGCGCCGTGCTCAGCCGCGCGCTCGCCGGCACGGTGGGAGACGCCGTCGTCGTCAACGCCCCGGGCAGCACGAGCGGCGTCGAGGACACCATGGCCGTGCTCGGCCCGCTCCTCGAGCACGTCCTCGACCAGCTCGTCGGGGGTGACCACTGATGGGGGAGGCGACGCTCACGGCGATCAGCGAGGAGCCGCTCGACCTGGCCACGCACCTCGCCGCCGTCTCGACGTCGGGGACCGGTGCCGTCGCGACGTTCATCGGGCAGGTCCGGGACCACAGCCCCGACGCGGACGGCACCGTCGTGCGCCTCGAGTACAGCGCCCACCCCGACGCGGCCCGTGCGCTCGAGGAGATCGTCGCGGACGTCCTCGGCGCCCACGACGACGTCCGGGTGGCCGTGAGCCACCGGGTCGGGGTGCTCGGCATCGGCGACGCCGCCATCCTCGCCTGTGCCGCCAGCTCGCACCGCGACCTCGCGTTCACCGTGTGCCGCGAGGTCGTCGAGGCCGTCAAGGCCCGGCTGCCCGTGTGGAAGAAGCAGGTCCTCGCCGACGGCAGCCACACCTGGGTGGGATCGGCATGAGCGTGACGATCTCTCCGGAGCTGCGCCGCCCGCTCGTCGACCGCTACGGGCGCGTCCACACCGACCTGCGCATCTCGCTCACCGACAAGTGCTCGCTGCGGTGCACGTACTGCATGCCCGCCGAGGGCGTGCCGTGGCTGCAGCGCGACATGATCCTCACGACCGACGAGCTCGTGCGGGTCGCCGAGGTCGCTGCGGCGCTGGGCATCGCCACCGTGCGGCTCACCGGTGGCGAGCCGCTCCTGCGCAAGGACGTCGTCGACGTCGTCGCCCGCATGTCGGTGATCGAGGGGCCGGACGGGCCGCTCGAGCTCTCGATGACGACGAACGGCATCCTCCTGCCCAAGCTCGCCCGCGACCTCGCGGACGCCGGACTGCAGCGGGTGAACATCAGCCTCGACACGCTGCGCGCCGACCGGTTCCACGAGCTCACCCGGCGGGACAGGTTCGCCGAGGTGCTCGCCGGGATCGACGCCGCGCAGGAGGCCGGGCTGGCGCCGGTGAAGATCAACGTCGTCGCCATGCGGGACGTCAACGACGACGAGATCGTCGACCTCGTCCGCTTCGCCGCGGACCGAGGGCTGGAGGTGCGGTTCATCGAGCAGATGCCGCTCGACGCCGGGCACATCTGGTCGCGCGTCCGCATGGTCACGGGGGAGGAGATCCTCGCCCGGCTCGAGGAGCAGTTCCGGCTCACGCCGCTGCCGGGGCGGGCCTCGGCACCCGCCGAGCGCTTCCGCGTCGACGACGGGCCGACGACGGTCGGCGTCATCCGCTCGGTGACCAAGCCGTTCTGCGGCACGTGCGACCGCGTGCGCATCACCGCCGACGGCCAGCTGCGCAACTGCCTGTTCTCCCGCGAGGAGTCCGACCTCCTCACCCCGCTGCGGGAGGGCGGGACGGACGACGACCTCGCCCGTGTGCTCCACCGGTGCATCGCCGGCAAGCTCCCGGGGCACGGGATCAACGACCCGGGCTTCCTCCAGCCGGACCGCCCGATGAGCGCCATCGGCGGCTGACCGCCGGGCTCCGTCCGCACTCGGCGAGGGGGCACGATGCGCCCGTTCCGCGCACGATGCGCCCGTTCCGCGCACGATGCGCCCGTTCTGCCGACGGTGCGCCCCGTGACGGCCCGCGCGGTGCGCGGAACGGGCGCATCGCCGGGGGAGAAGGGTGCGCGGCCGCCGTCGTCGGCTCACCGCCCGCCGCTGCGTCCCCGTTCCGCGGCAGGGCGCACGATGCGCCCGTTCCGCCGGCGGTGCGCCCCGTGACGGCCCGCGCCGTGCGCGGAACGGGCGCATCGCGGGCGGAGGACCCGCGGTGCTGGGGCGCGGGGCGGGGGCAGCGGCGCCCGGCAGCGCGCGGGGCGCGGGGCGCCGGGATGCGTGGTGGAGAGGGCGAGGGGCGGTCAGCCGCCGGCGAAGGGTGGGAGGACGTCGACG